>OVEP010009054.1_pt1 | contig 10654 bp, 11 predicted proteins | sample 1779801 | NCBI WGS metagenome assembly OVEP01 (sample SAMEA3914791, study PRJEB12502) | metagenome | biome: forest; material: soil | place: Canada | collected 2011-07-03 | depth 0.1 m
ACGCGCGAAATCTGACCAAGCGTGAAGCCACTGTTTTCAACGTACTTTGCGTAGTCAACCGGAGCAGTAAGCGATTCATCAGTGACGTACTCACCCATGTAACGAAATCGGTCGGTTGCCGTTCGGACAAAAACTGGAATTGGATCGGTCTGTCGCGCGAGCGTTCGGCCGGCCGCACGTGCAGCGGCACTGGCATCGCAAACGATGACATCGGGAGCATAGGGATTGAGATCTTGACGCAATCGCGCAGCGACAACTTTCCCGCTCTTCACAGGCAGGAATGCCTGCTTGCATCCCCCCGTCACCCTGTGAATATCTTCCCGAGAATACTCTTTTCCGATTTCAAACATGATTTGGCTCCCTAAGAACGGTGCCTGACTGCAGACGAGCAGCGTCAAGCGGAGCCATGTTATCGACCTGCACATAAACTATTCGTAAAGAGCGCGAACCTCTTAATAAACGAGGTATTCCAGTTGAACGCAACAGGCTGAAAGCCAAAGCCGGACGGCGGTAGCTTTCATCCAGGGCCGATGTTTCCAGATCGGGCCAGTGCCCCCCTGCCGCTGAAAACGAATTCACCGCACACTGAGATACACTGCATTAACGGTACACCCCTCTGGATATAGATTTTTTTTATACGGTTGCTGGCACAATCCGAAGGTCAAAGAGTGAGGTTCGACATGCTTCGGTTGAGGTTCCGTCAATACGCGAATGCGGCAGGAAGTGTAGTGGAAACGGGGGAGAAGCAAGACGCAATGGGCGGCCGTGGAAGTCTGCGTCGCTGGTACTTTGGACTTGCAGTGACTATGAGCATCCTCGGGTTGTTGGTAATTGGTCTAGGTTTTTCTACGGCCGGAGTTGCCGTGTATGTCGCAGCAATATTACCGTTGGCGCTCTTTTCGTAGGCGGTTGTCGCAAGCGCTTGTAGGAACACACTGAGGTGTTTGGGGGTGAAAACAGCACGAAGTGTATGAATCGGACATACACCGAGGATGTGTTTCTACGAGCGCTTGCGTCAACGCTACGCTTCTTTGTTGACCCGTAGTGATAACCTTCCGCACCATCGCGACGGGAGTGTCTGATTTTTTGTGTGCAAGGCCGGTCAGATCGTTCTACAAACTGTATCTGGTGAAGCGATCCTCGTAGAGGATCGCGAACTGGTTCATTGCCGCTTTCCAGTCGTGCGCTGAGCGGCTCCACTCGGCGGTGATATTGCTCAACGCCAGCCAGAGGAGCTTGGTCACGGCATCATCGGTCGGAAGCGAGCTGCGTGTCTTGATCACCCTGCGCAGGCTCATGTTGACTCGGATCGGCTGAGGAGGCATTTAAATCGCGCTCGCCTTCCCGCAACCTCCCGGCCAGGAGCGTCAATTAATTGCACCGGCAACGTATATCGTTGCGATCTCCTCCGTTCTTGTCTAGGGCGCACCACCCCGGAAACATATTCAATCCACACGCCGGTGACGGCCTATTCGTGGTCGCGTGACCCTGCCCGTCGGGTCTGAAAATTTCCCTCCGAAACCGTTGAATTTCAAGGGGACGGTTCCGGTGCGAGTATGAACAGTTGCGGCGACTGATGTTCCTTTGGCGGCGCGTCGTAGCGGTCCTATTCATCCCTGAGCACACCGGAATCTTCGTGAAATAGGCTCAACTACTTTGGCGATCCGCCGGTGGCGACCGACATCCATTTGAGACGAAAGAATGGTGTTGTCATTAGCAACCGAGACTGGACGGACATTGCCGAACGTGGTGCGTCGATGCTGACCTAGGGCTGTCATCTGAAACCGGCGATGTTGAACGAGGTGCGGGACATTTCAACCGGCAAGCCGCGGGCTCGCGATGCTGGACACAAACCTAGCTGGAGTCCTGCTGCCGAACGCCGGCCTAGGTTCGCCCATTCGACAAAAAAACGGATATCGCCCGGTTGTCCACGATATTTTCGTTTTGTTTGAAAGTGCTTCAAAGCCCACGCCAATTATCAAAGCGAGGCGAGATTAGCAGAATGTGTCGTGATCATCGGCTAGTGACCCGAGGGTCACGAATCTGAAACACTCGACAGCATCGCTTGCGATCAAGCAACGTTCATCTCGACCTCACTAACTGTCTCGGAGACTCAGCGTGCCTAACTCTGTGTGGCTCTTTACTCCTGTGGCGGTCGCTGGCCATGAGCTCACTCATCGCATCGCCATGGCGCACGGAGTACCCAGCGAGGCGATGTGTCCAATGCAATGAACACCCGGTCTTACCCGGAGCGTGCGTCGGCTGACCGTGGATACGCTGACCATCCCAGTCGGTCGCTCACGGCCGATCCCGATGAGAGCCTGAACGGCGACATTCCAGTCTGAGCGTCCGCAGTCCCGACGCACGCTATCGCGCAGCGGTTCGCCCTAGACGGTGCACATCTTGACGAGTTACCACCCGTTCCGGAACCTTATGAAACCGGAACCCGAAACCCAAACGGAGTTTAAATATGAACCAGTTCACATCGAAAAGAATTCTTATCGTAGGCGGAAGCTCCGGAATCGGAGCAGCCACGGCAAGTGCATTTGCTGAACTCGGCGCGGACGTACTCATCGCTTCGCGCAACGCGGCGAAGCTCGCTGAGACAGCGACCGGAATCGGCAAATCCGTCAGCACAGCAGTACTGGACACGACGAATGCGGAAGCCGTGGAAGCGTTCTTCGCCAAGGCAGGCGACTTTGATCACGTCGTGATCTCGGCGGCACAGACACCTGGTGGTCCCATTCGCACACTGGCTCTTGCCGACGCTTACGCGGCGATGGATAGCAAATTTTGGGGTGCATACCGCGTGGCCCGGGCCGTCCAAATCGCCGACGGTGGTTCGCTTACGCTCGTTTCCGGCTTTCTGAGCGTTCGCCCGAGCAAGACATCGGTGCTGCAAGGTGCCATCAACGCCGCGCTCGAGGCTCTGGCGCGCGGTCTCGCGCTGGAACTTTCGCCGGTACGGGTGAACACCGTTTCCCCTGGGCTGATCGCGACACCGCTGTGGTCGAAATTGAGCGAAGACGCCCGCCAAACCATGTATGACGGAGCGGCAGCGCGCTTGCCCGCGCGCCGCGTCGGCCAGCCCGAAGATGTGGCGAACGCCATCGTATATCTGGCGAGCACGCCCTATGCGACGGGTTCCACCGTACTTGTCGACGGAGGCGGTGCAATCGTCTGAGGACGGCGCATGGTGCGGATCCGCGTGCGCTGTTTTGGCCCGGATCCCGAATAGCGCATCGGAGGACGCTCATGTCAGACGTTCAGGGACGAGGTCCGCCAGAAAGCTAGCATCACGCGGCACGGGTAGCGCGTCGCCGATTGCGCAAATGTCAACGTCGTCAATCGCTTCGCGGCAAGCGTGATGACGCCGGCAGACAGCAGTTACGCGGTTAGAGCCGCACCGTGCAATGCCCAAAATTCCGGCGCGGACCACGCTTGGCAAGCCAGTGCCGCAGCCCCTTTTTGGGAACCAACGTGCGTGTAGCTACGTGCGCCAGATTTTCAGCGAGAGGCCGAGTGAAACTGACATCTCATTCTTAAATCATCGAAACACATGGCTAAAACTCTGTCATCGTCAGCGACTGCCCGCATCGATCCCGCGTTGTATCGTGAACGGGGTCTGCTTGTTCTTCTAGGGCTGATCAGCCTTGGCCTGGTCGCCGGAGCGCTCTTCCTGCAATTCGGTCTGCACGAAGACCCCTGTCCGCTCTGCATTATCCAGCGCTACTTCTTTCTGCTAGTCGCGCTCCTCTCCTTCATCGGCGCCAGCGCGCGCGGCTGGCCCGGCATCGCATCGCTTGAAGTTCTCGTGGCCGTCGCGGCGGCTTGCGGCATGGTGGCAGCCGCGCGGCATGTATCCATTCAGGCGCATCCGGGCTTCAGTTGCGGCTTCGACGCGCTTCAGCCGCTCGTCGACGGCCTGCCGACCGCGCGATGGCTGCCGCAAGTTTTCAAGGTGGCAGGACTGTGCGAGACACCGTATCCCCCAATCCTCGGCCTCACCCTACCGCAATGGTCATTGATTGCCTTCACCGCGATGTTCCTGTCAGTCGTCGCGAACCTGTGGCGCCTTGTCGCGACTGGCACCATCAGGCAGCGGGGATGATTCGCGAAATGGTTTACGTTTTGAGACCGCTGGGAAGCCCCTAACGGCAGCATTGATTTGCATGGAGTGCAATCAGAGCAGGGAAGTTGATTCGAACCGCTCTGCCCTCTCGGTCCGATCGCCGTCAAGCACCACCGTTAGCCGTCTGCGGGACGTTGGTCGGGGACGCATTTTCCTGGATCGCACATCCGTTCCTCGCCAGGGTGCGACTAGCCCTCTGATGCCTCCCTGCGAAGTTTCTGGAGCACTGCGTCCATTACCCCGTCACGACGCCACCTTAGCCACTTTGCGTAACACGTTTGCGATGGGGGATAGGTGGAAGGCAGATGATGCCATTTCTCGTCATTCATCAGGACCCAGAGGATGCCGTCCAGAACGTGTCGCGTCGATGTGCGTGGCCGTCCTATTCCGGTACTGGGCGGTTCAACCAGCAGATGGCGGACACTAGCCCACACGTCATCAGAAAGCGGAAGGATCATGTATGTAATCTGGTTTTCGCAGTCCAGTAGTATCTATATGAAGATTACAAAATCATTCAAACAATTGCGATTCACTATGCATTCCTTATTGTATTAAAGAATGCACTTCTACCGACCTATCCTCGTTCTCTTGCATCGCCTCGTGGCACGCGGGCGATGGGCGGTTCCATCGCGTCCGCGCACCGCTGCCGCACACTTTATCCGCGGGGAAATTTCTTATCCGGTTTCTAAATGGTTTCGCTCTCGCGCAACGTCGTTGTACTACTCAACGCGTACCGAGCAATTTCATCTTTTCGCATGAAGGCGACTCCCGGTTTGCTTTTTGCGTAGGTCAGAAATTCATCCCATACGCGCACCATCTGTGGCGACCCGCTGATACGGTCATGCGCGCTGACTGACACCATTCGGCGTCGCGTGCCCGATTCGTCGTAAAGCTGATCGAAGTCAAGCTTGATCTGCTCCAGAAACTTCGACGGCGAATAGTTGCGTCCCTCGATCAGCAGGATATCGTTGTTGCGAAGGGTATACGGCACAACGACGAAATCCTTTCCATTGACCTGCTCGATGAAGGGTTCATCGCGGCTAACGTCATCAATGTGGTAGACATAGCCTAGCTCTTGAAGTAGCGACAGGGTATTGGGGCCACGGCGCAACCAGTTACAGTTATACCCGACCGGCCGCTGACCGGTGATCTCTTCCACCATACTTGAGGCTTGTTGCAGAAAAGCTCTTTCCTCGGGGCGGCTCATCGCATATTCCGAACTCCAACGCGGGCCATGCCCCGAAGCCTCGTGGCCGCGCGCGACGATTTCACGAGCAAGCTCCGGGTGCCGCCGGGCTGCCTCCCCGATCATGTGACATGTTACCTTGACGCCATGTCGATCCCACAGGTCCAGCATGCGGGGAATGCCTTCACGGTATCCGTACGCGAACCACGTGTTTGTCGCCAGATCTGCAGGTACGCTTGCTGGGAAGTCCACCTTTGGGAATGGGCTATCCGTACCCTTGGGCGGCTGGCCGCCTGCTTCGAACTGCATGGAAATTGACACCACCAATCTTGTATCGCCCGGCCAGAACTGGCCTGCTGCCCCACTCATTTGCGGGTTGGAAGTCCCGTTCGCGTTAGGAGCACCCTGTGCGCTGGCCGACGCGGAATGCAGCAATGCGCCTGCGGCAAGCATCCCTGCGCCAGCACCGGCACGGGTGAGGAAGCTCCGGCGGGCCAATTGGGGATACGCTTCGTCTTCAGGTGTAGAGATGTTTTCTGATTTCAACGACATAGATGAATTCCTTTGTGGCGACTTTCTACTGTATAAGCAGAGCCAGATGACTGGATCGTTACGTTAACGACGGATTCAAATTACTGCGTGTAATTGCTGCAAAAATGACACCCACGCATTATCGGGGTCCCGATAAACACACAATGCAAACAAGCGAAACGCGGAACGAGTGTGCTCCTAACGAATCAACTTCCTATGAAGCGCCCAAGCTAGGTCAACAGGGTGCGAGCTGGTCGTCGGCCGTACGCCAACGTCACTATTCCAGCCAGCGCGGCTGCGACGCCGAGAAGACTGACCCCGACCATCGAACTATGTGTTCGGTCGGTCAGCCACCCGATAAGGAAAGGACTGGCGAATCCGGCGAGATTGCCGACTGAATTGATAAGCGCGATGCCTGCGGCCGCGGCGGTACCTGTAATGCGCTGTGTCGGGAGGTTCCAGAAAAGTGGGAGTGCCGACAGAATGCCCGCGGATGCAATTGTCAGCATGAACGTAGCAAGGACGATTTGGTGTGCGTAAGCAACGCTGCCCAGAAATCCGGCGCCGGCGACAATCGCACTGATACCAACATGCATGCCCCACTTACGGGTCCGGTCTGCACTATACGCAACGATGTTCATCAAAACAGCGGCGACCGCATAAGGAATCGCACTGACCCAGCTGATCGTGAACGTGTCGGAAATACCCGCCGCCTTGATCAAGCTCGGGAGCCAGAAACTTACTCCGTACAGACCCGCCAATAAAAGGAAGTAAATTACGGCGAAAATCGCGACCGAGCCGTTCAGTAAGTCTATGAATCGGTGTTTCTGGTCATCTGCTGGTGCGAACGCGGCGAGGTCGCGTTCGACAAGGTCGCGCTCACGAAAGGTCAGCCACCTCACGTCGCTTGGCTTGCTCGGTAGATAGAAGAAAACGAGTACGCCCACCACAATCGCCGGTACGGCCTCCAGCAAGAACATCCATCGCCAACCATCCAGCGCTTGATATCCATTCAGATGCACCAAGATCCAGCCGGACACAGGACCGCCGATGATTCCGGATACGGCGGTCGCGCTCATAAAGAGCGTCGTCATTCTTCCTCTGCGGTGTGGCGGAAACCAATACGTCAGGTACAGCACGACGCCAGGAAAGAAACCCGCCTCGGCGACACCAAGGAGAAAGCGCTGTATGTAAAAACCGGTCACGGAGTGGACAAACATAGTCGCGCCGGACACGATGCCCCATGTAATCATGATCCGGGCAATCCAGGCGCGTGCGCCAAGCCGGTGCAACAGCATGTTGCTCGGGACTTCGAAGATGAAGTAGCCGAGGAAGAAAATTCCAGCACCCAGGCCATACACCGTTGCACTAAAGTTAAGGTCGACGGCCATTTGCAATTTGGCGGTGCCGATGTTGACGCGATCAAGGTAGGCAAGCACTTGGGCGGCCAGGAGTATCGGCATCAAGCGCCAGCGAATCCGGCGGTATATCGGGTCAAGCTCTGGAGCTTGAGCAACCACGCCCGATGCTTCAGCCTGCTTAGCGGACGCTCGCGCCCGTGACGGAAGGTCGTGTTGACTTCCCGGTAGAGGCTCCGACTGAATGTCGTGATGCATGCCGTCTCCTAAAATTTTGTTCATTCTCGCTTCGCTTGTATCAGGCGAAGTCGGGGATATCGACTTCATGCGCCCAAGTCACGCGAATCAGTCTTCAGATAGTCCAGTCGGTTGAAAGTCTCGACAAAAACGCAGCACTGCCACCAGAAGTCCGGCGCTGTATGCTCGATCGCACAATGCATCGCGTCGTGTATCACCCTCCCCATCTCCCGTTGTACTTCAGGGGGGCGCGGGTTACTCATCGTGAGGCGCGCAACGAGAAACTGTCCGTCGGGTTCCGCGCCTGCCAGCGACTGGTCACTGAGATAGACACGGCTTTTGAGATCCCCGAGGCGCGCATAACCGCGCTCAACAAGCTGACCGTGAATGCTAGTCATGAGCGCGTTGAAGTCCAGGAGACCAGACAGCTGGGGCGTCGTTTCGAAAACAATATGAGGCATAGCGGTATCCGTGCTGCAAAAGCAACTGAGATAGTGATGGCCCTCCATTTGGCAGCAGATCAGATCCGGCGTAAAATTATGTTTTGCATTATTACTCATTAGGCTGTGTTATGAATCCCGCTGCCATCGACCTGCGCTTACTACGCAGTTTCATCAATACGGCCCGGCTCGGCAGTGTGACGAAGGCGGCGAGTGTGATGCATTTGACACAGCCTGCGCTGTCCCAGCATCTGCGAGAACTGGCGGCGTTGACGGGCGTGCCGCTGTTCGACCGTGTCGGTCGTGGCTTGTCGCTAACGGCAGCGGGATCTGATCTTTTTCGGGAGATCGAGCCGCTGCTTCTCCAGCTCGACTTCGTGCTGACATCGGCTAAAGACAGATCTCGGGAAGTCCGAGGGTCGTTGCGCGTAGGTGCAATCGACACCTATGCGAGAGCACTGGTCATTCCAGCTGTGGCGCAGCTGCTCGATCACCACCCTGAATTGACGGTGGTGATCGAAGAGTTGCCGGCGCCCGAAATTGATCGGGGATTAGCCCAGGGAGAGTTGGATATCGGTGTGGCCTTTTCGCATCTGTCCAGCGCCGACATTGAACAACGGACGTTGTTTGAAGAGAGCCTGATGCTCGTCTATCTTGCCGGCAAGCGCAGAGTCAAACCCGCGAGTGTTACGCTCCAGCAGGTTGCCCAGCATCCGCTTGCACTGCTGAATCGCAGCTTTGCTATGCGCAGGCAAATTGATGCGGCGTTCGCGCGCGCCGACCTTACGCTCGACGTAAGGGTCGAGGCTGCGAATGTGGATTCCTTGATCCGCCTCACCGAACACGGCCGTTTCGCGACTATTGCCAGTAGCCTTGCGGTGAACAACCACCCTAACCTTCAGATGCAGATGATTGCTCAAAGTGACTTGAGCCGGATTGCGGCGTTGCGCTGGCGACAAGGGCGCACCTTTTCGCCTGCGATAAGGAGTTTCAACTCGGCACTTGAGAACTGCATCCAAACAACTCGTCTTGCCAACGGTGGCCCCTCGCAGTTGCGTGACGGTTCCGCGAAGACACGGGCCGGATAAGCACTGACGACCAGTGCGGTAGCGTCTAAACCACGGCCGCTACCGCCGGACCGAGTCCAGAATAATCTGGAACGGATTTCGAGCCTGTTGTTCGTGGCGTGACAAAAAGACCGACAACAGACCGCCCCAGTCCTGAGTCGCCATCATCGGAACCCAGCTCCGACGATTGGGGTGATTTGCTTCAAGTTTTAAGCGATCACATGCGAGTTCATTTCGACACGCGCCCTCTGACTCAAGTGCGCGATCATTCCGACGGATATCGTTAATGGAGACGAGCAACCCCGCTGCCCGCATTCGTCGTCAAGATAGCGAATTTTGCCGCAACGCCACGCCTAGCCGTGTCTCGCTATCCCCGCTTCGTGTTCTATGAAGTTCCCCGCAGAGTTGCGTGGGACAAGCGTCCCGTTTAAAAAGTCACGCGCGTAGGAACTGGGGGTTTTCCCCGTAAATGAGGTAAAGGCCAGCGTAAAAGCGGCCACGCTATTGAACCCCACATCGAGCGCAGTCTGCGTGACAGAGGTGCGTTTATGCGTCAATAGTTCGATCGCGCGCGCCATACGCAGCTCCTGCAGGAAATGTCGCCAGCTCATTCCCAACTCGTCCTGAAAGTACCGGCGAAGCGTTCGCACCGACGTGCCAGCAGCTTCTGCTGCCAGCTCGATGGTGGCGGAGTCAAGGCGCGTGCGCGTATACGCGATCGCGCGTTTGATCACGGGCGACTCGCCGAACGGGACCCACATCATCCTCGAGCACTCGAACCAGTCCTTGCACAGTAGGCCTAACGCGTTGAAATAGGCGTTGGCGACCGGATCGTCAGCCGCACGCTCGCGCCCCCAACGCATCGCATAGCCAAACATCTCGCGAGCCAGCCCGTTCACGGGCGCAGCCCAACAGCCTTCGTGCTGCCACACGGTATGTTCCGCGCCCAGGTGACCGACGACAACGACCGCATCCGCGCTGGTGTAGAGGCGATAAGGCCGGCTATGAGGAATGAAGACCATATGGGCCGGAATCAGTAGCCACTGGCCGTGCGGACCCTCGAGTTTCAAACGGCCTTGCTCGATGCAGAGAATCTTGTTCTTCGGATCCCCCCGCGAGCCGATCATGCCCTTGCCAGGCTCGACCCGCTCGACGCATTCCGGAAACGCCTCGTCGCAGCGAATCGGGTTCATTGGATCGTCGTCGGGCATCACCCAGTCGACCAGTTCGTCATTGTCTTTCATGGTTGTCTCGCTCCATTGCCGCGTTTTCGCCGCGTACGTCCCGATGGCCGAATATCGATGATGCGATGACCGGTTTCAGGTGGGCGCTCAGATTTTACTCACCAATAATAGAGAAAAGCAAAAATCGTGTGCAGTAAAGACTGAATTCGGCCAAGTGCCCACACATGGAGTGAGACATGTTTACAAACAGGCAAAGCGTGTTGAGCGCTCGTCCAACCGAGCGTACGCCGGTCCTCGCAGTACGCGGGATAGGCAAACGCTTTAACGGCGTTCCGGCGCTCGACGACGTCAGCTTCGACGTTGCTGCCGGCGAAATCGTCGCGCTGCTCGGCGAAAACGGTGCGGGGAAATCGACCCTCATCAAGATCCTCGCGGGTGTGCATGCACCGTCCAGCGGCTCCCTAATGTTTCGTGGCGCGCCCACCGATGCCCGGGCGATGCGTGGCCGGGTCGCGTTCG
>OVEP010002854.1_pt2 | contig 10644 bp, 9 predicted proteins | sample 1779801 | NCBI WGS metagenome assembly OVEP01 (sample SAMEA3914791, study PRJEB12502) | metagenome | biome: forest; material: soil | place: Canada | collected 2011-07-03 | depth 0.1 m
CCCGGGCCTGCCACTGGCGCACGCGGTGGAGGTCAACACCCTGGTCCGGGAGGACGACGGCGCGCGGACGGTACTCGTGGCCGAGTGGTCCTGGGCGGAGGAGCTGTTCACGGCAGCGGAGGTCGAGGACCTGGGAGCCACCTGGTTCCGTGCCCTGCGGGCCCTGGCCGACCATGCCCGGCGACCCGACTCGGGCGGCCACAGCCCCTCCGACCTGCCGCTGGTCTCCCTCAGCCAGGACGAGATCGACCAGCTCCAGGATGAACTCGCGCTTGAGGGGGACCTATGACCACGGCAACGAAGCGCACGCCCAGGATCGAAACCGTCCTGCCGCTCACACCCGTCCAGGAAGGGCTGGTGTTCCACGCGGCGTACGACGAGGACGGATCGGCCCTGTACAACGTGCAGGTGGTGCTGGACCTGGAAGGGCCGCTCGACGCCGCCGTGCTGCGGCGGTCGGTGGCGGCCGTGGTGCGGCGCCACCCGACCCTGCGGGCGAGCTTCCGCCGCCGGGCCACCGGCGACACCGTCCAGGTGGTCCAGTCGGAGACGCCGCTGCCGTGGGAGGAACGGGATCTCAGCGCCGTCGCGGACGGCGGGCGCGAGGCCGAGGTCGGGCGGATCACCAGGGAGGCCCGCACCCGCCGGTTCGACCTGGCCGTTGCCCCACTGCTGCGGTTCACGCTGATCCGACGGCGGGCCGACCGGTTTCGGCTGGTACTGACCAACCACCACGCCGTCCTGGACGGCTGGTCCACCGGGCTGCTGCTGCACGAGCTGTTCCAGGCCTACGCCGCCGGCGGTGACGTGGCGGCGCTGCCGCCCGCCGTGCCGCTCCAGGAGTTCTTCGCCTGGCGGGCCGGCCAGGACCCCGGGCGGACCCGGGCGGCGTGGCGTGCGGCGCTGGCCGGCCTGGAGGAGGCCACCCGGGTGGCCCCGAACGCGGACAGCCGCGCGGCGGTGCCGACCGAGCAGGTGCTGGTCACCGTGCCCGAGGGGCTGACCGCGGCCGTCACCGAACGCGCCCGCCTGTCGGGTCTGACCGTCAACACCGTGGTCCAGGGCACCTGGGGGCTGCTGCTGTCCCGCCTGACGGGCCGGGACGACGTCGTCTTCGGCACCACGGTGGCCGGCCGGGCAGCCGAGCTGCGCGACGTCGAGGCCATGGTCGGGATGCTGGTCAACACCGTGCCGGTGCGGGTCAGGATCGACCCGGGGGAGACCCTCGCCGGGCTGTTCGCGCGGCTGCAGGAGGAGCAGTCCCGGCTCGGCGCCCACCAGTACCTCGGACTGACCGAGATCCAGGGCCTCTCGGACATCGACGGTGACCTCTTCGACTCGCTCGTGGTGTTCGAGAACTACCCGCTGGACCGGACCGTCGAGTCCGTCGCCGGGGTGCGCGTGACGGGCACCGAGACGCACAACAGCATCCACTATCCGCTGAGCCTGATCGCCCACCCGGGCGAGACCCTGGTGCTCTGCTTCGGCTACCGGCCGGACCTCCTCACCGGCCCCGCGGCCCGCCGCGTCGCCGATCGCTTCGTGCACCTGCTCGGCGCCTTCGCCACCGGTACGCCGGACACCGCCGTCGGCGACATCGACGTGCTGACCGCGGCGGAGCGGCACCGGCTGGTCGTCGAGCTGAACGACACGGCCCGCCCGGTGCCGGGCCGGTCGGTGGCCGAGCTGTTCGCCGCACAGGCCGCCGCCAGGCCCGCCGCCGTTGCCGTCCGGTACGGTCAACAGGCCACTTCCTATCGTGAGTTGGACGACCGGGCGAACCGCCTGGCGGCCGACCTCGGCGGCCGGGGCATCGGGCCCGAGGCCGTCGTCGCGCTGGCGGTGCCGAGGTCGACCGAGATGGTGGTGGCGCTTCTCGCGGTCCTGAAGACCGGCGCCGCCTACCTGCCGATCGACCCCGGCTATCCGGCCGAACGCATCGCGTTCATGCTGGCCGACGCCCGCCCCGCGCTGCTCATCACCACGACCGGCCTGGTCGAGCGCCTCGACGGCAGCGGCCCGGGAATCCCCCGGCTGCTCGTCGGCGACGCGCACACTTCGGAAGGGAACCCGCAATGAGAGTACTGTCCATGGCCGCCCCTGGTTCCGGCCTCTTCCTGCCCACCGTTCCGCTGGCCTGGGCGCTGCGGACGGCCGGGCACGAGGTCCTGGTCGCCAACAACGGCACGGCCGCCGAGACACTGGTCGCGGCCGGACTCCAGGCGGTCGACGTGTGCCCCGGCCGCGACGTGTTCGCCGAGTTCATGGAGGCGAGCCGGGCGATCAACATGACGCCGCCGGGCGCCCCGAGGCCCCGGCGCGGCGGGCTCGGGCTGTTCGGCGAGGAAATGGCCGAGGGCCTGCTCAAGGTCGCCAAGGAGTTCCGGCCCGACCTGGTGCTGTCCACCCTGGAGCAGGGCGCCGGGCCGCTGGTGGCCACCGCGCTCGGTGTCCCCTACGTGGAGCAGAGCGTTCGGCTGGCCTGGGCGGGCAGCGACGAGCAGGCGGTGACGTACCGTCGGTCCATCGCCCAGTACCTGGAGCCCACCCGGGCCAAACTGGGCCTGGACGAGTCGGCCGCCGCGGCCGCGGCGATCGACGTCCGGCCGCCGAGCATGGGGGGCCGCGACGACGCGGCCGAGTGGTCGATGCGCTACGTGCCCTACAACGAGAGCCGGCTGCTGCCCGAGTGGGCGCTGACGGCGCCGTCCCGGCCGCGGGTGTGCCTGACCCTGGGCAGTGTCCTGCCGCTGTCCGGCGAGCTCGGCGAACTCGCCGCGTTCCTGCGGCAGTGCGGTGGACTGGACGTCGAGCTCATCCTCGCCATGGGGGAGGAGCAGGCGGCGGCCCTGGGCCCGGTGCCCGACAACGTGCGCGTGGCCGGCTGGGTGCCGCTCAGCGTCCTGCTGCCGAGCTGCGCCGCCATCGTCCACCACGGCGGGGCGGGCACCGCGCTGACCGCACTGGTCCACGGCGTCCCGCAGCTGGTCGTGCCCCGGCTCGCGGACCAGCCCGCGAACGCGGCCGTGATCGCGGCCCGTGGGGTCGGACTGGCCTGCTCCCCGCACGAGGCGACCGCCACCGCCGTCAGGGACGGCCTGCTGCGGCTGCTCGACGTACCGGACTACCGACGCGCCGCCGACGAGGTGCGGGCGGAGATCGCCTCCCGGCCCAGCCCGGCGTCGCTGGTCGCGCGGCTGGAGGAGTTGGTCGCCGGGCGCTGACTCTCAGCCGGGCCTGGTGGCGGGCTCGCGTCGGGCGTGGTGCGAGGCGGCCAGGACCGAGGCCATGAGCTCCGCGTCCAGGGCTGAGGGGTCCGCCAACCGGGTCGCCGCCGTGTACGAGTTCAGCAGTGCCTTGGTGACCCGCAGGGCGTCCTCGGAGCGCCGGATGACGGGCCGGATCCAGTCCGTCGTGGCCTGGTCCAACTCGTGCTCGGGCACCACCCTCTGCAGGATCGAGAGGGAGTACGCCTCCGCCGCGCCGATGACCCGGCCGGTGAGGATGATCTCGCGGGCCCGGGCGGCGCCGACCTCGTGCAGCAGCCTCGGCAGCAGCCCGCCCCAGGCGGTGGGCAGCCCCAGCGCCAGCTCGGGCAGCCGGAAGCTGGACGTCTCGGCGCCGACCCGCAGGTCGCAGGCGAGCGCCAGGGCCAGGCCGGCCCCGATGGCCTTGCCCTGGATCCGGGCGACGGTCACGGCGTGATGGCCGGTGATGGCCTCGCAGACCCGGCGCGCCTTGGTGCCGGACGCCCGGACGCCGCTGCCGGTCGGGTCCTGGTCGAGGAAGGCCGCGAACTCCTCGCGGTCCCCGCCGAGGCAGAAGTCCTGGCCGGCGCCGGAGAGCACGATCACCCGGACCGCCTCGTCGGTCCAGGACAGCACCGACCAGAGCTCGTCGAGCGTGGTCTCGGTGATCGCGTTGCCGGTCTCCGGGCGGTTCAGCATGACGTGCAGCAGCGGCCCCTGCCGCTCCGCGTGGATGGTTCTGAACTGCCGGCCGAAGGGGAGAGAGTCCGAGGAGTAGCTCATGCGGATATCTCCAGTGAAGTGACCCGGTGGAAGACCATGCGCTCAGCGTAGGCGGGACGCCCGACCGCCTGGAGCGCGGGGAAGCGGCGCAGCATCTGCCCGAGCAGCGAGCGGGCCTCCAGCCGGGCCAGCGCCGAGCCCAGGCAGTAGTGCGGGCCACCGCCGAAGCTCAGGTTGGTACCGCCGCGCCGGACCTCGAAGGCGCGCGGGTTCGGGTTGCGGCGCGGATCGTGGTTGGCGGCCCCGTACATGACGTGGACCATGGTGTCCTTGGCGACCGGTACGCCCGACAGGACGGTGTCCACCGCGGCGACGCGGCTGTTGAGCCGGATCGGGGGGTCGTAGCGCAGCGCCTCGTCGATGGCGCCGTCGATGTGCTCCGGATGGTCTCTCAACCAGCCCCACAGGCCGGGGGTTCTGAGCAGCAGCCAGACCATGCTGGAGAGCAGCGTCGCGGTGGTCTCCAGCGAGGCGATGGTCACGAACATGGTGAGGTCGTAGAGGATCCGGTCGGCGGCGGCGCGGTCGGGCTCCAGCTCGTCCCAGATACCGATCCAGCGGGACAGCACGTCCTGGCCCGGGGTCCGGCGCCGCTCGCGGACCAGGCCGGTGAAGTACCGGCGCAGGTGAACGGTGGCCTCGGCGGAGACGTCCAACTGCTTCTTCTTCGGGGACAACTCCTGCGCGTGGACCTGGTCGTGGGTGATGTCCAGGATGTGCTGGTAGTCGGCGGGGGGGATGTCCAGCCAACCGCCCACTGTGCTGATCGGCAGTCGCTCGCTGACCTGGGTGACCAGGTCCCCGGTACCGGACTCGCGTATGCGCGCCTCCAGGTCGTCCAGCAGCCGGGTGACGTCGGCGTCGATCCGCAGCGCCAGGTCCTGCAGGGTCTGCCGGTCGAAGAGGCTGCCCAGGCCGCGCCGCTGCCGGGTGTGCTCGGGGGCGTTCAGCCGGGACAGGGTCCGGCTCATCTCCTGGGTGGCCGGCGCGTGCCAACGGGCGGTGTCGACCTGCCGCTCCTGCCAGGCGAAGTCGGGCACCAGCCAGTTCCGGTCCCGCAGTACCTGGTCGCAGGCGTCGAAGCCGGTGACCAGGTAGCCGCCCCAGGGAGCGGGAACCAGGTCGCCCAGTGCCCGGAGCTCGTCGTAGATCGGCAGTGGCTCCGCCAGTCCCTCCGCCGACCGCAGGCGCTGGAGCAGGGAGACGACGGTGCGGCGGTCGGCGGTCACATGGGACTCCTCGGACGGGGGTGTGGCATTTCCGCGAGGGCTTACCCCTGCGCACGGGTGTCCCATGCGTGCTTTGGTGTTATTCGCGCCACATACTGCCCACATATAACGCCGTTGTGGTCCGATTCCGGAGATCGGACCACCGCACGGGTCGGCAGGTCAGGCTCGGAACACGTCCAGGAACGAGCTCCACCACCCCTTCGTCTTGCCCGCGGGCCTGCCGGACGCCTGCGCCGAGGCGGCAGCCGACTCCGCGGCCGGGGCCGGAACCTGCGCCGGGGTGTCGGCGGGGGCCGCCGGCGCCGGGGCGCCGACCGGCCGCCTGGAGGCGGTGCGGGTCGCCGGGGTCGGGCTGAACCGCACCGGCAGCGCCACCAGCCCGCGCTGGAAGGGGCCGGGACGCCAGGCCAGGCTGTCCGCCGGGGCCGTCAGGGCGACGTCCGGCAGGGCGTTGAGCAGGCACTCGATCGCGGTGAGCGCGATCAGCTGGGCCGGCGACTTGGCCGGGCACGCGTGCGGCCCGGCGCCCCAGGCCAGGTGAGCGCCCTTGCTCAGGCTCTCACGGGCGTCCGTCAGCGAGGGATCGGTGTTCGCGGCGGCGAAGCTGATCACCACCGGGGCGTTGGCCGGCAGCAGCACGTCACCCAACTCGACGTCCTGGACCGGGAAGTGGGTCGCGTAGTTGGCGATCGGCGGGTTGTTCCACAGCACGCTGTCGAGGGCGTCCTCGATCCGCATGCCCGAGCGCCGGCCGGAGGCGTCGCCGGACAGCAGCACCAGCAGGGTGCTGGCGACGAGGTTGCGTTCGGGTTCGACGCCGGCCCCCATCAGCATCACCAGCTGGTCCTTGAGCTCCTCGTCGCGCAGCCCGGCCGGGTGCTGGATGAGCCAGGAGGTGATGTCCTCGCCCGGCTGGCGCCGCTTGAGCGCCACCAGCTCCATCAGGCAGCCGGTGAGGTCCTCGTTGGCCTGCAGCACGTCCAGGCCGTCGAAGAGGGCGGACATGCTCCGGGTGAGCCGGTCGCCGATGTCGTCCGGGCAGCCGAAGAGCTGGTTGAACAGCAGCAGCGGCAGCAGCTTGGCGTAGTCGGCCATCAGGTCGGCCCGGCCCAGCGCGCTGAACTGGTCGAGCAGGAAGTGGGCGATCCGCTCCACGTCCCGGTTGAGCCGGTTCACGTTCAGCCGGGCGAGGCTCTCGGTGACCGCCTTGCGCAGGCGCAGGTGCTCGGCGCCGTCGGTGAAGAGGCAGTTCGGCCGGTAGAACATCATCGGCAGGACCGGACTGTCGAGCGGCACCCGGCCCTCGTTGAGCGCGGCCCACCGGCGGGAGTCCCGGGCGAACAGCCCGGGGTTCTGCAGTACCCGCAGCGCGGCCTCGTGCGAGGTCACCAGGGTGGCCTCGACACCGGGGGCGATGTCGACCGGTCCGGCCGGACCGTGCGCGCGCAGTTCGGCGTAGACGGCGTCGGGGTCGGCCGCGAACTCCTCGCCGTACAGGGGTATGCGTCCGGCGTGCATCGGGCATCCGGGCGGCGGCGACAGCGGGCTGAGCCCCTGCGAGGCATCCATGCGTGGTTCCTTAGGGGGGTGGCCCCGGCCGGGGGCGGCCGGGGACGGTGACGGGGAAGGACGGGGGAGGTCAGGACGCGCGCTGGAGCAGGTGCTGGACCAGGGTCACCAGGGCCTGCGCCGAGGACTTCTGGTTCCGCGCGTCGCAGAACAGCAGCGGCGTGTGCGGCAGCAGGTCCAGCGCCTCGCGCAGTTCCGCCTCGGTGTGCGGACTGTCCTCGGCGAAGCTGTTGACCGCGACGGCGTACTCCAGGCCGTACCGCTCGACCAGGTCGATGACCGGAAAAGTGTCGGCGAGACGACCAGGATCGATCAGCAGCAGAGCACCCAGCGCCCCCCGCGCCATGTCCTCCCACAGCTGCATGAAGCGCTGCTGACCGGGTGTGCCGAACAGGTACAGCACGAGCTCGTCGCCGAGCGTGAGGCGGCCGAAGTCCAGGGCGACGGTCGTCGTCCGCTTGTCCGGCACCCCGCGCAGGTCGTCGAGGCGCGTGGACGCCTGGGTCATCCGCTCCTCGGTACTGAGCGGGGTGATCTCCGACAGAGAGCTGATCAGCGTGGTCTTGCCCACCGCGAAGTGGCCGACGACGAGGATCTTGACGGCGGTGGTCACACCCTCCGAGACGTAGATGCTCTCAGGCGAAGCGGCGTTGGAGTCCATGCAGCACCCTTTCGAGGATTCGTGGATCAGGGCCCTGTGCCGGGGGCGGCGCCGCGCGTGACAGCAGCCGCTCGGTCCGGATCAGGTCCGTCAGCAGCAGCCGGACCACCCCGACCGGCAGCCCCAGCCGGGCGGAGACCTCGGCTACCGAGAGATAGCCGCCCGAGCACAGCTCCCAGATCGCCAGGGTCTCGGGGATCGCCCGCGGTGGCGGCTCCTTTCCCGGGGCGGTGGTCACCAGGGTGATCAGCGAGAGGCTGTCCGGGCTGGGCAGCTCGCGACCGCTGGTGATGACGTAGGAGCGGATGAAACCGCCGGCCACCGGCTGCTCTTCGCCGGGAGCGGTCATGAGTCGCTGCTGGCGCTCTGCCGGGCCGGCGCGGTCATGGCCCGCCCCAGCGCACCCACCTGCTGCTGCATCCGGAAGGACATGGCCTCCATGTCCACGTCGGAGGCCGTGGAGGCGGCCAGGTAGGCGCCCCTGCCCGCCGCGATCAGGAAGATCCACCCCTCGTCGTACTCCAGCAGGGTCTGCCGCCAGCGCCCGGCCCCCTCACCCCCGACGAAGGCGGCCACGGCCCGGCTCAGTGACTGCATCGAGCTCATCGCGGCGGCGTTGGTCTCCGCGATGTCCCTGCCCAGATCACTGGACCGCTCCAGCAGGAGGCCGTCGGACGACACGAGAATGGCATGCCGGGCGCCGGGCACCTGCAGCACGTCATTGAGGACCCACGACAGGTCAGTGCTCACTGGATCTCGGTTCCTTCCGTGGTCATGGTGTCGCGCCCGTGCAGCGTTCCGCGCTGGAACGCACCCAGCCGGGAGGCGGTCTGGGCGCTCGCCGGCGCGGGCGCCGACTCCTCGGGGAGACCGTCCTGCGGTCGGGGCACCACCGCGACCGTGCTCTGCCGGCGGCGCTTGGGCAGCCCCCGCTCCGTGGTGCCGAGGAACGGCGACGGCACCGAGTCGGGGAACGGCGTCGGCTCATCGAAGGAGTCCTGAGCCGGCGGCTGCATCGCTGAAGCCACGGGGTCCGGGAGGATGTTGGTGGGTTCGGGCGCCTCCTTGGGCGGCGCCTCACTGGTGAGCAGCTCGGTCGGCAGCAGTACCACTGCGCGGACACCTCCATACGGGGAGACCGAGTCGACGGAGACCTTGAAGCCGTAGCGGGAGGCCAGCAGACCGCCCACGGCGAAGCCGAACTTGGGCGGGTTGCCCAGGCCGGTGAGACCGATGGGAGCTTCCGCGTCGAGCAGTTCGGCCGCGCGGTCCTTCTCCTCCTGGCCCATGCCGAGACCGGCGTCGTCGATGATCAGGCAGACGCCGGTCGGGACGGCCTGGACGCTGATCTCGACCGGGGTGTCCGGGGCGGAGTAGTTCGTCGCGTTGGCCAGCAGCTCGGCGAGCACGACGGCGACGGGTTCGACGACCTTGCTGGCGACGTTGACACTCACCTGTGAGTGGATCCGCACCCGCTCGAACTGCCGGATGCGTCCCTGGGCGCTGCGTGACACGTCGTAGATCGACGCGACCGCCTCCCGTCGGCCCAGCCAGCCGCCGCAGAGCACCGCGATGCCCTGCGCCCGGCGCCCGAACTGACTGTTCGTGTGGTCGATCGTCATCAGGTCGGAGAGGATCTGCGGGTTGTCGCCGTACTTGCGCTGCAGCCGGTCGATGACGACCTGCTGCTCGTCGGCCAGACCCTGCAGGGTGCGCATGGCGGCCTTGAGGACCGACTTGGTGTCCTCCTCGGCGTCCTGGCGCACCTCGGCCAGCTCCGCCTGGTGCTGGCCCGACAGCCGGGAGTACGCAGCACCGATGTCGTTGTGGCGCTCTCGCAGCGCCGCGTGTTCGCCCTCCAGATCCGTCCGCTGACGGCGCAGGTGCATATTGGTTCTCCGGGCCCGCATACCTGCGCCAACGGCAGCCAGGAGGACAGCGATCAGAGCCCAGAAGAAGGGGTCCTGCAGAAATGACGTCATGAAACTCTCTTCAGGTGGCATAGCACGGGCCGGTCACCGCCGTGCCCCGTGGGAAACCAACGGTCTACACTCCCCCAGCAACGCAGTGCGCGAGGCTACCCTACTGAAGAGTCGATCATGTCAGCACCCCTGGCTGTTAAGGCAGTTGTCGTCCGCCCGGGGAGCCGGTCGCGAGGCTCCCGGCGGCCGCCCGGTCAGCCGGCCGCCGAACTCCCGCCCACGCCCGTCCCCACCTGCGGCAACGCTTCCGGACCGGCCTCCCGGCAGGGCCGCTGGGCAGCGCTGACGGTGCCGCCCGCGGGCGGGTTCCGGAACCCCGGCGCGGTCACCGCCGACCCCGCACGCCCGTGTCGGCCGTCGGCCATGCGGCCGGAAATGATGTTCCGCCCGGTTCGGGGAATGTGCTAAGTCGCGTGCGATCAGCCCGGATTCGGGCCGCCCCGGGGAGGCAGCCGCCGCGGGTCGCCCTCGCGGCGGGTTCGCCCACGTTCGGCGGATGCGCCGGAAACGGACATCCGCCGGCATCCCCGGCGTCGCGGAGCGACGGAATGCGCGTGGGACGTCGACGGCCGGTCAGGTGTTGAACAGTGCGTGAAGAAGGCGCGACGGAATGCCGCCGGGCCCCCGAATGACGGCCTACTCGTGCGTCTGCGGCGCCGGGGTGCGCTCGGGAGCCGGTCCCGGGGCGGGGAGCGAGGCCGCCACCGGCCGGGCGGCGGGTTCGGCGTCGCGGGTGCTCACCAGGCCGGCCGCGGCCAGGACGACCGCCCCGGCGAAGAAGGGGGAGCGCAGGCCGAACTCGTGCGCGGAGAGGCCGGCCGCCACCGTGCCCAGGGCGGCGGCGCCGCCGGTGATCATCTGGTAGGCCATCGTCACCCGGCCCAACAGCTCGGCGGGGACCAGGGATTGACGCAGCGACACGGCGGTGACGGTCCACGCCAGGCTGGCCGCGCCGTAGCCGGCGATGAACAGCCCGGCGGCGATGCCGGAGGTCGCGGCGCCGGCCGCGGCCGCGGCGATCCCGGTGCCGAGGGTGGCCAGGGTGAGCACGCGCGGTGGCCCGTAGCGGGCGGTGAGGCGCGGGGTGGCGGTCGCGCCCGCTATGCCGCCGACGGCGAAGGCGGCCACCATGAGGGCGAAGCCCATGCTGGTCAGGCCGAGGGTGTGGCGGG
>OVEP011198742.1_pt1 | contig 10642 bp, 7 predicted proteins | sample 1779801 | NCBI WGS metagenome assembly OVEP01 (sample SAMEA3914791, study PRJEB12502) | metagenome | biome: forest; material: soil | place: Canada | collected 2011-07-03 | depth 0.1 m
GCTCGGCGGGCGACGTGCTCGGCACGGGCGCATGGCTGAGGGGCAACTTGGCCATGCGCTCCACGCGACAGGTGTTCAATGGCTTTGAAAATAGCCGGTTTAGGCACCCACGATTGTGTCAGTTCTCCTGCATCGATAAGTGTCTTGACAGTATCTCAGGCCTGTTTAACTCTAATCGATAAAACGGCGTGTTCGGCGATCTCAACGGACACAGCAGGGGGATTCGGCTCGGGCGGGGGCCGAGGTGAGACTATATTTCAACCCGCATTAGGTTTTAAAGGCTTTCGCTTTGTCGAAAGCTTGCCTTTTCCCATTCTATTCCTGCGCCGAATATTCGATCCTCCCTGTTTTTGAAGGTATTTTCGTCATGTTTGCGATCCCTGATGTCACGATTGAACGCGACGGTTCGAAGATCAAAGTCCAAAAGGCGCGTCGCAGCTATCTCCTGTCCAGCACCTGGCTGACAGCGACCTTGGTCCTGGGCTGCGCCTCTTTTGTCCAGGCGGGAAATGTGACCTTGTCTGTGGGCGGCAAGGTTTCATCTGGGACGGCGTCGATCAGCAGTAGCGGATCGTCAACCGTGGTCTCGCAATCGTCGGCGACAGCGATCATCAATTGGAACAGCTTTTCGATCGGGCAAGGGGACACGGTTGAGTTCAACAACGGGACGGGCTCGACGCTCAACCGGGTGACGGGCTCATCTTTATCGACGCTTGACGGCCTCTTGTCGGCGACGGGATCGGTTTATCTGATCAATCCCAATGGGGTGATCATCGGCAAGAGCGGTGTGGTCAAGACGGGCGGCAGCTTCATCGCCTCGACGCTTGATCTCAGTGACGCCAATTACCTGCAGGGTGGGGATCTTTCCTTTAGCGGCTCAAGCCTGGCCTCGGTGATCAATCTGGGTAAGGTTGGATCCTTGGGCGGTGACGTCACATTGATGGCGGCCAAGGTAGAGAATGACGGGACGATCAGCGCGGCTTCGGGCAGTGTCGGTCTTGTCGCAGGGCAGAGCATTCTGTTGAGTGACGCCTCCGTCGACGGTGGCCGCTTCACAGTCCTGGTTGGGGGATCTGACACCTCGGTGACCAATAAGGGCGCCATCTCGGCGGCTGCGGTTGCCTTGCAGGCCAATGGGGGCAGCATCTATGCGCTGGCGGGCAATACGAGCGGGGTGATCAATGCCACGGGTGTCAGCCAGTCGGATGGCAAGATCTATCTGACGTCGGGGACGGGTGGAACGGTAGATGTTTCTGGCAGCTCGATGACATCCAGCACGTCTTCGGGCAATGGCGGCGAGATCTCTCTAACGGGTCAGACAATCGATGTGGCATCCGACGCGCATCTGACGGCTTCGGCGACATCGACCACGGGGACGGGCGGGACGATCAGCGTGATTGCCGGCGCGAACAATGGGAGCCTGACGTTTGCGGGCGTGGCAACCGCCAAGGGCGGCAAGACCTCAGGCGATGGCGGCCTGGTTGAGACCTCAGGGGCGAGCGTCGATTTCGACGGGGCGATCGTCAACACGTCGGCGACGAAGGGAAAGACAGGGACCTGGCTGACGGACCCTTATGACCTGACGGTGGATGCCACGGCCGCCTCGACCATCGACACCAACCTGGCCACGACCAATGTGACGCTTGCGACCACAGCGACGGGGACGTCTGGTCCCGGCAACGCCAATGCGTCCGGTGTCGGTGATATCAATATCGATGCGCCGATCACCTGGTCGAGCAGCAATAGTCTGACGCTGAATGCCTATCTCGGCATCAACATCAATGCACCCATCACCGTCACGGGGGCGGGGGGCGTCGTACTGACGACAAATAACGGTGGGACAGGTGGTGCATTGAGTTTTGGGCTCACGCCGATAGGATTTGCTGGCAACGTCACCTACTCCGGCGCGCCGCATACGGGGCAAACCCTAAGCATCAATGGCAATGCCTATACATTGGTCTATTCGATGAGTGATTTGGCAGGAGTGAACAATGCCTCCGGCCATTATGCCTTGGCCGTCGCCCTCGACGCCGGTGCGACCATCTATACCGCGGCCGTCGTCCCGAACTTCTCGGGCACCTTTGAGGGGCTGGGTCATACCATTGCGAATCTAAGCATTTCCAATTCATCGGCCGCCAATCCAATTGGCCTTTTCGGGTCGTTAAGTGGCACGATCGCTGACATCGGCCTGGTTGGCGTTTCGATAACCGGACAATCCGATGTCGGCGGGTTGGCCGGGTACATGCGCTTTGCCATGATTACCAACTCTTTTTCGTCGGGTTCTGTCAGCGGGCAAGACGTCGTCGGTGGATTGGTCGGGGAGAATGATGAAGGCGGCCAGCTCACCAATGATTTTGCAAGTGCCGCCACAACGGGGCAAGGCATAGTCGGCGGTCTCGCGGGAGAGAACTATGGCGCCATCTTCTCCTCTGATGCGACGGGAGCGGTCATCGGGTCGAATGGGCTCATCGGTGGATTAGTGGGCGCGAATTACGCTGGGGTCCGCGGCGATTACGCGACCGGTTCCGTGAGCGGGGACAGTGATGTGGGGGGGCTGGTCGGCTACAATCTCGCAGCCGTCATAAGCAATGACTACGCAACGGGATCGGTGAGCGGCCAGACCGACACGGGCGGTCTTGTGGGCGACAACGATTTAGCAACGATCACAAATGCCTATTCGACGGGATCGGTCAGAGGGCAGATTGAAACGGGCGGCTTGGTCGGCGTCAATTACGGGACAATCAGCAACACCTACGCAACGGGAGCGGTCATCGGCGTGACCTCCACCGGGGGACTTGTCGGGCTGGACGGCACGGGTACGGTATCTTCAGGATACTGGGATCTATCGACATCAGGTCAGGGGGCAAGCGGTGGCGGCACCGGCCTTACGACCGCTCAATTACAGTCAGGCGTTCTCCCCACGGGATTCGATGCGTCGGTATGGAGCGTAGGCCCGGGTCTCTATCCCTATTTGACGAGCTTCTACCCCAACGGGGTTCAGGCGATATCGGGGTTTGCCTATTCCAATGGCGGATCCACAGCGCTGAAGGGCGCGCAAGTTTCCTTGGTTAGCAATGGCTCAAGCCTTGGCTCGGCTGGGACTGGAGCGGATGGGTACTATTATGTGCTCCTACCTACCGGAACCGTGAGCGCCGGGACGAATAATCTGCTGGCCTACACCACCAGTAGTTCTGCGACCTTGGCGAGTTCGACGGGCACGACCGCGGAGACCGGTGTAGACCTCTATGGTGATAGCCTGGCGGGAAGCGTGACGGGGATAACGCTGACGGCAGCATCGTCCAACTTGAAATCGGGGGCTTTGGCGGTCGCCGGTAGCAATACCGCGGCGCAGGCGGCAATCAACGGTGCAACCGGGCTTTGGCTGAATACGACAGGCTTCGGCTTTATCATAAATACGCCTCAGGATGTGACGAGCCTTTTGCACGTTCAGACGACCTCTGAACCTATAATCGTGACGGCGAATATGACTGTCGAGCCCGGCGCCGAACTTGATCTTCTGGCTGGTAATAACCTTGGGTTTAGTGCGCCAGTGGTCGTTAAGGGCAACGCTACGGTGAATCTAGCCTTCGATGTTACGAGCCTTGATAACCTGCAGTTCTCAACGAGCCCCTTCCCGAGCAGCAGCATTCAATTTGCCACGGCAAGTGGTGGCACGGCTTCGAGCAGCCAAGGCGGTTCACTGACGATCAATGGCAATCCCTATACCCTGCTTTACAGCTTGAATGACGTGGCAGCGGTGAACAATGGCTCGGGTTATTATGCCTTGTCGCATCCTTTGGATGCGACGGGGAGTAATCTGTCAGCCTCTCTGGTCGGTACGCTGGACGGGACGTTTGAGGGTCTGGGGAACAGTATCAGCAATCTGAACATCTATGGGGCCGATACGTTCACGGGTGTGTTCGGTATCGTCAATGCGACGGGCACGGTGAGGGATCTGACCTTGTCAGGTTCGACCGTGACGAGTTCCGGCTACTCGCTGGGCGCGCTCGTTGGCTACAATAATGGCGGCACGGTCTATAACGATGTGGCGAGCAATGACACGGTGACGGGTGGGGGCAATACCCATGTGGGCGGGCTTGTCGGCTATAATACCGGGACTGTGTCTGATAGCTTAAGCTCGGGTACGGTCAGCGGGTCGGGTCAATATGCCGGGATCGGCGGGCTTGTTGGCTGGAATACGGGCACCCTGATTGGTGATACGTCGTCTGCGTCGGTGACGGGGACGGCGTCCAATGCATTTGATGGTGGTCTGGCCGGGGTGAATAATGGCGGGACGATCAGCACGAGTGGGTTCACAGGTACGGTCTCAGCTGATGGCTGGGCGGTTGGTGGCCTGGTCGGTTATAATCTGGGGGGGCTGACGTCGGATACATCGGCAGGTACGGTAACGGGCACGGGAAGCTTAAGCTTCGTGGGTGGCCTTGCCGGTGTGGATGCGTCAGGCTTTACGATCTCAAGTTCGTCCTCATCGGCCACGGTCAATGGCACTGGCTTCTCGTTTGGCGGTCTGGTGGGCTATAATCAAGGCACTCTGACATCCGACAGCGCCAGTGGCTCGGTGACGGGCAACGGCGATAGCTATGTCGGTGGCCTGGCGGGCTTTAACCTCGGGACGATGACGACGGATTATGCGACGGGCAATGTCTCAAGCAATGGTGCCACCTCCCAGGTGGGTGGCCTGGTCGGTCAGAACTTCTCGGGCAGCATCACAGGCTCTTATGCGACGGGCACAGTGACAGGCACGGGCAGCAATGGCTTCGTCGGGGGATTGATAGGTGAGAACAAGGCTAGCGTCAGTCAGAGCTATGCTACGGGGAATGTGACCGGTGCGGGTTTCTCGGCGGGTGGCCTGGTGGGCTGGAACCAGGGGACCTTAACGCAGGTCAAGTACACGACAGGGACGGTCGAGGGGACGGGCACGACGGATACGGGTGGTCTTGTCGGCTATAATCTGGGTTCGATCGACCAGGCCTACACGAATGCAACAGTGTCGGGGGTGGGTGTCAATATCGGCATCGGCGGTCTGATCGGGTGGAATGCGGCGGGCACGGTCACCAACACCTATGTGCTGGGCTCGGTGACAGGGGGTAATGCGTTTGTCGGCGGGGTGGCCGGGGTCAACCAGTCGACGATCGAATATAGCTATGCGGCGGGCCATGTGACGGGAACAGGCAGCTTTACGGGTGGCTTTGCCGGCTACAACAGCGGCACGCTCATCGACGCGTATTATGATGATCAAACGACGGGACAGGCGGCGGGGACCCAGGCCAATGGCTCGAAAGGCGTCTCAACCGCCACGCTGAAAGGAAGCCTTCCCACCGGCTTCTCAACCTCCCTATGGAGCCAGACCACAGGGCAATATCCGACCCTGACAAATGAGCCTTAAGCGGCGTATGAACCTCTAAACAGCCGCATGGCTGAGGGGCGAACTTAACTAGTCGGCCGTGAACAACAGCCAGGCTATTGATTTGGCGAGATAATCCTGACGCTTTAAATAATCGCGATTGCCAGAAAAGGGCCTCTTCGGATGGGTTTTCTTGCAATTGACGGTCGGCTTTCGGCATGATTCCATGGTCAATATTTCGGCCGTGGGAGTGTGAATCGTGCGTCCCAAAGAGCGTCGCCCAAGCGGGCAGAAAGACATCTTCCAATCGCGTCTGGACCAGATCATCGATCTGAACCACCCACTGGTGAAGCTCGCGCAAAAGATCGATTGGGCGTTTCTGGAGACGAAGCTGGGGGCGGTCTACACCGACAAGAAGGGCCGGCCGCCGTTGCCAACTCGGCTGATGGCGGGGTTGGCGATTCTGAAGGCGTCGCACGATTTGTCGGACGAAGTCCTTTGCGCCCGGTGGGTTGAGAACCCTTATTACCAATACTTTTGCGGTGAAGAGTTCTTCCGCCACCGGCTCCCATTCGATCGCTCCTCGATGACGCGTTGGCGCCAACGCATGGGTGAAGACGCGCTTGTGGCCCTGGTCCAGGAGAGCCTGGCCGTGGCCACACGAACAGGAGCGGCCAAACCCACGGACTTTCGCCAAGTGATTGTGGACACCACGGTCCAGCCGAAGAACGTCATGTTCCCGACGGACGCCCGCTTGATGCATCGCGCACGGGAACGCTTAGTGCGATTAGCGAAAGCCTTGGGCGTTGATCTTCGGCAGAGCTACGAGCGGGTCGGCAAGCTGGCCCTGATCAAGCACCAGCGCTATGCCCACGCCAAGCAGTTCAAGCGCGCCAACAAGGCCTTGCGAACCCTGCGAACCCAACTGGGCCGCGTCATCCGCGATATCCGTCGCAAGACCTCGGGCGACGAAACTCTGGAAGTAGCCTTTGCGACCCAGCTCTCCTTGGCCAATCGAGTACGCGAACAGCGCCAGCGCCAACGTGGCAAGAAAGTCTATTCCCTGCATGCCCCTGAGCGGGGCGGCCCGTGCCGTCGAGTGCATCGGCAAGGGCAAAGCCCACAAGCCATACGAGTTTGGGGTCAAGGTTAGCGTCGCCACGCCAATCCAGCGCTCAAAGGGCGGTCAGTTCGTCGCCCACGTGAAAGCCCTGCCGGGCGCGCCCTATGATGGCCACACCCTGGAAAAGGTGCTTCCCGAGATCGAGAGCCAGATCGGCGTCAACCTTACACGCATCGTCGCCGATGCAGGCTACAAAGGCCACAACGCCCCGGACAGGCATCGACTGAAGGTCTTCACCTCGGGCCAAAAACGCGGCGTGACCGAGAGCATCAAGAAGGCTTTGAGGCGGCGGGCCGCAGTGGAACCTGTCATCGGCCATCTCAAGGCCGAGCACCGAATGGGCCGAAATTATCTCGCAGGCCGCAGTGGTGACGCCATAAATGCCGTCCTCGCCGCCGTCGGATATAACTTCAGCCTACTCATCAAGTGGCTCAGGCTTTTGTTTGCTCTCATTGTCGCAATGATCGCTGTGAGGTCACACGAGCGGCGCGAGCTCAAAACCGCCTAAACCAGGTTCTTCACGGACGACGAACCAGGCAGCGGCATGCGAAATGGCTATCGGCGTATTGCCGCCTCTTCTTATATGATAATGTCCTTCTCTGATTGCGCCTCCACCATCAACAGAATTAGATTCATATAAATCAGTCGTTTATAAGTTTTTCAGCCTTGGCGCTGAGCGCTTTGTACAGGGCGGTCTTGCCGATTTTCAGGCGCGTTGCTGCCTCCCGTACGGACAAACCTTTCGCCGTCAGTCCACGGGCTCGATCTAGGGTCCAGACTCAATCAGCGAAGCTGAGCGGGGCCAGGTATGTCCAGTTCCGCCTTCGGACGGCCTTTCGCGATGCCCAAAACAGCGGTAGCATTTGGTGATGTTGATCCGTGACTTTGAACCGGCCGACGCCGATGCGCTTGCAATCTTGTTCCACGCATCCGTGCGTCAGGTTGGCATACGCGATTATTCCCCCAAGCAGGTCGCGGCATGGAGTCCGTCGAAACCGAGCGCTGACCGATATCTCAGGCAAGCGGAAGGTAGGACATTTTTGGTCGCAGTTGATGATGATGGCATGATCGCCGGCTATGGTGACCTCGAACCGAACGGTCACATCGACCATCTCTACTGCCGACCCGATGCGGTCGGCACCGGTATAGGGTCAGCGATCTACGCCGCTTTAGAAGAAGCCGCTAGGAATGCAGGCATCACCATTCTATTTGTTGAGGCGAGCGAGGGGGCGCGTCGCCTTTTTGAACGGCGCGGCTTCAAGGTTGATGCCCGAAACGATTTCACGATCGATGGCGTAGCGATCCACAACTATCACATGTCTAAGTTGATCGCTTGAGATTCGGCGCGCTTACAACCAGAAGGCCACAGCGGCAGCGAGATTTATGGCTGAAAGGAAGTTCCGAGCGAGTTTGTCGTAACGGGTGGCGATGCGACGGAAGTCCTTGAGACGACAGAACATGGCCTCGACCCGCCAACGATCCTTGTAGCGGCACTCGTCATACTGGATCGGCCGCTTGCGATTGCGCCGACCGGGGATGACGGGGATCGTGCCCTGTTCGCGCAAAGTGACCCTGATGCGATTGGCGTCGTAGCCACGGTCGGCGATCACCCGCTTCATTCCAAGCATTTCACCGAGCAGCAGGTCCGCACCCTTCACATCGGATGTGTTGCCGGGTGTCAGGACGAGGCGAAGCGGCCGTCCAAGGACATCAACAAGGGCGTGGATCTTCGTTGTCCTGCCGCCACGCGAGATGCCAATGGCATTCGCTCGCGCCCCCCTTTTGCCCCACCGGCGCAGCGATGAGCCTTGATGTAACTGCTGTCGATCTGGCCGGTCTCGGCGATCCAGCCTTCCTCGGTCAACGCCGCCAGAATGCGGGTCCAGATACCCCTACGGCTCCATCGGTTCCAGCGGTTGTAGACCGTCGTCGCGGGGCCATATTCGGTAGGGCAGTCCGCCCACCGGCCACCGCTCTTGAGCATGTGGACGATGCCGGAAATCACCCGGCGATCATCAACACGCCGCGCTCCGGGCTGGTTCTGCGGCAGATGCGGCTCGATCGCCGCCCACGCTTCATCCGACAGCCAGAACAACGAACACGACATTTCCTAGGGTCTCCTGCTTCAGCGGAGTTTCCCTGAATCAGTAAGCGTGCAGATTTTCAAGAGGATGATTGGGTTTGGACCCTAGTTTGAAGCATATCCTGAGTTCCTGAACTAGTTTGCGCATTCGTTTAGAGAGAGGAGGTCGACGTGGCTATATCCGTGCAATAAGCCATCGGGCGTTCATTTATCAGACGCCTGCCTTCGGGGTGCCTTTCTATCGTTATATTATGAAAGTACGCCGTTCTGACACCGTCGCGGAGCATTAACCGTACGAGCATTCAGCGCATGCTTTGGGGCCAGCAATGCGGCCAGCATTATTGTCTTTCCCTTCATTTAAAATCTGTTGTCTCCGCAGATATGCTCAACCATGACCGATTTGGTACAGGTAGGTGCGGCATAAGAGGCAAATGCCGTCTTTCGGTTTCAGGCATTCGGTACTCTGACTATTTGCTACGTAGTTTATCATCGTCCGATACCCCACGCTTGAGCAGCTTTCATAGATCCAATTCCATGCAGTTTCAGAGAATGCTTTGCGATGAGGCCAGCCGCGCGAGAGGAACGGGCGGCGACGGATTACTGACGGCGGAGCTGAGCAAGCCTTTTGAACCGCGGGCCTCTTGGATCGCGGCCGCAAGCTCAGGTGCAGCTTGGGAATGAATTTCCCATTCTGGCCCCCGCGCAGTGCTTGGTCAGGTTGGGCTGCTTTATTTCCTTCCGTTTCGCCGACGGAGGGGGCGTCCTGTTTTCGTGTCAGGAATGGATCGGATATCATAGGATTGCGCGTCCCACTGGGAACGTTCTTCGTGGCGGCCTCGGGAGCGCATCACCAATTTGCCGGCCGAGCAAATTCAAACTTTTGGGAGAGTCGTGCGCCAAATTAATCAACCTAGACCCTTGACATGTGCGTGGCATTATGAAAACAATTGTCCCGAAGACAGGGTGGTGTTGAGATAACGTTTTATGAAGCAACGCCAATATAGGCGTTTAGCTAAAAATAACATCACGATATAAACGGCTGAAAGTGCGAGAAGTGATGAGCTAGTTATTCCTCTAGACTTCTCAATATGTCTTGTTTAATTTAATGCCGCGCCGTTGTTGCATTTAAAATTACGCGTCAAGTGCGTTCGATAGAAATACACACTAAAATACAGAATTTAGCCGTACGGTTTTCTAAAAAATCGTACTGACGTATTGTGGTGTCGTCGATATATCTATTCATTGGGAAGAAAGAAGATGACCTCCATTCATGTGGAACGGCAAGCGAATATTCATGGCCGAATTGAAGAGAAGCAATCATTTACGCCTAAGCAGATCGCGTCGGTAATATCTCGCCGCTTTCAAGAGCTAATAATTCTGCCTACCGAGAAATGCAACTTCCGTTGCACCTATTGCTACGAAGATTTCAAAATCGGTAAGATGTCGGTCGTAACGCAGAGGGCCCTGGAATTGTTTGTCGAGCGTCGCGCTCCAGGACTGGAAAAGTTAGTGTTCTCTTGGTTTGGTGGAGAGCCGCTTGTAGCTCACGACGTAGTCCTAAGGCTGGCTCGCTTTGCTGACCGGATTTGTGACGCGCAGGGAGTTCAATTTAGTGGAGGACTGACGACAAATGGCTTCCTGCTGACAAGGTCTCTTTTCGAGGACCTACTTTCCTGCAAGCAGGACTTCTTTCAAATCACGCTGGATGGCTGGGGGAAAACGCACGACCAAGTACGAAAATTCGCTGACGGGCGAGGCACCTTCGATACCATCTGGAAAAATCTTGAAGCAATGAAGTCTGTCAAGGGGCATTTCGAAGTTGTTTTGCGGATTCACGTGAGGAGGGACAATATTGAGGCCCTCCCGGTACTCATGCGGAAGGTTGCGGGTACATTTGGCGACGACAACCGGTTTCGAATGGACTTCGAACATGTGCGGGATTTGGGTGGTGCCGGTGGGGCTAGCGTAAAGCAGCCAGTGCATCTGAAAGAGCTGCATGAGGTTGAAAAGCGATTGCGCCAAATTTATCGCGAAGAACTTCGGAAATTAAATGGGGTCGTAGACAGTATTG
>OVEP010085908.1_pt1 | contig 10639 bp, 12 predicted proteins | sample 1779801 | NCBI WGS metagenome assembly OVEP01 (sample SAMEA3914791, study PRJEB12502) | metagenome | biome: forest; material: soil | place: Canada | collected 2011-07-03 | depth 0.1 m
CCGTTTCATCGTCCTTCGCTGGGCGCGTCGGTGTACTACAAGGACCCGTTTGCCGCGCTCGACTGGCTCGAGAAAGCGTTTGGCTTCGAGCGTCAATTGGTGGTCACGGAGAGCGACGGCCAGTTGGGTCATTCGGAAATGCGTTTCGGCGACAGCTACGTGATGATCTGCCGCGAATGGTCGGAAGACGCGGCGAGCCCGGCTTCGATCGGCGGCAAGAATACGCAGTCGGTGCACGTGCAACTGCGCGACGGGATCGACGACCATTGTGCCCGCGCGCGGGCCGCGGGCGCTGTCATCACGCGCGAGCCGGCGGATCAGTTTTACGGCGACCGCGTCTACGCGGCGCGCGATCCGGAAGGGCACGTCTGGAGCTTTGGCCAGACCGTGCGAGCGGTGTCGCGCGAGGAAGCCGAGCGCGTGAGCGGTCTGAAAATCGAAGGATGGGTGTAAACGGATGGGTAAGCCGATGGCATTGCCTGCCAGCGCCTCGCTCGACCGCACGCTGGCCGCGCTAGCCGATCCGAACCGGCGTCAGGTGGTCGATCTGCTCAGCCAGCAGCCGATGCGTGCCGGCGAGCTCGCGCAGGCCACCGGCCTCTCGCCGCAGGCAATGAGCCGTCATTTGCGCGTGCTGCGTTCGAGCGAGTTGATCGAAGAATCGCACGACGGCATCGACGCGCGTGTGCGGCTCTACGTGCTGAGATCGGCGCCAATGAGCGAACTGAAGGCATGGCTCGAACAGACCGAGGCGTTGTGGTCCGAGCAATTGCTGGCGTTCAAGGCGCATCTGGAGCAGCAGGAATGAGTTCGCGCGTGCAGGTGTCGCTACGCGTCGCGGCCACGCCGCTGCGCGCGTTCGATGTGTTCACACGCGAAATCGGCAGATGGTGGCGGCCGAACGGGCTGTTTCAATTCACGCCGCAAGGTGCGGGCGTGCTGTCGTTCGAGCAAAGCGCGGCGCCTCTCACACCGGGGGAGTACGGCCGCCTGATCGAAACGCAGCCGGACGGCAGCGTGTTCGAGATCGGCCGCGTCACAGCCTGGGAGCCGGGCGAGCGTTTGGCATTCGGCTGGCATCAAGCCAGTTTCACCGATGCGCAGCACACGCATGTCGACGTGCGTTTCGAAGCGGTGGGTGACGAAACGCGCGTGACGGTCGAGCATCGCGGCTGGGATACGGTGCCGCAGGACCATGTGGCACGGCACCATTTCCCCGAGCGCGAGTTTCTGCTGCGGCACGGCGAATGGTGGCAGGCCTTGCTGGCGTCGCTACGGACTGAAGTACAAGCCGCTGCGCCGCCGGGCTGAAAGCCGGCGCCTCGTTGTCACATGCTCATTAGCGTGTGGCGATAGCGGCGGCAACACCCGCCATGACCGTGGCACTGGCGCGGTTGGTGATCCTCACTGCGCGGCGGGTGCTCAACAGCTTGCGCGCACGTGTGGCGAGCAGAGCCCAGCCGAAGTCGACGGCCATCAGCACGATCAGCATGGTGAGCGTCAGTTCGAACCACGCCACAGTGCCGATACGTGACAGATCGATGATGGTCGGCAACAACGCGAGGTAGAACATCATGATCTTCGGATTGCTGAGCGTCACTAGCAAGCCGGCGACGAACATGCGCCACGGCGACTGGCCGCTCGGCAAGTCGCTGCCTTGCACGTCGGCCGGTGCGCGCCACATCTTCCATGCAAGGAACAGCAGATAGGCGACACCGACGAATTTCAGCACGATGAACACCATGCCGAAGCTGCGCGCGATCACCGCGAGACCGGCGACCGCGCAGGTAAGCCACAAGGCTTCGCCGAGCCACATCGCGGCGAGAAACGGTAAGACGTCGCGAAAGCCGTTGGTCAGCACGCGTGCAACCAGTGCGGCGATGCTGGGGCCCGGCGTGCCGGCGGCGATGATCAGTGCCAGGGCGAAAACGAGCAAAGCAGACAGCGTCATCAAGTTTCTCCGCGAATTTGAGTGAGCGTGCAACTGCCGGGTCAGTGAGCGCGCAACCTTCGGTTGACGAAGCGCCACACGGCGCTCACCAGCAACGATCCGACACCGAGCGAGACGCCCAGCAGCACGATCGAACTCATATGATCGCGCACCAGCGGCACGTTGCCGAACAGATAGCCCGCTGTCACCAGCGACACGATCCACAGTGCGGCGCCGGCCGTGACGTACGAGACGAAACGTGCAAAGGTCATGCGTGAAACGCCGGCGACGAACGGCGCGAACGTACGCACGACGGCAATGAACGGCGACAGCAGAAAGGTCAGGCCGCCGCGTGCTTCGTAAAACGTGTGTGCTTTACGCAGCGCATTCTTGTCGAGCCAGCGGTAGTCCGCGGTATAGACTTTCTCGCCGATCGCGCGGCCGATCGCATAGCAGACGATGCTGCCGGCCACGGTGGCGGCGAACAGCACGGGGATCACGAGCCAGACGTTCAGCGCACCGGTGGCGGCGAGACCGCCACAGATGAAAATCAGCGGATCGCCAGGCAAAAAGAATAGCGGCAGGAAGCCGATCTCGACGAACACTACGAGAAACAGCATCGCGTAGACGGCCGTGCCGTATTGCGCGATCAAACCGCTCAGGTGCTGGTCGAAGTGCAGGGCGACCTGCAGCACATGCATGAGATCCATCTTGATCCGAAAGGGGTTTGGGTGTTCAGGATTTTAGTCCCGTGGTGGCGCGGGCACTTGTTTATTTCGCGGTTGCAATGTCAATATCGGGGGAGTCTTCCGGAATCGCCCCTAAAAAAACGACCCAACACTTATGCAACACGCTTCCAACATCACGTTCCGCCTTGCCGCGCCGCACGATGCGGACGCTATCCGTACGATCGAATTCGAGGCCGGCCAGCGCTTTGCCGGCGTCGGCATGACCGGTATCGCCGATGCACCGCCGATGGAGCTGGAACTCGTCAACCGCAAGATCGACGCGCAGCAGATCGTCGTCGCCGTGGATGCCGATGAGACCTGTGTGGGGTTCGTGATGTTCGAGCCGCAGCCCACGCGCTTCTATGTTCAGGAGCTCGACGTGCTGACTTCGCATGCCGGGCAACGCATCGGCGCGGCGCTGATCGAGCAGGTCGCGCAACTCGCGCGCGCGCAACAACTCACGCAACTTATATTGTCGACGTTTCGCGAGGTGCCGTGGAACGCGCCGTACTATCGGCGGCTCGGCTTTCACGATATCGCGGAGGCCGATCTCGATGCGGCGCTGATCGCGCGGCGCGACGCGCATATCGCGCGCGGACTCGACGAATCGAAGCGCGTGTTTATGCGGCGTGATCTGGCCTGACGGCAGGCGAGGGCGCTTAGTGCGCCAGCGGTGCGTCTGTGATGTGCCTGTGATATGCGTGCAATCCGCACGAAGCGCCCAACGGGCAGCGCATAAAAAAACGCGGCAGGTATGACTGGACATCCGTCCGTTGATACCCGCCGCGCCGTCTTGCCGTGTACTTCTACGAATCAGCCGCTTTAATTTAATTCAACGGCTTAACCCTCCGCTGACTTCGCAGCTCATTTGCGCTGCTAAATTCCCAGCTCGATTTCCAGCCGACTTCAACCCCTTATTCGACGGTTTCCAGCGTCGGATAATCGACGTAGCCGGTTTCGCCGCGTGCGTAGTACGTCGCCGGATTCGGCTTGTTCAACGGGGCATTCGTCTCGAAGCGGCGCACCAGATCCGGATTCGCGATGAACAGTTGACCCCACGCCACCGCGTCCGCTTCACCCGCGTCGAGCACGTGCTGCGCGGTTTCCTTGGTGAACTTTTCGTTCGCAATGTACGGGCCGCCGAACGCTTTCTTCAGTTGCGGGCCGAGGCGGTCGTCGCCGAGCGCTTCGCGGGCAGCGATGAACGCAATCTTGCGCTTGCCGAGCTCGTGTGCCACGTAACCGAAGGTGGCCGCCGGATCCGAATCGCCCATGGTGTGCGCGTCGCGGCGCGGTGCGAGGTGCACGCCGACACGATTCGCGCCCCAGACGTCGATACAGGCGTCAGTGATTTCGAGCAGCAGGCGGGCGCGGTTTTCGATCGGGCCGCCGTACGCGTCGGTACGCTTGTTGGTGCTGTCCTGCAGGAACTGGTCGAGCAGATAGCCGTTCGCGCCGTGCACTTCCACGCCGTCGAAACCTGCCGCCTTCGCGTTCTCGGCGCCCTTGCGGAATGCGTCGACCACACCGGCGATTTCATCGAGTTCCAGTGCGCGCGGCGTCACGTACGGACGCTCCGGACGCACCAGGCTCACGTGGCCTTGTGCCGGGATCGCGCTCGGCGCGACCGGCAGTTCGCCGTTCAGGAACAGCGGGTCCGAAATACGGCCGACGTGCCACAGTTGCAGGAAGATCTTGCCGCCGGCTGCATGCACGGCGTTCGTGACGATCTTCCAGCCTTCGACCTGTTCCTGCGACCAGATGCCCGGGGTGTCGGCGTAACCGATGCCTTGCGGTGTGACGGAAGTGGCTTCGCTGATGATCAGGCCAGCCGTGGCGCGTTCGGCGTAGTACTTCGCCATCAGCGCGTTCGGCACGCGGATTTCTTCAGCGCGTTGACGCGTGAGCGGCGCCATGATGATGCGGTTCGACAACGTGATGTCGCCAATCTGGAGCGGGTCAAAAAGAGTCGGCATATGAGTTCACCTTAGGTGGCGGGCGCGTGGCCCGAGCCTTAAAAAATTGCACGATGAAATAAGCGAAAAAACGCGGCGATGCGGATGATGTGCTCAGAGCCCGGTGTTCATGTGCTCGAGAAACGCCTGAATGACGGCCTCATTGCGTTTGAAAAACACCCATTGACCTACCCGCCTGGACGTGACGAGCCCCGCGCGCTGCAAGGCGGCGAGGTGCGCCGACACGGTGGACTGCGACAGGCCGCAGCGCGCGTCGATCTTGCCGGCGCACACGCCTTGATCGAGCGGGAATTCCTGGTCGGAGAAATGCGCGTACGGCTCGCGCAGCCAGCCGAGGATCTCCCGCCGTACAGGGTTGGCGAGCGCTTTGTGGATCGCGTCGATATCGAGCGTCATGTGGGTCAGTTTTCAGGGCATCAACAACCGGCAGACGTGGCCGCCGGTTGGCGGCCACGCATCTGCATCGCTACAGGACGAATTGTATATCGGAAATTAACGATATGCATGAAGCCACTACTGGCTATGGGGTCGATAGGGCTGCGGTCGCCACATCCACGCTGTGCTGAAATCGTCATCGAAGCAGGGTCGATAGCGCAAGACAGCCGTAGCGCCGCGGCCTACGATTGTTGCCATGAAAACCTTGACCGCAATCGACTCCCACACTGGCGGTGAACCCACCCGCCTGGTGATTTCCGGTGGCCCCGAGCTGGGCCTCGGACCGTTGCAGGAACGCCTTGCCGTGTTTCTGCGCGATTTCGACCGTGTTCGCGCGGGTATCGTCAACGAGCCGCGCGGCTCCGATGTCATGGTCGGCGCGCTGCTGTGCGAGCCGCATGATCCGTCCTGTACGGCGGGCGTCATCTTCTTCAACAACGTCGGCTTTCTCGGCATGTGCGGGCACGGTACGATCGGCCTCGTCGTCTCACTGGCCCATCTGGGCCGGATCGAGCCGGGCTTGCACCGGATCGAGACACCGGTGGGAATCGTCGAGGCTGAGTTGCACACCGATCGCAGCGTGACGGTGCGCAACGTGCCGGCGTATCGCTACCGTCATGCCGTGCCTCTCGATGTGCCCGGCATCGGGCGCGTGCATGGTGATATCGCGTGGGGTGGCAACTGGTTTTTCCTCGTCTCCGATCACGGGCTAACGCTGGATCACAGTCGTATCGACGCGTTGACGGAAGCCAGTTGGGCCATCCGGCGCGCGCTGGAGGCCAACGGTATTACCGGCGAGGGCGGCGCGCTGATCGATCACATCGAGCTGTTCGCCGATTCCGACCGGCCCGGTATCGATAGCCGCAATTTCGTGCTGTGTCCGGGCAAGGCTTATGACCGCTCACCGTGCGGCACCGGCACGAGCGCGAAGCTCGCCTGCCTCGCGGCGGACGGCCTGCTGGCGCAAGGCGCGCTATGGCGGCAGGAAAGCATTATCGGCAGTGTGTTCGAGGCCCATTACGACACCGATCCGGCCTTGCCGGCAGGGCAAATTCGACCGAACATCCGCGGCACGGCGCACGTCCACGCGGAATCCAGACTGATTTTCGCCGACGACGATCCTTTCGCGTGGGGCGTCCGCGCGTCATGAAGCGTTCCAACGGTCAGCCGGACGTGGTCGTGATAGGAGCGGGTATCGTCGGTGCTGCCTGTGCGTACGAGCTGGCCTCGCACGGCCTCGACGTGCTGGTGGTCGAGCGTGCAGGCGTGGGCGGCGGCGTGACGGCGGCCGGCATGGGCCACCTGGTCGTGATGGACGACTCGCCTGCCGAGTTCGTGCTGAGCGCCCATTCGCGCGCGCTGTGGCATGCGCTGGCGCCGCGCCTCGATGCGCGCCATGCGTTTGTGCGCAGCGGCACGCTGTGGGTGGCGACCGACGACGAGGAATTGGCCCTGGCGCAAAGCCGGCAGCGTGCGCTGCAGCAGCAGGGCATCGACTGCGCGACACTCGACGCGCAGCAGGTGCGCGAAGCTGAGCCTGCGTTACGGCATGGGCTCTGTGGCGGAATGATCGTACCTGACGACGCGGTGGTCTACGCGCCGGCAGTCGCGGCCTGGTTGCTCGCGCAGCCTGTCGCCGGGCGCATCGTGCAACGGCTGGATACTGAAGTGACCGGTATCGAGCAACAGAGCGTGCGTCTCGCGGACGGCGGCCGCATCGCCGCCGGCGCCGTGCTGCTGGCCAACGGCCTGCAGGCTGCGACGCTCATGCCGGCGCTGCCGCTGCAAGCAAAGAAGGGGCATCTGCTGATTACCGATCGCTACCCCGGCACGATCCGGCATCAAATCCTCGAACTCGGCTACATCAAGAGCGCGCACAACCAGAGCGGCACGTCGGTCGCTTTCAACGTGCAGCCGCGCCCGACCGGTCAGTTGCTGATCGGCTCGTCGCGTCAGTTCGACAGCGTCGATTCGAAGGTTGAGCCAGCGATTCTCGCGCGCATGCTGCAGCGCGCGGTCGACTATTTGCCGGCGCTGGCCGGCCTGAACGCCATTCGGGCGTGGACGGGTTTTCGCCCGGCATCCAGCGACGGTTTGCCATTGATCGGCCCGGCCGCGTCCTTTGCCGGCGATGCGATGCATCCCGCAACATGGCTTGCGGTTGGCCATGAGGGCTTGGGCGTGACGACTGCGCTCGGCACGGCGAAGCTGATCGCGGCGCAGATGCTGGGCCTGCCGGCGCCGTTCGACGCGCGTCCTTATCTGCCCGCACGGTTGACGCACTCGGGGGCGGTCCATGCCTGAACAGATCACACTCGACATCGATGGACAAGCCGTGAGCGTTGCACGCGGCTGCACGGTGGCCGCCGCGCTCGCCATCGCCCGCAACCATGCGGCCGTGGTGACGCGCCGCTCAGTCAGCGGCGAATTGCGCGGGCCGCTCTGCGGGATGGGTATCTGCCAGGAGTGCCGGGTCACGATTGACGGCGTACGTCATCGGCTGGCCTGCCAGACGATCTGTACAGCGGGCATGTCCGTCATAACCGGAGGATCGGCACAATGAATTTCGATGTACTGGTGATCGGCGCCGGACCTGCTGGACTCAGTGCCGCGCAGTCCGCGTCAACGTATGGCGCAACGGTTGGCATCGTCGACGATAACGCGTTGCCAGGCGGTCAAATCTGGCGGCAGGGGCCGCGGCATCCGTCCGCCGGACCGGCGCGCGCCTTGCTCGATGAGCTGGCGGCGCGTCAGAACGTGGCGTTGCTGAGCGGCGCACGCGTTGTGCAGGTGCTATCGGCGCACACGTTGCTGGCCGAGCGGGACGGGCGCGCGTTGACGATCGGCTATAGCAAGCTGATCGTCGCGACCGGCGCGCGTGAGCGCTTTCTGCCGTTTCCCGGCTGGACCTTGCCAGGCGTCACGGGAGCTGGCGGGTTGCAGGCGCTGATCAAGGGCGGTACGCCGGTGACAGGCGAGCGCATTGTGATCGCCGGCAGCGGTCCGCTGCTGTGGGCCGCTGCCACGACGGCGCGCCTCCAGGGCGCGCATATCGTGGCGCTGGTCGAGCAGGCTTCGGCGGCGTCGGTGGGCCGCTTTGCCCGCTCGCTGGTACGAACGCCCGCCAAGCTGCTGCAGGCGGCGCGCATGCGCGCCGGCCTCTGGCGGACGCCGTATCTGCTCGACGCGTATGTCAGTGAGGCGCTTGGCGACGCAAGCGTGCGGGAAGTTCGCGTGAGTCAGAACGGCCGCGACCGGCTGATTGCCTGCGACCGGCTGGCCTGTGCGTACGGCCTGCTGCCGAATACGGGCATCGCAGCCGCGCTGGGATGCCGGGTCGACATGGACGGGCCGGTGGAAGCGGTAGCGGTCGACGAGTGGCAGGCCACCTCGGTGCCGGCTGTGTTCGCTGCGGGTGAATGCACGGGCGTGGGGGGCATGGAGTTGTCGGCGCTCGAGGGCAAAATTGCCGCGCTGGCGGCCGTCAACGAGTCTGAGCGTGCTCGCCCGCTCTTTGCCGAACGCGCGCGCTACAGGCGCTTTGCGCAACGCATGCACGAGGCGTTTGAACTGAACCCGGATCTGCGCACACTGGCGACACCGGACACGCTCTTCTGCCGATGCGAGGACGTGCCCTATCGGGATCTGGCGCGGCACACTTCATGGCGCGATGCGAAACTGCACACGCGTTGCGGCATGGGCCCCTGTCAGGGAAAAGTCTGCGGTGCGGCAGCCGCATTCTGCTTTGGCTGGACACGTAGCGGCGAGCAGATGTCGCGCCCGCCATTCTCTCCGGTGCGCATTGAAACGCTGCTGCAAGCCGGGTCCGATGCGTAATATTTCCGTTCAATCGATCATCTGACGTTCATCCATGCCCGACCTGGCGCTTCCCATTCCCGGCGAACATACGACACTGTCGCATCTGGTGGCGCACTTCGAAATCCTTGAGCCAATTTTCGACGCGATGCAGGACGTGGTGTTCTTCGTCAAGGACACGGACGCCCGCTATGTGCTCGCCAATGCGACGCTGGCTGCGCGCTGCGGTTTCAAGGACAAGCGCGCGCTGCTCGGCAAGCAGGCCGAGCAGGTTTTCCCGCCTCGCTTCGGACACATTTACACCGAGCAGGACCAAGCCGTCCTGAAGCTCGGCAGCAAGCTGATCGATCAACTCGAACTGCACCTGTACCCGGGGCGCCGCTCGGGCTGGTGTCTGACCAGCAAGTTGCCCATGTACGACGCGACAGGTCGCGTGCTCGGCGTTGTGGGGATCTCGCGCGATCTGCAGGTGGCGGAGGACAGCCATCCTGCCTATACGCGCCTGGCGATCGCGGCCAAATACATCCAGGACAACTACGCCGAGCCGCTTCGGCTTCCCGATATCGCGAAGCTCATCGATCTGTCGGTCGCGCAGATCGAACGCTATTTCCACAAGATCTTTCATTTGACGCCGCGCCAGATGCTGCTCAAGACGCGTCTCGATGCGGCATCGACGCTGCTGGCGGGCGACCTGAGCATTACCGATATCGCCACGCGCTGTGGCTACAACGATCACAGCGCATTTACGCGCCAGTTCAAGGCGACCGTCGGTCTGACGCCGAGCCAGTACAGGGGCTTGCTGCATCCGAAGGGCACGGCGGATTCCGCCACCTGAGTTCCGACTATGCAGATTTCATCTCTTTCGGTCATGAAATACCCCAAGCCCCGGCGCGGATAAAACCCGATACTCATTCCCATATTCAACGTGTGTCGGCATGACCGACCTTTACGAAGGAGATTTGCACAATGAGCCGCAACGCTATCCAATGGAGCGGGGTATTTCCCGCCGTCAGCACCCAGTTCAAGCCGGATTTTTCGCTCGACATCGAAGCCACGCATCGCGTGGTGAGCAATCTGGTCAGGGACGGCGTGTCGGGCCTCGTCGTCTGCGGCACGGTCGGTGAAAATACCTCGCTGAGCACCGCTGAAAAGTTGGCGGTGATCGAAGCCGCACGCGACGCGGCCGGTGGCAAAGTGCCGGTCATTGCCGGCGTCGCCGAGTTCACCACGGACTTCGCGCGCCAGACTGTGCGCGAAGCCGCACGCGTGGGTGTCGACGGTGTGATGGTCATGCCAGCGCTCGTCTATTCCGCAAAACCGCATGAGACCGCCGCCCATTTCCGGGCGGTCGCCACCGGTACCGATCTACCGGTGATGATTTACAACAACCCCCCGATCTACAAGAACGACGTCACGCCGGACGTGCTGATCGCCCTGCAGGACTGCGAGAACATCGTCTGCTTCAAGGATTCGTCCGGCGACACGCGGCGCTTTATCGATCTGCGCAACGCGGTAGGCGATCGGTTCGTGCTGTTCGCGGGTCTCGACGACGTGGTCGTCGAAAGCATTGCGGTTGGTGCTGAAGGCTGGGTGTCGGGCATGTCCAATGCCTTCCCGAAGGAAGGGGAAACGCTGTTCCGGCTGGCAAAGCAGAAACGCTTTGACGAAGCGCTGGCGCTGTATCGCTGGTTCATGCCGCTGTTGCACCTCGATGCGCGCCCTGATCTCGTGCAATGCATCAAGCTGTGCGAGGA
>OVEP010009052.1_pt1 | contig 10636 bp, 8 predicted proteins | sample 1779801 | NCBI WGS metagenome assembly OVEP01 (sample SAMEA3914791, study PRJEB12502) | metagenome | biome: forest; material: soil | place: Canada | collected 2011-07-03 | depth 0.1 m
CAGCACGCACCCGGCCGCGCGCAGATATTGGATCGCGTGCCTCAGAATCAGGCTCTGGATTTCCCATTGCTCGCCGCGTCGCGTCGGCACGGCGCAGGTCATGCGATAGCGGACCAGGCCATTGTCGATCTGGGCGATCTGGGCGCGCGGGGCGGGGTCGCCCAGGATCTTCTCTTCGTCGCGCAGCGTGAACAGCACCATCTCGAGCGCCGCGAGGATCCGGCCGGACTCATATTCGTTGCCGACCGAGATATAGGTCGAATATTCGGTCACGGGCAGCGGCTTGGACCGGTTGACCACCACGGCACTGGCGAATTCGCTGTTGGGCACCAGCACGATATTGTCGGCCATGTCGTGCAGCACCACGCTGCGCCAGTGGATATCGCGGATCTGGCCCGAAATGTCGCGGCCGCGATACGCCACGTCGACCCAGTCGCCGATCGACAGGTTGCGGTCGATATGCAGCGCGATGCCGAAGAACAGATCCGAGACCAGGCCTCTCAGCGCGAAGCCCATCACCAGGCCGATCACGCCCGACGCCGCCAGGATGCCCGCGATCGATTTTTGGAAGACCAGGCTGATCGCCATGGCCACGAACGCGAAATAGATGACCATGCGGCCCAGCTGCAGGCCGAGCCGCGGCGGCGGCCGGCCCAGCGCTTGGGTCTCGGTCCAACGGCGCAGGAAGAAGCGGAAAATCTGGTCCAGCAGATAGGCCAGAAGCAGGAACTGAAGCAGCGGAATGCCGTAGCCGAAAACCTCGGGATAGTCGGCGCGCTGGGGCGACAGCCAACCTGTGATCTGGCCCAGGAACACGATCGAGACCAGCAGCCACGCGATGTTCATTGCCGCCGCCCAGATAACGCCGGTTATACCGACACGACGGTGCCACCGCAGGCGCACGGAGGCTGTGGATGTCTCTAGCGAGCCGTCAATATTGTGTTGGGTGTGTTTGGTCATTCGGCACTCAACCCCGGCAAGGGGCGTGAAATAGGTCTATATATAAGCGTCTGCGCCACGGATCGTACGCTGTGCGGTAGCTGCGGTACAAAGAAATAGGGTTTGCGCCAGCTGTGGTGCGGTTGGCGGGCGTAGAAATTTCCCGCCCGTCCCAGAAGTCAGTATTTGCTGGCTGAAACGCAGTAGGAAAACAGATATCCGGCCATGACGCATTGCTGGAGGTTTTTGTAATTAGTGCTCGGTGATAGAGGCTGTACCGTCGGCGCGAGTTGATTCTTCGGTGTCTGCGCTGGTGCGCCGCTCGTTGCTCCGTTAACTAACTGCCCGCTGTCGATCGGTATGGGGGAAGAGAACTGATTGTGCCGGGTGGCGAGATCGGGGACTGGAATTGTCAGAATGTCCGCCGGAAAGAAACTGCATTGCTGAACACAGCTATTCGTTCCACGCGCGTTGGGCATCGCCGCGCAAGTGTTAACACATCTATAGTCAATCGTCGGCTGGTAGCCGCATGACTGGAGGCATTTCTGCGGGTCGTTCGGAACCGAAGATCCGCTTGGGTTCGGTGCCGTCATACAAGTCTGAAAACAGGCCGCGTCGGCCTGCGCGGCCCGGGGCCATAAAAAGGCGCCGCCGGCCAATGATCCGCTCAGGAGGACGACGGCCAGTGCGCACTTGGACAGCAGGCCGGATTTACGGGGTAGTTTTTCGGCGATAACGGCCATTTTCATGGCGACCTGTTCCTCCTAGTTTTCCGTCCGCCGGTCAATGGGCGACTATGGGCCATTCGACGACCAGATCGGCCATCCCATTACGTGCGAGAATGTTCGTCCAAGCCATGCTTTTCTTGAGATCGAAAAGAAGCGCGTTAAATCGATCGAGATCCTCGCGCGAAAAGACGGAAGGGGAAAGTGCGGCTCGCAGTGGGACTTCTCCGACCGAGTGGCTCAATAGCTTGATCCGCGACATTACGCCTTCAGTGCGCAGTTTGTAGACGTCGGAAATCGCGCTGATGACCGCGGCGTCTATGCGCTTGTGTATGAGATTCCGAATGAGTTCGCCGTCTTGGGGAAAGTGCTGCAGTTCGATTCGGGGGTCTGCGTCGAGCAGAGGATATTGATATCCGGTTCTTCCGCCCAGTTTTAGGCCATAGAGGTCGCTCAACCGGGACAGGTTGAGAGATTGGTCGGCGCGAAGCGCCACGACATTGTATTCGGATATGATCGGGTCGGAAAAAAGATAGATATCCTTGTTGGAGGACGATTCCACGGCTACCGAATTGATGGCGATAGTACCGTTGGCGAACGCCGCGCTCATCTCGGAGGGGGGCATCACGATATAAACGGGCTTCCGGCCCATCCGCCGGACGATTATGTCGATCGTCTCGACTAGGATTCCCGTTGGCTGTCCGCTCCAGAGATTGGCGAAAACGTTGTTCGCGATAGCGACCATGATGTCATTCGGCTGCGGCGCCGCGATTGACGGTCCGACACAAAGCCCCGCTTGCGCGGCGAGGCCGAGGCAAAAGGCTCTTCTATTCATATCGGTCCCGTCTCGCTGTTCCGTAGGGTCGGAATCGCCTTTCCGTCCAGTGGAGCGTTAGGCGGAGCGGAGGGTGTTTCAGCTGGTGGCGATGGCGGGGGCCGAGACTCGTCGAGCCCTATATTCTCGGGGTCCTCGCCGGGTTGGCATCCCCCTTGGGTCCCGTCGGGCAGTCTGGTGCCGCACAAGTTGGCGCCGAGCAGGGTAACATTGCGGAGAGTGGCATTACTGAAATCCGCGCCCCTGAGATCGGAGCCGAGAAAGTTGACCGCGTCGAGAAGAGCCCCACGGAAGTTCGCTTTTCTAAGATCCGACCCTCGAAAATTTGTCTGGAATAGAGCGGTAGTGGAAAAGTTCGCATAACGCATCGTCGCGCCGGCAAAATTAGTGTTATGGACGTCGGTTCCCCGCATGTCGGTCTTATTGAGTAACGCTCCCTGAAAGTCGGCGTCGCGAAGTCTCGCACCGGACAAGTCGGCGCCGCGCAGGTCGGCGTAGCGGAAAACGCTGTTGGGCATCCAGGCGTCGGACAGCACGGCATGCTGGAAGTTTGCGGTCACACAGTTGGCGTCGCTGAGGTCGGCGCTACGCATGACGGCCCGCGAGAAGTTAGCCATTCGAAGGTCGGAAGATTTAAGGCTGACCTTGTACATCAGCGCGTCCTCGAGGGATGCGCGGGACAGGTCCGCATAATCGAGATCTGCCCACTCAAATCGCGCCCAATTCAGCGTCGCGGACCGAAGGGTGACTTTCGACAGCAGCGACCAGGAAAAGTCGCTGCCATAAAAATAAGAACCGGAAAAGTCGGTGCTGGAAAGGTCTTCGACTGAGAAATCGCGATAACGCAGATCGCAATATCGACAGGGAACGCCTTTTGCGATGTTCCTGGTGTCTGCCGGCTGAACAGCGCAGCCCGCCGTAAGCAGAAAGGTTCCCGCCGCCAGCGCCTGGGCGGCTCTCCCGAAAAGGGCGAGCGGGCGAGATAAAGCCATATGCGATACCTCTTGTCCTGCTTGGCGCAACAATCTCGACGACACCATATCTCCGCCTATCGGCTAACGCACCCGTTTTCGCCGCGGTCGGGGGGCTCGGTGCCCCCCCTGATCCGCAAGCGGTTCAATATCGCAGAAAATCGAGAGCCTGGTTCAACCTGTCAGACAGAGTCTCCATCGAAGACCAGCTTTCCAGGTCGACGTCACCGGTGCGGAACTCGCGATAGAGCCCGTTATCCTGGAGGTGATGAAAAACTGAGGCCCAGTTCGGATAAGGGCGGAACCAGTCTGAATAGCGTGCGGCGAGGTTGGCGATCGGGCGTTCTTCGTCGGACAGCGTCTGTTCATAGGCTTCCCGGGCGGACTCAGGCTGATATACGTAGGTCGGCGGGCGCGGTGTCAGAAGGATCAACATCGACTTCTGGTACTCGGACTTCGCTTCGTTGGAGAAGAAATATTGCAGTCCGGGGACATCCTGCAAAAAGGGGACACCGTCCCGGTTATATTGTGTCTCCTTCTCGCTAAGCCCGCCCAAAATGAGGCTCTCGCCGTAACGCATGATGACGTTAGCGTTGATGGTGTCCTTGTCGGTCTCCAGCTTGAACGTGAAATTCACATCCGCGCTGGGCGTTTCAAGAAAGGTCCGCTCGACGGTGACCGCGAGCTTGAGCCGGCCATCCTCCAGCACGGTAGGAGTTACCCCCAGTTTGATGCCGATTTCCTTTTGAATATTGATGGCCTGACCGCCCAGGATGGTATTGCCGGATCCGGCGCTCCCGGCGATCGCCGCCGCGTTCAATTCCACGCCGGAGAAGAACTCCGACGTCTTTCCGGCCAAGCCGATGAGGGTCGGCCTGGAAAGTACCTCGGTTCTCGAAGTGTTAGCGTTCAATATGTTCAGCGTGTAGGAGACCGAGGGGATGCTGATCGCTCGCGTGATCGCTGTACCCGCGGTTCCATCGTTTGCTAATGTCTGAACGAAACTGTATCCGGGCAGCGTGCTGGTACCAAACTGAAGCGTCAGTCCGTTCATTAGGTTCACGCCGCGGGTGGTCGAGATGTTCTCCTCGGTGGAGATCATCACCACGTCGAGGACGACCATCTTGTCCTCGCTGCCTTTCGCCGTGGTGCGATCTTCCGCTGTCAGCGTATTGAAGGCGCCGTTCGGAACGACGCCGCCGGGACCTGGCTGCCCCGGTGCGAAGCCGGGCGAGTTGGTGAGCGGCGTGTTGGGAAAGCCCGTCGCGTATTGAGACGGCACGCCATAGCCGTTGTATTGTGCCTGGATAAGTTCGTACGAGCGGGGCGCGGTTTGCCATTCGACCAAGCGCTTGCGAAGATAGGCCACCTCCGCAGGAGGCGCATGCTCGTCGCTGTACCGGTCGATATAGTGGGCTGCTGCCGTATAGTTGCCGAGCGCCGCCATGGCCATCGCATAATTGCGCCATGCTGACCTGGGAATAGGTTGGTCGGATTTCTCGATTTGCGCGAGCGCGCCTGCGGCGATGTCCGGCCGGGCCGACCGGTAGGCGGCGTAAGCGAACGCGTTCAAGACCTCGATATCGTCAGGCTTGAAAGTGATGGCGTCCGCGAGGCTCGACATGGCGGATCCATAATGTCCCTGATCCAGCCGCAGCCGACCGCGAAAATAATAAGCCATCCAGTTGGTCGCGTCGAAATGAATGGCCTGGTTGTAACCTTGCTCGGCCAAGTCGAACGCCTCCTGGTTTCCTCTCTTGGCCTCGAGATGGTAGGTCAATCCGTTCAGCAGATGATAATAGGAGCGATCGATGCGCAGCTTGAGGGCCGTATTGATCATTTTCGACGCTTCGTCGAAATGACCGGCGAACAGTTCCTTGCTTGCCTGGACCGCCAGCGCATCCGCGGCGGACTGCACGTCCGTTATCGGCGCGGCCTCAGTCCCGGGGGTGGGAGCGGGCGGCAGGCGAGAAACCGTTGGGGCGGGCATGAAGCCTGGATCCCGATGTTCGGTGCAAGCGGTGAGGGGAATCGTGACGGCGACGGCGAGGACTGGAAGAAGGCGTGAAATGGTCATCGGCTGATTTCACCGTGCTATCCTCGGCAGGCCCTCATCAGAGGTCCGCTGACGGAATTAACTATATCAATCCGAGGGGGAGGGTAAAGCGCGCTTTTCCGCGGCACCTTCCGCCAAGAGACCGGCGCCCCACCGTCGGGACCGCTGTCACACTATGGTGGAGCTGATGATTAGAGTGGCTCCCGGGAAGATACCCCCCCGATCTTGGCGAGTATGAAACTGCGGATGAACTGCCTGTATTGCAGCAGATAACGGCGCCATAAGCGCCGAGGCTCTTTGATCAAGCGATAGAGAAACCGAAGGTTGAGGCGATTTACTATCTCCGGATAATAGTATTCCGCCATGAGGAACTGGTCGAAAAAACCACCGCAGGTGATGGCCAGCCCCTCATAGCCTGCGTCGCGTAGAGCGACCAAAAGCTTCTCCTGATAGGGGATTCCCATGCCCGCGATCACGATGTCGGGCCGATCTCGCAATATGCCCGCCACCAGAATATCGGTTTTCGTATAGCCGTCGTCGGTTCTTACGATGTGGATGCCGGGATATCGTTGACGCAACTTGTCGGCCGCGGCGGACGTCACGCCGGGTTGGCCGCCGATCAAGGCGATGGATTTCCGACCGGCCGTCGCACGAGACAGGAAGGGATCGGCAAGAGAGCTCATGTCGAAGCTAATTCTCTGGCACATCCCTTTGACGATATGGCGATAGGCCGCAGCGACGCCTTCGCCGTCCGGCAAAACCAGGGTCATCCGGGTAAGCCAGGTCCGGTAGTCGGGATTCGTTTCAGCGACGTTCCAGGCGAAGGGATTGATGAAGGTGATGAAGTGTCCGCCCGCCGCATCCTGCAGCGCGCAGACATCGTCCAGCGAGATGCCGGTGGAGAGAGGCAATCCCAGAAAAGTGGTGAGCTTGTCATCCATTGCGGTTCTCTCAAAAAGTACGCCTGTTTCTCGCGTACACAGCGTGTTATCGGAGGTCCGGTTGGGGGTGTCAATCTGCGAGTGGCCGGCATGGAAAACGTCCGTCCTCGGCGGGAGGGAAGTTTCCGCTTGCGGAACTGTATAAGACGGGAACCTGTGCTAGGATGCTGCGTTTCTTCAGAAATGGCGTTCGAGGCAGGCTATCGGTCACTTGCATTCCGAGTGGTCTGCTGGGCGCCGCCCAGCATTTAGGGGAGCTAGGGCTATGCAAAGACGAGATTTTCTGCGCGGGGGATTGGCGGCTTCAACGCTGCTCGCCACGGGTGTTCCATTTAGCCACTCACGTGCGGCGACGACGTTGCCGTCACGCGCGTTCGGCGTGAACTACCTAGATCTTTTTTATCGATATATGACCAGTCCGCCGATGAATACGCGCGCTGCGGTCAGTGCGTTGCTGTTGCCTTTGAAGAGCGCGCATATTCCTTTCGCGCGCTTTTCCGTGTCGCCGTACTGGCCGTCGGAATGGGTCAAATATTGGCAGGGCAGTGGCCAGTCGACCTTCCTTGCCAAGTTGGACAATGTCATCCATGGCGCCGAGGATGCCGGTTTTCTTTTAATTCCGAGCTTCCTGTGGAACCTGTCTGGTATTTCCGATGTGTTCGGGGAACATGTTAACGCGTGGGACAATCCTTCGTCGCAGACCAGGGCGTTCGCGGCGAACTTCATCGGGACGATCGTCAATCGGTACAAGAGCAGTTCTGCAATCTGGATGTGGGAGGCCGGCAATGAATTCAATGCGTATGTCGATCTGCCCAACGGCACGACATTTTGGCCTCCGGTAAACGTCTCGCTCGGGACGCCAGCGCAAAGAACGGCCCCGCAGGATCTGTTAACCACTAAGATCGTCAATGACATAGTGAGCGCGGTCACCACGACCATTCGTCAATATGATACTACGCGGCCGATTTCGACGGGCTTTGCCTGCCCGCTCTATGATGCGTACCATCTCGCCCAAGGATTGCCGACCTCTAATCCAAATGAATGGGCTGCGGATTCGCAGGCGCAATATGTGCAGGCGATCCTCAATCTGACTCCCGCGAAGAGCGTCGAGAGCATGCATCTGTATCCCCAGACCCTGCCGCCGCTCAAATTCGGTAACCCGGTGACCTACGCGCAGGAATTGCAGACGCTGGTTTCGGCCGCTCAAACATTAGGCACTCCGAGTTTTCTGGGAGAGTTTGGGGTGCCTATTTCGGCAAACCCAAGCTCGGATCAGGCCGAATTTGCGAATATGATGGCCGCGATCCAGGCTAGCCAGATTAATTATTCTGCTCTGTGGGTTTACGATTTCGCATCCCAGAACAGCACTTTCAACGTCACATTCCAAAATAACCGTTCTTATATGCTGTCGGCGCTGACAGCTGCGAATAAGACTTACGGGATCTGATTTTTAGAGCTCACACACAGTCGAAGTCTATGTGTGAGCCGCCCTTACTTAGATTCTTAAGGTAAGCGTTGGGTAAGATCGGCGAACCGCTCGCCGATCCGCTCCCAGGATAATTGATCCTGTAGCGTGCTGCGCGCAGTAAGGCTGCGCTCTCGCCAAGCTTGAAGGGACGTTCCCCGGAACAGGCGAATAGCTTCGGCAATCGTGTCTGACGTCACCGGCCGGGCAATTGGCACGCCGTCCATACCTTGCTGGAACAACTCGCCGATGCCCCCTGCGTTAGTTCCCAAAACGGGCCGAGCGGCTAAGCCTGCAGCGACCGCGACGCCGGATTGAGAGCTGAAGTCCTCATAGGGCAGCAACACAGCATCGCACTCATCGAACAATTCAAGGCGGCGCGCCTCGGCGACGAATCCAATTTCCGTCATTATGCGCTCGGGTGCCTCGGCGATTGCTTGCTCGCATAGCTCCCAATAATCCCGATCATCGGCATGAGGATTTCCCGCGATGACTAGACGAACGTCCGGCACATCCTCGCCCAGGCTTTGAACGCCGCGAATAGATTCCAAGATCCGTTTATTACGTCGGAGCATCCCAAAAAGCAGGATGCGGCCGTTGCCCGGTAGTTGAGCTGCAGCTCCGCTATCAAAAGCGCCGTGAGGGATAACAGAGATCCGGTCCTCTGGAATGCCAAACCGGCTGGCCAGCACTTTCTTGCCGGCTTCGGTCAGGCTCACCAAGTGCGTGGGGAGCATGTAGGTCTGGCGTAGCATCCACAGTTCGAGGGGGCGAGCCCACTGAGAATAAGACCAAGCGTGCGGCATAGGGTCATGAACGACATAGACAACGCGTCCACCGATCATCTTGATCACAAGGAATTGTAGCCAGGTGACGACCAGCCAATGGGTGAACGTCAACACATAGAGGTCGGTATGGCGCCGGGCCCTGACCAATGCCCACGTAGCCTGGGCGATTCGTTTCAGATTATAGACGATCCGCGATAAGCGGCCACCGGTTCCACCTGAACCTGGCGGCAAAAGCCAGCGGATGATGTTGGGATGTCGGGCCTCCCGTTCTGGTGGGATGGAGGGCGCGCAAGCAAAGATTACCGACAATCCCGCAGCGGCCATCGATTGTGCGAGAGCGTGCGTATACCAGCCATCGCCACCTCTCCAGGAGGATGAGTAGAAGCAGATCTTCACGGGGCCTCCTTCCTGGAGGTGTCGGATCCGGCGGCGGCAATAAGGGCGTGATAGCCATCGACTACATGGGAGAAGTCGAATTCCGCGGCGATCGACAACGATTGTTCAGACATCACTGCCAGGTATGTCGGATCCTTGGCGACCTGATCCAACGCACGCGCCAGGGCTTCGTCATCCATCACGCCAACTGCAATACCGCAAACCGTGCCGTCACGGCGGATCAGGGCTTCGGTCTGCGTCGGAATATCGCTTACGATGAGCGGAAGCCCCAGAGCCGCGGCTTCTAGAAGCGCGATGCTATGACCCTCATAGAGGCTTGGTTGGACGAAGATGTCGCACTCAGCCATGATTTCCAGGGTTTGGTCATGAGTGCGTAAACCGAAAAAAGAGACGCGGTCGGTGATTCCGAGGTCGCGGACCATGGCTTCGAGCATGGGCCGGTCGGAGCCTTCTCCGATGATCCGTAACTGGACCGACCGTGTCTTGCTCAACGCCCGCAGCAGGGTAGGGTAGTTCTTCTGCTCGGCAAGTCGTCCCGCGGCAACCGCGATTGCCGGCCGTTCGGGTGGGACCACGCTTCGATGACGTGCCAATTTCTGGATCTTTAGGGCAACTAATGGGGCCAGCGCATTTCTGATCACGGCGATCTTGTTCAAGTAAGCCGAGGGATAGTCTTCCAGCGACGAACGGACGGCCTGCGATACGCAAACGATCCGACTTGTAACTGGGCTGGTGGCGACCAAACGGTCGATCTTGGCTAGAAGGGGGGAATGAGTTTGGACCGGTGAATGGTGCGACGTGATTCGCAGATCCACTCCGGCGATCCAGCCTGCCAAAGAGGAAATGATGTTCGCCGCCGGCAGCGCCGAAATTGTGGCGGAAGCTCGAAGGTGCCGGAGATGTCGAGCCAGCGTCAGAATGGCTACCGGAAACGTCCATATCCGCAGAGGCGAACTAAGCAAGGTGATCCATGGGTGACCCGCGCCCGGCTTGTCCTTGGGGTAGAGTGCTACATATTCGACGGGAACGCCTCTCTCCAGGAAAGACGCGGCCAATTGCTGCCACAAGGTGCGCGCACCTCCGGGCTCGTCGTGGGTCAGGATGAAGGCGACGGGTCTGGACAAGATGTCTCCGCGAAAAAGAGCCAGGAAGTGAGGATGCGCTTACGATCGGTCACGTTGCTTGCATCGATGGAAGGGACTGCGCCCGTCGGGCTTTCATCGCGGCAAATCGACTGCGGGCGGGTTCAGGTATGCGGGCTTGGCTCGCGATAATGTAACCGGCAACCCAATGTATAAAGGTCAAATTGTCATTGATTGAGATCACCAGAAGGCCAACGACAAGGGCCGCCGCCATTGAGGTTAGTGCACATAGTGATCGATCTTTGAGAGCGAGTATAGTTCCTGTAAACAATATTGAAACAGAGAAAGCAGAAAATGCTATCAATCCAAGCCATCCCCCATCAATTGCTACGGATAAAAAATAGCAATCTATAGATAAAATTCCTTGATTGCTCGATC
>OVEP011197809.1_pt1 | contig 10630 bp, 8 predicted proteins | sample 1779801 | NCBI WGS metagenome assembly OVEP01 (sample SAMEA3914791, study PRJEB12502) | metagenome | biome: forest; material: soil | place: Canada | collected 2011-07-03 | depth 0.1 m
CCCCTCAAACTCCGGCGACATCACTTCCAGTGCCTCGTCGACGATCGCCCGGATCGGCCGCAGCGGATGGTTCTCGGGAACCCGCGCCTCACAGCTCACATAAGAAAACAGGCTGTCCGTTCGTTGATCCGACCCGCGCATCGATGCCCCTCTGGCAAAAATCCTCGCCTGATGATGGAATCATACGTCACGCGGTCGCGCCAGCAGTTTGGCGTCGAGTTTTTCCGCAGCCTGTTAGGTTTCGCAACAGAGGCTGTCGGGTATGATGAGCAAGCCATACTTGCCAAAGCGTGCCGCGATAGTGCGGGGGCACACGAATGGAAGGCGCTAGATGAAAACGATACGAGCCCTGACCTGTTTCACTTTGCTGACCGTTATCGGCGTATTTCTCTCTTCTTGCTCTAGTTCCGAAGTAGTGCCTGCGACGAGTGATGAAGATTTCTTCGTCGGTAAAAAAATTTATTTGAAAGTAAAAACATAGATTTTTTAGTTCCTATTGAGTTTTTAAAAACGGCTTATCCCTATCGTTCCGGCGCATACCACCCATAGAGAACGAAGTGGGAACATTTTATTGACGGAAGACCATCGAAAGGCGCAGGATGCGCCATCATGCCAGCCCGTTGGAACAGCACCAACCGCCCGCCGACGTTGCGGGAGTTCACGAAGCTATTCCCGGATGACGACGCCTGCGCCGCCTATCTGGAGGAGCGGCGCTGGCCTGGCGGCTTCTCCTGTCCTGAATGCGGATCCCTGACGGCCTGGAAGCTGGAGACCAAGCGGTGGACCTGGGAGTGCCGCGATTGCGGCCGCCAGACCTCGGTGACGGCCGGGACGGTCATGCATGGCTCGAAGGTGCCGCTGCGCGACTGGTTCATGGCGGCGCATCTGCTGACGACCCATTCGAACGGCATGTCGGCGTTGCAACTCCAGGCCAAGCTCTCGCTCGGCTCCTACAACACCGCCTGGCTGCTGCTCCATAAGCTGCGCCGCGCCATGGTCGATCCGGAACGATCGCTACTGTGCGGCGATGTCGAGGTCGACGAGAGCACCATCCCGTTCCGGACCCTGGACGACCCGGTCGCGGGCGGCCAAGGACGCAGCCCCATCGGAAAGATCGCCATCATCGGCGCCGTCGAATTGCTCGAAGGCAATGTGCCTGGCCGGATCCGCCTTGAGGTTATTCCCGACTATCGCGGTGAAACGCTGAAGGGCTTCATCCATCGCAATGTCGAGCGCGGCAGCCACATCTGGACCGACGACAACAAGAGCTATTACGGGCTGTCGGGTTACGGCCACACGCCGCGCGTCATCGGCAAGATGGCGGCGCATATCCTCATGCCCTGGATCCACCGCGTCTTCTCGAATTTGAAGCGCTGGGGCATGGGCATTTTCCATGGCTTCCGGGCCAAGTACCTCAACGCCTATCTGAACGAGTACGTGTTCCGCTGGAATCGGCGGCGGAGCTACAAGTCGGCCTTCGAGTGGCTGGTCGGAATCGGCGTCGCCATTGCGCCGATGACGAGAGCCGATATCATGGCGACGGCGGCGTAACCTGTAGAACGGCGAAGATGGAAATATTCGATCTAATCCTGGTGATGGCCAGCGGTGCACTCTTCGTGCAGTTCCTGCTCGCCGCAGTTCTCGGGACCGGCTGCGGCTTTGTCGTCTGGAGCCTTGGTTTCCATGACGCCACTCCCTACGTGGCGGGGATCGTATTTGTCGCCTCGTTTTTAGCGCTGCTCATCCAGACCATTGTCCGCTCCAGGCGGACTCTCGCCCGAAATCCTAGTGGCACTCGGAAAATCACCTGAATCAACCAATTTGCCGGGAGACCAATGACAGGCCAATCAACAACCTGCGGTCACCGGAATGAAGGGGATAAGCCTTTTTAAAAATTGATCGTGGAGTATTTAGTGACGAATATTTGGTTGATTTTGACCGAAAGACGATAGCTAGCATTTACGCGTATCATAACAGCATTTTTGACTCACATGGTTATCAGCGTGGCTTAGATGCAAATTTAAAAGCGATGATTACATCGAATATGGCAAACAATCGATGAACGCCGAGGAGCTGTGATTATACGGCGAGTGGTTCCGCTGTTGAGTAGTGATATTCGCTCTATGTTTCCCCTAACCAGATTTTTATGGCAAACCGAAAGGGTGTTCGAGCACCCAGGTGCTGACGGTGGTAACTCGCTTTGGCTAAAAGACGGCGGCGACTATAAGCGTTTTGTTTCAGCGGGCGGCTTTTATCAAAATGAAGAGCCGAAAATTCTTTCCGACGTAATCAGACAAGCGTTTCAGAACAATATCGGCCTCAAAGGACAATAGGTCCCTAACCGGTGAGATAGCATAGTGCTACTTATGGTCCGTGGTTGACGGGAGGGCGGAAGGGCAGGCTTCCGCCGTCGCTTGTGGCTGTCGCGAGGGCGTGCTTTCCCCTTGGTTGGATGCAGGTATTCTCATGAAGAACGGCCTAAGTTCGTATGTTTCGGTGCTAGTTATATTCGCCGCGATAGCCCTGGCGTTTTTATTGGGTGTGCCGAATATATGGCCGAAGCAGGAACGTGAGCGATACGGCAATAACGCGACCATAACTCAAGACTCAAACGTCATGTTTCGGGAGCGCGGATTTCGCTTTGAGGTTCCGCCATCTGAGATAGGGCAGGTCGTATTGCTGCAGAGCGGTCAATCCATTGTCGAGTTGTCGATTGACCGTACGGTATTTGGCTCAACAAACTCTCCTGGCAAGCCACGCATCACATGCCAAGACAAAACGGTCTGTAATGACATTTGCGCCGCTGTAGATGGTGTTGCCCCGCCGTGTCCTGATATCGCCAATGGTTGGTATCGATTGCTCATAATTCCATCTGGGCAAAGTTGGGGCGTGGACCCAAGCGAGCTCAATCGCGGTCCCAGAGAAGGGGCGGGAGTTCGATGCGCTGACGCCAGTTTGCCGGGACTGGAGTTTTGTTGGGACCCTCGTCGGATTACACCTACGGACCCGATTTCCAATTCACGAGAAGTCGAGTATGCGGCCTTGAAACACGCAGCAGCTGCTACATGGGTGAGCAAAGAGCTGGGGCCCGACGCCTATCCGACTTTCGTTGCGAGTTGTGCAGCGACTACATGTTTCCGCGATATTTGGGTGAACGGAGCAAGGGTTCAGGTCACGTTCCATTCCCAAGAGATGAGCGACTGGCGGCGTTTTGACGCAGGATTACGCGGCTTTCTCGGCCACCTGATTCAGCCCGTTGGGCATTAGCGGGACGTTCCGGAAGCCCTGTTTGTTGACATTGCGAGAGCAGAAATGTACACCATTTCGGCGTGGTGTCTTTCTAAAATATTGTTTTAAATCATATCGTTATAATATTTTTGGTGGAAAGTCCTGCCGGGCCCACCAATCAGGCCGACCTGCCGAAATGTACACCAAGATGTACACTTCGGAGGTCGGCTTGTACCTTGTTCGTTTCGGCGCAATGTGGTCTTGCCTGGGACAATGCGGCGGCGGGTCATGCTCGACCGGCAGAGGATAAGCGCTTGCGGGACGGTCGGGTGGCATTCACAGCAAACACTGTTGATGTCAGAATTTCATAAAACTCTGTTGTCAAAAAGATTAGCCGTCATTAGGTTAGCAGCTAATCCATTTGATGACAGAATGCCGGTCAAAATGATCGCCAAACCCTACGACCTTTCTGACGCCGTTCGCTATCATAGTGGTGCATTTCCGCCTGCCTCCCTCGATTATGAGGCGCTGCTTGGTCCGTTGGAGGAGGCTGCGGCGTCACTGGCGCGCTACGATGCCAAGATGTCCAGCATGGTGAATAGCGAGCTTTTCCTGGCGCCGTTGCGGCGTCAGGATGCGGTGAGCTCTTCCCGAATGGAAGGAACCATCTCGACGATCGAGGAACTGTATCGCCTCGAAGCCGAGGAGGACGCAGGCACGCCCGACCCCTATAGGGAAGCGCGAAACGACGATATCGAGACCTTGCTTTACTCGCGCGCGCTTCGCAACGCGCAGGAGGTCCTGGCCCAAGGGGCTCCGTTGAGCGAACACCTCATCAGAACAGTGCACCAGCAGCTGCTTTCTTTCGGGCGAGGTGCCAGCAAGCATCCTGGGTCCTATAAAACCGAACAAAATTATATTGGCGACGACCGGCGCGGAAAAATCTACTACGTACCCATTGCGCCTGAGCAACTTGTCCCCGCCATGGGCGATCTGGTCAGGTTCATGAATGAAAGCGGAATGCGCCCTCTTATCCGCACCGCGATAATGCATGTGGAGTTCGAAGCGCTGCATCCGTTCGAAGACGGCAACGGTCGTATCGGTCGCATGCTTATTACCTTGATGCTTTGGAAGCTTGGAATCATCCGTCAGCCTAATTTCTTCGTTTCGGGATATTTCGAGGCGCACAAGGATGATTACATAGAGAAGATGAGGGCCGTTTCAGCCGATAAGGATTGGACCGGATGGGTGGTGTTTTTCCTCCAGGCCATGCACGAGCAGGCCGCCGTAAATACCCGGACCGCCGATAGCATTTTCGCATTGCATGGGGAGATGCGTGAACGGTTTCGCGAGGTGTTGAACTCGCAGTTTCATGATCAGGCGTTGGACTTCGTGTTCGGCAGTCCGGTGTTTCGCAATGACCAGTTTGTGGACAAATCGGCCATACCGGCCTCTTCCGCGCGCTCCCTGTCGCGTCGGCTGGTCGAGGCGGGTTTGCTGCGCACGATTCAACCGGCAGCGGGACGGCGGGCCGCGCTTTATGCCTTTGACCCTCTGCTGGACCTGCTTAAGGTCTGAGCCACACATTGCCGCCGGCTGCTCATAACGGTCTGCGGTGGATCAATCACCCAGGGGCATGCGGAACTCGAAACAGGTCTCGCCCGGGATGGACGATGCGGTCAAGTCACCCTCATGGGCCGCGGCGATCTGGCTGCAGATATAGAGCCCCAAACCCAGGCCGTCGGACATTTCGCCCGTATGGCGGCGGCTGAAAGGCTGGAACAGGCGCGCCTTGATATGCGGCGGGATCGGCTTGCCGCCATTCATGACGGAGAGGACGAACGCCGCGTCGGTGGTGGATGCCTGCAACCGGACAGGGCCATCCGGATCGCCGTGGGCGAACGCGTTGCCCAAGAGATTGGAGGCGAGCTGTCCAATGCGATCCGGATCGCAGGAGACCGGCGATTCAAGCGCGATATCGATCTGCAGGCTTCGTCCGGGATAAGCGGCGCTGAACTCGCCGGCTATTTGCTCGATGACGGGGGCCAGGTCCGCCGGCCGGCGCGTGGCGGTCATCCCTCCACCGAGCCTGCCACGGGCGAAATCCAGCACATCGCTGATCAGGCGGGCCATGCGCCCGGCGGAGCGCTGGATCTCGATGGCGAAGCGCTGAAGATTGGTTCCTTCCAGCTTTTTTTCGAGCAGGGCGGCCAAGCCGTCGACGGCGGCCAGGGGGTTGCGCAGATCATGGCCGAGGACTGCGATGAACTGGTCACGAAAGACCGCCGTCTCCTGCGCGGCGATGAGCGCGGCCTCCGACCGTTGCACCCGTTTCACCGAATCGATCTGAGCCGCGATGAGCTGAGCGAACAATTGGAACATCTGCACGGTTTCCGGCGCCGATGCCGGCGCGGGACGAGGATCGATGGCGCAGAGCGTGCCGAACAGTTCCCCGTCCGACAGCACGATCGGCACGGCGATGTAGCTCTCCAGCTTGTAGGTCCTGGGCGTGTGGTGATCGCGCCATCTCGGATCGATCGAGGCGTGGTCGAAGGCGATCGGCGCCTGGATTTGACGCACCTCATGGCAAATCGTGGTGAGGAGCGGCAACTCCCCTCCGACCGCCAGGCCGAAGCCGATCTGGTCGCGGACCGCGCAGGCGAGCCATTGGTCGTCGGTGACATGGGCAACGACGCCGTATCCCATCCCGGTGACCTTGAGGCAGACTTGCAGGATCGATTCGACGGATTCAGTGCGGGCTATGACCGAAAGAGGGCTCGCTTCCGCCTTGCCAAGCCGAGAGGAGCCGTTGCCGTCGCGCATATCAGACATGGCATCAGGCTACCAGGGCGGCTTTTTCGAAAGCAAGCGATGTAACCATCCAAAGCAGCTTGGCAGGCGGCCGTTTCCTGCAAGGCATCCGTTGCCGGATCATTCCAGGATTAGGTCACGGAAAGCAGGCAAGAAAAGTTTGTGTATGTCTGTCTCTGGTTGTGCGTAATGGTTTGTTGCAACTTTTTGTTGATATGATTGATTTTCATGGAATTTATAAGAGAATATTAATTAAGTCCCTGCGCTCGCTTGGAGCATCACCGTTCTTTACGTCTCTTAACTTGAGGTGGCGAAGAAGATGCCCTCCAATAAGACTAGATGCGTCCATGAGGGCTTCTGCTATGTACGTTTTCAAAATGAGAAATAGACGTTCATTGGATTTTTACCGAACCGACCTGGGGTCGTTGGTTCGTCGAACTGAAAATCTTCTATGGATAGCCAAACTACATCAAGAGTTAGGCGAGCAGACATCCAACAAGGCTCGGATAATCCGCGCCGTGCGGCTCGAGGATGCAGCGCGAAAGCGGCTGGAAGTACTGGCGTTCCTTATGGCTAATCCACAATGCAGCAAAGCGGGTGGATGATTAAGCAACGCCAGAATGAGGGGGAAGGCTATCGGGACTGTTCTCGAGTCGATGAGCGGCGCTGGTCGACGGACTCCGCACCTTTTCCCAATACGAACGAGACGAATCGGGCGAGCGATTCAAACCCGAAGGGCTTTTGCAGGACCAGGAACTCCCCGTCAGCCTGCGCGGCCCTTGCCTCGTGTCCCGTCATTAAGAGGACAGGGATCGCGGGCTTCCACTCTCTGATGTGTCTGGCGAGGCTCAGGCCATCAACGCTGCCGGGCAGTCCGATATCGCAGATTACCAGGCAGATGTCGCGGCTTGTGAGAATCTCCAACGCCGTATCGACCGTGTCGGCCCGCTGGACACGATAACCATCCTCTTCCAGCATCTCCGCGGTGACATTCGCGACGAGCGAATTGTCCTCGATCAGCAGGATGGTCGCAGCAGGAGCCTTCGATGCATCCGTCATCACTAAGGTTCCAACAGGAGTGTTAATGTTTTTATAGTAAGCGTCTCCGGCACTGATTTCCAGTGAAAGTGGACTGGCGTTTGGCGTGGGGATCGCCGGCGAAATCGGTCGTGTCCCACCGAGTGGGTTAGGAGGCGTGCATGGACCGGCTGGAAGCGATGTCGATGTTCCTCGCCGCGGTCGAGCAGGGCAGCCTGTCGGCCGCCGCCAGGGCCCTGCGGGTTCCCGTGGCGACCCTCAGTCGCAAGGTCGCCGATCTCGAGGCGCTGCTTGATACGCGGCTGTTGATCCGCACCACGCGCAAACTCGTTCCCACCGAGGCCGGGCTCGCTTATGCGGCGGCGGCGCGGCGCATCATCGACCAGATGGGGGAAGCGGAGCGGGAGGTGAAGGGCGAGTTTTCCAAGCCGAGCGGAGAGCTGGTCATCACCGCGCCATTCCTGTTCGGCCGCCTTCATGTGCTGCCGGTGGTTTCCGACTTCCTGGCCCTGTTCCCCGAGGTCGATGTCAGGCTGGTGCTGGGAGACCGCAACGCCCACCTGGTCGACGATCATATCGACATGGCGGTGCGGATCGGCGCCCTGCCCGACAGCGGGCTGATCGCGACCCGCGTCGGCTCGGTCCGTGCGGTTACCTGCGGAAGCCCCCGGCTGTTCGAGACTCACGGCCTGCCCCGCGCGCCGGAGGATGTCGGGCGGATGCCCTGCGCCCTGACCGATCTGCAGATCCCGTCCAAGGGCTGGACCTTTCGCGATCCCGGCTCGGCCGCGCGGATCTTCGTTCCCCTCGCGCCGCGGCTGGTGGCGCCGGCCGAGACGATCCTGGATGCGGCGATTCGCGGCGTCGGCCTGGTCAACCTGCTCTTCTACCAGGTTCGGAACGCGGTCGAAAAAGGAGACCTGCGCCTGGTTCTCGAAGAGTATGAGCCGGAACCGGCACCCATTCATCTGGTCCATGCCGGACATGGCCAGATGCCGCTCAAGATGCGCTGTTTCCTCGATTTCGCCGCGCCCCGCCTGCGCCAGGCCCTGGCCCTCTGACTCATCACCTTCTCAAAAATTGAGAAGGTTCATCGCGATATTGCCGACTACTGCATATTTTTGGAAAAGCGCATTGTCCGCTCACCCGAATGATCGGGATGCCTTTCGAGGATATGCAGTGATGACCCGGTTTTCCCTTTTCCCCCGTGCCGGCGCGCTGGCGCTGGCCCTGCTGGCCGGCGCCGGCCACGCGGAATCCTATCGTCCCGACGCCACGGTCCGTTATGCGACCGAGAAGGTCGACGGGCTCGACATCTTCTATCGCGAGGCGGGCGATCCGGCCAAACCCACTGTCGTTCTGCTGCATGGCTTTCCGGCCTCGTCGCAGCAATATCGCGATGTGCTGGCGAGCCCGCTGGCGAAGAACTATCACCTGATCGCGCCCGACTATCCCGGCTTCGGCGACAGCAGCTTCCCGTCGCCCGACCAGTTCGTCTACAGCTTCGACCATCTGGCCCAGATCACCGACAAATTCCTGCAGCAGCGCGGCATCGGTCATTACGCGCTGATGGTGCAGGACTATGGCGCGCCGGTGGGCTTTCGCATCGCGTCCTGGCATCCCGAGCGGGTCACCGCGATCATCGTCCAGAACGGCAATGCGTATGAGGAAGGGATCGACCCCAAGGGCTGGGGCCCCGTCCTCCAATACTGGAAGACCAAGACCCCCGAACTGGAACAGCAGATCGCCGACGCGGTCTTCACCCCGAATGGCATCAAGTTCCAGCGGACCGGCGGCGCGCGCCACCCGGAGACCTGGCTGCCGGAGGGATGGGACCTCGATTACATGAAGATCTCCCGCCCGGGCGAGCGGCGGGCCCAGCTGGATCTGTTCTATGATTATCAGAACAATCTCAAGCTTTACCCCGCCTGGCATCGCTACTTCCAGCAATACCAGCCGCCCATGCTGGTGGTCTGGGGCAAGCATGATCCGTTCTTCACCGAGGCGGGGGCGGCGGCCTACAAGCGGGATCTCAAGACCATCGACTACAATATCCTCGACACGGGCCATTTCGCCCTGGAGGAGCAGGCGCCGGTCATCATCGAGAAAATGGGCCGGTTCCTGGACAAGACCTTGGGTTAGATCATGATGACTTTTGTCGTCATCCCGCTCTAATTCCCCGCGCCCCGCCTCCCTGGTGGTAACACCGGGTGGCGGCGCGGGGGGCTGCTACAAGCAGCGCAAGTGAGGTTGTGGCGTCAGGATGCGACTTGGTCGTGAAAACGGCTCGCCTCGTCAAATTCATGCAACACAACGCACAGTAGGGGAGGGCTGCGGATCTTATCGTCGCGTATAAGAGCCTTGACTAACGTTTTTGCTGCGTTGCAATGAGTTTGATCTTCCTTACGCAAATATTTTGACAATTTTAGCAGATGAAACAACCTGCGGTCGAGATACCGTGGTAAAGAAGACGTCCGTGCCGCAAGACACTACCTCCGTTGGAAGGCGCGCAATGGGCTCGCACCGCATCGATAGCGAAGCGTCGGCGACATCACCCGGAAAACCGGACCCGGGTGATGCGGGACCCGCTGAAAAAAAATCATTGGTGAAGCTTGTCGTCGGAATCGGCGCCTCCGCGGGCGGGCTCGACGCCTTCCGCGCGTTCTTTTCGGCGATGCCATCCGACAGCGGAATAGCATTCGTCCTGGTCCAGCATCTGGATCCGCACCATGTCAGCGCGCTGCCCGAGATCCTCCGCGGCTCGACCCGCATGACGGTTTCCGAGGCCGCGGACGGCGACCAGGTTACGCCCGGTCACATCCACATCATTCCGCCCAATGCGGCGCTCACGATCAAGGCGGGTATCCTGCGGGTCACGTCGCCGGCCAGCACCGCCATGCGCCGCGCTTCGGTCGATATCTTCCTCCGCTCGCTCGCCGAGGATCAGGACGAAAACGCGGTCGGGATCATTCTGTCCGGTTTCGGCAGCGACGGCATGCTCGGTGTGGAAGCGATCAAGGAAAGGGGGGGATTGACCCTGGCCCAGGCCGAGGCCGACCATCTGGCCAAGTCGGGCATGCCATGGAGTGCGGCGTCGAGCGGGAATGTCGACCATATCCTGCCGGTGGAACGCATGCCCGGTGTGCTGCTGGACTATCTGACCTATCGCGGCAGAACGGATGCAACCAAGGATTCCGATGGTCTTCGGCGGGATGTCGGCGCGCATCTCAGCGCGATCTGCGCCGTGCTGGACAGCCGGCTCGGGCGCGATTTCAGCCAGTATAAGACCAATACCCTGATGCGGCGGATCCAACGGCGGATGCAGGTGCTGCGCATCGACCATGTGGCCGACTATGTGCGGCAACTGCGTCAAAGCGCCGATGAGCCGGACCTCCTGTTTCATGAATTGCTGATCAGGGTCACCCGCTTTTTCCGCGATCCGGCGGCTTTCAGCGCCCTGTCCGAACGTCTGCCGGCACTGCTGGCCCGGGATGAGGGACGGGACGCCATACGCGTCTGGGTGCCCGGCTGCGCGACCGGCGAGGAGGCCTAT
>OVEP011218247.1_pt1 | contig 10611 bp, 11 predicted proteins | sample 1779801 | NCBI WGS metagenome assembly OVEP01 (sample SAMEA3914791, study PRJEB12502) | metagenome | biome: forest; material: soil | place: Canada | collected 2011-07-03 | depth 0.1 m
GGTGGTGCTCAAGATACTGCCGCCAGCGAGCCGTCTACTGGCGCGGTGAGTTCCACGATCGGGCTGGCAGAGATCTGGGCCAGTCTCCGTCGCCAACTGCTGATCAGGGCTAGCAGCTCGACTTCGCTGTCAGGAACCAAGCAGTGGCTCACCTTTGATGTCACCAACTGTCACCCGCTCGACTTCGACGGCAGAACGCTCATCTTCGCTGTCACAGGTCAGTCATCGGGCAGTCGTAAGGACTTGTCGAACGAGTGATGCCGATATATCGTTGAGCCATCGGGACAGTCGTTGTCCCGTGGAAATCGTCTTGAAAGGACGAAGATCATGCGATCAGGAATCCCCTTTGACGCAGCGCGGCCCGACCCCTCCGGTCGCGGTCGGCGCGGAGAACGTGGGCACCGGGGCCATGGCCCCCGCCCTGAGTACCGGGAGGCGTTCGGCGGCTTCGGTCCGCCGGACCGCGGTGGCTTCGGCCCCGGCCCGTTCGGGCCCGGCTTCGGGCCCTTCGGTCACGGCGGCGGCATGCGCGGCCGCGGTGGCCGCCACGGCGGCCGGGCGCGGCGCGGTGACGTGCGCGCCTCGCTGCTGGCCCTGCTCAAGGACCGCCCGATGCACGGCTACGAGATGATCCGCGAGATCGCGGAGCGCTCCGGCGGCAGCTGGCGGCCCAGCCCCGGTTCGGTCTACCCCACCCTCCAGATGCTGGAGGAGGAGGGGTTGATCAGCAGTGAGGAGACCGGCGGCAAGCGCCTGTTCAGCCTCACCGAGACGGGTCGCACCGAGGCCGAGAGCGGCCCGGAGGCCCCGTGGGAGGAGGCCGGCCAGGGCGAGCACTGGGGCATCGTGCGCGAGTTCGGCGTGGCCGAGGGCGCGGTGCGCGACGCACTGCGGCAGGTGGTCATGACCGGCAGTCCCGAGCAGCGGGCCAAGGCGCTCGCGGTGCTCGCGGACGCCCGCAAGAAGCTCTACCTCATCCTCGCCGAGGAGAGCTGAGCCCGGTGGTCGGGAAACGGCCGCCGACCGGGGGCGCACAGGCCCGCCGCACGCTGTGTGGCGCGCCTGTGCGCGGGGTGGCGAATCATGGCGCAGGGGCCGATCGGGACCGCATTCCGCCTGGTTGACGGTATGGGGGTCGATCCAGTGGGGGTGGCGGGGCCGCGTCGGCCGAAGAGCACGATGGGAAGATCGTATCTGTGGGTTGACTGTCGCTCACCCAGCGCAGCAGACTACCGGGAACAGCGGACCGACAGGCCGTCAGTTCCCTTGGATTTCATCGTTGTTCTGCTTCCGCATCCCTCCCCGTCCCTGACGATGTGGTGGATCACGTGTACTCAGACCTGTACCAACCGGACCTGCGTGAACCCGTTCGAGGGCACGCCGCCTCCGGCAGCCTCAGCCGAATCGCCGCAGGCGCCCGCCGACGGGCGCTGCGGGCCGGTGACGCCGAAGTGGACACCGGCCACCTGCTGCACGCCCTGCTGGAATCGGACGACCGCGCCCTTGGACTGACCGCGCCTCAGCTGGCGCAGTCCACCCGGCTGATGGGCTATCTGGCCCAGCGCAGCATTGGGTTCGGCCGCGCGTGGAGATCGGGCGAGGGCGCCGGCACGCACCGGGCACAGGAGCGCGACCGGCTGCGCTGGAGCCGCTCCGCCGGGGACGCGCTGGAGCAGGCGTCGCGGGTGGCACTGGCCAGGACCGGCCAGGAGGCGAACGCGCTGGACCTGCTGGCGCAGCTGGCCGCCGACCCCTCCTGCCGGGCCGTCGCGATCCTGTGCGGCGCCGGGGTGGATCCGGGGGCCGTGGCCGCGAGGGTCCGGGCCGAGGTCGTCGCCGGGATCATCGCCCAGGTCGTCGCCGAGGTGGTGCCGGAGGTCGCCGACGACGCCTCGGGTGCTCCCGAGGCCGTGCCGAGGCAGGGCAGGCGGTACTGATGGTCCGGTCCGCCGCCGTGCGCCGCGGGCGGGTGAGGACCGGAGCGGGGGCCGTTGCCGTGGATGCGGCAGCGGCCCCCGTCGGTTGCCCCTGACGTCCGCCGATGCCAGGAACCGCACCTGGCCACTGCCGTGCCGTCCCCCCGGCGGCCACTGCGAAGCCGCCCAGGGGGGTTGCCCCGAAGGCGGTCTGAGTGGTCAACAGCAGTTGCCACGTGCAGGAAGAACATACAGTCGAACCGGTGTGCTGGGCACTCGAATATGGACGTTTGGGCTGGTCCCGGGTCAGATCTTCCGCTTCCGGACCAGTCCGTCCTGCCGGATTGTCAGTGGTCTCGTCTAGCGTGTCCAGTGCGCACCCGGAGCGGCTGCGGACGACGCCCGTCCACGCCGCCGTTCCGCCGTACTCGGCTGCCCGCGCCCGCTGTCGGGCGGGTCGCCACGTCTGGAAGGAACCGAGCCATGGTCCCCACCGTGCTCCACACCCTGACCGTGCCCTGGGTCCGTCCGGAGCACCGGATGGACCTGCTGCTCGCCCCCGAGCTCCCGGAGGGGTACGAGGTCACCACGGCCTTCGTGATCGCGCTGGACAGCGCCGACCGGATGCTGCTGACCCGGGTCGACCTCCCCGGGCGCGGGTGGGGGGTGCCCGGCGGGCACGTGGATCCGGGCGAGAGCCCGGTCGAGGCGGCGGCGCGGGAGCTCACCGAGGAGACCGGCCTGGAGCTGCCGGCCGAGCGGCTCGCGCTGTTCGGCGGACAGCGGATAACCCTGCTGGAGGCCCGGCCCGCCGACTACACCTACCCGGCGCGGGCCTTCATGGCCTTCTACACGGTCCGGCTGGACCGGCCCGGGGCCCCGACCAGCCCGCCGCCGGGGACCGAGTGCGGCGCGGCCGAGTGGGTCGACCGGGCCGAGGTACCGCTGCGCTGCCCGAAGGCGGAGTGGCTGCCGCTGCTCGCCGCGCTGGAGGCGGTCCCGGCTCCGGGGGGGTAAACCGGCCGGTAACCCGGAAGCGCCGGGCGCGCCGGGGCGCGTTACCGTGTCCGCATGCCGATGCCGTTCGCCGAGAAGATACGCGCCGCCGCCCGGCAGCGGGCCCGCCGCGCAGCCACGACGCTGGTCCACCGGGGCTGGCAGTGGGTGCAGGAGGCGGGCTCGGTCAGTGCCGAGCGGCCCGGTCGGCTGCGCTTCGGCGCGATCGGCGAATGCACCCGGCTGACCTTCCCGCTCGGGTCGGTCTTCAACGAGCAGTGGATCCACCTCGGGCCCTACTGCATCATCGGCGAGGGCGTCTCCATGTCCGCCGGGTTCCTGCCCGGCCTCGACCTCGGCCCCGAGCCGGTGATCCGGATCGGCGGCGGCTGTGTGATCGGCCGCGACAGCCATATCGTCGGGCACCACTCGATCACCTTCGGCGACGACGTGTGGACCGGTCCCGGCGTCTATGTCACCGACGAGAACCACTCCTACGACGACCCGGATCTGCCGATCGGCAAGCAGTGGCCGCGCAACGAGGCGGTCTCGATCGGCTCCGGCAGCTGGATCGGGACCGGCGCGGTGATCCTGCCCGGCGCCACCATCGGCCGCAACGTGGTGGTGGCGGCGAACGCCGTGGTCCGGGGCGTGGTCCCGGACCACAGCGTGGTCGCGGGCGCGCCCGCGCGGGTCGTCCGCCGGTACACCCCGGAGGAGGGCTGGCAGCCGCCGATGCGCACGATCGCGCCCAAGCCCATCCCGCCGGGGATCACCCATGAGGAGCTGGTGGCGCTGATCGGGTGGGACCTGCGCCCGCCCAAGGGCGGCGAACCGGAGGGCACCCGGCCCGACCCGGTCGGCTGAGGCGCGCCGAGCCGGGGCGGGAGGGGCCGGGGCCGACCGGCTCCGGGCGGCTCAGGCGGCCGCGCGGCGGACCGCCAGGGCGGCGACGCCGGAGAGCGCGGCCAGCAGCGCCACCGACAGCAGCGCGTCGGGCAGGCCGATCAGTTGGGCCAGGAAGCCGATGAGCGGCGGCCCGAGGACCATTCCGCCGTAGCCCAGGGTGGACGCGGTGGCCACGCCCTTGGGGCCGTTCAGCGTGCCCGCGCCGTTGATCGCCAGCGGGAAGATGTTCGCCAGCCCGAGGCCCACCAGCAGGAACCCGGCCAGGACGGCGGGCAGCCACGGGCTGAGCGCGGCGACCAGCATGCCGACGGTGGCCACCGCCGAGCCGCCGACCATGATCCGGGTCGGGCCGAAGCGCTCGATCAGCCGGGTGCCGCTCAGTCGTCCCGCTGTCATCGCGAGCGAGTAGGAGGCGAAGCCGGCGGCGGCGACCGAGGCGGAGGCGTGCACGTCGGCGGTCAGGTGCAGGGTGCCCCAGTCGGCCAGCGCCCCCTCCCCGTAGGCATCGCAGAGCGCGACCAGGCCGAACAGCAGCACCAGCAGCATCGGCCCCCGCGCGGCGGAGGCGGCCGAGCCGGTGCCGTCGCCGGTCCCGGCCGCGCGGTCGGTCCCGGCACCGGTCCCGGCACCGTCCTCGGCGGGGCGGGGCGCGGGCGGCACGTGGTGCCGCAGCAGCGGGACCGCCAGCGCCGCCGTGGCGGCCAGCCCGAGGCCCGCCATCAGCCCCAGGTGCGCCGCCGCCGACAGCTGGGTGGCCAGCAGTCCGCCGAGGGTCGCGCCGAGCAGCCCGCCGAGGCTGTACGCGGCGTGGAAGGAGGGCATGACCGGGCGCCGGATCACCGCGATCAGGTCCACGGCCGCGCTGTTGAGGGCGACGTTCAGGCCGCCGAAGCCGGTGCCGAAGACCAGCAGCACGCCGCTCAGGCCCGCCGCCGAGTGCACCTGCGCGGGCAGGGCCACGCTGCCGCAGAGCACGACCGCGGCGGCCACGGTGACCCGGTGGTTTCCGTAGCGGATGCAGAGCCGACCGACCGGGCCCATGGTGAGGATGGCCCCGGCCGAGACGCAGAGCAGCGCGAGCCCGAGCACCCCGGCGGAGGCGTGCACGTCGGCCTTGACGGCGGGGATGCGCACGACCCAGCCGGCGAAGACGAAGCCGTCGAGGGCGAAGAAGGCGGTGATGACCATCCGGGCGATGGGCCATTCGGATGACCGTGGGGAGGCGGAGGCGGGGCTGACGGCGATGGCTGCTTTGTTTATTTGCGGCACAAAGTCAGAATAGGAGTGTGCAGCGTACCCAGACAAGTCCCGACCGGGGACGCGCGGCCCTCGGCCCCGCGCTCGCCCTCATCCACAGCGGGGCGGCGCCGACCCGTTCCGCGCTCACCGGCGCGCTCGGCGTCACCCGGGCCACCGCCGGGGCGATCACCGGCGAACTGGAGGCGCTGGGGCTGATCACCGTCGACGCCCGCCCCGCCGGGGGAACCCGGGGCAGACCCTCGCACCGGCTCGCTGTCGATCCGTCAGGGCCGGTCGTGGCCGCCGCCCAGATCCACGCCGACGGCTTCACCGTCGCCCTGGCCGGACTCGGCGGGCGGCTCGGCGAACCGGTGGACCTGCCGCTGCCGCACAACCCCACCCCGGTCCGGGTGCTGCGCGCGGTGGTCGCCGAGGCCGCCCGGCAGGTCGCCGCCGACCCGCGCCGCTGCGTCGGCCTCGGCCTGGCCGTGCCGACGCCGGTGGCGCTGCCCGACCGCACCGCCGTGGCCGCCATGTACCTCGACTGGCCGCTCGGCACCCCGGTCGGCGACCTGCTCGAACAGACGGCGGCCGAGGGCGGGTTGCCGCTGCCGGTCGACGTCGCCAACGACGCCAACCTGGCCGCGCTGGCCGAGCACCGGCACGGTGCCGGACGCGGCGCCCGGCACCTGCTCTATGTCACCTCCGGCCACCGGGGCGTCGGCGGCGCGCTGGTGGTGGACGGCCGCCTGCACACCGGCAGCGCCGGGCTCGCGTTGGAGGTGGGCCAGCTGACGGTCGATCCGAACGGCCGCCGCTGCCCCTGCGGCAACCGGGGCTGCCTGGACGTCGAGGCCGACCCGCCCGCGCTGCTGGCCGCCGCCGGGCGCGAGCCCGACGCGCGCCCCACGCTCGACCAGACCCGCGCGGTCTTCGCCGACGCGGCGGCCGGGGACGCGCGTGCCCGCGCCGCCATCGACCACGTGGTCTACCGGCTCGGCCTGGGCATCGCCGGGGTCATCAACATCCTCAACCCGGACCGGGTGGTGCTCGGCGCCTTCCACAGCGCGCTGCTGGCAGCCGCCCCCGAACGGCTGCCGAGCGTGGTCGCGCACCGCTCGCACTGGGGGCGCTGCGGTCAGATCGAGATCCTTCCGGCGGCACTGGACCGCCCCGAACTCGCGGGCGCGGCCGAGCTCGCCTGGGCACCGGTCCTGGCCGACCCGCTGGAGGCGCTGAGCGGCGCCGGGGCCCCGGCGAAGTAGCCGGGGCGGTGGCGGGTACTCCCTGGGGAGCAGTCCCGGTGTCGGCCCGGGCACGACGACCGGGCACCCCTCGGCGAGCGATTCTCGGTAGTGAACCGCGACGGACGCGGCGAGCTACCAAGGAGCCCGAGATGCACGCAATCCTTCTGGCGTCACCGTGGAACGGCGGCCCCGGCCCGTGGATCCTGCTGGTGCCGGTGTTCTGGATCACCATCGGCGTCATCGTCCGCAACGTACTGCGGCGCCGGTTCGGCTTCGGGCGCGGCCACGGCCACGGCCCCGGCCGGCGCGCCGCCGCCGGACCCGGCTGGTACGGCCCGGCCGGCGCGCCGACCCCGGTCGAGACGCTGAACCGCAAGTACGCCGACGGTGAGATCGACGAGTTCGAGTACCGCCAGCGCTACGACCTGCTGACCGCGAGCAGCGACGAGTCCGCCGCCACCGAGGCCGCCGCGCCGAAGTCCTGACTCGCGCCGACGCCCGCCAGCGGCTGCGGCTCCAACGCCGGTTCCGGTTCCGGCATCGCGACCGCGATCGGTACCGGCACCGGCGTCGGCGTCTGCTCGGGTTCCGCCCGGCCCGGATCGGGATCGAGCCGGAGCGCGGTCTGCAGGGCGAACCAGACGATCTTGCCCTCGCCCTCCCGCTCCGCACCCCACTCCTTGCTCAGCGCCGCGACCAGGGCCAGGCCGCGCCCGCTCAGGTCCTCGACGTCGGGCTGGTGCAGCTCGGGGAGCACCGGGCTCGGGTCGTACACGCCGAGCCGCAGCCCGCCCGGGTGCGCCTCCATCCGCACCCGGCACTCCTGGCCGGGGCCGACGTGGCGGTGCACGTTGCCGAGCAGCTCGGTCACCCCGAGCTGGGCGGACGCCACCAGCTCGGACAACTCCCAGTGGCGCAGATGCGCCTGAATGATCTTGCGGACGGCGGAGAACCGCTGGGGCTCCGCGACTATGCGCAGTTCGTAGTGCTTTCCAGGATCTGACAGCACCGGTCGGCTCCTCCCATGTCGGGGGACAGGGGTTTGCGACGTTCGGGTGGTCCGGAACCATGCTGCACTCCGGACTCTGCCAGCGTAACCGGTCGAACACGAGGAGTTGTGGAATATGCCGTCCCGTATGGCATATTCCAGGGATTTGGCTCGGTAGGACGACGGTTACGATGCGCAGGGGGTGGGGCGCCCAGAACCATAGAAAGAGAAGACCGCACAGATGAAGACCATGGATGTGGACCGTAGCGACGCCAAATACCGGGCCTGGCTGAAGGAGGCCGTCCGGAAGGTCCAGGCGGACGCCAACCGGTCCGCCGACACCCATCTGCTGCGCTTCCCGCTGCCCGAGGACTGGGGTGTCGACCTCTATCTCAAGGACGAGTCCACCCACCCCACCGGCAGCCTCAAGCACCGGCTCGCCCGGTCGCTGTTCCTGTACGCCCTGTGCAACGGCTGGGTGCGCCCCGGATGCCCGGTGGTTGAGGCTTCCAGCGGTTCCACGGCGGTCTCCGAGGCCTATTTCGCCAAGCTGATCGGGGTGCCGTTCATCGCGGTCATGCCGCGCACCACCAGCTGCGAGAAGATCTCCCTGATCGAGGCCCAGGGCGGCACCTGCCACCTCGTCGACGACACCAGGACGCTGTACGAGGTGTCCGCGCGGCTGGCCCGGGAATCCGGCGGCCACTACATGGATCAGTTCACTTACGCCGAACGGGCGACGGACTGGCGCGGCAACAACAACATCGCCGAGTCGATCTACGCCCAGCTCCGGCTGGAACGGCACCCGCTCCCGGCCTGGATCGTGGCGACCGCGGGCACCGGCGGCACTTCGGCCACCCTCGCCCGCTACGTCCACTACATCCAGGCGGACACCCGGATCTGCGTCGCCGACCCGGAGAACTCGGTGTTCTTCGACGGCTGGGTCACCGCGGACCCCTCGGTGACCTGCGAGCGGGGCTCGCGGATCGAGGGCATCGGCCGTCCCCGGATGGAGCCGAGCTTCATCCCCGGCGCGATCGACCGGATGATGAAGGTCCCGGACGCCGCCTCGATCGCCGCCGCGCGCGCCCTCGCGGGGGCGATCGGCCGCAAGCCCGGCGCCTCCACCGGGACCGGGCTGTGGAGCGCGTTCAAGATCGTCTCCGAGATGCGCGCGGCGGGGGAGCGCGGCAGCGTGGTCACCCTGATCTGCGACCCGGGCGACCGCTACCTGGACAAGTACTACTCCGACGCCTGGCTGGCGGAGCAGGGCATCGACATCGCGCCGCACGCCGCCGCGATCGAGGAGTTCCTGGCCGGCGGCGCCTGGTGACCTCCGGCCGGGCGGCGGGCGGCACGGCCGGGCGATGGGACCGAGGCGGCAAAGGCTGACGCGGCAAGGACCGAGGCGGCAAGGGCTGACGCGGTCGGGCTGAGGAGGCAGGGCTGACCCGGTGGCGGGCGGGGTCAGCGGGCGCTGCGGGCGTCCAGGCGGGCGGTGGCGCGGCGGACGGCGCGGGCGATGCCCGGGCGGGACAGCCGCAGGGCCACGCGCAGCGCCGGGGCGGCCTCCAGGGCGATGGTGAACCGCAGCACCGTGCCGCCCTCGGGGGACGGCGCGAGCAGCCACTCCTCCATCCACGCCCGCACCCCCGGCAGCGTGGTCGTCTCGACGCGGTAGACGAAGCGCTCGGGCGCCCGCCGGACCAGCACCTTCTCGACGAAGCGCACGCCCCCGCGCAGGGTCACCGCCCGGCCCGAACCCACCCCGTACGGGGGCGCGCCGGTGTACGCGGCGGTGCGGACCTCGCGGAACCACAGCGGGGTGGTCGCCGCGTCCTCGGTCAGTTCGTGGAACACGGCCTCGCGCGGGCTGCGCAGCCGAGCCGTGAACACCAGTCGGGCCGGTGCCAGCAGGAGCAGCTCAACGCCCGCCGGACGCAGGTGATTCGCCATACCACGCAGTGTAGTTGACGAGGTATCAGCCGCGTGCGGTCAGTCCTGGGCGCCGTCCTGGAGTCCGTTCTGGGCGGCCCCGCCCTGGGCCCCGGCGATGATCACCGAGCGGACCTGCTCCGCCACCGCCGTGCGGATCTCCAGCGGCAGGCCCGCGTCCGTCACCAGGGTGTCCACCTCGCTCAGCGAGGCGAAGGTGGACAGGCCCACCGTGCCCCACTTGGTGTGGTCGGCGACCGCCACCACCCGCCGGGCCGAGGCCACGAAGCTGCGGTTGGTCTCCGCCTCGGCCAGGTTCGGCGTGGACAGTCCGGCCTCCAGCGAGATCCCGTGCGAGCCCAGGAACAGCAGGTCGAAGTGGAGCGAGCGGATCGCCCGGTCCGCGATCGGGCCGACCAGCGAGTCCGAGGGCGTCCGCACCCCGCCGGTGAGCACCACCGTCGCGGCCTGCGCGCCGGCGCCGCCGTGCCGCAGCGCGTGCTCGAACACGTCGGCCACCCGTACCGAGTTGGTCACCACGGTCAGGCCCTCGACCTGCACCAGGTGGTGCGCCAGCGCGTAGGTCGTGGTCCCGCCCGACAGGGCCACCGCGCTGCCCGGCGCGACCAGCCGCGCCGCCTCCAGGGCGATGTCCTCCTTGGCGGTCAGTTCGAGCGCGGACTTGGCCTCGAACCCCGGCTCGTGGGTGCTGGCCTCCAGCACCGGCACCGCGCCGCCGTGGACCTTCTCCACCATGCCCTGCCGTGCCAGCGCGTCCAGATCCCGACGCACCGTCATGTCGGAGACGTTCAGCCGCCGGGTCAACTCGTTGACCCGGACGCCCCCGCGCCGCCGGACCTCGTCGAGGATCACGGCACGCCGCTGCTCGGCCAGAAGATTACTGTTCTCGGCCACGCGCCCGCTGCCTGCCTTCCGCCACTGACCACCGCTTGCCGTCATCCTCGCATGCCGCCCGGACACAGACCATGCCGAGGCCGGTGCGCATACCCAGAGAACGCGAGAACATGCGTCTGGCGCAAAATCGCATGCGGCCGACACAGGCACGGACACAGCCACAGGTACGGGGTACGGAGGGGGCGGCGATGCCGGAGAGCAGCGACGGCGCGGGCGGGCCGGGCACGACAACGCAGGCGGAGAGGACGGGGGCGAGTACCGCACTGGCGCTGGAACTCCTGGTCCACGGCGTCGGCGGGACCACCCCCCAGGTGATGCTGGCCGACCCGCACGTCGTCCAGCTCACCGGCGACGCCGTCGCCGGGACCTACCGCCGCTGGCCCGACCGCGACGCCGGGCAGAACCCGGCGCGGCAGAACCCGGGGGAGCAGGGCCCGGGGGAGCCCGGCGCCGGGGAGCAGCCGGG
>OVEP010051874.1_pt1 | contig 10602 bp, 12 predicted proteins | sample 1779801 | NCBI WGS metagenome assembly OVEP01 (sample SAMEA3914791, study PRJEB12502) | metagenome | biome: forest; material: soil | place: Canada | collected 2011-07-03 | depth 0.1 m
GCGCTGTGCTGCTCCGGCACGGGGAGCGGAGCGCCATAGCTGTCTGATCATTGAGCTGGCCACACCCTTTCTGGTGTGCGCGGTGCCCGGCGTTCAGGGGGTCCTGGACGCAGAGCTGCCGAGACAGACCGCGCCCGGAGGTGGGCGGGACGCGGTCGTGGCGCCGTGATGTCAGGCGTGAGCTGCCAGACCTTACATCAAGGCTTAGTTCACGCTGTGATTTAACAATTCTGACGTCAGGACGTCAATGGCAGGAAGCAAATGATGTTCACCCGGTTCGGGTTGACAGCGGCATCCCGCCGGACACCGGTCCGGTCACCGCGGATCCCGCCCGACACACCGTCAGTTCCGGAACTGGTTCCGCAACCTGTTCCGCAACTCCCCCGCCGCGAGCCCGCGCTCCGCGCCGCCGGAGCGGGGGCGGCGGTATTCCGTGCCCGGCCCGGGAATCCGAATTCGATCCGGTTTTGACAGCCGCCGGAATTCCCCGCGGCGGACAGCTCGACATTCACCCGACGGCGTGGGTCGGCTCCATTGTCCAGCACCCCGCCGAGGCAAGAGTTCCGTTGCATACCATCGGTCGCCCGACAACACCCCGGGCGGGCCGTCGGCCGACCGCCCGGCACCCCGACGATCATCCTTACCCGCATGCGCTATCGTCCTGGCCTGTCGGGACGTCAGAACGCCTGTCGCAGACGTGTTTGCGCGCTGCGGTGCGCGTAACGGCCGTCCCTGCCTTGCCCGTTCGTCCTGAGCGGGCAACCTGGTCAGCCGAGTGAACATGGGAGACACCGTGCGGGAAGAGTTCTTTGAGCGCGAGGAGATCATCGAGCGGGGCGGTCTCTTCGGTCGCGAGGAGATCATCGAACGCGAGGAGATCGTCCGCCGCGGCCCCTTCGGCCGCGAAGAGATCATCGAGCGTGAGGAGATCGTGGAGCGCGGCGGCCTGTTCGGCGGCCGTCGCGAGGAGATCGTGCGCGAGGAGTACGTCGAGCGCGACTTCTTCTGATTCGCACCCGATCCACCCGCTGCCCGGGCCCCGCCACTGCGGCGGGGCCCGTCCGCGTTCAGCGCCGCGTCGGCCCCGGCCGGCCGCCGCGAGCGGGCCCCTCGGCCCGGCTCCCGCGCCGCTACGCGGTCGCCTCCACATAGGCCTCGTGCACCGGGACCTCCCGCATCGTCCGGATCGGGGACAGGAACAGGGTCACCGACCACAGCAGGGTGGACCCGGCCAGCAGCACCAGCGTCGGCCGCAGCCCGATCCAGGTGCCCAGCCCGCCGGCGACCAGCGGGCCGAGGAAGCGCAGGCCCTGCGCGAGGAAACGGTTCGTTGCGCTCATCCGGCCCTGCATGTCCGGCGGGCAGATCAGCTGCCGCAGCGACATGGTGGCCGTCATGTTCACCATTCCGGCGGCCGTGAGCGCGGCGAAGGTCACCCCGACGATCCACTGGCCGGCCAGCCCGGGCGAGACCAGTGGCGTGACCAGTTCCAGCGGCGCGGAGAGGAACGCCCCCAGGATCACCGCCCGGCTCATCCCGATCCGGTCGATGATCCCCTTCGCGAACATGCTGGCGAGGATCCCGCCGACCAGGCTGAGGCCGTAGACGAGACCGGCGGCCCGGACGCTCCAGTGCAGCCCGGTGATCACGTACAGCAGCCAGAGCGCGTTCACCCCGGCCAGCAGGAAACTGGCGATGCCGTTGGCCGTCACCACCACCCGCAGCAGCGGGTGGCCCAGTACCAACCGCAACCCCTCGGCCACCTCGGTCCGCAGCCGCGCCCCGGGCGGCCTGGCCTCCGGCGCGGGCTCCCGGAACCGCATCGCCACCAGCATCAGCGCGCTGAACACGTACGAGGCCGCGTCGATGCCGACCGCCCTGGCCGCCCCCAGCAGGCCGACCAGGACCCCGCCCGCGCTCGGCCCGGCCATCTCGGCGAGCCCCCGAGCGGTGTTCATCCGGCCGTTGGCGTCGACCAGTTGCTCCGGGCCGAGCAGCAGGAACGGCAGCGAGCCGGCGGCGGCGGCGAAGAACACGCCGAAGGCGCCGACGGCCACGGCGACGGCGTAGAGCTGGAGCAGGGTGACCCGGCCGAGCAGCGAGGCCAGCGGGACGGATCCCATCGCCACCGCGCTGCCGACCGCGCACACGATCATCAGCGGCCGCCGCCGGGTCCGGTCCACGATGGCCCCGGCGGGCAGTGACACCAGCAGCACCGGCAGCGCCCCGGCCGCGCTGAGCGCGGCGACCTCGAACCTGCTCGCGTGCAGGGTGACGATCGCTATCATCGGCACGGCCAGCCAGCTCACCTGGGTGCCGAACTGGTCCACCGTCTGCCCGCTCCACAGCAGCACGAAGTCGCGGTGCCGCCACAGCGACCCGCCCTTGTTCTCTCTCGGCATTGAACGCACCCTAGTACCCCGCCAGCGCGGGCGCACCGGAATATCCGCCCCGCTGAGCTGCGGGAACACCGGCCGGTGGGAAGTTCTGCTGTCGGCGATCCGGGCTGCCGCGCCCTGCCCGCACCGGGCAGAGTGGCGCCCATGACTTCCGATGAGTTCAGCGGTGAAGTGGCGGAGTACTACGCGAAGTTCCGGCGCGGATACCCGTCCGAGGTCCTCGACGCGTTGCAGGCGGCCTTCGCCCTCGGCGGCGAGGACACCGTGCTCGACCTCGGCTGCGGCACCGGCCAACTGGCCCTCCCGCTGGCCGCGCGGGTCCGCGCGGTCGTCGGCATGGACCCGGGGCCGGACATGCTCCGGCTGGCCCGGCGCGCGGCGGCCGAGCAGGACGTCCGGAACGTGACCTGGGTGCTGGGCGCCGACACCGACGTCCCGGCGCTGGGCACGCTGCTCGGCCCGCGCTCACTGGGGACCACGGTCATCGGCAACGCCCTGCACTGGATGCGGCACGAGGAACTGTTCGCCGCGCTGCGGCCGTTGACCCGGGCCGGCGGCGGCGTCGCCGTGGTCGCCAACGGGACGCCGCTGTGGCTCCAGGACAGCGACTGGTCCCGGGCGCTGCGCTCGGCCCTGGAGCAGCACTTCGGCGTCACGGTCAAGGCGACCTGCGGCACCGACGCCGGGGACCGCGACCGCTACGCGCGGGCACTGACCGCCGCGGGCTTCGGCGACGTCCGGGAGATCGTCGTCGACTACACCGGCGAGCTGACCTTCGACCAGGTCATCGGGGGCGTCTACTCCGCGGTCCCGGAGCCCGGGGACCGCGCGGAGTTCACCGAACGCGTCCGCCGGGCACTCCCCCGGCGGCCGGGCTTCACCGAGGCGGTCCGCGTGGTCGCCCTGGTCGGCACGGCCGGGTAGCCCTCCCGGTTCGTGACAACAGGGGGTTGACAGTGACAACGGGGGGTTGTCACCATCGAGGCATGGCAATCCAGAAGGACACCTCAGCGCACCAGCCCGCCTTCGACCGGATCCGCGAAGTCAGAGCGGAGGCGATCCGGCACTACACGCTCGCCCAGGAGTTCGCCCACCAGCGGCGGGACCTGGTCCGCGGCCTGATCGACGAGGGCCTGTCGCAGGCCGACATCGCCCGCGAACTGGGGGTGACCCGCCAGGCCATCCGGAAGTGGCTGGCTTGCTAGGGCGTGCCCCCTCGGTGAACCCCTAAGCTGAGTGATCGTGACGAACGAGAACTGGATGATGGGCGGCGACCTGGGCGTCGCGCGGATCGGCTACGGCTCGATGCGGCTGACCGGCTGGCCGCAGGGCGACCGGCCGGACCGGGAGACGGCCCTGGCCGTGCTGCGGCGGGCGGTGGAGCTCGGGGTCAACCACATCGACACCTCCCACTACTACGCGCGCGACGGGGTGGCCGCCAACGAGCTGATCCGGGAGGCGCTGCACCCCTACCCGGACGACCTGGTGATCGTGACCAAGGTCGGCGCCCTGGTGGAGGGTTCGGACCTCGCCCGGCCCGCCGCGGAGAAGACCGGCCTCACCCCCGACAACCTGCGGCGCGGCGTCGAGGCGAACCTGCGCACGCTCGGCGTGGACCGCCTGGACGTGGTGAACCTGCGCCTGGGTGACCTCGACCGCGCCGGTACGCCGCTGGCCGCTCCCCTGGAGGCCCTGCTCGCGCTGCGCGAGGAGGGGTTGATCCGGCACCTGGGCATCTCCAACGTGACCGCCGCCGAGTTCGACCAGGCCAGCGCGATCGCGCCGATCGCCTGCGTCCAGAACCTCTACAACCTGTCCGCGCGCGACGACGACCCGCTGGTGGACGCCTGCGCGCAGGCGGGTGTCGCCTACGTCCCCTTCTTCCCGATCGGCGGCTTCCAGCCGGTCACCGCCCGGCACCTGGACGCCGTCGCCGCCCGCCACCAGGCGACCGTCCAACAGGTCGCCCTGGCCTGGCTGCTGGCCCGCTCCCGCAACATCCTGGTGATCCCCGGCACCGGGTCGGTCGCCCACCTGGAACAGAACCTCGCCGCCGGAGCGCTGCGGCTGACCGAGGAGGACCTCGCCGAACTCGGCTGAACCGGTCAGCCCTGGGCGCCCGCGTGCCACCGCGCGACGATGGCCTCCACCTTCTGGTCGAACTCCAAGTCACTGGCCCCCGAAGAGGAGTGGAGCGGCATCGGGAGCTTGAACGACGCGCCGCTCACCAGCTCGATCCTGACCCTGGTGGTGGAGACCCCACGCGCGGTGTCCTGGAAGGCGGTGATGCCGGCGATCTCGGACCAGGCGTACCCGCGCCGTCGCAGCGGGCGACGGACGCGCAGCCCGGTGTCGTCGGTCACCGTCCTGCTGAACATGTCCAGTCCGTAGACCAGCAGCAGCACGCCCGGGATGGCGGCGGCCACGGCCGCCTGCCAGGTGCCCACGGTGGCCTGCCCGCGGTTCACGTTCGCCCAACTGACCAGGCCGAGGCCCAGGGTCGCCACCGCCAGGACCGCGAGGATGACGACTCGGCTGCGCAACTGAGTCCGGGTGAGCCAGTAAATGGTCGTGTTCACTGCGGGAGTGTCGCACAGCGCCCTGCGGCGCGTAAGCCGCAGGATCGGGTCCAGCCCCTGGGCCGAAAGCCCGGCCATGAATTGACGTACCGTCAGATTCGGCTGCCGTTCCGGGAACTCCGGCGACCGGCCGGTTGGCCCCGTGGGCACCTTGGCCTGATATCGTCCCGGAGGTCCGGATGTCCCAGGGCCTGGGGCGTGCCCCGAGTCCGCGAACGGAATTCCCAGACGTGACCAGCGCCGACCACGACCACCGCTTCGCCGCCCTCGGCCGCCCCTTCCGGCTGATCGTCACCGGCGGCGGGACCGGCGGGCACACTTACCCCGCCCTGACCGCCGTCCGCACCACCGCCGCCCGGCTCGCGGGTCTCGGCGTCGGACTCGACGTGCTGTGGGTGGGGACCGCCGCCGGCCTTGAGGCCCGGGTCGCCGAGCGCGAGGGGATCAACTTCACCACCGTGCAGACCGGCAAGATCCGCCGGTCCAGCAACCCGCTGGGGATGCTCACCGCGGCGAACATCAAGGACATGGGCCGGGTGCCGCTGGGCGCGGCGCAGGCCCGCCGGATCGTCTCCGACTACCGGCCCGACGCCGTGCTGTCCACCGGCGGCTACGTGGCGGTGCCGATCGGCCTGGCCGCCAGGCTCTGCCGCCGCCCGCTGGTCATCCACGAGCAGACCGTGCGGCTCGGTCTGGCCAACCGGGCGCTGGCCCGCGCGGCCACCCGGATCGCGGTGTCCTCCGAGTCCACGCTGCCGCTGCTGCCGGACGCCACCCGCGCGCACGCCGTGGTCACCGGCAACCCGGTCCGGCCCGAGGTCTTCACCGGCCGCCGTGAGCGGGCGCTGGCGGCCCTCGGCCTGCGCGGCTTCAGCCCGCTGCTGCCCACGGTCTACATCACCGGCGGGGCGCAGGGCTCGGTCCAGATCAACACCATGATCCGGGAGACCCTGCCCTGGCTGCTGTTCAACGCGAACGTGATCCACCAGTGCGGTACCACCTCGATCGACGAGGCCACCGAGTACGCCGCGCGGCTGCCCGCGGACCAGCGCGGCCGGTACCACGTCACCGCCTTCGTCGGCCCCGAACTGCCGGACGTGCTGGCGCTGGCGGACCTGGTGATCGCCCGCAGCGGAGCGGGCACCATCGCCGAGCTCACCGCCCTGGGCAAGCCCTCGGTGCTGATCCCACTGGCCTCCTCGGCGGGCAACGAGCAGGAGCACAACGCCCTCCACCTGCAGAACGCCGGTGCGGCCACGGCGCTGGTCAAGCAGGACGCGACCGGCGAGCGGCTGCGCCACGCGGTCGCGCCGATCCTGGCCTCGCCCGAGCTGCGCGCCCGGATGGCACAGAGCGCCCGGGGTCTGGGCCGCCCGGACGCCGCCGAGCGGCTCACCGACGTCCTGCTGTCGGTCGCCGCCCGGTAGTCGCGGCGCAGCCGGGTGAGCGGGCGGGCGCGGCGGCGCGGTGGTCTGGCGGCCGGTGCGCCGGGGCGGCAGAGTCGTGCCGGGCACGGCCCGCGACGGGTTCCCCGCAGTACGCCGCGCCCTGGCGACCATGACCGGCGAGCAGAGCGGAGATGCGATGAGCGGGACGCGCGACGAGGCGCGGCAGGTACGGATCGGCTGGATCGGCGCCGGGCGGATGGGCAGCGCCATGGTCCGGCGGCTGCTGGCGGCCGGGTACCAGGTGACCGTCTACAACCGCACCCGGGCCAAGGCCGAGGCGCTGGTGCCGGACGGCGCCGGCATCGCCGACCGGCCGTCCGGCCTCGCTGGTCTGGACGTGCTGTTCACCATGGTCTCGGCCTCCGACGACCTGCTCGCGGTGACCTCCGGCGAGGGCGGGGTGCTGCGCGGCGACGTCGCGCCGGGCCTGCTGGTGGACTCCTCGACGGTGTCCAGTGAGGCCTCGGCGGAGGTCCGCGCGGCGGCCGGGGCGCGGGGCACGGCCTTCCTGGCCGCGCCGGTCAGCGGGAACCCGTTCGCGGTGGAGGCGGGCCGGGCCACCTTCGCCGTGTCCGGTCCGGAACCTGCGTTCACGGCCGTCCGGCCGGTGCTGGAGCAGCTGGGCCGGGCGGCGACCTACGTGGGCGAGGGCGAGACCGCTCGACTGGTGAAGATCGCCCACAACGTGCTGCTGGGCATCACCGCCCAGGCCCTGGCCGAGATCACCGTACTGGCCGAGCAGGGCGGCGCCAGCCGGAGCGCCTTCCTCGGGTTCCTCAACGAGTCGGTGATGGGTTCCGCGTTCACCAGGTCGAAGACCGCCGCGCTGGTGGAGCTGGACTTCACCCCGACCTTCACCCCGCCGCTGCTGCACAAGGACCTGGAGCTCGGCCTGGCCGAGGCCCGCCGTCTGGGCGTCCCGATGCCGCTCACCGCGCAGACCTCGCAGATCGTCGCCTCGGCGGTCGGCGCCGGCTACCGGGACGAGGACTTCGCGGTGCTGATCCTGGAGCAGGCCCGCAGCTCCGGGGTGACCCTGCGGCCGGAGACCAGCTGACCGGGGCAGCCTTCAGTCGGGGGTCGGCACCCGGATCACCACCGACCCGCTGTCCAGGTCGACCGGCCCCCGGTCGGGTTCGGTCTCGCCGTCCTGGTCGCGTGTCAGCTCCAGGCGGTTCCGTTCCTCCTCGCGGTGGCGCGCACCCGGCAGGAACAGATCCTCGAACATTCCAAAGGCACCCACGACCCGCCAACGTTCGATCATATGTCCGCGGTTCCCCGGCCGATCCGCCGGGGCGACGGTGCTCAGTCGGTGAGCGGGGGCGGTGACGGAACGCCGTGGGCCTCGGCCCAGGCGCGGGCGTGGGCGATCCGGGAGACCGTCGGCGGGTGGGTGGCGAACAGCAGCACCGCGAGCGGCCGGGGCGTGAGATCGGCGATGTTGACCACCGCCAGTCGGCGCTGCATGGCGACGACCGCCTCCGGGGCGCGGGTCAGCTCCAGCGCGTAGCCGTCGGCCCGGGTCTCGATCCGGCGGCTGAAGGCGTTGCCGACCGGTCCGCCGACCGCGCCCAGGAGCGTGGCCAGCGCCAGCACCAGCGGTAGCGAGCGGGGGTCGGCGGCGCTGTCGGCCCCGGCGGCGCGCAGCAGCGCGCCCCAGTGCAGCGCCGCCGCCAGCAGCCCGACCGCGACCGCGCCGCCCAGCGCGCCGACGACGGTGCCGGTGACCACGTCGCGCCGGGCGACGTGGCCGAGCTCGTGCGCGGTGATGGCCGCCACCTCCTGCGGTCCGGCCTGTTCCACGGTGGTGTCCCAGACCACGACCCGCCGGGTGCGGCCGATCCCGGAGACGTAGGCGTTGGCGGCGGTGGTCCGCCGCGAGGCGTCCGCCACCAGGATGTCCCGCACCTTGATCCCGGAGCGTTCGACCAGCTCCAGCAGCGTGCTCCGGAGCTCACCCGGCGGCATCGGCCGGAACCGGTTGAACAGCGGCTCGATCAGCACCGGGACCAGGAACGACATCAGCACCACCAGCGCCGCCGCGCTGGGCGCGGCGATCAGCCACCAGCTGTCCGGCCGGGCCCGGATCAGCGCGTACAGGCCCACCGAGACGGCCGCCAGCAGCACCGCGCCGAGCAGCAGCCCCTTCGCCGCGTCGGCCGCGAACAGCCGGTTGCCGCGGGTGGACAGCCCCCAGCGCCGGTTGACGCGCTCCGCGCGCAGCGCCACCGGCAGCCCGACCAGGGTCAGCAGCAGCTGGAGTGCCACCGCGCCCAGCGCCGCCCGGGCGATCCAGCCGCCGCCCGCCGGAGCGCCCGCCGCGCGCACCAGCTCGGCCCCGAGCGGGGTGAACCCGAGCAGCAGCGGCACCGCCACCCCGGTCAGCGCGGAGGCGTAGCGCAGCGGCATGGTGGCGCGTCGGCGGGCTCGGGAACGCTCGATCTGGGCGGGGGTGAAGTCGCTCGCGGCGTCGGCCGGGACGGCGCGGGCATCGTGGGTGTGCATGGGTCCAGTGTCGGGCCGGGTCTCCCACTGCGGCAGTCCCTCTTGGCCTCCGTATCCAGGTGAACGAGTCACCGACACGGAGGACACGGCCTGACTCGGTCGAATTTATCGATACACTCTGTCGCCATCAAGTCATGGTGTTGCGCCTATCCTCCGCGCGTATAGAGTCACCGCATGCTCAGTGTTCTCCGTCCGTTCCCCTCCACCGCGCGGCGGGCGAGGTGACCGGCGCACTCACCGCCGTCGTCTCGGTCGCGGCGCTGCTGCTGGCGGCATGGTGCGGATTCGCCACGGCGCGCGACCAGCCCACCAAGGACTGGCACCTGATCGGTATGGCCGTGGTGACCGTGCTCGCCCTGGCGCAGCTGGTGGTCGGCATCGTCGAGATCGCGAACGGCCACAAGCCCACGGGCGGGACGGTGATCTTCCTCGCCTACGCCGTCGGCGCGGTACTGACCGTCCCGGCGGCCGGATTCATGTCCCTGATCGAGCGCACCCGCTGGGGTTCCGCGATCGGGGCGGCGGGCGGGGTGGTCCTGGCCGCACTTGAGCTGCGACTGGTCGAGATCTGGGGAGGCGGGCATGGCTGAGGCGCAGCCCACGCAGGAGAAGCCGCGACGCAAGATCGGCGAGGGTCCGGGACGCCTGCTGGTCAGCCTGTACGGGCTGTTCACGGTCGCGGCCGGATCGCGGTCGGTCTATCAGCTGATCGCGCAGTACCACAAGGCTCCGCTGTCCTACTGGCTGTCCGCGTTCGCGGCCCTGGTGTACGCGTTCATCCTGGTGACGCTGGTACGCGGCGGCGAGTCGGCCCGGCGGATCGCGCTGGCCTGCTGCGGCGTGGAGCTCGCGGGCGTGCTGGTCGTCGGCACGCTGTCGATCGTGACGCCGTCGTGGTTCCACGACCAGACCGTGTGGTCCTACTACGGCGCGGGCTACGTGTGCATCCCGCTGATCCTGCCGGTGACCGGCATCCTGTGGCTGCGCCGGGCGGCCGGGCAGCCGGAGGCGGACCCGCTGCCGCTCGCGGAGCCCCAGCCCGCCGACGCCTGAGCGGCTTCGGCACCGCATAGGATCACGTGGTGCCGAAGCTGTGGAACGAGACGATCGAGGCCCACCGCCGCACGGTCCGCGAGACGACGCTGGACGTCACGGCGGCGCTGGTGGCCGAGCACGGACCGGTTTCGGTGACCATGTCGCAGATCGCCGGGGCGGCCGGGATCGGGCGGGCGACGCTCTACAAGTACTTCCCCGACGTCGAGTCGGTGCTGGCCGGCTGGTACGAGCGTGAGACCGCCGCCCAGTTGGCCCGGCTCAGCGCGGTCGGGGAGCAGGAGCGGGCGCGGCAGGCCGCCCCCGGGCGGCGGCTCGGCGCGGTGCTGCTGGCCTACGCGACGCTGGTCCGCGAGCAGCCGCCGGGCCTGGGCATGGGGCTGGGCTTGGGTCTGGACATGGGAGCGCTCCCGGGCGGGGGCGGGCAGGTCGGCCCGGCCCGGGGGCAGCTGCTCGCCTTCCTCGCCGAGCTGCTGGCCGAGGCCGCCGACGACGGCGCGGTCCGGGACGACGTGGAGCCCGGAGAGCTGGCCGGCTACTGCCTGCACGCCCTCGGCGCGGCCACCGGGCTGCCGTCCGCGGCGGCGGTCGAGCGCCTGGTCGCGGTGACCCTGGCCG
>OVEP011191833.1_pt1 | contig 10593 bp, 7 predicted proteins | sample 1779801 | NCBI WGS metagenome assembly OVEP01 (sample SAMEA3914791, study PRJEB12502) | metagenome | biome: forest; material: soil | place: Canada | collected 2011-07-03 | depth 0.1 m
CGGCGGCCTGCGCCGCGCTGACTCCCAAGGCTAACACTGCGACACACGCCGCCATCATCCTGCGCATCATGCTTCTCCGGGGGAAAGAGTGGGGGTAACTCGGATGCCGGTCATTCCGGAAGGAGGAGGATGACCGGTCAAGGCGGCTTCGATCAACCGCCTCGCCGGTGCGACGAACGCAATAGGCAAAAAATTCCTGCTCCATCGGTAAATTTTGCCGATGGAGGGAGTGTGGGTCTTGCGCGTGGATATCCACGCGCCGCGGGGAAAAAACCTGCGCTGTCAGCAGGATACCGGTTTGGCGGACTCGTCGCCCGGGACCTGATCCCCGCAGGCGTGGGTTTCAGCGGCGGCCGCATGCCGGCTCCCCATTTCGTTGATTGCCGCCATGCCGCCGAAAATGAGGGCGCAGATCGCGAAGGGCGCCCGGAGCATCCACAGCGTCGCCGCAAGCCGTTCAACCAGATCCCACATGATGCCCGCCCCCAAGACCGGCGCTCGGGCCGGCGGGGTGTATTGGAGCCTATCCGAGGGGGCGGCCGCCATGACGACCGTCACAGGCCCGCTGCCGGCGGACTCAGCTCGTGGACGAGGGAACGCCGCCGCCGACCGGCTTCAGGGTCAGGCTGGTGTCGTAATTGCCCGACACCAGGCCATTGTCGGCAGTGAAGCTCTCCTGGTCGTTGAAGCTGTCGATCTGACCGCCGGCCTGGCTCAGCGTCATGAAATTCTGCAGCGCGCTGCCATAGGCCGACTGGCGGGCATTGTTCGCGACATCTTCCTCGCTTTGCACCTGCTGCTGCGAGAAAGGGGTCATCTGGCCGTTGGCGCCCATGGTGCCGACCGCGATCAGGGAGCCGCCGGTAAAGCTGCCCGACATCTGAAAGCCGGACCCGCTGCTGGAGCTGGAACTGCTGCTGCTGCTGGACGTGCTCGAGTTGCCGCCGGTCTGCAGCAGCAAGCTGAAGTTCTGGCCGGCCTGATATTGACCGAGCGCGGCGTTCTCCAGTGCCCGCAGCTGTGACTGCAGACTGCTGCCCGTTGATCCGACCTGCATGATCCTCTCCGATTTTTGTTGGTGCGTCCAATGCAGGCCGCGTGCCAAAAAATATCGAGGTTTCAAGCGGTTGTGACAAAGAGCGGCTCGGCAAGAATTGCCGGGTGGGCGGGGTGAAACCAATGTACAATTCGATTGTAACGGTCCTGTAATGCATATGTAGCATTACGACAGTAGAGTCTGCTGATCCATTCGGGTGGGGAAGATCCGAAGGAGAGCCAACGGATGGAAACGGTATTCGCGGGGCGCGTGCTCTTCGACCATCTCGAGAAGAGCGCCGGCCAGGCCTTGAACGCCTGGCTTCGCGCGGGTTTAGGCAAGGCAGCCGTCACCGAGCCCCTGATCGGCACGCATCGCGAGCTGATCAAATTGTGGGGTGGCGATTACAGCGTGGTGTTCGGTCATGTCCAGTTCGACGGCACCGGCCTCGATCCGCGCTATCGCTATGTCACTTTGCTGCGCGACCCGATCGAGCGGGCCCTGTCGCATCTGTTCTTCATTCTCAACAATCACGCTCCGGATTCCCTGCCGGAATGGCGCTCCTACAAGCGCTTCCTGGATTCCGACGGCGAGGTGGTGGAGACCCCGGTTCTGCACAAGCTGGTGAATTACCACGTCGATCATTTCGCCGCCGTCGAGAGCCGGCTGCACCGTCCGACCATCGTCCGGCTGGCCGACGCGCAGGCGGTGCTGGACCGCTATGCGGTGTGGGGCTTCTTCGAGCGCATGCCGGACTTCCTCGGCGACCTGGCGCGTTTCATCGGTTTGCCGGCGCCCAGGAGCATCGCGCCGCTCAATGTCACGATGAAGAAGCCGCGCGCCGACCAGGTCTCGGCCAAGCTGCGGGCACGGCTGGAAGAGTTGAACGCGATCGACCTCACCTTCTACCGCGTGGCGCAGGACCGCTACGCGGCGGCCCGCGCCGCCCAGGAGCCGCTGGTCCGCCGCAACCAGCCGGGCTGGATTCCCTATGAATGTAGCGACGCCCGGCCGGCGCAAACGGCCGATCTGACACTGATCTCGGCGAGCGACGCGGTTTCGGCCGGCGGCGACATGACGTTCCGTATCGAGATCGAGCTGGCGCGCCCCGTCGCGGAGATGATCGCGGGTATCCATATCCACAATGAGGATGGCTGGCTGGCTTTCGGTACCAACAGCGCGATGCTGGAGCGCCCCCTGCGCGGGCTCGGGGCGGGGCGTCATGTGCTGGAGTTCAAAGTGGCCGCGCGTCTGCCCGAGGGACGCTACCGCGCCGGCTTCGCCTTCCTCGAACCGTCACCCGACGGCATGCGGACGCTGGCCTGGCTCGACCGTGTCGTTTCGCTGCAGGTCCGCGTCGCCCGCGATGTGCCTTCGATCGGTGCCTGCAATCTGGCGGCGTCGCTCGATTACCGTCCGCCCGGTGAGTTGCTGGAGCCGGATCTGTCACCGGCGGAGCCGCCGCGGCGGGGCTGGATGAACCGCTTCCGCGACACGCTCACGCCGCGGCATGTCGGCTCGTGACCGCTCGCAAGCCTGTCACGCCGCCGGATCGGCGGATTTGTCGAGGATTTGGCGGATCTTGACGGCGAGCGCATCGGCGGTGAAGGGTTTGCTGATCAGAGCGACGCCCTCATCCAGCCGGCCACCGTGGACGATCGCGTCGCGGGCATATCCCGACGTAAACAGAACCTTGAGGCCCGGCTGGGTTAGCGCGGCGCGATCGGCGAGTTGGCGGCCATTGAGGGCGCCTGGCAGCCCGACATCGGTGAAGAGCAGGTCGATCCCGGGATGGGCATCCAATTGACGGAGTGCCTCCCTGCCGTCCTGCGCCTGTATCACCCTATAGCCGAGGTCGCCCAGCGTGGCGATCGCCACAGCGCGGACGCTTTCGTCATCCTCGACCACCAGAATGGTCTCGCTCGGCGCCCGTCCGGAGTCATGCGACGGCTCCGGGGCGGGGGATGGCGCGGCCGCGTTCGATAGAGAGCGGGGCATGTAGAGCTTCACCGTCGTGCCCAGTCCGACCTCGCTGGAGAGGGTGACGTGGCCTCCCGACTGCTTGATGAAGCCATAAACCTGCGATAGTCCGAGGCCGGTGCCACGTCCGACCTCCTTGGTGGTGAAGAAGGGCTCGAAGGCGTGGATCAATACCTCTTGCGGCATGCCGGCGCCGGTGTCCGTGACGGCGACCATCAGATAGGGGCCAGGCGCCACATCGTGATGCCAGCGCGAATACTCCTCGTCGAGATGCGCATTGGCCGTCTCGATGGTGAGGCGACCGCCGTCCGGCATGGCGTCGCGGGCATTGACGGCGAGGTTTAGCACCGCATGCTCCAGCTGATTGGTATCGCATTGAGTTCGCCACAGGCCGTCTGCCAAACGGGTCTCGATCTCGATCTGTTCGCCCAGTGAACGCCTCAGCAGGTCCGACATCCCCAGCACCAGCTGGTTGATGTCGGTATCTTCGGGTTCGAGCGGCTGACGGCGGGCGAAGGCCAGCAATTGGCGGGTCAGGTCGGCGCCGCGCTGCGAGGCCGCCAGAACCTCGTCGAGATAGCGCTCGAGGTCGGATCGAACCGGGTCGGCGAGCTGCCATTTCGCCGTACGGCGCCGCAGGACGCCGAGACCGCCCAGCACCACCTGCAGGATATTGTTGAAATCGTGGGCAATGCCGCCCGTGAGTTGGCCGATCGCTTCGATCTTCTGGGCCTGGCGCAGCGCGGCCTCGGCCTTTTCCCGTTCGGCGATCTGTTGGCGCAGCGTTTCGTTGGTGGTGGCCAACGTGGCGGCCTGGGCGGCGAGGTCGGCATTGGCCTTGGCCAGCATGCGTTGGGCGATGCCGAGCAGGCCGAGGATCAGGGCGAACATCGCCATCAGCAGCGCGATACTGGCGAACCGCGCCAGCCGTCGGTCGAGCGGTTCAGTGATGGCCTGGACCGACACCGTGCCGATAACCTGGCCGCGCTCGACGACCGGGGTGGTGACGGTAATGGTTCCCGCGCCCCGCGCCTCGCCCGGCTGGGGCGCGCCGGGCGGAACGCGGACGTCGGGGGTGCGCGCGTAGCTGACGAACAGGGCACCGGCGATATCGTAGGCCGCCACGGCCTGAACTTCCGGGTTGCGCCGCAACGCCTCGACATATTCCTGCGCCGCGTCGCGATCCTGAAAACTCAGCGCGGCGGTCAGGGTGGAGGCGAGGATCTGGCCTTGCACGTCGATCTCTCGACGCTTCTGCGCCTGGTAGGCATGGTCGGTGAGCAGGCCGATCAGCACACCTGTCGCCAGGATGGCCGCCGCCGCCGCCAGCGCGATCACGGGCGCGGCCTTCCACAGGGTGGCGTTCGCGGGCAGCTTCATTCTCTTGTTCCTTCATGACGGACCGAGACGGCCAGGCTCAGCAATTTCGAACTAATGCCCAGCCCGCTCTCTTCGGCCGCGTCATCGTCGATGGCGAACCGGACGCGGTCGTCGACCACCTCGAAATTGATCATGCCGCTCATATCCGCCTCCGCGGCTTCGTCGGTGATCGTCAGAACCGGGCGTCCGCGCAGAATATCCAGCGTATGGCGCAGGATTGTTGGATTGGAGATGCCGAGATAGACGATCTGGCAGCCCGCGACATCCGTCGTCTCGGGCAGGCGCCGCACCGCTATCGCGCGGCCGGCGGCGCTCTGACCGGCGACGGCTCGGTCAAGCACGTCGCCGAAAGGATCCCGTCCCGCCACGCACAGCTCGAACGGCGCGTCGGGGCCGGCGAATGACTCGGAGGGCCAGGTGGCGAATGGCTGAATCTTGACCAGATAGGCCGCTTTCACCGCCAAGGCGAGCGCGGTCTCCTCGGCATCCGCCGGGGAATGAAACAGCAAAACCGCGAGGATCGGGAGGAGCAGCCGGCGCATCAGGGTCAGAACCTGCAACGCGTTTCCAGCCATAGGCTGCGGGGAATGCGGTCCGACTGGCCGGCCTCGATGAATTCGAGATGGTAAGGGTGCAGGAGGTTGGTTCCCGATAAGGAGAGGTCGACGGTTCGGGAAACGGACCAACCGCCGGTGAGGTCGAGCTCGGTGTAGGCCGGCACCGCGGGATGCGGCAGGGGCCCCACCGTGCGGAGCGCCGCGTCGAACGTCACGCCGTCCACCAGGGTCATCGAAGAGCGCAGGGACGCCTGATAGGTGGGGTCGTCGGCGATCAGGGCCAGGCCGCCGAGCCCGCTTCCCGGCTCGAAACGCAGATCCTCATGCTGCCAATTGGCGCCGGCGCGCAGCCGCCACCAACTGGTCAGCGTGAGGTCGCCCCACAGTTCGGCGCCATGGACCTCGCCCTTCATGCCGTTGCCCCAGATCAGGACCGAGGGCGATCCCGCCGGCGCGAGTTCCAGCGTCCGGAGGTCGTCATAGACGTTATAATAGCTGGACAGGGACAGGCTGGCCCCGGAGCCGGCCTGAATCCTGGTGCCGGCCTCGTAAGCGGTCACCACCTCAGGCTGGAAGCTGCGCGAACCGTTCAAGACATCGACCGTCCCGGCCAATTCGCGAAGATCCTCATCGACCGGGGTGGGCGTGCGCACCGCGCGCGAAACAGACGACCACAGCAGAATATGATCGGCAGGTTTCCAGGACAGGCGGGCATCGGGCATCGCCTCGATGCCGGTGTAGGGCTCGTCCTCGAGCTTGAGGCCGATGGTCAGCTTGACGCTGTCCGTCAGGGACACGGTGTCCTGGGCGAAGAGGTCGGCGATGTTCAGCGTGCGGCTATCGGGGTCGAGCTGTAACGCCGTATTCTCGAACGCATAGCCGAAGGCCCGCTCGCCCCCGCCCCAGACCAGCTGGTTCCAGCTGTTGAGAATGACGTTTTCCTGGGCCTCGATATCGTAGGTGTCGAGCGAGAATCCCCCCTGGCCATTGCCGGAATAGCGTTTGACCTGATCGTAATAGGCCTGCACTTGCAGGCTCGTCCCGTCCTCCATCTTGTGCAGCCAGCTGGCGGCGAGGTTTCGGCCTGTGATGAAATCGCCGGGTTGCTCGGAGGGATTAGCGATATCGCCCTGCAGGCTGACTTTGTCCTGGGCGGGCGTCCAATCCACTCGGAAGCCGCCCTCGGGATTGGTCCAGCCGTCATGGGCCGGCTGGCCGTCGCTGGTCTTGTAGGCGTAATAGCGCGACCCTTCGGCATGTACCGCATAGGTCAGATCGTCCGCCAATCGGCCGCCATAGCGGGCATCGGCACCCCATCCCAGATTGCCCCCGCCCATTCCGATCGACCCGCCCTGCAGGTCGGCACTGCCGCGGGTGACGATATTGATGACGCCGTTCATCGCATTGGCGCCCCACAGGGTGGCGCCGGGGCCGCTGATCACCTCGATGCGCTCGACCGCCTCGAGCGGAATCTCCTGCATGTCCCAATAGACGCCGCCGAACATCGGGGTATAGACGCTGCGCCCGTCGATCAGGACCAGCAGTTTGTTGGATAAGGCGGCGTTGTCGGCGGAATTGAATCCCCGCGCGCTGACGATGTAGTTGGTCGGGGTCAGCTGGGCCACTTCGAGATTGGGGGCCAGGCGCAACATATCCGGGACGGTGCGGGCGCCGGATCGCAGGATGTCGTCGTGGCTGATCACATAGACGGCCGCCGCGGCGTCGCTGAGAGGCTCGCTCGATTTCGAGACCGAGGATATGCGGATACCGCCCAGAGCCTCGAGCGGCAGGTCGCGCAATTGCTCGACCGACTGCGCGGCGAGGTCAGCCGGCGTCAGCGCGGCGAGCCCGAGCGCAGCCGCGAAAAATGACCGGGTAGATACCATATCTTGGCGCGCTCCCAGTCTCCCCCCAAGGGCAAGCCTGCATCAGCGCGGCCGTCGCAACAATGGATTTCTTCCAAAAACGCCGCCGGTTTCCCGGCGGCGCTTCTGTTTCAACCCTCAGATCAGAACCGGGCCGACATGTCGAACATGAAGGTCCGCGGCGCGCCGATCAGGCCGCTGTCGAACTGCGGCGAGATGCCGTAGAGACCGCCGACGGCATTCTCGGACTGGTAAGCATAGTTGAAGTAATGCTTGTCCAGAATGTTCTGCACATTCAGGGTCAGCTTGACGTTCTTCACCGTGTCGGTGTCGAGCTTCAGATTGTAGCTGGCCATGGCGTTGAGCAGGGTGTGCGACGGATTCTTGGTCGGAACCGTGGTGGTCGCGCCGCACAGCGGATACGGAGACGGGCTGTAGCCCGCCGCGGACGGATTGCCGCAATACTGGCTGCCGATCAGATCGCCGGTCAGATAGCTCGAACCGGTGTACTGGGCGTTCAGGCGGCCGTAAATGATGCCGTTGTCATATTCCAGATTCACGTTGGCCAGCTTGTTCGGCACGTTCGAGGTGTTGGCGCCGGCGAATTCGTAGCCGAACTGGTCCTCGGTGATCGTGACGTTGGTGAAGGCGTTCGCGAGATACTTGGCCTGGTTGTACGAGCCGTTGCCCGAAATGCTGATTTCCGGGGTGATCTTGTACTTGGCGGCGAACTCGACGCCGCGGAACTGCTGTTCAGCGGTGTTGCCGGCGACGAATTCGTTGATCAGGTAATCCTCGAAGAAGGAGAACCCGCCCTTGACGTTCTGGTAGTACCAGCCGCCGGACAGATACAGGTTCGAGGTGTCGTAGCGCAGACCCGCCTCGGCCGAATAGACCTTCTCGGGGCTTGGCGCGCCGGTGGTGCCCGACGAACCGACATAATAGTCGCTGGTCGGCGCGAACAGCGAGCCGATGCCGGCGCTGGCGTAAGCCGTCACATGCTCAGGAAGGTTGTAGCTGATGCCGATATAGGGCTCGCCTTCCTTGGTGTAGTTGGTGAGCATGTAGGGATTGAGAACGCCGTTGGTCTCCTCGTTATGCACCGAGGTGTAGGCGGTCTCGATACGCATGCCGGGCTGCAGATGCAGGGTGTCATCCAGCAGGTCGATCTTGTCCTGGAAGAAGCCGCTGACCACCGTGCGCTGGGTGAAGCCGCCGCAATCGAGAGCGTTATAGCCGCATTCTTCCGGCATATGGGTCGAACCATAGGCATAAGTCGCGGTGTTCTCGTAGGTGCGGCCGGCATAGAGGCCGAACGTGAATTCCTGGCGTGCCCAGCCGGTATCCAGGAAGTAGGACAGCTTCGGCGCGATGGCGACGGTCTGAACGTTCTGCTGGTAGATCTCGGAGGTCAGGCCGGCGATGGCGCTGCCGAACTTGCTCGTCGGATCGTAGGAGAAGCCCTGGTTGCCGACCATGGAATCGCCGAAGAAGAAATACGGATTCTGGATGTTCGGGATGATGCCGTTCGGATAGGGCGAGCTGCTGCCCAGCGAAATCGGATTGTTGTAGCCGGTCTGCTGAACCTGGGTGTTCTGGAACATCGCCTGGACGTCGAAGAACAGATCGTCGCTCAGCGCCATCTCGTTGCGGGCGATGATCGTGAAATAGTTGTTCGCGTCGCTCTGGAAGCCTTCGCTGGGGGCGAAGTTGCCGGTCCAATCCTGGGCGGTGATGTAGCCCGGGGTCGGCGAGGTCTGCACCATGCCGTGGAACGAATTGTCGATGATGGTCAGTTCGGCCTTGTCGAGGCCGTCATTGTAGGGCTTGACGATATTGGCCAGGAAATTCTTGGTCTGGCTGTGGGTGTAGTCGACGAAGCCGTTGGTCCAGCTCTGGTCGTACATCACCAGGGCCTTCAGCGAATCCGGATCGTTGGGATCGATGCGGCCGGTATTGGCTTCGAAACCGACATGCTGGGTGCTGAAGCTGCCGACACCGTAATTGAACAGGCCGTAGCGCTCGTCGGTGGCTTCCTTGGTGGTGTAGTTGATGGTGCCGCCCACGGTGCCGAAGCCCTGCTTGTCCGGCGGGGCGACGCCCGGATAGACGTCCACGGACTGGGTCTCGATCAGGGTCAGCGGACCGCCGAACTGGTTGAAGCTGCCGGCGCCCGACAGCAGGCCGGTCATCGGCATGCCGTTGATGGTCTGCGAGATCTCGAGCTCGCGCTCGCCGCGGATGGCCAGCGTCTCGGTGCCCTGGCCGAAGCCTTCGGAATAGCCGGTGACCGAGGGGGTCATGGTCAGCAGCGTCTCAAGCGAGCCGGTGGTGGTGCCGGCGGCCTCGATGTCGGCCTTCTTGATTTCGGAGCTGGCGCCGGTGATGTCCTCATCCTTCAGCAGCAGGCGCTGCTGGGTGATGGTGATTTCTTCGACGGGCTTGCTGGACTGGTCATCGGCCAGGGCAAAGCCCGGCGTAACGGCCAAAGCGAGGATCGAGGCCGCCAGCAGGCGCTGGCGGCGGCGGAAGATTTGGGGGGATTGCACTGACATCGTGATTGCTACCTTCAGGAGAACGTCGACGAACAAACAAAACCTCTCCTATCGGTCTTCTCGGGAAGAAGACCGGCACTGTTCGTCGGATGTTGATGTAAAGATTGTTAGGTGGTACGAAATAAAATTACTTAGATTTGCAACTGTCTACTCCACTGAACCCTAGGCACAGTTCGAAAGGCCGGCGCCACCCACGCCGGACTTTTCAGCCTATATTTGGGTTTCACATATCTGCAATATAAGATCTTGCGGAGATTTCGGTGGATTTTGCGGTCGGCGCGGCAATTTCTCCGCGCTGTGGCCGCAGTGCAACAGAACGCAAGTGGGGCAAGTTTCTTCGACGGAGACCCTCAAGGGCGCAGGTGAAGCCGCGGTAATATTGATCGCTGTCGTAGGACAGCAGCAGGTCCGCGCCCGCATCGAGCGCTTCGACGACTCCCCGGCAGAAACGCGCTTCCAACCCGGCGGGAATGATCAGCACCGCTCCCCAGATCAGTACGGCTGAGACATCGGGCCGGCGCCTCGTCAGCAGCCCGAGCGCAGCCGCTCCCAGCATCAGCAAAGCCGGCAGCGCCCAGGCGCCAATCGGCAGGCCAGCGGCGCAATGCCGCCGGCCCGAACCAGAACGCGGACGAAGCGCGTCATGGCGCCTCTCTTCCGGTGCCCCATTTGCTCCAATCGATCCGGCTGGTCAGGGCCATCAGCACCGACAGCAGCAGGAACAGCGCCAGCGATCCAACCAGCAGGGAATAGGTCTCCAGGCTGAGCAGCACATAAAGGAAGCCGAACAGGGTCGCTAGCATGGCGGCAAAAAGCCCTGCCTCGCGCAGGCGCTTCGTCACCGACGCGGTGTAGAGCGAAGCCTGGACCAGCACCAACGACGAACTGCCGAGAAAGCCGGCGTCATAGCCCAATGGTTCGGCCAACGACAGCAGCAGCATAGCGAAGAGGGAGATCGACAGCGCCATCAGACCATACTGAATGAGGTGGATGCGGATGCCGGATAGCACTTCGAACAGTAGATAGGTAGCGAAGCTCAGGCCGAGGAACAAAGCGTGATATTTGGCGGCGCGGTTGATCATGCGATAGATCGGGACGGCGTCCAGCAGCTCGATCTTGACGGTATTGATCGCCTGGCCTGCGTCGATGTGGGGGGTGGTCCAAATTCGCGCCGCGCCATAATCGACCGTCTGCCAGCGGGCCTCGAAGCCCTCATGCGA
>OVEP010000843.1_pt2 | contig 10591 bp, 9 predicted proteins | sample 1779801 | NCBI WGS metagenome assembly OVEP01 (sample SAMEA3914791, study PRJEB12502) | metagenome | biome: forest; material: soil | place: Canada | collected 2011-07-03 | depth 0.1 m
ACCAGCAGCATCGCCAGCACGCCGACCAGATCGACCGCCGCGCCGAGCATGAAGCCGCTGCTGTAACCGCCAAAGTACTGGACCGCAAAACCCATCATGGTCGGACCGACGATGCCCGAAATGTTGCTCATCAGGTGTACAAAGCCGCTTACGCCCCCGAGATGCCTGCCTGGCACAAGCTCGTGCATGATGGCCCAGCACGCTTGCGACGAAGCCGTCAGGAACAGCACGGCGAACGCGACAAGCAGGACTGCGGGCGTCACGGAATCGACCATGCTTACGCCCACCAGGGCGAGACCCGACAGCGCGAGCGGCACGATCGCTGAGACCTTGCGCGCCAGCAGCTTGTTGCTCATGCGCTTGAAGTACGCGTCGGCGAGCAGGCCGCCGCCGAAGTATCCGATCCCGCCGCATGCCCATGGCACTGCGCTCAGAATACTCATGTGCTTCATGTCCAGATGCAGCGCGTTAGTGAAATAGCTCGGCATCCACGAGATGAATACGAACAGCGTGTAGTTCACCGCGAAAAGTCCGACGCCAAGCGCGAGCGTGCTTGGGCGAAACAGGTAGCTGCGCAGCGGCGTGTTTTCGTCGCCGCCTTCGGCCGGATGTGCCGCGTTGCGGCTGGCCTCGACCATTTCGCGTTCGGCTTCGCCAACCCGCGCGCTTTGCGCCGGCTTGTCGGTCGCGAATATGCGCCAGGCGACGATCCACACCAGTCCGAGCGCCGCGATAATCACAAACGACGTGCGCCAGCCGTACGCAATGGCAATCAGTCCGACCACCGGCCCAGCGATCGCACTGCCTACCGTCTGGCCCGAAAACGTAAAGCCGACCATGGTCGCCGTTTCATGCCGGGGAAACCAGTTGGTGATGGTCCGGTTGGTCGTCGAATTCATCGGACCTTCGCCGAAGCCGAACAGCGCCCGGGAGACCAGCAGCGTGCCAAATCCAGTCGCGGCCGCAGTGAGCCCGCAGAGAATGGACCACGTCCCCATCGCCCAGGAGAAAACCCGGCGCGGCCCGTACTTGTCGGCGAGTTGCCCACCGACGAATGCGAAGATGGAATAGCCGAAGAAAAAACTGCTGAACACCACGCCGAGTTGCGACGGTGAAAGACTCAGCTCCTTGTTGAGGATAGGCGCGACCACGCCCAGCGCCGCGCGGTCCATGTAATTGATCGCGCCCGCAATAAACAGCAGCAAGGCGACAACGTAGCGATACTTCCCAGTCTTCATGTTGTCTCTATTCCATGTAAATAAGGATACCGAAAGTTATTATCCAGCACTTCTCCCGAGCGCCATGGAGGTACTACTTGTTGACAAGCCTGGCGGGAAGCTGCGTCAAGATGAGACATGCAGACACGATCAGCGACCCCGCGATCAGGAACAGGCTCGAATCAAGTGAATGCGTGACCGTCTTCAGCCACCCGACAAGCGTAGGGCTGACGAATCCGGCGAGATTGCCCGTCGAATTGATCAATGCAATGCCGGCGGCGGCACCGGTACCGCCGAGAAACGACGTGGGCAAGGCCCAGAACATGGGTAAGGCTGTAATCACACCCGAAGCGGCAAGCGTCAGGCCAAGCAACGCGATAGACGTATTGTTGCCCGCGTAGGCGCACATCACGAAACCCGTAGCCGCCACGCATTGCGGCAACACGACGTGCCAGCGGCGCTCACGCGTGTGGTCCGCGTGGCGGCCGACCACAATCATCGAAATCAAGGCGGCAAGATACGGCACGACGGTGAGCAGCCCGATGGTGAAGGCGTCCGTAATTCCGGAACTCTTAATGATGGTCGGCTGCCAGAAGCCAACGGCATAAGAGCCCATCACGATACCGAAGAGAATCGCGCACAAGGTCCAGACTTTGAGCGACGTAAAGACCTCGCGCACGGAACCGTGGCTTTTGGTGCGTGCTTCTGCATCGATTTCCGATGCAATGAAATCGCGGTCCTGAACCGGCAGCCACTTTGCGTCCTTCACCCGGTCATCGAGGAACCAGAAAATGACGGCTGCCAGGATCAGCGCGGGGACGGCTTCCAGAATGAATAGCCACTGCCAGCCGGCAAGCCCCGCGTTCCCCGCCAGGCGCTGCATGATGAAGCCCGATATCGGGCCGCCGACAATGCCCGCCACCGGATTGCCCGCCATCAGGAATGCGATCATCTTGCCGCGCCGGTGCGACGGAAACCAGTAGGTGAGATACAGCACCAGCCCGGGGAAAAAACCCGCTTCGGCCACGCCCAGAAAGAAGCGCAACACGTAGAACATCGTGGGCGTGGTGACCCACGCGGTTGCGGCCGAGAGCACAGCCCATGTGAGCATGATCCGGGCGATCCAGCGCCGCGCGCCGAGCCGGTGCAGCAGCAGATTGCTCGGCACCTCGAAGAAGAAATACCCGATGAAAAAGATACCGGCGCCGAAGCCGTACATCGCCTCGCTGAAGTTCAGATCGCTGAGCATCTGCAGCTTGGCGAAGCCCACGTTGACCCGATCCAGATAGGCCACCACGTAGCAGACGAACAGCAAGGGCATGAAGCGCCAGGTCACTCGCGTGTAGATCGAGTTGCTAGCCGCGCTGTCAGGTATTTGTATTGCCGGGGTCTGGGTACTCAAGGGCTGTCTCCGCTACTTTGTTCGACTAGCTACAGGGCGCCGGTTTTACTTATGTGTATACGACCGTTCGCCCTCGCGATGCGTTGAGTCACTGCGAACTCAACTCATGATGCCGATCTGCCACGGCACGAATTCGTGGTCACCCAGCCCGAGCATTTCGCTCTTTGTGCGCTCGCCCGACGCGGCTGCAAGAATAGCGTCGAAGATTTTCTGGCCCGTGCTCTGGACCGATGCAATGCCATCCAGGATTCCGCCGCAGTTCAGATCCATGTCTTCAGTCAGACGGGTGTACATCGGCGTGTTGGTGGCGAGCTTCAGCGATGGCACGGGCTTGGCACCGAACATCGAACCGCGCCCTGTAGTGAAGGCAATAAGATTTGCGCCGCCCGCAATCTGACCCGTCGCGGAGACGGGGTCAAAACCAGGTGTGTCCATGAATACGAGTCCAGCTTGCTTCACCAGCTCGGCGTATCGATACACTTCCATCAGCGGGCCGGTGCCGCCTTTCATCGCTGATCCAATCGACTTTTCGAAGATGTTCGCCAGCCCGCCTACCTGATTGCCAGGGCTGACCCGGCCGTTGATCTGAACGTCTCGACCGACCGAATACTCGTCTTTCCACCATCGGACCCGCTCAACGAGCTTCTCGCCGACTGCGCGGCTGACCGCACGCCGCGTGAGCGTATGTTCCACGCCGTAGATTTCGGGTGTTTCGGAGAGGATGGCCGTGCCGCCATGACGGACCAGCAAGTCCATCGCCGCGCCAAGCGCAGGATTGGCGGTGATCGACGAAAAGCCGTCCGAGCCGCCGCATTGCAGACCGATCTTCAGGTGGCTTGCTGGAACCGTCGTGCGCTTCACGCGATTGGCGTCGGGCAGTAGCGCCTTTACTGCAGCCACGCCGGCCTCGATGGTCCGGCGGGTGCCGCCGTTCTCCTGCATGATGAACGTGTGCAGCCGCGAGTCAGCCTTCAGACCTTCCTGATCCATCAGTCCGGCCAACTGGTTGCGCTCGCATCCCAGCCCAACGATCAGCGCCGCGGCGAGATTGGGATGGCGCGCGTAACCCGCCATCGTTCGGCGCAGCAGCGCCATTGGCTCACCGCTCATCTCCATGCCGCAACCGATCGAATGCGTGAACGCGACCACGCCATCTACATTGGGGTAGTCCGCCAGCCGTTCCGGCGTGAACCATTCGGCGATCTTGTGTGCGACCGTGGCCGAACAATTGACTGTCGACAACACGCCGATGTAGTTGCGCGTGGCAACCTCGCCGTTATCCCGCACGATGCCCTGGAATGTGGCGCGCTCGGCTTCAGGCACCCTCTCGACGGGTCGATAGTCTGCGCCAAATGCGTAGTCCCGGTCGAACTCGCGGAACTCAACGTTATGGCTATGGACCATCGTGCCTGGCGCAATATCCGTCGCGGCGAATCCGATCACCACGTTGTATTTGCGAACGGGCTCGCCTTTTTTGATGGGCGTCGCCGCGATCTTATAACCTGCGGCCACCTGGCTGCGGCAAACAAAATCTTCCGATGGAACTGGCGTACCGATTGCGACGTCGATGCGCGCGATCACCACATTGTCAGCGGGATGCAACCGAATCACTGGCCCGGTTACGTTCTTGCTCGTCATCTCAGTCATCAGGCATTGCCCTTCTAAAAATTTGCGCCGGGCGGTCAAAAAAGGCGCGAATCGAGTAATCGCTTTCTTACATAACCGCTACAGCTTATGCGCCGCTGCTTGAAGCCCAGCAATTTCAAGCATCTTATGGCACTTCAGTGGCGAACTCAAGAGAAAGCGCTTACTCAGTTTCCTTTATACTGCCGGTCATGCCGCCGCATAGGCGGCAATGCCGGCTACCTGAACAGGAGACTGAGATGTGGCAACAAGCTGAGCGATACCCCGACCCCCGGGTGATTTCGCTAGACCCTTCCTTCGATAAATACCGCGTGGCCTTTTCGGCGGTCGAACGGCTGGCTACCGGCTACCGGTGGACCGAAGGTCCGGTTTGGTTCGGTGATGGACGTTACCTGCTCTGGAGCGACATTCCGAACAACCAGATGCTGAAATGGGAGGAGGAAACGGGCGTGGTCAGCGTGTTCCGGAAACCTTCCAACTACGCGAACGGCAACACCCGCGACAGGCAGGGGCGGCTGGTTACGTGCGAGCACGGCCGCCGCGTCACACGGACCGAGTACGACGGCAGCATCACCGTCCTTCTCAATTCCTTTGAAGGCAAGCCGCTCAATTCCCCCAACGATCTGATAGTGAAGTCGGACGGCTCTATCTGGTTCACTGATCCGCCGATGGGCATTTCCGGGCACTACGAAGGAATCAAGGCGGAGCAGGAACTCCCGCACTCCATCTATCGGATCGATGGCGTGACGGGCGAAGCATCCGTCGTCACGCGCGACTTGAAAGGGCCGAACGGCCTGTGCTTTTCACCCGACGAGAAGCTGCTCTACATCATCGAATCGCGCGGTGTGCCCAACCGGATGATTCACGTTTATGAAATGGACGCGGACGGCCGCGGAATCGGTAAAGGCCGGATGTTCTACGACGCGGGGGTCGGCACGATCGACGGAATGCGCGCGGACATCGACGGTAATTTGTGGTGCGGCTGGGGCATGGGCAATGACGAACTCGATGGCGTCATGGTCATTTCGCCGCAAGGAAAGATGATTGGCCGGATCGCCCTGCCCGAGCGCTGCGCGAATTTGTGTTTTGGCGGACGCGCACGTAACCGGCTGTTCATGGCGTCGTCGCAGTCCATTTATGCGGTGCACGTCAACACGCAGGGCGCGCTCGGTGGGTAACCCGGTTCGCCGCGACACGTATCCCGGCCACCGGCATGCGCCGGTGGCGACACTTCACTTCGAAACACAGACTTGATAAGCCTGACATGCAAAGCAAACCCGTATTGACCGCTGTAGAAGCTACGCGAATCCTCGAAGCCGCGCGCGCGGAAGAATCGAAGCAGTACGAAGACATGATCAACGGCGGCCGGACCGCATTCCTGAGCGCACCGCTGGCCGGCACCCTGGAAGGCGGCGTCCCCGTCATAGTTGACGGGCACGTTGTGGGCGCAGTCGGCGTGTCCGGTGTCAAGCCGGATCAGGATTCGCAAGTGGCCAGAACCGCAGCAAACAGCCTCAACGGCTGATTGATTGATACTTGAAACTGTTGGAGCAGATGACTGTTCATCCGCAACGTGGGCCATTTGATGACGAATCCGGCGATCGTCGACCGCGACGGTCGTGAGATTCCCGAAGGCATAAATCGTCGGCGTGGATCACGGCTTACGAGCGTAATAACGTGCTGGCCGGCTTAAGCTCAGGGTTGCGCGGACGCGCGCAGATCGGCAAGGGCATGTGGGCGAGTTTTTGAAGGGCGGTCGCAGCCTGGCGGGTATGCGGAGCCATTACTGCACAAGTTCCGACTTGGCGCGAAGCGGTAGGCGCAGATCGCAGTCGAAACCGTGGACCGATTCCAGCATGCGTCGCGGGCGGCAACCGTCGTCCCGCGCCCCCATGCGTTTGGCAACTGGCGGCCGCAGTTCGTCTTTCCATAAGGTGTCACGTCGTGCGCCGCCGACCTAGGTACTGCGAGGACGCGCCGTCGTACCACGCACAATAAGGTCGGTCGGCACGATGTACTGCGAACTCACGGGCCGTCCTTCGATCCGGGCGAGCAGATACTCGGCGCTGCGCGCGCCGATTTCATCGGCGGCGAGCCGCATGGTCGTCAGCGGCGGCGACGTGAAGCTGGAAAACTCGATGTCGTTGATGCCCGCGATCGACAGGTCGCCCGGCACGTCGATACCTGACTCGCGCGCCTCGGCCAGCGCGCCGATTGCAAGCAGATCGGTGCCGCAGATTACGGCCGTTGGACGCTCGGGGCCGTTCATCAGCGCCTTCATCGCCATCTGGCCTTCAATGATCCTATGCGGCATCTCGATCAGATGCTCGTGGCGCAACTGCAGCCCGCGCGACTGTAGCGCCGCGCGCACGCCGATGATGCGATCAGCCGCACGATCGCTGTGCTGCGTCATTTGCGTAATCATGCCGAAGCGGGTGTGCCCGAGGTCGAGCAGATACTCGGCGAGGCGCCGGCCCACTGCGACATTGTCGAACCCGACATAGGGATGATCGTGATCGACGGTCCAGCCGTTGACGAGCGGAATCCGCTCCTTTTCGATCAGTTCATAAAGCGCAGGCGAGTGGTTACGGCCCACAAGCATCAGACCGGCAATGCCGTCCGCGATTAGCGCACGCACCTGCTTCAGTTCGTCCTCCTGGTCGTAGTACGAACAGCCAAGCAGCAACGTATAGCCGGCTTCCCCGATGCGCTTTTGCAGCGCGAACACACCAATCGCGAAGTTCTGGTTCTCCAGCGACGGAATCACCGCGCCAATCGTCTTCGAGCGCTGCGACGCCAGCGCACGTGCCGCGGCGTGCGGCGTGTAGCCGAGTGTCTGCGCGATCTCGCGCACGCGGTTCTGCAGTTCGGCCGCTACCGTCGCGTTGCCGTTCAACACGCGCGAAACGGTCGCGGTCGATACACCCGCTGCGCGTGCCACGTCCAACACGGAAATTGCACTCGATTTGCGACGCGGCGCTCTTTTCTTTGTTTCTGTGGTCAACTTGCACCCTGCCCGGTGTCGAGGCGCACAATCGCGCCTTCCCTGTGCCGCATTCTATAACGCGGAGCATCGGGAAATGCCGGCCGCCGGGTGCGCACCGGCTCCTGATCGATCCTCTCCGTGTTTCCGTCGAACTCCACGAGACAGCCGTGACCATCGTGAAAGAGCGCCTCGCGCGGCGCTTCTGTCTGCCCTGTAGCTATAATCTGCGCGACATATCGTTCGGCGTCGTTCTCCGGCACGTAGCCGAGCCAACGCGCGTTCGCATTGTTCGCTGGAAAGCATGAACGACCTTGCAGCGAACTACGGCGCGATCCGCCGCAATGCCAATCAGGTCAGGCTCAATGAAGTGATGTACGCGCCCGGCCGCAGCAAGCTGGGAAGTCTGTGACACTGGATGAGGCGCGCACGCCGGCCCCCGGCAAAGGGTGCTTTTATCTCGTGGCTCTGCAAACCCGCGCGGAGTCTAGCTCTTCCGATTGAATATTTCCGTCATGCCCGGAATCGCGTTGACGGTAAAGCCCGAAGCCTCGATCGCGACCATACCGTCCGTTTTACTGAACTTGGTGCCGTCTTTGGCACCGTCAAATTTGCCCGGCTTTCTACGGAATCGTCGAAAGATTTCTTAAAAATCAGTTACCTAGAAAGTGCGCCCGGCTTGGTAAATAATCCGGACACATCTCGCAAGTCATTGATTTTGTTGAAAAAGTCCTTACCCTTATTCCCACTCGATTGTACATAGCGGGCGGAACCTCTGTGCCGTGGCGCTCTCAGCGAATTGTCCGGTACCGATACCGTCAGCAATACCGTCAGGTCACGTTCTTTCTCAAGAGGGCCAAAGCGTGGCGGTCACTCGATCCTCCCACCAAACAACATCGGGATATTCTGCTACCTGCCGCGTGCACGCAGCTGAGTCTGGGCCCTTCCGCCCACCGAGTCGACGTGGCGACGCTGCTGCTTTCAAGGTGCAACGCTCTTTTGACGAGGCGTCCCGGCGGCCCCGATATCTCCCGGATATCGCCAGACGCGGGACGCCCCGAAAGCCAATTCCTTACCGCGATTCCGTGCGACGGTGAGCTTCGCCGCGCTAACGCTGCCATTCACTTGTTTCGCCCGGCACGAGAGTTGGAGCATTCCGCCGAAACTTCGTCGACGCCATCAAGGCAGATGCCCCCGAGTTTCATGCTTGCCTGGAAAACGACGCAATCACACGCGACAGCTGGGCGCGATGGGCCATGGGGCGCGCGCGTGTCCGGCGTGCGCGCCATCAACAGTATGTCGTCGTCGACGCTTGGAGCTTGGTCAACTCGCCATGCAAAAATCGCCAGTTCATCAACCGTTGGTCACTTCGCACTCGCGACGCGCGGCCTCGCTCTTGCGGCGCAGTTCTTCCGTGGTTTCGCCGCCTTCCGGCAGCCAGCCCGGCGGCCGGATCACGTGATTGATCGCGGTCCACACGCTCTTCGCCATCACCACGTCCCGAATTAGTGTCGCCCAGTGCTCGAACTCGACGACCAACGGATTGCGTGAGGTGGTCGGGTTGACAAGCCCGTAGCGGCAGGGTTCGTCGGCGCGTTCCTCGACGTAAGTGCCGAACAGCCGGTCGAAGATAATCAGCACGCCCCCGTAGTTCGCATCCAGATATTCGACATTCGACGCATGGTGCACGCGGTGCGAGGACGGCGTATTGAACACATACTCGAGCCAACCGAGCTTCGGAATCCACGTGGCATGCAGCCAGAACTGATACATGAGGTTGATGAAGAGCGTCAGCAGAACGACTTCAGGACGCACGCCGAGCCACACGAGCGGTGCGAAGAAGATCGCCGATCCCGACAGCTTGCCCGTCACGCCGAGCCGGTACGCGGTGGATAGGGTCAACTGGTTCGGCGAATGATGCACGGCATGCGTGGCCCAGAAAAAGCGAATGCGATGCGACGCGCGGTGATACCAGTAGTAGCAGAATTCCTGACCGATGAAGAGCGCCAGCACCATCAGCGCGCTATTGAGTTCCACCGTGAAGATGCGATGCTCCCAGGCCAGGGCAAACACAGGTGTCGCGAGCGATAGCGGCAGCATCGCGAGCATCTTGCGCGCGAAGACGTCGGCCAGTGAAAGCCACACTTCGTGCCACGCAAATGGCGTGGCCGCATTGCGGTTTTTTCGAGTCAGCCAGACGGCTTCGACCATCGATACGGCGATGACGAAAGCCGTGACATATAGCGCGAATTTTCCAAGTTCTTCCATGACGATGCCATAACGGTAGTGACCGGGTATCGTCTGCGGTGAAGTTGTGGAACAGTGCATCGCATCCGATACGCGCACTTTAGCTATCGCTCCCGCAACAGGCTATGCGAAAGTTATTTCACCGCGTGTCATGGGGTTGGAACTCTCTAAGGACGACGCGCCAGCGGATCGCGTGAAGTGCGCGGCGCATCCCTGCGCGTGCCGAACAACGTGTCGCAGATGGGAAACGTCAGGTTGAAGTTTTGCGTCGCCATCAGTTCGGGATCGTGATGCGTGACGTGCAAGCGCCGCACGGTATTGACGAACGGAACCCGGTCGAGCAATGGGCTGTCGGTGACGTGCGACAGTGTGTGCAGCCCCTCGTACATCAGGTAGTACGCCGCCATCGTAAGCAGCGCGATATATCCCGCATTGCGCGAAAACACATAACCAATGAAGAGTGCGAACGGCACTGCCGCCAGCACAAACGCGACCGGCGCAAACGGCGGAAACAACAAGGCGCGCCAGTGCCGCTGGCCCTTGTACTCGAGCGTGACGTGCGTGAAAAACCTGTGATGGACCGCGCAGTGCCGCTTGTAGATCATGCTGAAGTACTTCGTCGGGCGATGCAGCACGTAGCGATGCGCGGCCCACTCTGCCCAGTTGCCGAACAGAAAGAGCGGAATGACAGCCATCCATTCGGCAAGCGTGGGCGCATGAAGCTGCGTGAAACAATACCCGATCACTCCACACGTGAAGAGCAGCGTGAAGCCAAGGTGCAGTTCACCGCGATACCAGGGTGGCGTGGCCGCAACATAATCGTCGCGAAACTGGTATGAGCGCGCGCGAACGTCCTCGTCGTATTTCATTGATGTCTCCTGTATCTGAGCGATGGGGGCGCGCTTCTGCGCCCGCTGGAATGCACTAGGCGGCCTCGCGGGCGGAGCCGTTATCGAGCTTGCCGCGGGTCTCCGGCACGATGAACGCCCCCACCAGGAAAATTACGCTGATCGCCCCGGCGAAGATTGCAAGCGTCATCGGCAACTGGCTGGCGTCTTTTGCCACCAGCGAGACGGCGGTCGGCATCATCCCGCCGAT
>OVEP010000218.1_pt1 | contig 10569 bp, 9 predicted proteins | sample 1779801 | NCBI WGS metagenome assembly OVEP01 (sample SAMEA3914791, study PRJEB12502) | metagenome | biome: forest; material: soil | place: Canada | collected 2011-07-03 | depth 0.1 m
CCTATGTCTATTCGGCGGCCTATACCGCGACACCGGCGGGGGCGGCGTCGCCGCTTACCGGCTGTCCTACCTATAAGGCCGCGGCGCCGGCTCCGGCCGCGCGGGGGACCTATGTCTGGAACATCAATTGCAGCGGAATGCAGGCCTATAATTCTCCGCGGTTCACCATCAACATGGCGCTGCAGCAGACCATCGGGCTCGGCTCGATCAACCTTCCCGATTATGAAATTCTGCTCACCGCCAATGCCCAGTTCAAAACCAGCTACGACAATGGCTTCTCCTATCTCTCCGATGAGATCGTCCACGACACTTGGAATGTCGACACCATGGCGCAATTCCAGCCGACCAACGAGAATTGGACGGCGGGTGTCTATATCCGCAATATCCTGAACAATCAGACGCCTGTCTTCTCGACCACCAACCCGTTTGCGAATCTCAGTGTCGCGACGATCGTGCCGCCGCGGACCTTCGGGTTCCGGCTCTCGAAGAAGTTCTGAGCCTGCTGACGGGCGCGCATCTTATCCTGATCCGCGCCCGTCATTTACGGAGAGTATAATGGCCATATTTCCTTCCCGGCGCAGCTTTGCAGCCCTGCTGCGCACGGGCGCGTCGATCGCCGTGATCGGCGCCACGCTGTGCCTCGCCGGTGCGGCGCACTGTGCATCCCCTGACGACAAAACCCTCCTGCGCGGCGTGGCCATCGTGAATACCCGAGATGGCACGCTCGCGCCGGATATGAGCATCCTGATCGATCACGGCAAGATTTCCGATATTAGGCCTGACGGTGGCGCTGCGCCGGACGCGTCGACCATAGTGATCGATGCGCGGGGAAAATTCGTCGTCCCCGGCTATCTCGACATGCACGCCCATGCCTTCGAGAATCCCAAGGAAACCCAGCGAATTCTGACATTGATGCTGGCGAACGGCATCACCGGCTGGCGGCAGATGAGCGGGTCTCCGAAGCTGCTGGAGGAACGCCGGGAAGGTAAACTTCCCGTCGCACCTCTGGACCCCGAATTGCTGATCATGCCGGGCGCGCTGATCACCCCCTTGGTCGCCGGTTCGACCGAGCGCGCCGTGGCGGAGGTCAAGAAGCAAAAGGACCAAGGCACCGACTTCATCAAGGTCGTCATCGCCAATCCGAGTGTCTTCTTCGCCGCTCTCGGCGAGGCGAAACAGGATGGCCTGCCCTTTGCCGGCCATCTGCAAAATGGCGTCGATGCCGCACTGGCTTCGAAGGCCGGAATGACGGCGATCGAACATCTCGGTCCGGGCGAGACGCTCTTGCTGTCCTGTTCGACGGACGAGGCCGAACTGCGGGAGAAATTCGTCAAATCGCCGCCGATGCAGGGGTTCCCCTTCAACCTGCTCTATCTGACGCCCTTCCAGGACTCATTGATGGGGGTGATCGAGAAGAAGATCATTACCCGCCCCTCGGTTCTCTACGGACAGGAAGAGATCGCCAGATTTCGCCGCGTCGTCGACAGTTTCAGCGAAGAGAAATGCCGCCAGCTCGCCGCTGTTTTTGTCGCCAACGGCACTTGGCAGGTGCCGACCATGATCCGCGTCAAGACCAGCGAACTCTCAGACCATGCTGAATTCCTGAACGATCCCGACCTGCGCTATATCGCCCCCGACGAGGCCGAGAATTGGCGCAAGTCGGAGCAAAAATACCTCGACCAATTCAACGCTTCCGATCGCCAAACCCTGCAAGATGCCTACGCGCTGCGGCTCAAAGTCGTGAAGCTGTTCGATTCCGAGGGCGTCAAGATGCTGGCGGGAGACGATGTCGGCGGCGGGATCTGGGGAGTGCCGGGTTTCGGGCTGCATCATGAATTCGACGAGCTGGCGCAGGCGGGTTTAACACCTATGCGGATCCTACAAATGACGACCCTCAATGGGGCCGAATTCCTCGGGAGAACCACCAGCATGGGCAGCGTGGACGTGGGCAAGAACGCCGACCTCGTCTTGTTGCAGGCCAATCCCATCGACAGCGCGCAGAACCTGCACAAGATCGATGCGGTCGTGCGCGCCGGCCATTATTTCTCGCGCCAGGATCTTGACGGCATGTTGGAGAAATCGAAGAACCACTGAGCCGGGTTGGCATTCAAACGATGGAGCAGGGCGTGAAGACCGAATCGATCCATATCACCCGCTGGGGAAAATCCGGCCCTCGCGTCGTTCTTATCCATGGCGGCGGGCAGGGAACTCCGGTCGCCGGGGAACGAAATTTCGCCGCCCAACAGGTCTTGTCAGCGGACTGGCAATTGGTGGTGCCCGATCGGCCCGGACATGGGCGCAGCCCGGACCCGGGGCGGCCCGACGATGCCAAGGCCGACGGCGCCTGGGTCGCTGAGCTGCTCGAAGACGGCGCGCATCTGATCGGCCATTCCTTTGGTGGAGCCGTCGCGCTGGCGGCCGCTGCGATGCGTCCGGAGGCGGTACGGTCGCTGACGCTGATCGAGCCGGCCATGCTCAAATTCGCCACCGATGATCCGCGGGTGCGGAAATTCGTGCTGAAGCTGGTGATGACGATGCTGTTCTCGCTTTCGGCCACGCGCCGAGCGGTAAGGTGCATGACCTTGCTGGGTATTCCGTCCCAGCTGATCGATGAGGCGACACCGGACGAGCTCAAGCGAATGGGCAAGTCTCTGCGCGACATCAAGCTGCCGACAAAAAACGAGATTCAAGAAGAACTCGATGTGATTCGGCAGGCGGGTATTCCGCTGCTGGTCGTCACCGGCGGTTGGAGCCCCGCCTTCGAGGGGGCATCGGATCGGGTTGCCGCGTCCGGCGGTGGCCGTCGCGCTATCGTCAAATCGGGGCATCATTTTCCCCAATGGATCGCGGGAGAATTCAATCAGGTCATCGGCGATTTCATGCGGGAAAGCGATAAGCGCCGCGGATAGCGGACAGAGAGCCGAAATGGGAGGACGTATGTTCCTGCGAAACAGCTGGTATGTGGTTGCCTGGAGCAAGGAAGTTGCAGGCCAACCCTTAGCGCGGACGGTGCTGAACGAGAATATCGTCATTTTCCGGATGGAGTCCGGTGAGGTCGCCGCGCTGGAAGACCGCTGCGCCCATCGGCATCTCCCGCTTGCCATGGGAAAATGCGTCGGCGAGACGCTGCAATGCGGGTATCACGGCCTGAAGTATGATCGAACCGGCCGTTGTGTCAGCGTGCCGAGCCAAGCGATGATTCCGCCGACCGCCAAGGTCAAGGCCTATCCGGCGAGCGAGAAATATGGCTGGATCTGGGTCTGGATGGGAGAGGCCGAAGAAGCAGATCCGGCGCGCATTCCTGATTTCCATCTCTTGAACGATCCCGATTACGCGGCCGTGGGCAAGACCAATCATGTCGCCAGCTCCTATCGCCTGGTCATCGACAATCTGCTCGATCTTTCGCATGTCGGCTTTGTTCACCTGTCGACGATCGGCAATTCGGCCTTCGGCGAAAAGGGACAATTGACAGTGTCGCAGACCGAGCAGGGGGTGAATATCCTGCGTCTGGTCCCCAATGTTCCGCCGCCGCCGACCTATGTCAAAACCGGGCGGTTGCCGGTCGGCAAGAATATCGATCGCTGGCAGAATATCGACTTCATTGCGCCGAGTTTCGTCACCATTCATGTCGGAGGGGCGGAAGCCGGCACGGGAGCTCTCGAAGGGCGCTACGAGCATGGCCTCAATATCTGGGTGCTCAATGCCATGACCCCCGAGACCGAGACCACCACCCATTATTTCTGGGCCTCGGTGCGCAAGCATGCGCTGGGAGATCCGGTGGCCGATCATCTATTTCTGACTCAGGTCGGCGAGGCGTTCGAAGAAGACCGCGTCATCCTGGAGGCTCAACAAAAGGTTTTGTCGACGAGGCCCGACAGTTGGGCCTGCGCCCTGAAAGCCGATGCCGGCAGCGTCCGCGCCCGACGCTTTCTCGACAGGCTGATCGAAACCGAATCGAGTGCGGCATGACTAGGCGCGACTTATTGTTGGGAGCCGGCGCAACCGCCGCCAGCCTTGCCGCGCTGAAAACGGACGCCGCTCCGGCGTCGCAAAACCGGCTCATCGATGTTCATCATCATTTTCAGCCCACTGGCAAGAATAATGACGGGCATGAATGGTCCCAGCAGATGGCCATCGAGGAGTTGGACAGCAACAGGGTGGCCGCGGCGATCGGCTGGTGCGGTCAGGTGAATGCCGACAATTTCGAGGAAGGGCGCGCACAGGCACGCTCCTGGAACGAATGGGCGACATCCTTCTGCGGGGATTACCCCGGACGCCTAGGGCTGTTCGCGTCCCTGCCGTTCCGCGACGTCGAGGGAGCGCTCAAGGAGATCGACTATGCTTTCGACACTCTGAAGGTCGACGGCGTCGGCCTGTCGACGAATTATGGCGACCTTTGGCTCGGCGATGCCTTGTTTCAACCGATTTGGAAAGAATTGAACCGGCGGGGTGCTGCGGTCTATATCCATCCGACCGGCGCACCTTGCTGCAGTCCCAAGACGCTGAGCTATCAGACCGGCGCCATCAGCCCTCCCTGGCTGGAATTTCCCATCAATACCGCCCGCACCATCCTCAGTCTGCTGGCGTCAGGCACCACGCGCCGCTTTCCCGCGATCAAATTCATTTTCTGCCATGGCGGCGGCGTCATGCCGCTGCTGGTCGGCCGCATCGCCGGTTTCAACGATTGGCGGGCGGTCGGGCAGGAGAAGCTCGACGGCCTGTTTCCCGATGGCATCTATGAAGAATATCGCAAACTCTACTTCGAATGCGCGCAAGCCTATACGCCCGAGGCGATGACGATGGTCAGAAGCCTCGTCCCGGACAGCCACATCCTGTTCGGCAGCGATTTCAGTTACTTTCCGATCGCTCACAGCGTCCGCCTGTTCGAGGGGCTGAAGCTGCCGCCGAAGGTGCGAAGCGGAATTGCCGGCGAGAATGCCGGCGCCTTGTTTCCGCGCTTCAAATCGGCATGACGAGCTTTTACGGGAGCGCGCGATTATACTATCCTTGATCGATTTTTGGTATCGCTCGAGGTGGTTTTGAAGCTGAATCAATTCAGAGACGTGGTGGCGATCGTCGAGCAGGGGAGTTTGCGCGCCGCCGCCCGCCAGCTGGGCTTGGCGCAGCCAGCGCTCTCCCGCAGCATTCGCGAGCTCGAGCATGAGCTAGGCGCCTCGCTTTTCGAGCGGCGCTCCAGGGGCATGGTGTTGACCCCGATGGGGGAAGCTTTCGTCGTCAGGGCGGGCGCCATTCTCCGCGACGTCAAACGCGTTTCCGAGGAGATCGACCAGCTTTGCGGCAACGTCCGAGGCAGTGTCGTCGTCGCCTTGTCGATCGCGGCCCATCTGGTGCTGTTTCCAAAAATCCTCAAACCCTTCCGCACGCGCTTTCCCGATGTCCGCCTGCATGTCATCGAAGGGTTTTATCCGACCGTCGAGCATGATTTGAAGGAAGGGAAAATCGACTTCTATGTCGGGCCTGAGCCGAAGGGGCCGTTACCGCCGGAGCTGCTGACTGAGCAACTCTTTCCCAATATGCGCACCGTCATCGGCCGAAAGGGACATCCCCTGGCGAAAAGCCGGTCGCTGGGCGACCTGGCCTCGGCGGAATGGGCAACGACCTCGATCACCACCACCGAGGAAGATGAGCTTGGCACCTTATTCGCCACGCTGAAACTACCTCCGCCACGATTGGTTCTGCGCTGTCAGTCGGCGCTCACGCTGATCGTCGCTTTGACCAACAGCGACATCCTGGCGATGGTGCCCCGCCAATGGACGGAGTTCAAAGCGATTGCTGAGCTTTTCGAGGAAATTCAAGTGGCCGAGCTGCTGAGGGCGCCACCGATGGTGTTGATCCGGCGGGCGGGTCTGCCGCTCACGCCGGCGGCAGAGTATTTTTCCGACTTGCTGAAACGCTGTTCCGATCGAGAGGCTGCCGCGCTTATTCCGCCGTCCATCCCCCGTCGATGACGACACTGGCGCCGGTCATCAGCGATGAAGCATCGGCAGCGAGAAAAACCACGGCCCCCATGATGTCTTCGACCTGCCCCAGCCGCCCCAATTTGATGTTCTTAAGCACAGAATTGCGGAAGTCCGGGTCGTCGAGAAAAGCGGCTGTCATCGAGGTCTCGATAAAAGTCGGGGCTATGGTATTGGAGCGGATGCCGTGCGCTGCGAGATCGAGCGCCATGGCTTTGTTGAGACCCTCCACCGCCCATTTGGACGCGCAGTAAAGCGTGCGCCGCGGACCGCCGACATGTCCCATCTGGGATCCGATATGGATAATGGATCCGGCGACCCGCTCGCGGAGCATCTGCTGGACGCAGTTTTGCGTCACGAAAAACAGGCTCTTGAGGTTCAACTGCAGGACCGCATCGAAATCTTCTTCGGAGACCTCCGCGAGGGGTTTGGGACGGTTGGTTCCGGCATTGTTGACGAGGATATGAAAGGCCGCGCGGTCACGGAAAAACCGGCTCACCGCCTCGAGATCCAGGATATCCAGCGTAGCGGCATCGGCGATGCCGCCGGTCTCTCTGATCTGCGCGGCGCCATCCTCGATCTCGCTCGATGTGCGCGCCACCAGAGTGACGGCGGCGCCGGCTTCCGCCAGCGCCGCCGCACAGGCGAGGCCGAGCCCCCGCCCCGCCCCTGTCACCAATGCGCGCCGGCCATCCAATCGAAAGCGAGGCGTGACGGGTAGTGTCATGCCGAGACGCTGCCGGCGTAGGGAACCTCACGTTTGCCGTAGCGGCGAACCCGGATATTCGCCTGCTCACCATGCCCGGCGAAGCCTTCGAGCGCACAGAGGCGGCTGCAATATTCGCCGATCATGGCGCTGGCCTGGTCGGTTTGGACTTTCTGATAGGTGCAGGTCTTGAGGAATTTTCCGACCCAAAGCCCCCCGGTAAAGCGCGCCGATTTTCGAGTGGGCAGCGTGTGATTCGTGCCGATCACCTTGTCGCCATAAGCGACATTGGTGCGCGGTCCGAGAAACAGCGCGCCATAATTGGTCATATTGACCAGGAAATAGTCGGGGTCACGGGTCATGACCTGCACATGCTCCGAGGCGATCTCATCGGCGATGAGGACCATCTCCTCGTCGGAGTCCGCGACGATGACCTCGCCAAAGCTTTCCCAGGCCTTGCGGGCGATATCCGCCGTGGGGAGGATCGTCAGCAGCCGGTCGATTTCAGCCATCGTCTCGCGGGCCAGGCGCGCCGAGGTGGTGAGAAGAATGGCCGGACTGTCGGGACCATGCTCGGCTTGGCCCAACAGATCGGTGGCGCAAAGCTCGCCATCGACCGACTCGTCGGCGATCACCAGCGTTTCGGTCGGACCGGCAAATAGATCGATCCCGACGCGGCCGAACAATTGGCGTTTGGCTTCGGCGACATAAGCATTGCCCGGCCCGACGAGGATATCGACAGGGGCGATACTTTGCGTGCCGATGGCCATCGCACCCACAGCCTGAATGCCGCCCAGGGCGTAAATTTCATCGGCGCCGGCCAGATGCTGCGCGGCGACAATGGCGGGTGCCGGCTTCCCATGGAAAGGCGGAGCACAGGTGATCACGCGCGGTACGCCGGCCACCTTGGCGGTAATCACCGACATATGGGCCGACGCCAAGAGCGGGTATTTTCCGCCCGGAACATAGCAGCCGGCAGCGTTCAGCGGGATGTTGCGATGACCGAGGATGACGCCCGGCAAGGTCTCGACTTCAACATCCTTGAGGGAGTCCCGCTGAATTTGCGCGAAATTGCGCACCTGGGTCTGAGCGAAAGCGATGTCCGTCAAATCCTGATCGGACAGCCGATCGAGGCAATCTTGAATTTCGCGGGGCGAGAGACGGTAATCTTCGCGGTCCCATTGGTCGAACTTGATCGACAAGTTACGCACGGCTTCGTCGCCATGGCTCTCAATATCGGCCAGGATTGCCTCGACGCTGTCGCGGACCTTTCGATCGGCCTCGGCTCGGGCTTGGGCGCCGGCGCTCCGCTTCAGATACTCAGCCATTTTTCTTGCGCCCGCGACCGGTGACCAAATCGAAAAGGCTTTCTCCCGGCCAAGACGTGCCGCGCCATGCGACATGCTGATCCGGTCGGATCAGCGTCAGGGTGTGGTCATAAGCCGCGCCGACGGTCTCGTCGGCGGCGATGATGCTCAGGGGCAGATGTCTCGCCGCGGCCTCCTGTCTCGCTTGGTCGAGATCCTTGGCGTCAGAGCCGGCCTTGGCGATCAGCGTGAATCCTTGGCCGAACAAATCATAGAGCGAGCTTCCATCATCGAGCCAGACATGCGGCGCGAGATGTCCGGGACGCGAACTAGGGACATAGATTTGCGAGTTGAGCGGCTCTGCCGTGCTGCCGTCATCGGCGATCACCGAGGAGTTCTCATAGCGATAGCCGATGACCGCTCCCAGCGTATAAAATTCCCGCTGTTTGGCCGTTTCTATGCGAGGCCGCAATTGCGTCCGCAAGGCTTCACCCTCCGGCGTTTCGTCTGCCAGACCCGGCTGCCAAAGCTCGTTGCCGAGCATTGCGTGATTGGCGACGGCTTCGTCCATGATGTATTCGTGGATTTGGCGCCGCTCGCCCTCATAGGACAGAAGGAGGTCTGGCGCGGCCCAGCCTTGTAGAACGGCGGCAAGTTTCCAGCCGAGATCGACCGAATCGCCGACCCCCATATTCATGCCATAACCCCCGAAAGGAGGGTGAAGATGGCAGGCATCGCCGGCCAGAAAGATCCGATCCTGACGATATTTATCGGCGATCAGGCGGCTGGCGACCCATTCATCATTGCTGAGCGGCTGATAGGGGAGATCGATACCTGTCGACGCCGCGATCCGGGCCATCGCCTCGTGATCGCTGAGGGTGACGCCCGCCAACAATTTGGTCGGCATGAAGTACCATTTCTCGTCCTCATCCATCGGCCCCAGCAAAGAGGACGCATCACCATTGAGTTGCCAGTACATGATCGCGGGGCCGTGATTGTGGGCTTTGGCCAGTCCCGGTGCTTTGAATACGACATTATAGTTCCGCGAGAGACCGTAATTTCCTTTGAGCGTTGCTCCAATCACCTCGCGGACACGACTGCGCGCGCCATCGGCGCCGATCAGATAGCGGCACGGGACGGTGGATTCGGTGTTCGTCGTTTTGTCGCGCAATCGGACGGTGACGGCGTCGTCGGTTTGATCTGCCCCGAGAAACTCCGTGCTGAATCGAACCGCGACGGAAGGCAATGTCGCCACATGGGCGCGCATGACCTGTTCCAATTTATATTGCGGGATCCATTGCGCATGTTCGGGGTAATGAGGCGATCTGGCTGGGTCCATATTCAAGGCATGGGGGATCCGAGCTAACTCCTTACCGGCGAGGGAAGTCACGAACACCACATGCGACGGATAGTCGAGGCCGAACGGTGCCGCGGCGGCAAGCTTATCGGCGATTCCCCAACGGCGCAGATGTGTCCGCGTGCGGACATTGGTGGTTTTCGCGCGAGGCGCATACCCGACCCGATCTTGGCGTTCGATCAGCAGGCACGGAATACCGCGCGAACCTAGTTCGATGGCGGCGGCGAGCCCGGCAGGCCCGGCTCCGACTATAACGACGTCAGTCTCGGACAAGATTTCATTCCCGATCTATTTTGCGGATGCAGTTGAACCGTCTGGAACATGCGGCCTTGGCTTCGCAGCGTAATTGTCTCGGACCCGCCAAAACAGATAGCGCTGGCGGCTTTCCGATCACAATTTGTTATCTCACTTGCCGGAGGATTCTGGTGTCTGAGCGGCGCATTGCAGGGCAAAGCCGATTTGCTGCAGGTGGAAGCCGGCGCCGACGCGATGGAAATCCAGGCAATGGCCGGCGCCCTTGACCAGAGCGGCATCGACGCTTGGAGAAGTCTTGAGCGCGCTGGCGAAACCTGACACTTCGGACTGATCGACGATCCATAAATGGTCGAATTCGCCCTGCCGGTAATGCACCGGAACGCTGATCTTTCCCAAGATGGAGTGGACGTCGTCATGCCAGGTGCTGACGATGTCGACCAGTTCCGCGCGGGGGGCGGGAGCATCGGCCCGATGGCTGGCTTCGGGCATGGCGGAATGGTAGCTGCCGGCCGGACCGAACATCACCCCATCCTTCATCGCACTGGGAATATCGGCATGGGGAATATCGGGCAGGGCGTTCCACATCGGCCGATGCTCGGCCGGCGTGCGCAATCCGACGCCCGAAACGGCCAGACCAAGCAAGGGGAGGTCTTCAGGCTCGCTGGCGATTCTGGCGGCAATGGCACCGCCGATCGAATGACCGATCAGCACGATGCCGCTGCATTCGGCGTCAAAATGCCGCCATGACTGGCGGATCCAGTGCCTGAGCGACCGGGCTTGGCCGAGGATGGCTCTCTCGTCTGGCGGCAGCATGGGCGTCTGGCCATAGCCGTTGCGATCGGGCGCGACGATGTGGAGGCCCTGAGCGGCCGCGCTGTCGAGCAGCGAATAGCCTTCAATGTCGAAATAGGCCGATGTGTAGGTCCCGCCATGCACGGCGACGATCAGCGGTCGATCAGCCGGGCG
>OVEP010004295.1_pt3 | contig 10569 bp, 7 predicted proteins | sample 1779801 | NCBI WGS metagenome assembly OVEP01 (sample SAMEA3914791, study PRJEB12502) | metagenome | biome: forest; material: soil | place: Canada | collected 2011-07-03 | depth 0.1 m
CGGATCGGGTTGACCGCGGAGTCCATTTCGATCGACTGGTTACGTGCGAGCGGCGGGTAGTGCTGCAACTGACCCTCGCCGTTTGCGCCGTGGCAGAGCGCGCACTTGTCAGCGTAGATTTTTTCGCCGAGCGCGAACACGTTGGTGTTGGTCGGCGCGGACGGGCCCGACTTGCGCCCGCGATTGTCCGGTAACGTCTTGAGATAGACCGCCATCGCCTTGACGTCGTCTTCCGTCATGTACTGAAGGCTGTGATAGGTGACTTCGGCCATCGGCCCGTACACGGCGCCGCGATCGGAAATGCCTGCCTGTAGCAGGTCGACGATGTCCTTGATGCTCCAGTCGCCGAGACCGCCGTCCTTGTCAGACGTCAGCGACGGCGCGTACCAGTTCTGCACCGGAATCAGCCCGCCGGCGAACTGCTCGCTTTGCGACGAGCCGCCGAGCATGTTGATCTTGGTGTGGCACATCGTGCAGTGTCCGAGCCCATCGACGAGATAGGCACCGCGATTCCATTCGACCGATTTGGTCGGGTCCGGCTGGAACTCGCCTTCGCGGAAGTACAGCGTGCGCCAGCCGTACAGCAGCTTGCGCTGGTTGAACGGGAAGCGCAGCGTGTGCTTGTGGTTCGGCTCGCGTACCGGTGCCACGGACTTCAGATAGGCGAAGATTGCGTTCGAGTCTTCACGCGTGACCTTGGTGTACTGGGCAATCGGCATTGCGGGGTAGAGCAGGGTGCCGTCCGGCGTGCGGCCGGTGCGCATCATCTTGAAGAACGCTTCCTCGCTCCATGTGCCGATGCCGTATTGCGCATCCGGTGTGATGTTCGGCGAATAGAGCGTACCGAACGGCGTATCCATGGCAAGGCCGCCGGCGAACAGTTTGCCGCGCGGCGCGGTGTGGCAGGCGACGCAGTCGCCGGCGCGCGCCAGATACTCGCCGCGTTTGACGATGTCGGGGCGGGTGTCGGCTTTGTCGCCAGTGGCCGTTGCAGCCGTGACAGGAGGCACGGGTTCAGTGGCGCTTGCTTCAGCGATTAGCAAGGCGCGCGGTGCGCCGAAAAGTGCGGCGCTGCCGGCGACGATCAAGCCGGCAATCAGCAGGCCGGATACGAGCGAAACAGCAGTGCGACGGCACTTCGTCATGGCATACGAAACTGGGCGGATCGAGCGGAAGGTCGGCTTCATTGCGGTTGGCTCCCGCATGCGAGCGGCAGCCGCTCAGCGGACGCCGGCGCGGGCCGCGGATCGGCAGGGCGCGGCTGGCGCGCGAGCCAGCTCGATACCGCGGTGATGTCCTTGTCCGTCAGCTTGACGGCGATCGAATGCATACAGTCCGGCGCAAGCGCGTGCCGTGTGCCCGAGCGCCACGTGCCCATCTGCCCGGCGATGTAGCTCGCGTGCAGACCAAGCAGGCCCGGAATGCCGGGTTGCGTACCCGTCATGCGTGCGCCATGACAGGCGATGCACGCCGGGATCTTGCGCGCCGGGTCGCCTTGGGTGACGAGCCGTTGTCCGGCTGCGAGCACCGCCGGTGCGACGTCGGTGTGATCGGCATTGGGGTAGGGCGGTTGCAGGTCGGCGAAGTACTGGCTGATCTTGCGCAGATAGTCGTCCGGCAGAAAGGCGAGCAGGTAACCCATCGGCGGATAGGTGCGGCCGCCGTCACGGAACGCGGTCAACTGATTGAACAGATAGTCGGCCGGTTTGCCGGCGATACGCGGAAAGTAATCGTTGTTCAGGCCCTGGCCTTGCACGCCATGACACGAAGTGCAGGCGCGCACGCGCTCGTCCATGGCCGAGGGCATCGCGCCTGATGCGTCAGTGGCTGCGAACGCCGCGCCACTCAACATGACGTAAGACACCAACAGGATCGAAAATCCGATAGTTCTACGATGCACGCCAGGCCTCGTCGGGGGAACGGTTATTTTCGCTATTTATTTTTCACGCGTTCGCTCATGAATTCACTTATGGATTCGATGAATGATGCGTGACAAGCCTGCCAATTCTTCTTTTATAACGACTGCATGAACAGCAAATCGAAACGGACTTTTTAAGGAGGCGCAGGATTGAACCGATGCGGCAATGCGATTGCTTTACCAAACAATGATCTGCCTGAGAGCGCCGTTGGGCGGCGGCTTTCGGGCTGAGGTAATAACGCTTAATACGTCCGGAAGACGTGTAGCAGATTGCAGGAATTTATCCGATGCGTCAATAAAAAGTGAGGGGCGATCGGTCGCGTACTTGATTAGCATAGACGTCGAATAGGGCGTCTTCAATATTTATTCCGCATCTGGTTTGAGTGCGGGCTGCATTGTCGAATGCGATTGATGTACTGCTCCATGCTGCTGCGGGGATTCATGAGTCGCACCGTGTGCATCGACGCCCAGCGTATCAACTGAAGAGTCGCATCAACGCCATGCGTGCATTGCTGACGAGTTCGCTTTCGCCGATTCGCCCCGGCAACAGATGAAACTCGACGGGAGGCAGTGCGGGCAACCCGACACTCGACGGGCAGGCCACCACGCCCCCACCGATCGACGATTCGTTCAGGCAGGAAATGCCCAGCCCGGCCTTCAACGCCAGTTGCAGGCCGGCCACGCCGGACGCCGAATGCGACACCAGATACGGCACCTTGTGCTCGTCGAGGAGCTTCACGACGAAGCGCTGCAACTGGCAACTCGACGGCAGCAATACCAGCGGATAAGGCGTGGCCGGTCGCGGACTGGCATCGGCCGCGCTGACCCACAGCAGTTTCTCGCGCCGCACCACCGTGCTTGGCGCGTCGGCGTCGGCGCGCCGGCTGGTGGCGCGCGTGTTCCCGGTGACGAGCCGCAACGAGAGGCCGATGTCGTACGACGCATCGTCGCCGGCGCTGCTGTCGATCACGGCGCTCGGCAGCACGGTGACGTGCAGCTTCAGGCGTGGGTGCTGTTCCGAAAACAGCTTAAGAATGCGCGCGATGTCGAGCGGACGGTAGTAGTCCGTGATGGCGATGCGCAGCTCGCCGTCGAGCGAGCGGCCGTGCAGGTCTTCGAACGCCGCCTCGCTCATGGCGATGATGCGCTGCGCGTGATCGAGCAGGCGGCTGCCGGCCGGCGTGGCGGTCACCCCCTGCTTGCTGCGCACGAACAGCGTCTGGCCGGCGCGCTCCTCGAGTTTCTTCAACTGCTCGCTCACCGACGACTGCGACAGGAACACACGCTCCGCACCCGCCGAGACGCTGCCCGATTCGGCGACGGCGACGAAGGTGCGCAGCTGTGTCAGGTCAAATCCGCGTTGGCTCATGATTCGGTATATCCGATGGAAGTCATCTGAATTTCCGGCTTTTCCGATGGTTTGCCCAGCCGTAGGATACCTCCAATTCATTCATTGTGGAGGCTGTGATGGGAAACGAATCGATTGCTGCCGTGCGGGTCCCGGGTGCGCGTGCAGCAAGCCATCGGTGGAAGGTGCTGGGCGTCGGCTTTGCGGCGAATGCGAGTTTTTCGGCCGCTTTCTCAGGGATTCCGACCACGGCGGTGTTTTTGCGCTCGGGCTATCACCTCGGTAATGATGGGCTGGGATTGGTGCTCGGCATGCTCGGTTTGGGTATTGCGCTCAGCGAGTTGCCATGGGGCCTCCTGACCGACCGTTGGGGCGACCGGCGCGTGCTGCTGCTCGGACTTCTTTCGACTGCCGCGGCGCTAGCCGGGCTGGCATTGTTCGTGGTGCCGTCCGGCACGCATGTGCCGAGCGTGGCGACGCTCGCGCTCGGTTTGTTGCTGGTCGGCCTGCTTGGCGGCAGCGTCAACGGTTCGAGTGGCCGCGCGGTGATGGCCTGGTTTCGCGAGGGTGAGCGCGGCCTCGCGATGAGTATCCGGCAGACCGCGGTGCCGGCCGGCGGTGGCTTGGGGGCGCTGATCTTGCCGGTGCTCGCCTCGAGATTCGGCTTTGCCAGCGCGTACACGGTGCTGGCGCTTGCGTGCGCGATGACCGCGGGGTTCGCCTGGTGCTGGTTGCACGAACCCTCGCATGCCGAAGGGAATGACGCGGGTGCAGCTCGCCACGCAGGCGTGGCGGGTGCGATGCCGGTGAAGGTTTCTCCATTACGCGACGTCGGCATCTGGCGTGTGGCGCTCGGCGCCGGCGCATTGTGCGTGCCCCAACTTGCTGTCGTGACGTTCGGGACCGTCTTCCTCCACGACTTCAGCCGTGCCGGTGTGCTGGCAATCAGCGTGACAATGGCTGCGGTGCAAACGGGCGCGGCGATTGCGCGGGTCTGGAGCGGAGCGTGGACCGACCGGCGCGGCAATCGACGCGCTTACATGCGCGCCTGCAGTGTGCTGACCGCGGTGCTGTTCGCCTCGCTCGCTTTGGTGACGGGCTTGGCCGGCCTGCACCACGCGGCGATGACCGTGGTGTTCGCGCTGATGATCGTGCTGGGCGGCGTAAGCGCGTCCGCATGGCACGGCGTGGCCTTCACGGAACTCGCGACGCTCGCCGGGACGAGCCGTGCAGGGACCGCACTCGCGATCGGCAACACCTGCGTCTTTCTCACGTTGTTCCTGACGCCGCTCGCGATTCCGCTGCTGTTGTCGGTGGGTTCGTGGCCAATGGTGTGGGCAGTAGCCAGCGTGTGCGCATTGATCGCGCTACCGGTATTTCCGCGTGCCGCTCGCGCCAGCAAGCTGGCGGCGGCGCGCACTTGTGATGCCACATGATGGGGCAAGGGTGGCCGGCGGCGTGAGGCCGCTGGTCCTATTCGTTATTTTCCAGGCGATGGGAGCGGCGGGGGCGCGCTCTCATCGCTGCGTTGTTTTACAGCCGGAAATAAACAGCGAGAGAGAAATTTTCGAGCATTCAAATTGCATAAATACGCATTCCTATTTTTATAGCTTCGCAATGGGATATCAAATTCTCGGTGGGTTTCGGAACGATCCGATTTTCGCCCGGTTGTAGCGGTGGTTTTATGGCCGACCATGGCGCGCCATCCTAGGCCGGGAGGCAGCCAAAACAAGTGTGACGCGAGTGGGATTATCCCTGCGCGTTCGCCGAATACACCTACAACAACCGAGAGAAGTCATAGTGAAACTTCGAGTTATTCTGGCGGACGATCATCCTTTCGTTTTGCTTGGCGTTCGGGCCGCGCTGGAAATGCATGCCGGTGTCACCGTTGTCGGCGAAGCGGCGACGCCCATTTCATTGATCAGACTGCTGCAGAGCACGCCATGCGATGTGCTCGTCACCGACCTGACGATGCCGGAGGAATCTGGCGCGGTTGAAGATGGACTGAATCTTGTCAGGCGAATCCGATCTGGCTGGCCATCGTTGCACATCGTCGTGATGACAGCTCTGACGAACACTGCGATTCTGCGTGCCATCGTGTCAGACAGCGTTGTCAGCACGCTCAGCAAAATGGAAACAATGGATGAACTCTGGCAAGCGATCGAGGCTGCCAGTAGGGGGAAGGTCTACATCGGCCGTTCCATCATCGAAGCGCTTGCGCAGCCCCCGGACGAGGCCTGCGATTTGCCGCCGGTTCCACGGTTGTCCCGCAGACAGGCGGAAGTAATAAGACTGTTCGTACGTGGTCAATCGATCTCCGAGATCGCGATAGCGCTCGGATGTCATCGCCGAACCGTCACCCGTCAAAAACGCGAAGCCATGGCCAAACTAGGCGTCGCCAATGATCCCGGTCTCTTTGCTTATGTTCGCGCACATGGAGTTTCTGTAAGTTAAATCGCATAGCTAATCAATTATTCGGGTGAGTGAATTGAGATAATTCAGAGCGATCTTATTTTTATCTCGCGAAATATGTTTAATGATCGCGGCAGGGCCAGTTGCTCCGGAGAGGGCGACAGGGAATCTAGATAGGGGGAGAAAGAGACGATGAACGACAACGCCGACTTAAGTACACCTGTTCGAACCATCATCGCGGACGATCATCCACTCGTTCTGTTGGCGATCGAAAATCTGATGTTGGGCTATCCGGACATGCAAATCGTTGGTCGCGCCGCTGACGCTGCCGAACTTTTTAAGGAAGTCGATCGTACTCCATGCGACCTCGTTCTCATGGACCTCTACATGCGAGGAGGCTTCTATGGCGACGGACTGGAAGCCGTCAGGCAGTTCAAGATGCGCTATCCCGAGGTTGCACTCGTCATCCTCACCATGGAAACCGAAGCTGCCGCGCTGAGAAAGGTGATCGCGCTCGGTGTCGATGGGCTGATCAGTAAACGCGACCGGATCGATCTGATTCACGTGGCGGTCGTCACGGCACGGGCTCGTGAGTGCTATCTCGGGCCGGCGGTGCGCGCGCTGATTGCCGATGCAACGGTTGCGCAACGGTTCGATTTTGTCCGGCAAATGTTGTCGCGCCGCGAACTGGAGGTGTTCACGCAATACGCCTCTGGGCTTGCTGTAACAGAGATCGCCGCGCGATTTGGGCGCAGTGTCAAGACAATCAGTGCCCAGAAATGTACCGCCATGCGCAAGCTCGGCCTGCACAGCGACGCGGAGATGTTCCGCTTCGCCGTCGAGCACGGTGTGATCTCTGAAGATTGCGTGCAGAACTGGCGCTGAGCCGACGAGACGTCGTGCCGGTTTCCTGGCATGACGAACAGGAGATGCACTTGGCATAGCCCGGGGATGCACGTCGCGTGCAGGGAGTGCCAGTCGATAAGCCAACAAAAAATGACACAAAAGATCCGAGTCATCGTGGCCGACGATCACGATTGCGTTCGTGTTGGCGTCATACGCCTGCTGCAACGGACACCGCACATCGAGATAGTCGGAGAGGCGCCCGATACCCAAACGCTGGCCGAATTGCTCGACACCCATGTGTGCGACGTCGTCGTGTCGGATATAGGCATGCCGGGGATTCACGGTGCCAACAACGCCGTGTCGTTCCTGCGCCGCCTGTTGCGGAGCCGGCCGCTGCCCTGCGTCGTCATCCTGACGATGATTTGCCATGCGCACATGCTGTCGGGACTGTTGCACCTCGGCGTGGCCGGCATCGTCGACAAGCGCGATACCGCCACGGCGTTGATCGATGCGATTGAGGCAGCCGTTGCCGGCCAGGTTTATTTGTCGGATCAGGCGCGCGCTGCAATTGAAGCTTCCGACACGCCACTGCAGCCGCGCGCGGGCGTGCTGAGCGTACGCGAATGGGAGGTCTTCCAGCTTTATGTGCAAGGTCTCGCCGTGCACGAGATTGCGGCACGTCTGCAGCGCAGCGGCAAGACCATCAGCACGCAGAAGCGTAGTGCGATGCGCAAGCTCGGTCTCGAGACAGAAAACGACCTCATCGACTACGCGAGACAGATAGGGTTGGCCTGACAGTCGTGTGAGAGAACCTGTCTCGACAATCGATGGTTCCTAGGAATTTAGGAGTCTTCTGATTGGTTGGGTGACGTTGCCGCTTCATAGTTCTGAATTGGCTGAGGCTCGAGTTCCAACGCCCGCCTGACGAAAGCAGTCGTTTCGCCATGCTGTGCAATGCCGAGCCTGGAAAATTCAGGCAGATGTCTGGCGGCTGGTGTGCTGCGCCGTCTGCCATTTGCACACATACTGGGAGGCGGCATGATGGCGCTAGGCAAGCGGTTATGGGTCGAGGGGGTCGGGACAGCCTGGGTGGTGTTCATCGGCTGCGGCAGCATTGTATTGAACACCGGCGTGGTGCAGCAAGGCTACGGCGTGCTCGAGGTGTCCCTCGCATTCGGTCTCGCGCTCGCCACGGCGAGCTACGCATTCGGCGCGATCTCCGGCGCGCACTTCAACCCGGCTGTCACGATTGGCTTCACGGTCGCGCACCGTTTCCCGGTTCGGGATCTGCTGCCTTACATTGCCGCTCAGATTCTCGGGGCCATCGGGGCCGCAGCGCTGCTTGCTTACGTGGCGAGCGGCCGCCCCGGCTTCGAACTGACCGCGAGCGAATTCGCGGCGAACGGTTTCGGCGACCATTCTCCAGCCGATTATCAACTTCATTCTGCACTCGTCGTCGAGCTTGCATTGTCGTTCGCTTTCGTCCTGGCCAGTCTGATGATGGCCGGCCGGCGAAGCTTGCGGCCGATCGCACCACTGGTCGCCGGCGCGTGTCTGACGATCGTGTACATGGTGTCGATTCCGGTGACCAACGGTTCGATCAATCCCGCCCGCTCTACCGGTCAGGCGTTGTTCGTCGGCGACTGGGCACTCGATCAGCTCTGGCTGTTCTGGGCTGCGCCGCTGCTGGGTGGCGTCGCTGCCGGTGCGCTGTTTTCACTTTTCCGCGGCAAGTCCGGCCGGCATGATGCGTCGCTCGCCGACAGGCAGGGCGAAGTCGCGTGAGCGCCGCCTGGCTTCTTTTCATGGGATCCTCTATGAAACTCCAGCGTGGTGTCGCGGTGAGGCGGATGGCGCGATATGTATCGCAGTGCCTGCTCGTCGTGCTCATGTTTGTCGTCACGCAGATGCACCCGGCGGTGGCCCAGCCGTTCGCCGGGTCTTCGCATCCACAAGTCGCTGGCGCATTTGCTGGTAAATTGACCGTCGGTGTGCTGGCTAACGGATGGTTGCCTTTCGACGGGCTTCAGAATGGTCAGCCAACCGGGTTGAGCGCCGACTATTTACGCGCGCTGGTTGGACCCAACGTGGTGATCGAGTCCAAAGCGTTTCCAGACATGCCGCAGCTTCTTGCCGCGGCCTGCGCCGGCAACGTCGATCTGGTCATGAGCCTCGCTCGCACACCCGAACGGGAACGCTGCTTCAGCTTCACCGCGCCGTACTTTCGGGCATCCGCATCGATAGTGGTCCGCCGCGACGGCGATGGCTACGCGAGTGCCGCTCAGCTTGCCGGCGCGCGCCTCGCGGTCGAGAAAGGGTTTGCGCTGGAGCGCTCGTTGCGCGAGCGCTTTCCGCGTGCCCAGCTCGAAACCTTCGCAAACACTCACGCGGCGCTCCAGGCAGTTGCGCAAGGCGATGCCGACGCCTATCTCGGCTTTACGCCCGCCGTTCAGTACGCGTTGGCCACCGAGGAATTCCGCGGACTGCGCGTCGCTTTCGAGGAGCGCGGCAGAATCGCTGACCTGCGCTTCGCCGTGCCGCGCAACCGGGGGGCGTTGCGTGACCAACTCGACCACGCCCTCGCGTCGATGAATCCGGCCGACGATACGGCGATTCGCGTGCGCTGGCTCTCCGGCAGCTTCGACGCGCACGCTGCGCCCACTGCGCGGCGTCTTGTGCTGACACCGGACGAGCAAGCCTGGCTCCGTTCGCTGCCGCCGTTGCAGGTGGGTTTCGATGACGACTGGCTGCCGTTCAGTGATGTCGACGAGTCCGGCCATCCCGCCGGCATTACCGCTGACTATCTGGACTATTTGAGCCACGCGCTGGGCGTCGTGTTCAACCGTGCCCACACGGGCAACTGGCCCGCAACCATCGAAGCTTTCCGGCGCGGCGATCTGGCGATTCTGGCTACCTCTTCCAGCAACGATCCACGTCTGAAGAGCGCGCTGCACACCCGTGCATACGAAAGCTATCCGCTTGTGATCGTCGGGCGCGAAGACGAACCGGCTGCGCGCGCGCTCAACGATTTCGCCTCGCGGCGAATTGTGGTCTCGTCGCATATTGCCGGCTCGATTCCGCTCGCGATCGACAATATTCCGGCCGCCAATATCAATATCGCTGTCGCGCCCAGCCTGGACGACGCGCTCAAGATGGTCGTGAACGGCCAGGCAGACGTCCTGGTTGGTAACGTAGCCGCCATCGATATCGTGCTCAAGCAACGTTACGCCGGTGTCCTCAAGATCCTCGGCACGGCGGGCGAATCCGACGCGCTCGGTTTTGCGGTGCGCCTCGATCTGGGCCCGCTCGCCGGCTTGATCGACCGTGCGTTGCTGGCTATGCCGTCGGCGGAGAAGCAGCGCATCCGGCAGAAGTGGGTGACCGGCAGTGCGGCAGAGTCGGGAACATGGAGCGTGACTGCACTGCGCCTTCTGCCGGTGCTCATCGGCATCGGTATCGTATTGCTGGTCACGCTGCGCGCTTACCTGCTGCTGCAACGTGAAGTCAGGTTGCGCAAACAGATCGAACGCGAGCTCGCGCTCCAACTGAACTTTCAGGAAACCATGATGGAGATGGTTCCGTATCCGCTCGTCGCCAAAGATCTGGATGGGCGCTACATCGCGGTCAACCGGGCGTATGAAGAAGCGTGTGGTTTGCGCCGCGAAGCGGTGATCGGACGCACGGCCGTGGACGTCCAGACATGGGGCGAAGTCAACAGCCACGTTCTGGACGACCTCACCCGCAAGATGCTGATAGGCGGCGAACCGGCACAGGCGGAACTCCAGTTTGAACGCGGCGCGGGCGATCTGCGGCACGGCCTGTTCTGGACGCGGATCTGTCACAGCAGCGACGGTAAGCCGAGTTGTGTGCTCGGAACGATGGTCGACATTACGGATATCCGGCGTGCTGAAATGCTTGCGCGCGAAACCGAGCGGCGCCTTTTCGACGTCACGCGCTCATTGCCAGCCGTCGTCTTTCAACTGCGCCGCACCGTGGACGGTGCCTATTCGTTTCCCTATGTCGGCGGCGACACGCGACATCTGCT
>OVEP010025932.1_pt1 | contig 10531 bp, 9 predicted proteins | sample 1779801 | NCBI WGS metagenome assembly OVEP01 (sample SAMEA3914791, study PRJEB12502) | metagenome | biome: forest; material: soil | place: Canada | collected 2011-07-03 | depth 0.1 m
TGGTTGCGCGCAACATCGCGCACCACCTGGAAACCACTTTCGCCGACCGGCCGCGCAACTGGCGGCCGCTGATCTACTGCTGGCGCGGCGGGAAACGCTCGGGTTCGGTCACGACGCTCTTCAATATGATCGGCTGGCCGGCACGTCAACTGGACGGCGGCTATAAAGGCTACCGGCGTGCGACGCTGGACACCCTCGACGCGCTGCCGAAGACGTTCAACTACATCGCGCTGGTGGGCCCGACAGGCAGCGGCAAGACGCGCCTGCTCGAAGCGCTGAACCGGGCGGGCGCGCAGACGCTGGACCTCGAAGCACTGGCGGCCCACCGTGGCTCACTGCTGGGCGCCTGGGCGGGCGTGGCGCAGCCGTCGCAAAAGCGCTTCGACACGCTGCTGGTGACCGCCCTGCGCGGGTTCGACCCCAAGCGGCCGGTATTCGTCGAAGCAGAGAGCCGGCGGATCGGTTCGGTTGCGCTGCCGCTCGCGCTCATCGAAACGTTCCACCAGGGCGCCTGCGTCGAAGTGTTATCGAGCCATGAAGACCGCGCGGCGTTCCTGCTGCACGACTATGCGCATCTGTTCGACGATCCCGAAGCGCTAAAAGGGCAATTGCAGAAGATGATCGGTCTGCATAGCCGCGAACGTGTCACGGGCTGGCAACACCTCGTCGATGACAATAGCCGGGCTGAACTCGCGCGTGAGTTGATCGAACGGCACTATGATCCGGCGTATGCGCGCAGCAGCCATCAGCATTTCGTCCAGTTGCCGCATGCGCTGCAAATGAATTTTCGGCCCAACGACGCCGATGTCGTTGAACAAGCAAAAGCGCTCCTCGCTCAACTCGATAACAGCGCGCTCGCCGTCAACTGATCTAAAACTAAAGTTAAGACCACTCACCATGCAATCAACCCTTCGGCAGCCCCGTGTCGCCCTTGGCTGGATCGTGTTTCTGCTGATCGCCGTCGTCGGCCTCTTCTATGTGAAGTGGTTCCCGTACTACAACCGCGCCTTCGTCGCCGCGAGCCAGCATTCCATCGGCAAGTCGATCCTGATGGGCGCGTCATCGAGCGCGCCAGCGGCCTCGTGGCAGGCCGCCATCGATTACGCGCTGGCCTACGGCAAGGCAATCTGGCAGGCGATGGTGCTGGGCCTTCTGCTGGGCTCGGCGGTGCAGGCGCTGATTCCGCCGCAGTGGGTCGCGCGCGCGCTCGGCCGGACTGACTTCAGCAGCGTTGTGAAGGGCGGCTTGATGTCGTTGCCGGGCATGATGTGCACGTGCTGCGCCGCGCCGGTCGTGGCCGGCTTGCGTGCTCGTCAGGCGGCACCGGGCGCGGCGATCGCGTTCTGGCTGGGCAATACCGCGCTTAACCCGGCCACGCTGATCTTCATGGGCTTCGTGCTCGGCTGGCAATGGATGGGCTTGCGGCTCGCCCTGGGCCTTGTGATGGTGTTCGGACTCGGCTATCTGGTGAACCGCATGGTCACGCCGAAAGAAGCCGAAGCGTCGCGCGAAGCGATGGCGCAACTGGTCTCCAGCGACGATCCAGGCACCGCGTTCACGCGCTGGGTGAAAATTCTCGGCACCATGACACTGCGGCTGATTCCTGAATACATCGTGCTCGTGCTGATTCTCGGCGCGGCGCGGGCATGGTTGTTCCCGCATATCGGGCCCAGCATCGATAACAGCCTGCTGTGGATCGTCGCTTTGGCGATCGCCGGCACGTTGTTCGTGATTCCGACCGCGGGCGAAGTGCCGATCATTCAGGCCATGCTCTCCTTCGGCATGGCCGCCGGACCGGCCGGTGCTTTGCTGATGACGCTGCCGTTGATCAGCGTGCCTTCGATGGCCATGCTCGGACGTTCGTTTCCGAAGCGCGTGCTGACCGTGGTCGCGTTGGCCGTGGTGATGTGTGGAGTGGTCAGCGGATTGCTGGCTATAGCATTGGGGTTTTAAAGCATGAAACGTATTGCAGCATTCACGGCGACGAGCTGGTCGGCCGCAGCGCTTCTTTACTTCGGACAGCATTCAGTCGCGCTGATCGTGGTGAGCGGGGTTGTTGCGCTGGCGGGCTTCGATCTGCTTCGTCCGTGACGAAAGTCCGCCGCGCTTTCCAGGCGACGGCGGACTCTTTCAAAACACCAGGCGGCTGACCAGGCGGTCAACCCTTGCGATCAACTCTGCGCCAGCGCGGCCGAACGTGCCGCGTCGCGCGCGCCCTCCTGATGCATGCGCGTGATCAACCCCAGCGCGCAGAACAGCGTAATCAGCACGTGCACGATCCCCAGCGCGACGACCGACAGAATCGAACCGGTCGCGCCCAGCAGGTATTGCCCGAGGATCGGTGTAGTCCCGGCGAACACCATGCCGCAGATCTGATAGGAAAGCGAAATACCCGTGTAGCGCACCTGAACCGGAAACGACTTCGCCAGAATACCGGCCATCGCCGCGTAGTACAGCGAGTGCGGAATCGAGGCGAGCGCCATCCCCAGCATCGCCAGTTTCGTCGAGCCGGTGGCGATGAGGGAGAACATCACCGGCAGTGCGATGATTTCCGGCACCAGCATGTAAATGACCGCTTTTTTCAGGTCCATTTTCGTGGCCAGCACCGCGCCGAATGGTTGCACGATCAACTGCACAATAATCGCACCGGTAATCACCGTCAGAAACTGCGTGCGGTCGAAGCCGATACTCGTCACCGCCCAGGACAGCGCGAACGTCGTCTTGAAGTAGGTCGCCGACAGGCCGATCACGCAGGCGCCCACGCCCATCGCCACCAGACCTTTATGGTTGCGCAGCACTTCGCCGATCGGCAGTTTCGCAACCTTGTTCTTGTCCTTCAACTCCTGCATGGCCGGCGACTCTTCGACGCTCATCCGGATGAACATGCCGACCACCACCAGCAACGCGGAGAACAGGAACGGGATGCGCCATCCCCAGGTCATGAACTGGTGGTCCGGCAGCATCGACGTCAACAGGAAGGCCACCGTTGCCAGCAGATTGCCGGCGGGCGAGCCTTGCTGCGCGAATGCGGAGTAGAGGATTTCCTTACCCTTGGGCGCATGTTCCGACGACAGCACCACCGCGCCGCCCCACTCGCCGCCCATCGCTATGCCCTGCATCAGACGGAACAGAATCAGCAGCGCGGGCGCCAGTAGCCCAACCTGGTTATAGGTGGGCAGCAAGCCCATGCCGGTCGTGCAGCAACCCATCAGCATCAGCGTGATGATCAGCGTCTTCTTGCGGCCGACTTTATCGCCGAGGTGACCGAAGATGATCCCGCCGATCGGACGCGCCAGAAAGCCGACCCAGAAAGTCGCGAACGCCGCGAGTGTGCCGGCTAGCGCGGACGTTGTCGGGAAGAAGATCTTGCCCAGCACGAGCGCCGCCGCCGTGCTGTACGCATAGAAGTCATACCATTCGATCGTTGTCCCAACGAATGATGCGATACCCGCCTTGCGGGCATTCCGGTGTTGCGTGTCGAGCGTGAGCGCCATCGTGGTACGTCTCCATTTTGTGTCGCGAATGCCGGCGGCGGACTCAAGGTCCGCTCAGTGCCATTGTTCGCCTAAAGAACTTACATTCCAATAACGAACAAGAAGCGCGACTATAGGTACCGCTCGTCACAGGCGTCAATTAAGGGATTACCCTGCAACCACCGCATGCCATGGCATCCAGAGACTAGGTGTATACCCCGTCCCCTATTGCCATCGCGCTATCGGTATATCGATAATGTTCTCATGGATGTGAAAACTGCAGTACGCGTCTTCGACGTGATAAACCTCTTTGCCGAAGTGCGGCAACCCATGATCTACAGCGAGATCGCGCGTCGAACCGAGATCCCGTTGTCGAGTTGTCACGCGCTTTTGCAAACCATGGTGGCCAAAGGCTACCTCTACGCGCCGGGCGTGAAGGCCGGCTATTACCCCACGCAACGGCTGTTGCATGTCGCCCGCGACATTTGCAGCGAAGACCCGCTAACACTGCTGTTCCAGCCGCTGCTCACCGCCCTGCGCGACGCCACCGGCGAGACCGCGGCGCTCGCCACGCTGGCCGGCAACCGCGTCGTCTACCTCGACGTGATGGAGTCGCGCCAGAAGATCCGCTATAGCGACGAGCCAGGCGGTTTCATGTACGTGCATGCCAGTGCGGCGGGCAAAGCTTTGCTCGGCGCCCTGGCCGTGGACGCGCGCCGCAAGCTGCTCGACAGTTGCGAGCCCTTGAGCGCGTCGACTGATGGGTCGGTAATCGAACGAAAGGCGCTCGAGATCGAAGTGGAGCAAGGCGTGAAAAACGGCTGGCATCGCTCGACGGGCGAAAACGTCGAAGACGTCGCCGGGCTGGCGCGCGGCTTCCTGATCCACGGCGAGGCGTTCGCGCTCGTGATCGGCGGCCCGAAGGCGCGGCTGTTGAAAAACGAACCCCGCGCGATCGAAGCGCTGCTTGAAATTTACGGCCAGATCCCGCCCGCACTGCTCGCATGACGGCACGCTGCACGGTTCAATGCCCGCTTGTGCGAGCCGTGCAGCGCTTGGGCCAGATCAGCAAAGGAAGTTGAAATGCGCTGGAAGAATAAACCCGCAGGATCGAACTGGGGCGACTTCGGCCCCGACGACCAAGTCGGCCGGCCGAATCTGATCGGCGCGGAACAGGTACTCAAGGGCGCGCGTGAAATCCGTGCGGGTTTGAGCTTCTGCCTGTCGTTGCCGCTCGACTTTCCCGGCGACAGCAAGCTCAACGTGCGCCGTCATCCTCCCGTGCTGCGCCCAACCTTCAAGGACGGCCTGCCCTACGTGAACTTCCCGTTCGCGCGCAACGAAGCAGGCGCCACCGACGTGGTCAGCGACGACCAGGTGCTGCTGAGCCTGCAATACTCGACGCAATGGGATTCGCTCGCGCATGTGGGCGCACGCTTCGACGCGGACGGCGACGGTGTCGCCGAGAGCGTCTACTACAACGGCTATCGCGCCAATGCGGATATCGTCGGGCCGATCGAGTATCGGGCGGACGAAGGCTTCGCGCCGCATGCCTGCGGCGGCGAACACAGCCACGCCGACGCGCTCGGCATCGAGAACCTCGCCGTGAAGGGCATGCAGGGCCGCGGCGTACTGGTCGATCTGGTGGCGCACTATGCGCGCGAACATCGAACGGTCGGCTACGACGATCTGATGTTTGCGATCGAAGCCGATCGTGTCGAGATCGAACAGGGTGACATGCTGGTACTGCGCACCGGCTTCGCCGAGATGGTGCTGGAAATGAACCGTCAACCCGACGAGGCCGTGCTCAATAGCCACTGCTGCGCACTCGATGGCCGCGACGAACGTCTGCTGCAATGGATCACCGATTCCGGCATCGCCGCACTGGCCGCGGACAACTATGCGGTGGAGCGCTATCCGGCGCGCGCCGCTGCCACGCCGGGCGAGCATCCGCTGTTGCCGCTGCATCACCATTGCCTGTTCAAGCTCGGTTTGCCGCTCGGCGAACTCTGGTACTTGCGCGATCTCGCCGCGTGGCTGCGCGCCAACGGCCGCTCCTATTTCATGCTGACGGCGCCGCCGCTCAGGTTGCCGGGTGCGGTGGGTTCGCCCGTCACGCCGATCGCCACCGTCTGAGCTTGACCTCTCTTATTACCCTGAATCCGAAACATGGCCAAAGAACGAGTTTTGATTACCGGCGGCGCTGCCGGCATCGGCGCGGCGTGCGCTGAGCGCTGCAAGGCGGATGGTTACGACGTGGTCGTGATCGATCGCGTCGGCGATGGACTGATCGCCGATCTGTCGGACCCGCAAGCAACAGCGGCGGCGCTCGAACGGGCACTCGAAGACGGTCCGATCACGCGCCTCGTGAATAACGTCGGCGTCGTCGTGCCTGCCACAGCGGAAGAGCAATCGCTCGAAGAACTCGAACGCGCATGGGCGCTCAACGTGCGCTGCTCACTGCAATGCATGCAGGCGTTGTTGCCGGGCATGAAGGCAGCGGGCTTCGGCCGGATCGTGAATATGTCGTCGCGTGCGGCGCTCGGCAAGGAATTGCGCACCGCCTATTCGGCAACCAAAGCCGCGCTGATCGGCATGACGCGCGTGTGGGCACTCGAACTCGGCGCGTTCGGCGTCACCGCCAATGCGATCGGTCCGGGCCCGATCCGCACCGAACTGTTCGATCGCGCGAATCCGCCGGATGCGCCGCGCACACGCGCGATCATCGACAGCGTGCCAGTCAAACGTGTAGGAACGCCCGATGACGTCGCGCATGCCGCGTCGTATCTGCTCGACGTGCGCAGCGGCTTCGTCACCGGCCAGGTGTTGTACGTGTGTGGCGGCATGACCGTCGGCGTCGCGGGAGTCTGAGCATGAACGCACAGGCGACGCGACGGGCGGCCATCGTCGGCGCAGGCAGTATCGGCATTGCGTTCGCCGTGGTGTTCGCGCGGGCCGGCTGGCAGGTGCGGCTATTCGATCCGGCGGCCGAGCGACGTGAACTTGCGCCGGTGGAAATCATGCAACGGCTTACCGAGTTGACGCGCTTCGGTCTGCTCGATGAAGCCACCCACGTTGTGGCCGCGCGCGTCAGCATCGTGGCGACTTTAGAAGCGGCAGCAACTCACGCCGATCTCGTGCAGGAATGCGCACCGGAGCGTGAAGAGATCAAACGCGAGTTGTTTATCGAACTCGATCGCGCTGCGCCGCCCCACGCGATTCTGGCGAGCGCATCGTCGTTTCTTGCGGCGTCACGCTTTGTGGATGAAACACTGCAGGGCCGCGATCGATGCCTGGTCGCGCATCCTGGCAATCCGCCCTATCTGATTCCCGTCGTCGAAATCGTGCCCGCGCCGTTTACCGATGACGCGACCGTTACCCGTGCAATCGACCTCTTCACCGAAGCCGGCCTCAAACCGGTGCGCGTCGCCAGGGAAGTAGAGGGCTTCATCTTCAACCGGCTGCAAGGCGCGCTATTGCGCGAAGCGTATTGCCTCGTGCGTGACGGCGTTGCTTCAGTGGACGACGTCGATACGGTAGTACGCGAAGGGCTGGGGTTGCGCTGGTCAGTGATCGGTCCGTTTGAAACCGTTGATCTGAATACGCGCGGCGGCATTGCTTCGCATGCGCAGAAGATGGGACCGTCGTACGCACGCATGGGCGCGGAACGCGGCCAGAACGATCCGTGGACGCCGGAGCTCGTCGCCGGCGTTGAAGCCGCGCGCCGCAGCGCGTTGCCGCTTGAACAGTGGGAAGAACGCGTTGCATGGCGCGACCTCGCGTTGATGCGTTTGACCCGCTATCGCAAGGACTCCGCACAAAACGATTCATAAGCAATACCCGCCGTATCCGTCGTACTCGCCGCATGACCCGATAAATACTATTCGACCAAAGCTAGAGACAGTCACATGCAGAAAATCACCGCTTTCTTCACGGAGCTGATGCGCAAGTATCTGCCCGATCCATTCGTCTTCGCCATCGGCCTCACCCTGCTCACGATGATTCTCGCCGTGCTGGTTCAGGGCCAGGCCGTCAGTGCACTCGCCCTGGGTTGGGGCAAGGGCTTCTGGGCGCTGCTCGCGTTTACGACCCAAATGGCGGTGATTCTCGCGATGGGTTATGTGCTCGCCACCGCGCCGCTCACTGAACGCTTTCTCGATCGGCTCGTCGCGCGGGTGCACGATCCGCGCACGGCGGTGATCGTCGCGACGCTGGTCGGCGGGATCGGCAGCTACCTGAACTGGGGCTTCGGTCTGGTGATCGGCGGGATCGTGGCGCGCAAGCTGGCGATGAGCATTAAGGGCGTGCATTACCCGCTGATCATTGCGTCGGCGTATAGCGGCTTTACGATGTACGGTCTTGGGTTGTCGGCCAGTATTCCGGTGCTGATTTCCACCAAGGGGCATCCGATGGAAGCGCAGATGGGTGTGATTCCGCTGTCGGAAACGATTTTCTCGCCGGCGATGCTGATCACGAGCCTTGTCGTCATCATCACGCTGCCGCTGCTGAATGCCTGGCTGCATCCCAAAGCGGGCCAGCCGGTCACGGAAATCGACCGCGCATTGAACGACGCACCTAAAGCCGCGGCGCCGGCAGTGGATATCGACGAAAGCAACACGCTCGCCAATCGCCTGAATAACAGCCGCCTGCTGAGCTATCTGATCGGCGCAATCGGCGTGGTCTACGTGGTGCTGTACTTCCACGGCGGCGGTTCGATGGACCTGAACCTGATCAACTTCATCATTCTGTTCCTCGGCATCATTCTGCTTGGCACGCCGATTCGCTATGTCGAAAAGCTGAACGAAGGCATTCGCACGATCAGCGGCATCATTCTTCAGTATCCGTTTTATGCAGGCATTATGGCGATCATGGCGTCGTCGGGTCTGGTCAACACGTTCTCGCATTTCTTCGTCAAGATCGCGACGCCTGCGACGCTGCCGTTCTGGGGGTTGATCAGTTCGTTCTTCATCAACTTCTTCGCACCGTCGGGCGGCGGTCACTGGGTGATTCAAGGACCGTTCATGATCGAGGCGGCCAAGTCGATCGGCGCATCGGTGGGGCATACCGCGACCGCCGTGATGCTCGGTAATGCATGGAACGATCTGGTTCAGCCGTTCTGGATTCTGCCGGCGCTCGCGCTGTCGAAGCTGAAACTGAAGGACATCATGGGCTATACGGTCATCATGATGTTCTGGATCGGTATTGTGTACACGGTGGCGATTCTCGCCTGGGGTTAAGCAAACATCCGGCCGCCGCAGGGCGGCCTACTCGAAGGAGCAGTTCGAATGCTGTATCTCGTTCATATGCAGGTGCAGATTCCTGCCGACGCCGACAAGGCGCTCACCGATCGCCTGAAGGCCGAAGAGAAGGCGTTCTCGCAGAAGCTGCAACATGAGGGCAAGTGGCGGCATCTGTGGCGCGTGGCCGGTCAGTACGCGAATTACAGCGTGTTCGACGTCGAATCGAACGACGAGCTGCATACGCTGCTCAGTTCGCTGCCGCTGTATCCGTACTTGGCTGTCAACGTCACGCCGCTCGCGCAGCATCCGTCCGCGATCGCGCTGAACTGAAAGGAACACGCATGCCCTATATCATCGAAACGTTCGACAAACCCGGCCACGCCGACGTGCGCATACGCGAGCGCGAGACGCACCTGGCGTTTCTGGAAGAGAACAAGGCACTGCTGCTCGCCTGCGGCGCAAAGCTGAACGAAGACGATAGCGGCGCGGGCGGCGGTGTGTATGTCGTCGATCTGGACACGCGCGAGGAAGCCGAAAAGTTTATTGCGGCCGATCCGTTTTCTCTGGTCGGCTTGTTCGAGCGCGTGACGATCACGCGCTGGCGCAAGGCGTATTTTGATGGCGAGTGCTGTCTTTGAGCTAAGCGTCTAAGGCTAGGTCTGTCGTCAGTCACGCGGGCTTCTGCATTCCTTTGCTGCAGTTCTCGGTTGGCGGTTGGCCGTTCGCGGTTGGCAGGTCAGCCGCTCAATCAGCCAGCGCCGCGCGAATCGCAGCGAGCCACAACGCCACGGCATGTGCACCAGGGTCCGCGTGACCGAGCGCGCGATCGCCGACATAACTCGACCGACCTCGCCGTGGATGCATCGACGCTGTCTGCGCTGCGCCCTCGGTTGCTGCATCAACCGCGGCTTTCAACGCCGCGTCGAGCCCGTCTTCTGACTTTGCCAGCGCGGCTTGCAACGCATCTGCGGCAGGCTTCAGCGCATCGACCATCGTCCGATCGCCCGGCTGCGCACCACCTAACGCCATCAGTCCCGCGACGCCCTCACTGAACGCCGCCGACCACGCCCTCGCCGACGATCTACCGGATTGTTCGAGCGCGACTGCGGCGCGCAACAACATCACCGCGTAAAGCGGGCCCGAGGTACCGCCGACCACGCGCCGGACCGTTGCGGACAGGCTGCGCAACACCGCACCCGGCGCTGTTTCCGCAGGATAGGTATCGAGTTCATGGAGAATGCCGCGCGCCCCGCGCGACAGGCTGATGCCGAGGTCGCCATCGCCGACGCGTTGATCCATGTCGGTCAAGATCGGCTCGGCTTCGAGCAGGCACGCGCACACGGCTTCGATTACGTGGCGCAACGTCGCTTCCCGCGCAAGCGTCGCGCCGTCTGTACGATCTGGTGTGGCGGGTGCGGGCCGCACGGAAATCTGCGCGACGCGACCGCTCAATGCGGGCCATGCGGTGGTGTGCGCGGCGGCGTCGAGCCAGCCGAGCCGCTCATCGTCCACGCGCAACAGTGTCAGCGAGACGCCCGCCATCTCGAGCGCGCTCAGGAACGTGCCGGACCACGCACGCTCCACATGGATGCCACGTGTCCCCAGATAACGAAGCGCGGACCCGGCCACGATGCTCAATTCGCTCGATGGCGTGCCGCCGAGATTGTTCACCAGCAACGCCACCCGCGCACCGGATTGCAACGAGAGGTCGCCGATGATCTTCGCCAGCAGCCTCTCGACAATCGCGTCGGCCGGTTCCATCGCGCCACGCTCCACACCGGGTTCGCCGTGAATGCCGAGGCCCCATTCGATTTCGCC
>OVEP011203345.1_pt1 | contig 10526 bp, 8 predicted proteins | sample 1779801 | NCBI WGS metagenome assembly OVEP01 (sample SAMEA3914791, study PRJEB12502) | metagenome | biome: forest; material: soil | place: Canada | collected 2011-07-03 | depth 0.1 m
TGGTAGAATTCGCGTCCACGCGTGATTCTGATCCCTGCCGGGGTGATGAAATTGGTAAACATAGCGGACTTAAAATCCGCCGCCTAACGGCTTGCCGGTTCAAGTCCGGTCCCCGGTACCAAGTTGTATTCCAACCGATTTGTATCCCACCCGATTCCTGGGAATTCCTTAAACCCTTGACGCAGCAAGGCTTCGTGGGTTTTCAAACGGGAATGGCTATCTCGCCACCAAGACGAAGACAGAGCATCTTGTGCCGCTTACGACGTAGGCGGTGGCAATCTTGCGAGAGCTGCAAGCGCTAACCGGCAACCATCCATACGTGTTCCCAGGTGCGCGAGATCGGCACCGCCCCATGAGTGACGCCGCGATCAATGCCGCGCTGCGGCGGCTCGGCTACGACACCCGTACCGAGATTACCGGCCACGGATTCCGGGCGATGGCGCGCACAATCCTGCATGAGGAACTTGAGCAGAAGCCGGAAGTGATTGAACATCAACTTGCGCATACGGTACCCGACAACCTTGGCGCGGCTTATAACCGGACGAAATTCATCAAGGAGCGGCGAGCGATGATGCGGAAGTGGGCCGATTGTCTGGACAGGCTTAAGGTGGGGGCGCAAGTCATTTCCATCGGGATCGCGAGCGCTGAGAGATAACCAGGCGTTAGCCGATAGCGCGGATTGAGGGCAGCACTACTCTCTGAGTGGCATCCGACAGTAGTGCTCCACGAAAAGCGTGTGCGTTAATACCCGCTGCTCCGCAGACCATCCGTGCTGGCGCATTCCGCTTGTCCAAGAGCTCGGTCAGCGAGAATGCCGCTGCGCTGACCAGACCAGCCGATCGGCGCTGCCACGGCGTCGGCGCCAAACATCTGTCGAGTGCCTGTCGCTGTTTTCGAGAGTCTTCCTGCGGGACACAACTTTGCCGTTTTGTAGTTTCTGCGCGCAGAAGTGCCAGCGGCATGTAAGGATTGTCCCGATCGCTCCGCGTCGGGTTTGGTACGCCCGAAACTGCGCGCCACCAGATGCCTTAACGCCTTGAGAAGCGCAGCACGGGCGACTTTGACAAATGATTACGCCGGATCAGTGCCGATTCGTTACGAGGCATATCCGCCGTGCATCTTCGTGACCACTTCATCTGGCTTACCGGAGGAGGCCATTGGGCCAAGGATTACGCTTACCGACAAACTTACGACGATTGCATGCGTGGTGGCCGTCCCAGGTACTGAACAGAGGGTCTTCAATAGACCGGTTGATTGGAGAGCAGCATGAAGAAAATGTCTCGCATCGTGATGGCCTGCGTGATCGCTACCTCTTCCTTGACGTTGGCCTCGGCCGCGGCGGCTCAGGAAAAGGGAAATGCGGCCGAATCCAAGGGCAATGTTACAGATATGAACAGCTATCGTTGTAAGGACATCATGCGCATGTCGGGAGACGACCGCGGGATCGCAGTGGCGATTCTGCATGGCTATTTCCTGGGCAAGAAGGGTGCAACTAGCTACGATCCCGATGTGCTGGCCAAAGTGACGGATGACTTCACGGAATACTGCCTTGATAACCCGAACGTAAAGGCGCTCGAAGCGTTCGCCAAAGTCTACAAGTAGTGCCTGCTCTGGGGATCGCGTGCGCGTACCCTGGTACTTTGAACGTCGTTGGACTGCCCAGATGCAACTGAACCATGCCCAATCGTTTGGCGGCCGTGACACGACTGCCCTGCTATTCGGCGTAGGGTACGAACTGGAGGGGAACGACGAGCCTGGCCATCAACAGCGACCCATCCCACGCACAACGAACGTCACAAAAAACGAAGTCACTGCGATGGTCGGCGAGACGACCCTGAACAGCAATGGCTCGGAATCTGCCATCGCCGAAAGCATGGAGTACAGGCGGGGGTTATGGCGGTACGTCGACATGACCGCTTCATTCATTCATGAAGGTGGCCATATTCAGTTGCGCGCTTCAGTTGATTCCGAGCGAGGCGAAGCCTTACGGGTGCGGTTCGCGCTGGAACGCACGGATCGCTTCGCGCAGCGTCGGAAAATGCGGCCAAGGCGGCCCAGCGTCCTTCAGGCCTCGGTTTCTCAGCCATTCGAGCGTTTGCGTGTAGCGTCCGGCCACGACCATCGTAACGCCGCGTGCAGCGAGTTCGCGCTGAAGTTCAATCAGCGTGTGGCGGCCGGTGGCGTCGACGGACGTGACTGTTATTGCGTCCAGCACGAACCAGCGCGGCGCGAGGCCGGCCGTATCGACCAACTGTAGCGCCGACCGTTTGAAATAGCGCGCGTTGAAAAAAACGATGGGAGAGTTGAACCGGAATAGACATAACCCAGGGATGAATCTGGCCGTCGGATGCCGGTCGGCGCTGTGAAAGCCAGGCATCCCTTCCACCTTGCCGAGCACTTCGCATGAGGGGCGTGCAACGATCCGGATAAAGCGCAGTAGCGCCAGGACCACGGCGAGCAGGATGCCTTGCATGGAGCCCAACGTCACGACGCCGAGGGTCGCGACGATCGAAATGGCAAGTTCGCCTTTTGATTCCCGCCACAGCGCATTGATCGTTGCGACGTCAACCAGCGATGCCGCAGCGATCACCAGCACGGCGCTCAGTGCAGGGATGGGCACGTATTGAAGCGGCCCCGTAAGAAACACCAATACAGCAGCGATTGTTGCGGCTGCAAATAGCCCAGCAACCTGCGTGCGGCCGCCGGCAGAATCGTTCATGGCAGTGCGGGAGGAGGCACCACTTATCGCAAAGCCTTGCGATAGCGCTGAAGCGATGTTCGCGACACCGATCGCCGCCAGTTCGCGGTCGTCGTCGATGTCGTAACCATTCTTTGCGGCAAAGCTTCGTGCCGTCAGTATGCCACTGCAAAACGCGATTAACGCGATCCCGGCCGCCTCGACAAACAGCGTGTTGAGCGAGTCGAGCGTGGCGTGCGGCAGAGACAGCGCGGGCAGGCCTGCGGGCACCGGACCGATAGTTTTCACACCTTGAACGTCGAGCCCGAAACCCTTTGTTGCGAGTGCCGAAAGCGCCAGCGTCATCAGCGCGGCAGGCACGCGAGGCAATAGCTTCGGCGAAACCAGCAGCACGACGAACGAAGCCAGACCGACCGCGAGCGTTGGAATGTGGGTTTCTCGGAGTTTCCCCGCGACCTCCACCAGACGCGTAATGATGCCGCTCGACTCCACCTTGAAGCCGAGTATGTCGCCCATCTGACCGAGCGCGATCGACAGCGCTACCCCGTTCATGAAGCCTGCCAGAATAGGGCGCGACAGGAAATCCGCACACACGCCAAGCCGCAGGAAACTGGCGCCGATGCACAGCAGGCCTGCGACAAGGGCGAGCGTCATTGACATGGACAGATACGCTGCGGAGCCGAGCGCTGCCAACGGCGAAATGGCCGCCACGATCAGCGCACATGTCGCAGCGTCGGGTCCGACGATCAACTGGCGGGATGTGCCGAAAAGCGCATAGGCGACCAGCGGCAGGATGCTCGAATATAGACCGATGGCAGGATTGAAGCCCGCGAGTTGCGCGTACGCTACGCCTACAGGTAATGCAATTGCCGCAACGCAGAGGCCCGCGACGAGATCGTGGCTCAGATCGCGCATACGGTAATGAACGAGCGTAGCCAAACCTGGAGCGATACTTGCAATACGTTCCAGTGTTCGGGATCGGATGCGGGTGGATACCTTGCTCAAAGTCTGTTCGGCTCTCGACGCGGCAGCGACGCGTGGCACCGCGCTATAGACCGGCTAAGCCAAGGCCGGAAGTCGATATGGGTGACACGCAAAGACATCGCCGGAGCCACCGCCCTGGATGGTTCAACGTCGATGCCCTCACATTCAGCCTGACACAAACTGCGGGCTGCCACCATGAGACTTTGGTCCCATTGCTTTGTATGAGGTACTGAGCGATGCGAGGATCGTCCCGTCACCGGCCGGTGCAGAGTCGACGCGACCGAAGATCACGCAGACCTCCCGTCAATGAAAGATCGGCAACGCGAGATAGCCCTTGATGACAATGGCATTGGCAATGTCGATAAAGAATGCCCCAACCATCGGCACAATCAGAAACGCAAGATGCGAGTGGCCGAAGCGGTTTGTAACCGCCTGCATGTTGGCAATTGCGGTCGGCGTCGCTCCGAGACCGAACCCGCAATGGCCGGCGGACAGTACAACAGCGTCGTAGTTGCGGCCCATTACGCGGAAAGTTACGAAGATCGCATACAGCGCCATCAACGCCGTCTGCGCGGCGAGAATCGAAATGACCGGCAACGCAAGTGAAGCCAGATCCCACAGTTTCAGGGTCATCAGTGCCATGGCGAGAAACAGCGCGAGGCTCACATTGCCGAGCAGTGCCACAGCGTGTTCGGCGACGGGCTTGCCCGCCAGCGCGAGCCCATTGCTTAGTAGGACCCCAATAAACAGCACGCAGACAAAAGTCGGCAATTCGAAGGCCGTGCCGGCCATCAGGTTGGAGAGTACCTCGCCTACGGCCAGGCTGATCGCGATCAGCGCCAGCGTGGCGATGAACGCGGCGGGTGTGGTCGGTTGCTCCGCTTTCGGTTCTTCGAAGGCGAGCGCGGGGTCGACGGGGATGGCAGTCTGTTGCGTGCCCGGTTTGGTGACGCGGCGCATCAGCAGGCGGGCCACCGGACCGCCCAGGATGCCGCCCATCACGAGACCGAACGTCGCGCAAGCGATGGCGGCTTCGGTAGCTGATTGCAGGCCGTGGCGTTCAGCGAAGACCTTGCTCCAAGCGGCACCCGTCCCGTGTCCGCCCGACAGTGTGATCGAACCGCCCAGCAAGCCAAACAGCGGATCGATGCCGAGCGCAAAGGCGAGGCCAATTCCAACGGCATTCTGCAGCACGAGCAAGCCGATCACGACGCCGAGAAAACGAAGCAGCAGTGGGCCGCCTTGTTTGAGGCTCGCGAGATTGGCATTCAGCCCGATGGTCGCGAAGAAGGCGAGCATCATGGGCGCTTGCAAGGCCGTGTCGAAGCGCACCTCGGTCTGCCCCGCGACGCGCACCACCAGCAGCACGATCGCGACGACGAGGCCGCCGGCGACCGGCTCGGGAATCGTGTACGTGTGCAGCGCAGGGACCCATGCGACGAGGCGGTTGCCGAGCAGCAAAACCAGCGAAGCCGCGACGAGGGTCCCATAGATGCCGATGTTCATGTTTAGCCTCGTGAAGCAGAAAACGAAGTAACAGCTATACCGTGCGGATGAATAGAGCCCGGACCTTGCTCCAGAAATCACCGCCGAGTACGAAGAAGCTCGCTATCAGCATGACATCGCCGAGCGCCTGAAGCTGCCAGATGTTCGGCCTTAGACCTGGCCAGATCGTGTCTACATAGGGCTCAAGCATCGCCGAGATGAGTGGCAGGCAGAACATCACCAGCCCGATGGCATGGCGGAAGGGGCCGACAGTCTTGCTGGGCGCCAGACGTTTCGCATGGCCGAACACCATCGCCTTGAGCTGCTGAAAGCCTGGCTTGCCCATCACCGCAATACAGGTCACCAGCAGGACCTTGTTAGCGACGAAGATCGCGCCGGTCAGTGCCGCGATGCGCCCAGCCGATGCGCCCATGGAGCCCGCCAGCGGAAGGACGAGCCACAACGCGAAGGCCAGGACGAAGATAGCGATTCCAAGCTTGAAACGCCATCCGCCCGTGGCAGGGACCTCGGCTTTGATGTCTGACGTAGTCATGACACTATCTCCTGTTTGGGCGACTAAATGGCCCCAGATTGCCGCGGCACGCGGCGTGGTTGATCGAGAAGTTGCAGCACCAGACAGGCATAGAGGGAGACGGCGATGAAAAGCCCCATGCGCACAGCGAAAGCCATGTAGACATCTTTTCCTGCAACACTATCTTGCACCGACTGACCTAGTAAAATGATTAGGGTGACGAACGTATTGAGCCAGAAGCTGGGTGGGTATCGCGTCGGGCTGAGGGCATACAGCTTACGTGCCAGCAACAGGCCAAACAGCAGCATCCACAGGAAGAACATCCAGAGGTGCACAAACAGGCTGAGTGCAAACCAGAACAGTATGGCGAGTACGCCACCGAGCAGAGTCGAACCGAGCAGTTCGCGAGCGGCACCACGGGCCGTAGTCGTGCAACTCTGGCGGCCGAGGCTGACCGCCTTCATGATGATCGGTATGTAGCTTGCCGGATCGGTGAGTGTCAGCAGGAACGCTGGTAATACGACAACGGTTGCGCGCAACGCCATCCAGCTGGCTTCGCTGTACGGCAGCACCGGTGCGGCAGGTAACGCTGGCGCGCCGGCTGGTTCCGGGAGCAACCAGTGACTGACCGCGTGCATCAGCACCGCAAGTAACAGTCCCTTTACCAGCGCGCCGACCACAAGCATGGCCAGCGCGAAACTGGCGACGCCGGCCGCCGAAATCATGGTCAAGCCAACCGCGAGGAAGAGGGTGACCAGATTGTTGCCGCCGCGCAGGCCAAGCCGGAATGTCAGGAAAAGCAACAGGCCAACGAGCAGCACGCCACTGAACGGGTAGTAGCGCAGCAAAGGGGTGAGCACCAAGCCGCTGCCGGTGGTCAACATTGCCACCAACGCGAGCCCCACGCCAGCCTTGAGCGATAGAGGCCGATTGACCATGGTAAGGAGAAACGCGCAGAGCACCGGGGCGATCATCGGGACTGGCACGTCCAGACCGAAGCTGGTCGCGAGGCACAGCGCGGTGCCGCTCGCAAGGCGCAGCGAACGTCGACCGCGCAGGGCGAGTTGAAAGGGCGCGGCGCGGTCAGTAGACATACGAAAGCCAGCTCATCAAATGCAGGAACAGGTGCCCGAGTGGATTGAGCGGATTGCCCTGCGTGGGAAATGCCATGACTTCGGCCTGCCCGCCAACGCGGACGCCGTGCAAGCTGGACAAGTCACCCTGAGTGAACTCGACTATCACTGGGAACCGTTGGGCTGGGCGCAACCAGTCGCGGCTGTTCTGCACGGTTGGCAGGCCGCCGGGTGGGGCGTTCGGGCCCACGCTGACGCCATAACCGACGCTGCGCACGCGGCCTTCGAATACCTGGCCCGGCAGCGCGTCCAACGCGATGGCAACCGGCGTGCCGGGCTCGATGTGACCCAGGTTGTTCTCTGTCATTTCCGCGCTGATCCACATATCGTGGATGGTGATCAGTGTCATGACAGGGTTGCCGGCGGCGGCGAACTGGCCCGCATCGGTGCGCAGATCGGTGATCAGACCGGCCGAGCGCGCTCGCACCCGGGTATTGGACAGGTCCAGTTCGGCCTTTTCGAGCGCCGTGGCGGCGCTTTGCAGCTTGGCGTTGTCTTCCTCGCTGCCCCCCTCCTGTTCGCGCGCGCGTTGCACCTCGGCCTGAGCTGCGGCCACCTGACTGATGGCCTGTTCAAGGCTCGCGCGCGCCAGTTCGATGCGGCGCAGCGATATGGTGCCCGGGTCTTCCTGATAGAGGCGTCCGAGTCGATCGCTGTCCTGGCGTGCCTTGACTTCGTTCGCTTGGGCAGCACGCAATGAGGCCCGCGCCGAATCGATCCCAGCGGTACTTGCGCCGATCTGCCGGCGCATTGACTCGAGGTCGGCGCGGGCACGGTCAACGGCAATCCTGTAGTGCTCCGGATCGACTTCGAAGAGAGGCGCTCCAGCGTCGACATTCTGATTGTTCCGCACGAACACTTGCGTCACCCGTCCGGACACTTCCGACGCCACTGGCACGACAAAGGCCTGCACCCGTGCTTGTTGCGTGTAGGGCGTCAACCGGTCGGCCAGCAAGTACCAGACGAGGCTTAGAACGATCAGTATCAGTACCAGCTTGACGCCCTTTTTTGATGGGTCGGCGGCAGGCGCTGGCGCAGGTGCTGGTGCTGGTGCTGGTGCTGGTGCGCGTGGCTCGGGGGCTGTAGGCGGGGGTTGGGTGTCACGCATGGAGGCTTACCTCTGCACAGGGAGGCTGGTGTCGGCGGACGGGCGGCTCGGCTGATCCAGCAGATCACCCCAATCGGTGCGCTTCTGCATCTGTTCGCGGTTGGCCGGATCGACCAGGGGTCGCTCGCTGTACCAGCCTCCGCCAAGGGCCTTGTAAAGGGCGATCAGATCGCTTACGGCGTTGCTGCGGTTGACCAGGTACGCGTCCTGCTGGGTGGAGAGCGCGCGCTGGGCATCCAGTACGCGTTGAAAGTCCGAGTAGCCTTCGCGGTAGAGCGCGTTGGCCAGCGTCAGCGAGCGCTTGGCGGACAGTGCCGCGTCGTGGAGGATAGCGTCGCGCTCCAGGGTCTTGACCAGGCCGCTGGCGGCATCGTCGGCCTCGCGCGCCGCTTGGCGCACATCGTCCTGGTAGGCGACGATCAGTTGTTGCAGGCGGGCATCCTGGACGCGCACGTTGTTCTTGATGGCGCCGTGGTCGAAGATGTTCCAGCGCAGGCTGGGGCCACCGATGAGTGTCAGGCCGTTGGGGATGCCCTCCAGCGAGCCGGAGGACCAGACGAGGGAGCCGAGCAGGGTCACCGACGGATAGAGATCGGCTTCGGCGACACCGATGAGGGCCGATTGAGCCGCGATCTGCTGTTCGGCAGCACGTACATCCGGACGGCGCAGCAGCAGGTTCGCGGGCACGTCTTGCAACACCGCGCGATCGACCAGGGGGACCACCCCTTCGTTCTGCGCCAGCTCCGGCAGAGGACTGGGGGGCCGGCCGATCAGGACAGCCAGGGCATTGCGGGCACGCATGATCTGGCTTTCCAGATCGGGGATGCTGCTCAGAGTGCTGAGATACTGCGTTTTGGCTTGTTGAAAATCGAGCTCGTCAGTTTCGCCGCTTTTAAACAGTTTTTCGGTGATCTCATAGCTGCGCTTTTGCAGCCCCGCGTTATCGCGGGCGATGCGCAGACGCGCCTCGGCAGTGCGCAGGGCGTAGTAAGTTTCCGCCATCTGCGCGTGCAGCAGCACCAGCACATCTTCATAGTTGGCTTGGGCGGCGAACCAGGCAGCATCGGCCGACTCGATGGCGCGGCTGAAGCGCCCCCAGAAATCCAGCTCCCAACCGACGTCGAAGCCCGCGCTGTATTGCCAGAAGCTCTTGCTCTGCGGGTTCTGCCCGCCGGATTCCCTACGATCCCGGTACAGGAGGTCCCCGCTGGCAACCTGCACTTGCGGGTAGCGCCCACTTTGGGCGATGCCCAGTTGAGCGCGGGCCTCCATGACTCGCAGGCCAGCAATCTGCACGCCTGCGTTGCCGGCATCGGCTTCGGCGATGAGATGTTCGAGGGTTGGGTCCGCGAATACTTTCCACCACTGCCGGGCGTCGGGTTGTGAACGCTGCTCGCCGGCCTGCTCGAGAGCCGGGGTGCTCCAGTGTTCGACCCAAGCCTCATGCTGTGACTGAAAGTCCGGTCCCACCCGTGCGCAGCCACTGAGGCAAAGTGCGCCGATCAGCAGTACCAGGTGTGCACGAGTGAGGGGCGACATGCGGTATCCTGCGGGACCAAACATGCTGTCAACAAAGCTGACCCATCCGCTATTGATTGGGATCGAACCTTTTCCTTTAGAAACCCGCTGTCGGGTGCGTCGAACCCAATCACGCGCACGACGATCCGATCTGCCGAAATCAATATTAATAGTGGTCCGCGTAGAAGAACATTGGACTTTGGTCCCGTGCGACGTCAGTGGGCCGAGGCTTGCCCGCTGCACACGTTCGCGGTGGACCGGTATGGGACCAAAGTCCAATTGTCTTTGTCCAGCGCGGCTACCAGTATCGAACGGGAAGATCATCGTACTGGTGATGTTTGTCATCGGACTTGAATATTGCCGAGCAAGGCATCGGCGTCACGACCATTGCCCGGCCATCGGAGCGGAGCGTCAGTCAATTCCGGAGCCGTCGCGTGTCCCAGAAGCGCCGCAAGCCGTCCCGATTCCGTCTGCGCCGTGCCGGTTCAGTCTCGCAGTCGCCAGGCGCCCGCATACTGTTCACCCGGCCGGCGGCGTCGCCGCACCGTCTGCTGCTGCGGCGCGTTTATGTCGTGGTTGGGCTGTGCGTGATGGCGTTCGTCGTGCTGTATCTGGACCGTGACGGTCTGAAAGATACCTACCGAAAAATACCAGGCGTCATCGACCTGATGTACTTCACCATGATTACCGTGGCGACGGTCGGCTACGGCGACATCGTGCCGGTGACGGACCGTGCCCGTCTCATTGATGCGTTCTTTATCGTGCCGATTCGCATCATCATCTGGTTCGTCTTTCTGGGCACCGCCTACCAGTTCGTCATTCAACGCGTCGTCGAGGAAATCCGCATGAAACGCCTGCAAAAGCAGTTGCGCGATCATGTCGTCGTCTGCGGCTATGGGTTGACCGGCTCAGTGGCGGTACGCGAGTTGCTTGAAAGTGGCGTCGATCCGGACACGATCCTCGTGATCGATCCCCAGCAGCCGGCGCTCGAGGCCGCGATTTCGCTCGGCGTGGCTGGGTTGCTCGGTGATCCATCCAGAGAAGACCTGTTGCAGCAGGCCCAGGTGA
>OVEP010000204.1_pt1 | contig 10513 bp, 4 predicted proteins | sample 1779801 | NCBI WGS metagenome assembly OVEP01 (sample SAMEA3914791, study PRJEB12502) | metagenome | biome: forest; material: soil | place: Canada | collected 2011-07-03 | depth 0.1 m
GAAGAAGAAGCCGGCTGCCTCGGCGCCGCAATCCAGGCCATCTACGTCTTCAGCCGCACAAACGGTCGCCCCCAGAGCTTCCGCGAAATTGCCGACCGCTGCGTCCACATCGAAGCCCCACGATCCGCCAGCCCGAACCCCGTTCTACGCGACGCATACCGCACGGCTCGTGACCGGTACAAAGCTTTCCTGAAGAACCTCTACGAGATCGAGGTGTAGTTCCGCATCGAGGCCTCCGCAAAACGACTTACGGCTAAACCACTGATTTAAAAGGGGAAACGGCAACGTAATATACGTAACTCACGTCCTCATTCTTCATCTCGACATGCCAACTTAGCGGCATGTACAATTCTCGTTCATCGGGAAAGAGCCTGCGCTTGAGTGTGATCGTGGAAAATGGAATAGCGAGTGAAACGTCGCATCCGTTGACGCAGCCTCCAACCGAGGACGAACGCCGCCGCATACGCGAGCACCTGGAAAACCTCCTCACCGATCCGCTCTTCAACAACAGCAAGCGTCTCCCGGCATTTCTGCGCTACGTAGTGACAGAAGCTCTCGAAGGCAGCGCGGAAGCGCAGATCAAAGAGCGGACTCTAGGCATCGTCGTCTTTGGCCGGTCGGCGGATTACGATACCAACGCAGACCCGGTCGTCCGCATGACCGCAGGAGAAGTCCGCAAAAAGCTCGCCCAGTACTACTACGCCCATCACAACTCTGAGATCCAGATCGAAGTGCCGCTCGGCAGTTACATGCCGCGGTTTCGTTGCTCGCGTCCAGAAGCGTCGCCCATCCCCGCAGTGATATCTCCGCCACCCTTTCAGCCATTCGTGGAGGAATCGGAATCGATCATCACTCCCCTCGTAGTGCCGTCATCGAGCTGGAAGTACTGGCCCTTGGGGCTTTTGATCGTAGAAGTCCTCGTCGGAATCATCGCCTGGCGCATCGCCGTCCGGCAAACATCCGTCGATCGATTCTGGAGCAGCCTCACCGACTCCTCCAAGCAGGTTCTAATCGTCCTCCCCGCACTGTCTCGCGCCCCGCAACCTGTTCCGCAAACAGTACCCCTTTATCATTTCGAGGCGGAATCAGTAGCAATCGAAGATGCCAAGGTCGCAACCCGCATCAGCAACGAACTCAAGCTTCGCAAGTTCGACTCTCACCTCGCGCTTGCAACCGCAGCAAGCCTCTCTGATCTCCGCAGCAATCCCTTTGTACTCATTGGAGCCATGGACAACGTCTGGACGATGCGGCTATCGCAGACGCTGCCCTTTGCCTTTGAACGCAGTGACGACCGACGTTACGGCCGTATCGTCGACCGCAAAAACCCCAGCATCTTCTGGTCAGAAGACTTCAGCATCCCCAACGCGCAGATCCCGCAAGACTACGGAATCATTGCCCGTTTCACAGACCCCACAACCGAACAACCAGCAGTCTTGATCGCCGGAATCTCCGCTGAAGGCACGCTCGCGGCTGGCGAAGCCGTGACCACTCCGCGCTATCTGGACATGCTGCTGAAAGCTGCCGGGAACCCATCCGGCGGCTTCGAAGCCGTCATCGAAACCAAGGTGATCGACGGTCGCTCCGGACCTCCCAATATCGTCGCGATGCGCACCTGGTAACAACCCTGCACCGCTGAGGTCTGATACTATCGCTCGCTATGCGGAAATTTCATGCCTGCGCAGTGCTCTTTGTCCTCGTACTCTCCTGCCGGAACGCCTTCAGCCAGACACCTACCGAAATTCAAGCGCGCAGAATGCTCTATCCCGGCGGCCACGCCACATTCGACAGTTGGAAGTCGTACCCCATTCGTACGCTTCAGCAACTCGCCCTGCCCACAACGGATAAGCCCGACCAAAATGAAGACATATACGGCGGACGCACCGACCGTAAAGGCACCGCAACCGGCTACTTCCACACCGAAAAACTGGGCGACCGATGGTGGATGATCGATCCGCTGGGCAATCTCTACCTGCACAACGCAGTCGTCGATCTGCATCCCGGACAATCAGCCCGCAACCTCGCAGCTCTCAAAACAACATTCGGCAGCAGCGCTGAGTGGATGCGCCAAACCCACGAGTTGCTCCTGCAAAATGGAATCCACGGAGCCGGAGCCTGGTCCAGTGCCCAGCTTTTGCGAAGCTCCCCATTGCAGGCCACTCATCCCCTCGCGTATACCGTCAATCTCGACATGATGAGCGCCTACGGCCTGCATCGTGGCGGCACCTACGCAGTTCCAGGCCATCAGGGCTATCCGGAAGACACCATCTTCATCTTCGACCCCGAATTTCCAGCCTTCGCCGATCACTATCTCGACCGCATCGATAGCGGAAGCTCCGACCCTAACCTCGTGGGCTACTTCTCCGACAACGAAATCCCCCTCTACCGCAAGAATCTGGACGGATTTCTAAAACTCCCCGAGACCGACCCCGGCAACATCGCCGCGCGTAACTGGATGAAGCAGCACAACGCGACTGAAGTAACAGACGAACTCCGCACAGCCTTTCTGGAGTTTGAGGCCGACCGCTACTTCCAGATCGTCACCGCGGCCATCCACAAACACGATCCCCACCACATGTACCTAGGCTGCCGCTACACCTCCCGCCAGCTTGAAGAACCCGCTCTATTTCGCTCTGCCGGACGCTACGCCTCCGCCGTCTCCATCAACTACTACAGCGCATGGATGCCCGACTCCGCATCCATGACCATGTGGGAGCATGAAGCCGGCAAACCTTTTCTGATCACAGAGTTCTACGTCAAAGCCGAGGACTCCGGTATGCCAAACCACACCGGCGCGGGCTGGCTCGTCCACTCCCAGACAGACCGGGGACTCTTCTATCAAAACTTCGTGCTGGACGTGCTCGAAAGCGGTAAGTGCGTCGGTTGGCACTGGTTCAAATACCAGGACAACGATCCCGGCGATCCCAAAGCCGAACTGTCGAACCTCGACTCCAATAAAGGCATCGTGGACGCGGACTACAAGCCCTACGAGCCTCTCCTACAGAAAATGCGCGAGCTGAACGTCCATACCTACCAGATCGCTGACACCTTCGAAGCCCACTCCAAAAACTCCACTCGATCCAACGTAGCCGCAGCTCCTGCCAGCAAGTGAGCCACTCGTTCCACCGCTAAATGCCCCACGTGCCACCCATAGAGCCTTGTTCTGCCAGTGCATCTTTGGCGCATCCGTGTGCCTCGATATAGCAAGCTCGCGATCGACTCATCGAAAAAGGCCCGCAAGAAGCCGATACCGACCCCTACACCCTCGCTGCAAGACTTTTATTTTGTGATACTTGCGCTTGACTGTACCGTATAGCACTTGCTTGTCGTCTCCAGCGGTAGCTACATTTGCGACCGCTCGCATACAACACCTTTTTCGGTTTTGAGGCACATCCTCGCTCGCTCGAAATTCGAATGCAGGATCATTTTCGGAGGCTTCCCCATGTCGTATCTTTCTTCTCCCAAGAGCACAACCCTGCTTCTCAGTGCCTTGGCAAGCGCAGCCTTGCTGAGTTTCCTGACGGGCTGTAGCATGCAGCCCACCGCACCTTCGTCCCTGCAAATTGCGACGGCCGTTCCCGCATTGCAAGGTGGAGTCATGGGCGGCCAGCAGCCGGTCTTCGGTTCCGTGATCGGACTCTACGCCGCCGGCACCTCAGGCTATGGAACAGGAGCAACCAACCTCGTTACGGGAACGGTAAAGACAGACGCGGACGGTGCTTTCACGATTACCAATACCCTCGCCTGCCCTTCGGCCAGTACCCCCACCTACCTGACCGCCACCGGAGGCGATCCCACGGGCGCTGCGAGCTCTTCGATCAACAACACCGCCATAGAACTGGTAGCCGCTCTGGGGCCCTGCGGGAATCTCACCTCTTCCACCTTCATCCAGGTCAACGAAGTCACCACCGCCGCAGCAGCATTCGGTCTTGGACAGTTCTTCTCCGGCTTCGGCTCCAGCACGGATCTCATCGGCGCCCCCTCAACCAACCAGAACGGCCTTATCAACGCCTTCGCAACTGCGAATAATCTCGCCAGCTTTTCCACTGGTGTCGCTACACCCACTACGGCGGCGGCCGGCACCAACTACTCTCTCATCGCGCTCGACCAGAGGAAGCTGAACACCATCGCGAACATCCTCTCCGATTGCGTCAATCAAACAACCTCGAGCGCGATTCCCTGCACCACTCTCTTTTCCGCAGCAACACCTACCTACGCTCCACGTTCGACTTCGACGGCAGCGACCGCTCCCACAGATATTTTTCAGGCCGCAATCTACCTATCCCTGAACCCCACCAGCACGAACGCCAGCGGCTCATCCACTAACATGACCTCGCTCATCGGGCTACAAACGCCCTTCATGCCGTTTGCCCCAGCCCTTACCACCGCCCCTACGGACTGGACCCTCGCCATCCAATACACCGGCACCGGCATTAGCTATCTCTCCTCCGCGGCGGTCGACGCAAACGGCGATCTCTGGTTCTCAAACACCAACACCACCGGCGGAGTCGTCATGCTGAACGGAGGAACGGGAACCATCGGTGGAGCGGCAGGCGTAACCGGTGGCGTCATCAACTTCTTCACAGGAACCAGCGCAGAAATAGCAAACGGCACTCGTCAGGTCGCCATCGATAAGGAAGGCAACGCCTGGTACGGCGGCTACAACACTGCCTACCTCTACCGTACAACTGCCAGCACAAGCACTACGCTCGGCTACGCAATCGCAAGCGGATCAACCCTTCCCTACGCTATCTCGGTCGATGGCAATGATGAAGTCGTCGCAACAACCGCCAACGGAAACATCCTTGAAATCGCCGCAACCGCAACCACCGGTGCTCCTGCGACAACCGCCGCCATCGTAAGCGGCTCCTCCTCAGCCTCGCTTGCCATCACCTCCGGCACAACCCCAACCGCATACGCACCCACCAAAGGCGGCTCCGGCGTTTACGAATTCACCACAACAGGCACACCCGCTACGACCTTCAGCAACACCTCCGACGGCGAAACCGCCAACTACGGCGCAGCGGTCGATGGCAACAACAAAGTCTGGATCGCAAACGAGAGCACCGCTGGAGCTCTCAGTGTTGGTTCAGGCTCGAGCTTCACGCAGATCACAAACACTTGCCTGCTCACTCCGCAATTCGTCGCCATCGACGGCAACAACAACGCCTGGGTGAGCAACAGCGGAACCGTCACTGCTACCGAAAACGGTGCAAGCGATACCTTCAACACCGTCTGCGAGTTCAACAACGCAGGCACGCTCCTATCGAGCTCGATAGGCTACGGACCGCACGGCATCAGCGCCGGTCGCGGTATCGCAATCGACCTCTCAGGCAACGTCTGGGTCACCAGCTACGGCAGCACCTACTCAACGGTGACCGAAATCGTCGGTGCGGCAGTCCCCGCAGTCGCTCCGCTTGCGACAGCATTATTCAAAGGAACCGTCGGCACCAGACCCTAAGGAAACCAGCAGGGCATGGCAAAAAGCCTTGCCCTGCATCTCTTCCCAACATCGCTTGATTGCTCCTAGAGAACAACGACTTATCAGTGAGCAGGCTGAGTTCCTCTCAGTCCCGGCATTGCAGTTTCAAGTATCAACACGCAACAAGCTTTGAAGGAGTCACCCTTGAAAATTCGTCTTCTCCTGGTCGTTCTCTTAGTTCTCACCTCAGCAGGTGCTGCCCACGCTCAGACCGGATGCGTCGATTCCCCGGAGTGTCCAACCGCCGTGCTGGCCGTTTCCGGCGCAGCAGCAGTAGCCGTAGTACGCCGACTCAAGAAGTAAACATCCACTCGCTTTCATAAATACGTAGAGCGCTCAATAGTACCCACCACCACCGTTCCATCCGTTTCGCTTGTGGGCTTAGTTCCCGCTCCCGATGCACTTCCGAGGTTGCTCATGTTGTCTGTCAGTTCGTTTCTCCGTCTCAAGCGCGCGTCACTCCGCTCCCTGCTCGTTCCTGTACAACTCTGCTTCATCAGCGTCCTTGCCTTCGCTGTCCCAGCAATCACCTTCGGACAAGCGCAGAACACAGGTACCGTGGCAGGCAATGTATTCGACGCCTCGCACAGCGTCATCCCTTCCGCAGTCGTCACTCTCACCTCGGAAGATCGCGGCAACGTCTACAAGGCCGAAAGCAACACCCAGGGCGAATATACCTTCAACGACGTGCCCGTCGGCTCCTATACGCTGCAAGTGACAGCCTCGGGATTCTCCGTGTTCGTATCGCGTCACGTCGTTCTCGACTCCGACACACGTCTGCGAGTCGACGCCACGATGAAGCCCGGCAGCGTGGACTCGCAGGTCGAAGTGAACGCGGATGCCGTAGCCGTGGACACGCAAGGCGCGACCATCGGTCAAGTCCTCGATAACGTCCTGGTAGAAAATCTCCCCATCGACGGCAACAACGTCATCGCCCTTGCAGCATTGCTCCCCGGCGTAACCGATGTCACCGCACCCACCACCTTCACTGACGAAAATGGCGGTGCCACCTTTACCGCAAACGGCGCACGCGGCAACTCCAACCTCTTTCTCTTCGACGGTATGCTCTGGAACAACCTCTACCTCAACACTGGTATCAACTACCCAAACCACGCCGTGCTTCAAGAGGTAAGCGTTCAACTCAACAACTACGCAGCACAGTACGGACGCAGTGCCGGCAGCATCTTCAACGTAGTTTCAAAGTCCGGCACGAACAAAACACATGGCGAAATCTTCTTCCATTATCACGACTCTATCTTCGACGCCTCAAACTACTTCTCACGCAGCAGACCTCCTCAGCAGACCTACCAATTCGGTGGGGCCGTAGGCGGTCCCATCATTCACGACAAGCTGTTCTATGAAGCAGAGTTCCAAAGCCTCGTCGGTTATACCGCCATCGCCGCGAACGCCGAGACCCTCACTCCCGCCGAAGAAGGATTAAACCCCAACGGAACGCCCTTCATGTGTACTAACCCAGCCCTCGCCGGCAAACAGTGCGCCAGCTTTGCCGGTGACGCACTCACCTCAGCGCTAGTGCAGAAGCTAATCGTCAATCCGATCTTCGCTTCACCCAACCCTTCAGCATTTGGTACACAGATCGCCGCAGCCAAGTCGCAGTTGCAGTCAACCTGGACCACACTGGGCAACTCCGGCACGAGCCCATGCATAACCACTCTGACCAGCCTGGGCGCAGGCTATCTTGCCAATGCTGAAGTCCCAGCCGAGTGTTTCGATCCCACAGCACAAGCCATCATCAAAAAGGGCTACATCCCATCCCCTACAAGGAAGCTCGGCAACTCTCAGTACCTCTACGCTACGCAGCAAACAACCGAGCCGCAGCACGAATACGGCGGCTTCTTTCGGGCAGACTACAACGTGAGCGCTCGTCAGACGTTGGCTCTCCGTTTCTATCGCACTGACAACTCAAGCCTGATGTCGAACGGAGGCTCGAACGCAAGTACAGGTGTTCCCTCCTACGAGATCGACGAAAACGCTGCCTACATCACGGCGGGTTCCGTAAGCCATACCTTCATACTCACACCCAACATTGTCAACATAGCCACGCTCGGCTACAAACGATATGCCTATGGCGTCGTCCCAAGCGATACCACAACACTCAACACCCTTGGCTCAACCTACGTATATCCCGGCTTTCAATCGCTGCCGGTGATCAACATTAATACTCGCTTTACCCTTGGCAACTCGCTCGATGCCTACACCCGTGCCGTCAACGAAAACGAAGAATTTGTCGATAACCTTTCATGGGTCAAAGGCCGCCACAACTTCCAGTTCGGTGTCGATTACCTGCACTTGCAGTACCTGAACGTACGCACCAACGTTGGTCGATTCGATTTCTACGGGAACCCCGGATACACCAACGCACAAGCCTCCGATTTCATCATGGGCCTTGTGTACCAAACGAGCGTTGGCAACACGCAGCGAATCTCTGCCGTCCAAAATGCGCTCTACAACTACGCACAGGACACCTGGAGAGTGGCACCCAAACTCACGCTGACCATCGGTATACGCTATGAGATTCCCTGGCCGTGGTATCAGCCCAACGGTCAAGCCGCAACCTTCGTACGCGGCTACCAATCCACCGTCTTCCCCAACGCACCGGCCGGACTAGCATTCGTTGGCGACCAAGGCGTTCCACGCTCCCTCATCAACACCGACTACACCAACGTATCCCCACGCATCGGCATAAACTACGACGTCTTCGGAGATGGCAAGACAGCGATTCGCGCAGGCTTCGGCTCGTTTTACGATGCCATCCCAGCGACCATCGTCGGCCTCACGCAGCCCTACACCTATCGCGCCTCCTATCAGACTCCCGGTGGAAGCCTGACCGATCCCCTGCTCGGCGCTCCTGCGATTCCAGTACCGTACACAGGCCAGGGAGCCCCAAGCTTCACCTCGCCCTATTCTGTCATCTATCCCGACCCCAGCTACCGAAACTCGTACACGCTCGCCGTGAACTTGGGTATTCAACAACAAATATCCAAGGGCAGCATTATAGAGATCAATTATCTGGGACGCTTCGCCAGGCACCTCATGATGCCTATCGACAAGAACCCAGCCATCGTCGACTGCAGCGGCTCTTACTTCGTCGCCAACCCAGCACTGTATTGCACTAACTTTGTAACAACCACGACACCGAATCCGACGTACAACTACACCGGTCGCGTAACGTATCCCGGCTACGGCTACGGTGGCCAGGGTATCGTCGATCTACTCTCCGAAGCGAATGCAAGCTACAACGCCCTGCAGATCACCTATCGCCAACGCGCCTATCGCAACCTCACCGTGCTGGCCAACTACACCTACTCACGCACGCTCGATGAGCAAAGCTCCCTCACCACCACGAACTCCACGCCACAACCCAACAACATCGCGACGCAATACGGCCCCTCAGATCAGAACACAACACATATCTTCAACATGGGCTGGCGTCTCGGTCTCGGAAAGATCCGCACCGAAAGCAGCACAGTGCGTTACATCCTGAACGACTGGGCCTTCAACGGCATCTACAACGCGCGTACGGGCCACCCCGTGAACATCACCTTCGGCGGAGACGAACTCGGGACCGACGAACCCAATCAGCGTGCCTACCTCATCCCCGGCATGAGCCCCACACTTCCCTCGAGTCGTCATCGTATTCAAAAAATCAACGCGTGGTTCAATGCCAGTGCTTTTGAGAAACCAGCAGCCTTCACCGCCGGCAATATCGGACGCAACTCCATCATCGGCCCGGCCTACATCAACACCGAGTTCTCTTTAACCAAGAACTTCTCCTTCAGCCATTTCCGTGAAGGCATGCGAGGCCAGTTCCGCGTAGAAGCTTTCAACGTCTTCAACACAGTAAATCTCGGCCAGCCTGCCGCAACCTACAGCTCCAGCGCAGCACAAGCCTCCACCTTCGGGTCAATCAACTCCGGCGGAGTCAATCCAAACCGTCGGGTTCAGTTCGGCTTCATCCTTTATTTCTAATCATCGCTTCGAAGTTTTCGACCGATCCTATTCGCAACACGTATAGCCAGCAGTATGCAGAGGTTCCAAACCATGTTCCCCATCTCACTCACGCGTCCTTCCAAGAAGAAGCTGGTCCGCGGTCTCATCCTTCGCAGTTTCGCCATGTACGCTGCGACTATTCTTGCTCTCACTGCCCCGCTCGCTCGAGCACAGTCCGTGCCTGTCCCCTTCGCCAACACCCTTGCCGGTGGCGGTACTATCTGCGCATCGAGCATCCCTGTTTATGCGTACACAGGTACGGGTGCAAAGTACGGCGACGGTTGCCCCGCGACGCAAGCTACGCTCAACGTGCCTGTCGCTGTGGCGACTGATAGCTTTGGCAATGTCTTTATCGCCGACCAGACTAACGATCTTGTGCGTGTCGTTTACAACAGCGGTACAGCGCTTGCCAACGCCATCATCGCCGCCAACATACAAACTACAGGCCTTGTCCCGCAAAAAGGCTACATCTACACCATCGCAGGAGGCGTTGCCGCAGATCCAGCCTCCACAGCGACATACTACTGCAACGAATCTGGAACTGGTGCTGTCGCCTTGAACCGTCAGCTCGATGGCTGCCCTGGCGCGCAAACCTACCAACAACCCCGAGGACTCGCTGTCGATGTTGACGGCAATGTCTTCATCTCCAATGTCGGCGGAACCTCTTCGTTGCGTGTTTTCTATGTCGGCGGTTCCGCGGTTACGAAGCTTATCGCGCTGGCGAATCCCAGCATCACCACCCCGAAAATTGGCTATACCTACAACATTGCCGGTACAGCCGCTTCTTCATACACAGGCAATAATGTTCTCGCCTCAGCAGCAACAATGAACACACCGCGCGGTCTCATCGTCGACTCAGCTGAAGACATCTACTTTGCCGACAGTCTCAACAATGTAGTTCGCAGGATCGACGGTACAACCGGATTAATCACAACCGTTGCCGGTTACTGCATCGCAAGCGGCACTAATTGCACGGTCGCATCCGCAGCTGGCGACGGCACCCCAGCTACAGCCTCCACCGTT
>OVEP011212909.1_pt1 | contig 10510 bp, 7 predicted proteins | sample 1779801 | NCBI WGS metagenome assembly OVEP01 (sample SAMEA3914791, study PRJEB12502) | metagenome | biome: forest; material: soil | place: Canada | collected 2011-07-03 | depth 0.1 m
CGCACGCTTGAGCCCATGTTCGTGGAAAACCGCGCGTTCGCGATACGGCGCCAAAGGGTCGTCAACAGCAACCCGGCCCTGGCCGAACGGGCGCAGACCAAGCGCGAGGCGGTGACGGCGGCCGTGGTGTCGGCGCTCATCGGACGTGACGTGCCCCCGCGCCTGGCCGGGCTGGCGGCCCAGATCGGCATGGCGGCGCTGAACAGCGCCGTGGCGGCCTGGTTCCAGGGCGGCGCCGACGATCTGGACGACCACGTCACGCAGGCCTTCGAGGACCTGCGCGGCCTCACCTCCTTCGGCGCCAGGCCGGCGCGATAGGGAAACAGAGTCCCGCCCAATCACCGCCATAAGAAATTATATTTTGCAATCAGTATGTTGCGAGATTTCGAGCGGAGGAAGATTGTGTCGTGACTGCGCACGCATGTCGGCGCGATTCACCGCGGCAAAAAATTTTGCGCAAGAGCTATAAATTTTGCCTTGCAGATATGTGGAAATGGCGTTGACGTTCATCTTTACTCATTGACCGCGTTGCGCGGCATGGATGAGTAGGCGCTCGTGACGCGAATACCGCAAGACAGAGGCGATCGGCAGAGTCAGTTCGACAGACTGATTGTTGATCTGTATCCGGCGGTTCGCGGCTACTTCCGACGCCGTGTGAAGTCCGCTTCCGAAGCGGATGAGCTAAGTCAGGAGGTCATCGCGAGAATTTTGCGCCGAGCCGAACAAGGGCCGATCGAAAACGTCGAAGGCTATGTGTTTCATGCAGCCGCCAATCTGCTTCGTGAGCGCGGCCGGCAAGCCTCATTGCGCGACAGCGCGCAGATCGTCGAAATTGCACCTGGATTGATCGATTCAGATGAGGTCAAGACACCTGAGCGCATCTTATTGGGCAAGGATGCCCTTCGCGGCTTGGTTGATAAATTGAACGAACTCCCCGAACGCACCCGGACGGTCTTTATTTTGTGCCGTTTCGAGGAAATGAAAGGCCCGGAGATTGCTCGGCGGCTGGGCATATCTGTCTCGGCTGTGGAGAAGCATATGATGCGCGCGATGGCGCATATCAGGACTTACGCGCGATGACGAACCCTTATCCCCGTTTTACCGGAAAGCGTCCACCCGCGGACTCCCGCGAAGCTGCCGAATGGTGGTTGGCTCGCAAGTCTCTCGGCTTGCTTTCGGGGCGCGACGCAGCGCTGTTTGAGAAGTGGGTGTCCGTTGCGGGAAATGCCGAGGCCTACGCGCGCCTGGAGCAGTTCGACAGTGAGCTTGGCGCGATGGCTGCGGAGCCTGAAATCCTGCAAATGCGGGCGGTGGCTTTGAATCACAAGCCCGGCCTGAGTGCCGACTATTGGCGTTGGGTCTTTCCGATTGCCGCCGCCATGGTGCTGGCGATTGGATTGACCTGGATTGGATTGGCTAAACCCCAGCTTCCAGCCCCCACGCTGGAAGCCGATTTGACGATTCCGACCAGTGAGCGTTATGAGACGCGTGTCGGCGAGCAGCGCCAGGTTCGACTATCCGACGGATCGATCGTGACCTTGAACACCGGTTCGCTGTTGGAAGTTGCCTATACGGCTAAACGCCGTGACGTGCGCCTGCTGCGCGGCGAAGCCATGTTCAAGGTCGCACATAACGCCGCGTGGCCCTTTGTCGTCACGGCGGCGGATCGCAATGTCACGGCGGTCGGCACCGCCTTTGTCGTTCGTGTCGATGGCCCTGATATCAAGGTCGTATTGGTTCAGGGCAAGGTGCGTATCGACCCGTTGCGCCCGACAGGACTTGCCCGCATCATTCCGGCGTTGAGTGAGGACGATCTTACGCCTGGTGAGCAGTTGACTGCGGTTGAAGGTAAGGCAAGGGCGACCGTCGAAGCTACGGACGTTCAGCGAGCAACCAGTTGGGAAAATGGTCAGGTCATTTTCCAGGACGATACAATCGAGGCCGCGGCCGCGGAAATGAACCGTTATTCCGATACACGAATTCTAGTCAACGATCCCCGTATCGCCGCACTCACGGTGAGTGGCGTATTCAATGCAAAACGTCCCCAGGACTTCATCGCCGCTGTAACAACCTTCTACCCCATCGTGTCCGTTCACCCTTCCGCCGATGTGACGGAACTGAAGTGGCGCGACGCCGGTTGACATATTCGTCAAAAAAAGAACATCGATGGATGAGGAGTTTTTGAACTCGTTCATCTTCCCAATTTAGAGGCCCAGATGCTGGGTCCAATGCCACGCATAAGGCAGGGGAAACGAATGTCCTTTTTCAAACCAATGAAAACCCGCGCTTGGGCCATGGCTACCGTTGCAACGGTAGCCATTTCGAGCTCCGCGTTCGCCGAGGCCGCCAGTCACTTTGACGTGCCCGCGCAGCCGCTAAGCTCGGCGCTTGAGGCTTTTGGCCGGCAGGCCGGTGTCTCTATTCTCTTCGATCGTCAGGAGCTGGCGGGCAAAAGCTCTGCGGGCTTGCAAGGCGACTATCTGCCCAGTGAGGCGCTGAAGCGACTGCTTCAGGGCACCGGGGCGCGGGTCGAACAGCCCAATGCGACGACGTTTGTGGTCAAGATGTCAGGCGCCGACAAGGTATCGACCGTCGCGCCCAATCCCGCCCCGGCCGAGACCACCGAAGTGGTGGTGACCGGATCTCGCGTCATCAGAAATGGCAATAATAGCCCGACGCCCGTAACCGTGGTGAGCACCGAATCTCTGCTGAAGCTCCAGCCGACGAGCGTGGCTGAAGCCCTTTCGACGCTTCCGGCGTTCGCCGGGTCGCGGGTTGCGACCGGCAATCCGGGAACGGGTACGACCAACAATGCCGCCGACGTAATGAACCTGCGCGGCCTCGGCTTTACGCGCAACCTCATCCTGGTCGACGGTCACCGAGAATCGCCAATCACTCAGGACGGCCTGGTGGATATCTCCATGATCCCCCAGATGTTGCTCAAGCGGGTTGATGTGGTCACCGGCGGCGTTTCAGCGGTCTATGGCTCCGACGCCGTAAGCGGCGTCGTCAACTTCATTACCGACGACACGTTTAACGGCTTTAAGCTCAATCTCCAGGGCGGCGAATCCAGCCGTAACGACGACCATACCTATGACGCGGGTGTCGCTTTCGGGCAAAGGCTGCTCGATGACAGGGGCCATATCGAAGCCAGTTTTGAATACCGTGATGATCCCGGGATCGATTGGCGCAGCTCACGGCCTTTCGGCGCGGAAGACATTACGGTTCAAGGGGCTGGGACGAACGCCGACCCGTACCACGTCACCTATGATACGCGCTTCAATACGAATACCCTGGGGGGCTACTTCAATACCGGTCCCCTCGCGGGCATGCAATTCGCCCAGAATGGCGTTGTGTCCGCCTTTGACCACGGTACGGCGACCGGAACGAACGGCTTCGAGAGCGGCGGCGATGGCGGCTATTATGACGGCTCACTGAAGTCGTCGCTGCGCTCCAGCCAGTTCTACGGCCGTTTCGATTATGACTTTACCGATACCCTGCATGGCTATGCCTCGGTTTCGTATACCGGGCAGAGAACCAACAATTTCGGCACCTGGAACCTGCTTAACAAGGTGACTCTCAGTTCGACGAATCCCTTTCTTTCGTCGGCGGTTCAGAGCCAATTGGCCGCTTCGCCGACCTTCTCCTTCAGTCAGATCATGTCGGATGGGTCCAGGGTCGACACCGATTCCAAGACAGACCAGGCCTTTCTGGTTGCGGGCCTGAACGGCAAGCTCGGCGACGGATGGAAATGGGAAGCCGCCGCGACCCACTCCGACAGCCGGATCACGACGACGGACGACAGCAATATCGACAACCAGAAGCTTTCGGCGGCACTCGACGCCATCACCGACCCTACAACCGGAAAAATCGTTTGCCGCGTGACCGTGACCAATCCGGGCCTGTATCCGGGCTGCGTCCCGCTCAATCCGTTCGGCCCGACCGCGGCCAGTTCCGCGGCGCTGAACTATATCCGCCAGGCGACGACCTTCGCGGGCGATACGACGCTCGACGACTTATCCGCAAGCGTCAACGGGACGCCTCTCAACGACTGGGCAGGCCCTGTCAAGGTGGCGCTCTCCGGCGAGTGGCGCCGCCTGGGATATGTCGGCACAAGCACGGCCTTGCCGACGGATACTGTCAATTGCACCGGACTGATCTACAATTGTAAGGCCGGTCAGCTGAGGTGGCTCGACGGTACACTCGCCAACCGCCCCTATGTCGAACAGACGGTCAGCGAGGCGGCCATCGAAGCCGACGTGCCGTTGCTGAAAGATCTTCCCTTGGCCCAGGACGTCACGATGGACGTCGCCGCGCGCTACACCGATTATAATACCAGCGGCGCCGCCACCACATGGAAAATCGGCATCGACTGGCACTTCAACGACGAACTGAAGTTCCGTGCGGCGACGTCACGCGACATTCGTGCGCCCAACCTCAATGATCTCTACCAACCCCTGTCCGTTACGACCGGGAACTATACCGACCTGTTGACCGGCCAGAATCCGACGGTGACGGTGACGGCCGGCGGCAATCCCAATCTTCGGCCCGAAGTCGGCCATACGACGACCGCCGGCTTTGTCTACAAACCTGGGTGGCTGCCGGCCTCGAACTTCGCAATCGACGGCTATTATATCGTCATCGACGGGGCCATCACCAATGTGCAGGGCACGAATCCCACCGTTCAGGAGCAATGCTATCTAAGTGGCGGGACGTCACCTTACTGCCAGTTGCAGGTCCGGCCGGGCGGCTACACGGATACCTCGGCCGCGAATGCGGCGACGGCCTTCTATAGCGAGGTGATCAATATCTCGACCATCAAGACCTATGGCGCTGACTTCGAGGCCAACTACGCAACCCGCGCGTTCGACCATCCTCTGACCTTGCGCGGGTTGGTGACCTGGCAACCGCATATTCTCTACGTCCAGCCCGGCCTGCAGAATGTCGATATGGGTGGCGTTTCCTACAGCTCGAACTCCCTGCAGGCGAGCCCGAAAGTGCGGGCGATGGTGCAGGCCGATTATACGGTCGGACCCGTCTCGATCGATGTTCAGGAACGTTGGCGCAGCAATCTGAAATGGTCGGGCGACCCGACGCAGATCTTCTCGACGCCGCCGACACCGTCGGTTGCCTATACCAATCTGAACATCAGCTATGAGCTCAAGTCGCACGCCATCGGGGACACGCAGCTTTTCCTGAACGCGCAGAACCTGTTCGACACCCTTCCGCCCGCGGCCGCGTTCGTTGGGGCCAATGGCAACATCGGTGTCTTCGGAGGCTATGCGCTCGGCGACGATCCGATCGGCCGTTACATCACCATTGGTTTGCGCCTGCGTCGTTGACGGCGCATCAGCGATCGCCGCGTCCCCCCTCCCCGGAGCGCGGCGATCGCTGCCTGTCACCGTCACACTCAGATCCAGCGGAGCGGAAGATGTTGTATTGGCACCGGTTGATTGCCGTTATCGGCGCGCTATTGATAACCTGGATAGCCGTGACCGGCGCGGGGATCGAGTTGGCCGACATGCGTGCGTTGATTGCGCATGCGCCGGAGACGGATACGGATATGCTGATGATGCGTCAGCATATTGACGGTCCGCCCAATTACGGCGTCGTGTCGGCGCCCGACTATTCCGCGTCGGCCCTGCCGGCGCGCATGGATATTGCAAATGGCCTCGAACGCGCAGCGGCTATCGGACGGGCGGCGGCGCCCGGTGCGGATCTGAGGTTGGTCGAACTCAGGATGTTGGGCGACCGGCCGGCCGCGCATGTCCAGATGGGCAAGACCCAGATGATGTTCGACCTGGCGAGCGGCAAACGCCTGCCCGACACGGCCTTGCCGCCGCCGGCGCCCACCAACTTGCCGGCGACGCGTGCGGCCTTCAAGTTCTTCCACAAGTTCACATTTTTCGGACGATGGGCGACCGTTTTCAACGCACTGGCCAGCGTCGGGATTTGCGGGCTGATCTTCACCGGTATCTGGCACTACGCCCGGCTATATTCAGCCCGTCTGAAGCTGGATCGTCGCGCGCCGTTCTGGCGCGCCGGAAATGCGTGGCGCAATCTTCATCGTTGGACCGCGGTCGTGTGTGGCGTCATCATTCTATGGATCGCCGTCACGGGTTTGGCGCTCTCGATCGACAATTTCGGCGCCTTCATCAGTATCGCGACAACGCCGAAAACCCATGGGGTTGATCCTTTCACCGGGGATCTGTCCAAGCCCCTGTCGGACGCCGAGCTGTCGGGCATGGCGCGGACCACGCTTTCCGCCTTCGACAGGGCCGAGCCCGGTGCGGGTATCAAGGTCATTCGACTGCGCTATTTCGTCGGCTACCCGCAAGGCGTTATCATCGCGGGCGATAGCCATACATCGCAGTTCGTGTTCAACGCGGCGTCGGGCCGACGCATGTCGATGTACGAGCCCGGCTATCCCAATCTCAACTTCCCGTCGGGATGGGAATGGCACCAGCGCCTGAAACGTCTGCACCGCGGCGACTTTTTCGGCATGCCTGGGCGGTGGCTCGATACGATTGGCGCTTTGGCATTGGTCTACCTCTGTGTTTCCGGGATCGTCATGTACAGCCAACTATGGCTGGCGCGGCGGCGAAACGGACGCAAGGCCCTGGTCTGGTAGCGCGGCGGACGTCGCGCCCTCACGTCCGACACCCACATGCCGCCAATTCATATTTCCAAGGACAAAATCGCATGCATGAACGAACCAAAGCACTGACGGTGGGTCTGGTCGCGCTTGGAACGCTGGTCTCGCTGGGACGGGCGTCGCAAGCCGGCGCTGCTGTTCCAGGTCAGGTCCAGATTGCGAGTGGGCGCCTTCAAGGGGTGAGTGGGCGTGCGTCCGAGGTCACTGTTTTCAAAGGCATACCCTATGCGGCGCCACCGGTCGGGGCCCTCAGATGGAAGGCGCCTGAGCCCGCCCTCAATTGGAACGGCGTAAGGCAGGCCGATCATTTCGGCGCGGTCTGTCCGCAGGCGAAGTTACCAACCCTCGATGACGGTAGCGCGCCGACCATGGACGAGGACTGTCTGACAGCGAACGTCTGGACCGCCGCGACGTCCCCCACCGAGAAACGGCCCGTTTTCGTTTGGATCTACGGTGGCGGATTTTCCGAGGGTACCGGCGCTGAGCCGGAATTTGACGGTGAGGCCCTCGCCAGGAAGGGCGTGGTCGTCGTCACGTTCAATTATCGCATTGGCCCGCTCGGCTTCCTCGCGACCCCGGACCTTGATCGTGAATCCGGCCATGATGCCTCGGGCAATTATGGCCTCCTCGACGACATAGCGCTGTTGCAATGGGTGAAGGCCAACATCGCGGCCTTTGGCGGCGATCCCGATCAGGTCACCATCGGCGGCCAGTCGGCCGGTGCCGGTTCTTCTGGCTTCTTGTCGATGTCGCCCCTGGCGAAAGGGCTGTTCAAGCGGGCCATTCTGGAAAGCCATGCCCGGTATCCGCGGGATCTGGAGCTGAGGTATTTGTCGGTATCCTATCGGACGAAGGTGGCGGCCGAGACGGCCGGACAGACGTTCATCGAGGCACATGGCGCCCATACGGCGGCGCAGTTGCGAGCAATGCCCTGGCAGCAGCTTGTCGTCGGCAATGTGCTCGACGTGGACGTCGATACCGGAAGTGCGGCCAAGCCCCCCCTTTTCCGCCCGGTCGTCGACGGTTGGGTGCTGCCGCATGACTATGAGGAGACCTATCGCCTGGGCAGCCAGAACGACGTCTCGATCCTGGCAGGGAACAACAAGGATGAAACGGGTGCCGTGCCGGAAACGGCCTTTGCGATCCTTCGCAATGCCGCCGCGGATAAACGTCCCGGAATGCCGCATACGAGCGTGACCCTCGATGGATTTCGCTCGGCCGCCAGGGCGAAGTTCGGCCCCATGGCGGACGAATTTCTAAAATTGTATCCGGCGTCGAACGACGACGAAGCTGCTCTGCAGAACAATGCGTCGGTGCGCGACAATTCGCGCATATCAACCTATCTCTGGGGCACTCAATGGAGCCGCGCCAACAAGAAACCGATATACACCTACTTCTGGACCCACGCGCTTCCTGGTCCGACCCATGACCGATTGGGCGCGTTCCACGGCTCCGAGATCCCTTACGTCTTTGATAGCCTCGACGCATTGAAGCTGCCCTGGACGGCCGACGATCGCGAAATCGCGGATGTCATGTCCTCTTACTGGGTGAACTTCATCAAAACCGGAAATCCAAACGGACCCAATCTCCCCATTTGGCCCGGCTACGATCCGCAAGTCGCAACGGTTATGTCCGTTGGCGACGAATGGAAGCCCATTCCCGTGGCGCCACCCGAGAAACTCGATTTTTGGGCTCGCTTTTTCTCAACGCAGAAAGCCTGGTAATTCGATATGTTCAAGCCAATTAGCGCTGCCGTCACCCTGCTCTCGATCGCCGCGGGAGCGTCGGCCGCAGAGGTCCCGTTGCTTGGTCATACTGCCCGGCTGGCGACCGACGTGGCCTCGATGACGTCGTCGTCATTGACCGTGACCAGCCCTTCCTTTCGGCCAGGTCAGGACATTCCGTTCGAGAACACTCAGTATCGCGGCAACATTTTTCCAGGTCTGTCGTGGAGCCAGGGGCCGGACGGGACGAGGTCCTACCTTGTCATCATGCAGGGTGAGCCGGAACGCGCCGGAGCCATGACGAGTATCCATCTCACGCTTTATAATATTCCCGCGCAAATCCATACGCTGGCCGTTCGAATGATCGACCCGCCAAATGGGGCCGTCTACGGGCCCAACGTCCATGGACTGTCGGCCGCCTATGCCGGCCCCCACACCCATACGCTCGCCAAACAAGCTTACCATTTCCAGGTCTTTGCCCTCGATATTCTGCTGCCTGCCCCGGCAAATCAGAGCTTTGACGCCATCGAGGCCGCCGCAAAGGGCCATGTTCTAGCTGCCGGCGATCTGGTCGGATATGCGCGAATGGACCCGCAGTCACCAGAGGCCCGCAAGCTTTCCGCAGACGCCCATCGCTAGAGCGGCATTCCGGTACGCCGAAGCGAGTGGCCTTACTTTTCCGGGGTCAACGGGTACGCTGGAACACGACAGAGAATTGTTCTGAGACTACGCCTATCTCCCGTCATGCCAGGGGCCGTCAGCCTCTAAATGACGGCACGGTCAATATGACAGACCCCCGGACCTATAGATGCGCGGCAGCACCAGGTTCTGTTCCCGTGTCCCTAGGGGCTGCGGTCTTCCCCCAGCCCCTGACTGGCGTCCGAACCGCCTGCCGGTTCGGACGCCTCTTTTTCGACAATAACCTGGAAGGCCATCCTGATGTCCCAGCAGCCCATTCGCCAATGGATGAGCGTCAAAATCACCGCCAGAACCGAAGAAGCCCTGGACATTGTTGCGTTCGAGCTTGCCGACCCGGACGGCCGCAACTTGCCGCCTTTCAGCGCGGGCGCCCATATCGACGTCGAGATCGGCGACGGCCTGGTGCGGCAATATTCGCTGTGCAACCCCCCGGGCGAACAGCATCGCTACCTCATCGCGGTGCTGAAGGTGCCAGACTCCCGTGGCGGCTCGGTCGCTATGCACGGGCGTTTTCGGGAAGGCAGCCTCATAAATATCAGCGAGCCGAAGAACAATTTCCCCCTCGTCGCCTCCGCAAGGAAGAGCCTGCTCTTCGCCGGCGGTATCGGCATCACGCCGATCCTCTGCATGGCGGAACGGCTCGCCCAGACCGGCGCCGATTTCGAACTCCACTATTCGACGCGATCGGCGGAACGCATGGCCTTCGCCAGGCGGATCAGGGCTTCATCCTTCGCCGACAGGGTTCGCTTTTATCTCGGTGACGGCTCGACGGCTCGAAAGCTCGATGTGAAGGCTGCCCTTGGCAAGAAGGGCCTCTTCGGCAGCGTACCGCGCGACGTGCACGTCTATGTCTGCGGTCCGACCGGCTTCATGGACTGGGTGCTGAAGACGGCCAGGGACAACAAGTGGCGCGACGAGCAATTGCACCGCGAATATTTCGCGTCCGTGGCCCTGCCGGCCGATGCCACGTCAACCGAATTCGAGGTTCAGATCGCCAGCACGGGGCTGACGTACCTGATCCCTGCCGACCTGCCGATCACCAAGGCCTTGCGACTTCACGGCATCGACATTCCGACCTCGTGCGAAGAAGGCGTCTGCGGGACCTGCCTGACGCGGGTCCTGGAGGGTATTCCCGATCATCGCGACCTCGTTCTGTCGGCCAGGGACAAGGCGCGTAACGACCAGATGACCCCGTGCTGTTCCCGATCGAAGAGCCCGAAACTGGTGCTCGACCTTTAGGGCGCCGATCTGATTGCATCAGATCGGCGCCCTATTTTTTGTTTTAACGCACTTTTTGATCCGAAACGAAGTTCGGCTTTTGGCCATCGATGCCGTCCGCCCAAAGACACAGCCGTTCGATCGATGGCGGTGGTATCCGCCTTATGGGATTGCGCTCCAGCTAGAGCGTATTCCGATCTGATTGCATCAGATC
>OVEP011218207.1_pt1 | contig 10503 bp, 1 predicted proteins | sample 1779801 | NCBI WGS metagenome assembly OVEP01 (sample SAMEA3914791, study PRJEB12502) | metagenome | biome: forest; material: soil | place: Canada | collected 2011-07-03 | depth 0.1 m
TCGAAGTAGACCAGCGCGACCGCTTCGCGCAAATCAGGGGATAATTCCCTCAGCGCCCGGTGTACTCCGCCAAAATCGGCGGACCGCGATGCCGAGCGCGTTTCCATCTCGTTGGTAAATCCGGCTAGGCCATCCCGTTGCCGCGACGTTCGCCGCCCCCAGTCGATAGTCGCATTGTGGGCAATCCGGTAGAGCCAATTCTTGAACGAGGCCGTTCCGCGATAGCCGGCGATACCGCGGGCCGCGCGGATGAAAGTCTCCTGCGCAATATCATCCGCCTCGGTCTCAACGAGGCAAACCCGGTAGGCGAAAGCGTGGATCATGTCGTAGTAACGGTCAAAAAGGAGCTCGAACGATTGGGGATCACCGGATTGGGCTTTGCTCACGAGTTCATTTTCCGGCACATCTCCATCGATCTCCTTCATTCGGTTATCCTTAATGACGGTGAGCACGGACAGATCCTTGGAGAAATTTCAATCTCGGTCGGATGAAGTGGCCGGTGACCGTGGAATAGGCGCAACGGAAGCAGACGGCGGCGTTGGAACGGCAACCCTCATGGAAGCGGAAACGTCGCTCGAGGCAGGTAGAACGACAGGAGCGGGTGCAGACACCTGGACCGCGGGAGTGGGTGCGACCGGAGGAGCGACGACCGGAACAGCATCGGCGGCTTTCACTCCGTCAGACGGTGGCGGCGCGGAGGCAGCCACGCTACCGGATCCCGGATGAGCGCGATAGGCGTCTATGTCACTCCAGGGAATGACCCAGAAACCTCCCATGGCCTGTCCGACAACCAATCCGTAGTCGGTGGCGTGAACGCTCTGATAGTTAAAAATGATCGGCTGCCTCCGCGCGAGCATGGGGTCGCCACTTCCTGGCGACTGAAATTTCAACGGGATTTTGAGGCCGCTTTTTTGTCCCTTTGCAAAATAGTAGAGGGAAGTCTTAAAATCGTCTTTGGTGGCATTCATAACATTGGCGTAAAGGCAAAGGTCGTCGCCACGCATGACTGCACTCGCCTGCCAGAAGACATCGGGCGCCGTCGTTCGGATTTCGTCCGGTATGTCCCAGCGCGCAGTTTGATTGCCGGTGGCCGGGGCCCGATTCGGATTGGACAGGAGAACGGGATTATCGGTCCCGTTCATCAGCACAATCTGCGCGAAGCCGTGTTGATCGAATCCCTTTCCCACCAGTTCCCCTCCTGTGCCCTCCTTGACATCGCACGACATCGGATCGGTTGTGACGGGAACCCATTCGTTTTTCCCCGCCGGTGTGCCGAAGACCTGAAAGTGGGGTGATTCGGCATCGACCGCAAGCATGAGGCCGGACGGGGAACTCCACAGGCTGAGCGGGAACCCCAAGGGCTTCCCGTCGAGGGAACTTTGCGGCGGAATCCGCCGGGTGCTGACGAGATTATCGATGCCACCGTCCGGAAGCGACACGTGAATCAGGCCTGAGACGGCCGAGGTTGGCGTTTCTCCCTTGGCGCGAAAATCGATCATGTCCGCTTGAACATCGTAGATCAAATAAAGCTGCTGATTGACCCAGCACGGCCTGTAATCGGAGGAAGGAAGATCGAGTTTGCGCCAGGTGTGGTCGGCCCGGGAGCAAAGGAGAACTTTGCCGAAGATAGCCACGACGATGTATTGCGGCGTCACCCCGACGCAGCATCCCCCAGGGGTATACGCGCGATTGCCGATGAGGTCGTCCGGAAGCGTGAAGGCCGAGTCGGCCTGAAGATTGGTGGGATCGACGCAATGAACCTGTTTGCCCCCAAACATGACGAACCAGACCTTGTTCTCCGCCGTGATCAAACTGGGGGCAAAGATCGCCGATCGCATGGCCTCAAGGCCCATGGGGAGGTTGAGGGCCCAGTGGCGATTCACGGTCAGGAAGTCACCCCCGCTGCTTGGTGGTGGTGCGGACACGCCGGCATAAACCACCAACGCCCTTCGCGCCTGCTCAAAAGCGGTGATCATCTCAGGATCCTGCGGGGACTGCGTCTGGTACCACTGACGATAAGCATCCAGGCAATTCAGCGTCGTTTTTGCGATCTCAGGCGACACTTTGTAATAGATGTCGGGCATCCACTTGATCCACTCGACCGGGAGAACGGCACTCTGACTGAGCAAGTTCCATCCCATGCTGCGAAACGTATTGAGGTCGGCCACGCCAGTCTTTTCTCCGCGGGTAATAGCCCAAAGATTTTGTTGAAAACCGACGAGAAGGTCGTTTCCGCGCGGACCGGCAATGCTGGCAACGTTATCCAAAAGGAAGCCTTCGAACTGGGTGTTCTGGATGTTAAAGTTCCGATCATCCCTGCTGTGCATGCGGGTGAAGGAGAATTTCAGGGCATCGGCCCGTAGAACCGGATCGGATGACTTGTTTAACTCTTTTTGGAAATCGTCCCAAATCGCGCCAAGTTCGGGCATCGTCTGATGGTCCCATCCAATGATCCAGGGCGAGCCCACGCCCCAGTCCTCGGCTGCCATGTTGTCATCGGGATTCGCCGCTTTCATTTCCGGCTCAGGCAGGAGACAGGGCGGACGTACAACGAAATAACGCGACTCGAACCACTCCCTCCGGATGAGCGCGCCATCCGTCTGGCGGTTCAATAAATCGCGATAATAGGAGACCGTAGCCTCCGGCGTTTCATGCCAGTAGGGAGCGTAGCGGACCTCGTAGGTCAGAAAAAGATCGTGCTGGTCGGAAGGCCTCTTCGCCAGCAGCGGTTCCATCTGCGCAATGAGATTCTGCACCGAATGGCGCAGGTCGGCCGTCTCAGCTTCGTGGTCCCGGGCAAATCCCTCTTGATAGGCGAAGCGGAGCAGGCGCAGGCAGTTGTCGAGGACCGGCAGGCTCACGGTGACCGGGTCTTCCGAAGCTCCCGGTGGCCCGGAGAAACTCGGGTTTGCCTTCAAATAACGTCCGGCCAAATCCGCCGCTGTCGTTCCCCATTTCACGCGATCCGGCAGCGACGCCGGGTCCACCACGGGAGCTTCCGGAATATAGATCGAAGTGGCCGTTGGCAGTTCGTCGGTGTAAGCAAGCGAGGCATAAGCACGAACCTGCAAACAATGCGTCGCCGGAGAGTCATCTCCCAAGGCCAGTGCCGATTCGATCGCCTCCGCGCCTTCCTCCGTCAGGTTGTTGTCCAGGCACCACTTTCCCAGTTGCGCGTAATGGTCGGCTTCCGCCACGGGTTGCCATGACGCCTGTATCATCGGATGAGCTCGAATTTTTTCCGCCAGCCGGTCCACCAACGCGGGAAGATGGTCCGCCGAATCCTTGTCCGAGATGGAAACCTCCGCCCCACTTGGCGGCCGCACCCGCAGGTTCACTTCCACCTCCTTGTTTTCCCACTTCATGCTGCCGTCGATGAGGCTGCTGCCCGTCCAGAAAGGCGAGGTCTGCTGCGAGTTCAGCGTCTTTTCGAAGAGGGCATCATTGAGGCGCCAGCGCTCCAGCACTACCGTATCCGGCTCTGCGCTTAGCCGGATGGCCAACAAAAGGTTGATCTTCCGTTCCATCTCGCGGGCCTCGGGACCGTCGACTTCGAAGCGCAGTCCGAGCAACGACAAGGCACTGATTTTGCCCTTTTGGATCTGCCTCAGCTTGGGCCAGTAGGGGGCGAAATCCTTCACGATCTCGTTGGCATGCGCCACAGGATCCGATCCGTCCGATAGCGCCACTTCGCGTAGAACGATTCCCGGCTGTACCGCCACCAAGCGCACAAGGACACCGGGTTTTCCATCCTGTTTGACCGCGCGCAAGATCACCAAGCCATCGGCCGGTACAAACTGGACCGACGAAAGATCATTCGAGGTGATGGCCTCCTTCAGAGCTTGCTCCCGTCCAACCTTGTCCAGGTCGGACCGCTCCAGGACACTCAAGTCCGGGATGGCCGAAAGCTGCGCCGTCGTCACGTCGACCAGATCGCTGATGGTCGGATCGCCAATCACCGCGACCTTTGCCGCCTGGGCGAAAGCATGCGCCGCAACGGCCAGCCATAGCGGCAGTGCCAGGAACCTTAATAGACAGCTGCGCTTGATCTTCATGAAATGCCGAATGGTATTGTTGTTGTCGTAATGCCCTCTAAAGACGAACGCGATCGGCGAACCCTTGGCATTGTATCGTCACGCTGGCGATTTACTTTAGTGCATCATCGGCTTCTCCCACATTGAGAAGCACTAAGCAGAATTGGCGTGCTCGTTTGCAGCACCCAAGAAAACGTCCTTAGGCCGCGACTTCAGCCGTTACCGGAGGCTGTATTGCAGTGATGCTTCTTTAAGATTGCCCAGGTCCGACAACGCGGGCGTAGCCGTGGGGGCGAATCGAAGGGCGGGTGTGGGCGCGGGAGTGAGGCTCATCGCCACTTCCTGCCGGTGCACGTCGTTTTGGATATATTGCGTGTAGATCGCGTACTGATCGGGCGTCAGGATTTTGGCCAGGGCGATTTCTTTCGCCTGGGCCTCGGTCTCGAAGGCCGACGCCAGTTCGAATGGCGAACGGATGCTCTTCATCCGCGTCTGCGCGTCCAACGCGATCTGATAAAGGGCCGTCCAGACTTTGTCTTTTTGCGCGGCGTTCAAGTGCAGGAGCCGTGCAGCGGAGACCGTTTCGTTCGTCGCCGCCAATTCCGCTTCGACTTTCGGCGACTCCTCTTTTATTTCCTCCCAAGCCAACTCCTGTTGGGGATTCAGGATTTCCTTGAGGGCCTGGTCGACCGTTTTCACGATGGGCGTGTTACTGATGCACGCCCGTACCACGCTCTCCATCGTCGTCTTCAGCACGGCTTCCTGGGCGGGAGTGAGATGGAGCTCCGACTTGAGATGGGCGACCTCGCTTAGGATGTGCGCTTCTTGAAGAGCCGCGTCCTTGACCGGACCCACATTGCCCTCCGCTCCACGCCCGGCCATAGCGGCTGGGGTCGAGACCGGGAGAACCACGCCGGTTAAAGAGGCCGGCGTCTTTTTCGTGGCTGGAGACAGCGGCAAAAGAAGTGCCTCGCTATCGAGATGAACCAACTGGATTTGGGCCGTGGCGAGTTCACCCGGCTTGATGGAAATCATGACGTCGCGCACGGTGTTGTTCGGGGTTTCCTCGGGAACGCGGACCGGCATCTGGTACGCATCGCTCATCACCCAGCAGATCTGGTCGCCCGGCGGAAGATTGGAGACCGTGGCCACGCCGTCGGCATCGGTCGTCGCCTGGAAGTCGTCGTTCGGCACAAAGACATGTAGGAGTTGATCCGCCAGACTGGTGTCCCAATCCTGGGACAACTGGACCGTGTCGATCTTTCCGGCGAGGAAGGTGGAGAAGGCATGGAAGCTCTCTTGCGGGTGAAAGACGACTTTGGCGTTGGCCAGCGGTTTGCCCTCGGGCGTGAGCACTTTTACCCGCGCCGTTCCGGTTGGCTCCATCGCAACGGTGATGGATTTCGCCAGGGAATCCCCGGCCAGTTGAGCGCGGACGGAGGCGAGTTCCCAGGTTCGCGTCGGTGCGGGTGCGCGCGAAATGTAACCGCGGCAAAGCGCGATCACCTCGACATATCCGGGAGGAAGATTTGTGAGGAGAAAGGAGCCGTCCTCCGCCACGGATGCCGAGGACGTCCAGTTGATGGGATTGAGGAGGTGGGAAGGGCTGTACGCGGACATGGTCGCCTGCACGTAGCCGTTGCGGATCGGTCGCGGCAGGGAGGGATCGAGCATTCCCTGAATGGCCCGCGCGGCCGTCACCTTGAAGTCCAAATGGATGTCCTGGGTCGATGTCACTTTCAACATTTGACAGGGCCCGAAGTAGGCTTGGTTGCCGGCATCAAAAGCAACGGCGCGCACTTCACAAGCACCAGTGCTGACGTAGGCGCTCTCCGTCCCCGGTTCCGAATCCGCGGTCCAGGTGATGACGCTTGGATCCAGGTCGCCCTGCTTGATCTGGCACGCAGCGCGGGTCAGCGAAACGCCCGGAGGCGGAATCATATGCACGGTCAGTTTTGTGCCCCGGGCCAAGACCACAGGCTGAAGTTGCTCGAGCTTGATGGAGGCCGTTTGCGCCACATATCCCGGATGCTCGACCATGAGCGTCAGATATTGGGTCGGCCCTTCGCGATTCACTTGAGCGGGATAGTCGATCGCCACGTTTCCCTGCTGATCGGTTTGCCGGGGCCACGGCGTGCCAGCCGGCACGGGCGTCCAATTGTCGCCGTAAAGAGCACCCTCTTTTTTCCCCAGCAACATTCGCGGATGGAAAACCGCGCCTTCAATCGGCTTCCCGGCGGAATCCTGCACGTGGACGATGAGCGTTTTGGTCGGCGCGGCGTCGGGAGGATTCGGCGCCGGCGACGTCTCGGCGACGCCAGCTCCGTGCAGGACGGAGATCAACTGCGGGTTGTTCGCCTTCACCGCCGCGGCCAAGGCGAGAGTGCCCACAGTCTGGCCGTCCGGCATTTTCAAATCGAGCCGGGCGCCGGCCTTGATCAGCTTGTCCGCGATGTAGGCCTCCGCGTTCCATGCGGTGAAAATTTGGTCTGGGACGGAAGTTTCGCCCGTCCCTTCGTCGGTTTTTTGCGGGGAAGGCTTGTCACTATCGTAATTCGAAACCGCCAGTCCGGTTTCACGGGCATGGGGAGAAAGAGCGGCCAGAGTCAGGGGTGTGTTTCCATCCGCATCGCGGAGGTTTGGGTCGGCGGGATGCGCTTTATCCCGGATCACGAAGACGATCATCGTATTTCCGGAGAAAGCCATTTGATGCAGCACGGTCCGGCCATGGTTGTCCCGATAGTTCGGATCGGAGGGATATTTGGCGAAGAGTTCCTTGAAGGCAGTTACGCGGCGCTGACATTCCTTTTCCGAAGCGCCCCATTCCCATTTCGTGACGCGCGGGTCCTTCGATTCCGGCATCAAATCAAAACTGGTCTTTGGAGTCATTCCGCTGGAGTTGAATTGATTCACATTCGCACCATGCGTGAGCAGGAATTCGGCAATATCAACGTGACCGCCGCGAACCGCATAATGAAGCGGTGTGTCGCCTGCCTTGTCGGTTTCGTTGACGTCCGCACCGTTTTTGAGGAGGTCACCGACTTGGGCGGCATCGCCTGAAACAGCGGCGATGGAAAGCCCACCCGCTTCACGATCCCTGGCGGTCTTGAGCAACTCCACATCGAATCGCTGTTTGAAAAGGCGCTGAACTTCGGCCATGTCGCCTTTTTTCGCCGCCGCGTGGAGGGCCTTCACCAAAGAATCATCTGAAGAAGTGTCCGGCCTTGGATCGGATGAATTACCGGTGGTCGAAGGCGCGGTCGTCACGGGCGAACTCGTGGATTGGACCGTGGTGCTCGTATCCGCTTTTTCCAGGAGGTCGAGAACCGGTTTGAGGTAGGCGGCACGAACGGGTGTCGCAGCCTGATAATCGTTCCGCACAAAGTCGATGAACGGCTTGCCTTGCGTGTCTACGGAGGAGGTTTGCGGGCTTAGGCCGGCATCGAGCAACTGCTTGAGCACGGCCAGTTCGGTCCCGCCGCCGTAGTAAACGCTCATATACAATATTTTCCCGGCCTCATCGCCAGGCACATCTTTCAGCGCACCCGCCTCGATCAGGAGCTTGACGCAATTTTCAAAGTGGTCCCTGGACCGAACAGTGGGCGCGGAAACCGTGCTTCGTTCCACGGCCATCAGAATCGCCTGATGCGTGGGATGAACGCCGTGCTTGAGTAAATCTTCCACCACCTCGTCCTGGCCATTTTCCGCCGCGACACTCAAGGGCAGGAGCAGATCGGCGTGCGGCGAGTGGCCGGGGCGAGTCCAGGTATCTTCCGGAAAGACGCCGCTCTTGTCGGGGTCCGCACCATGCGCCAGCAAAAGTTCCACCGCCGGCTTGTTCCCGAAAGCGGCGGCCACGGCCAACGGCGTGATCACCGTATCCTGCGGAGGGTCCGTCGGCGAACCGTGATCCAGTAGAGTCGTTAAATCTTCGACTGATGCCCCCTGGCTGATCTGGTAACTCAGCTCTGAAATACTTCTTACTCCGCGATCCCAAAGAAGCTTCACCATTTTCCCGTTGCCCCCATTCAGCGCGTACGCCACGTAATCGTCCGCCTTCGCGCCATGATCCATGAGCAACTGCACCATCTCGAGATTCCCATTCGCGATGGCCCCGGCGATGGGCCGGTCCACCAAGTCGTGCTTCGCGCCCCATTGGCCCTTGGCGTTGGGATCGGCTCCCTTTTCCAAAAGCGATTGGACAAGTTTCAAATCGCCCGAATTAACGGCGAGTAGCAGGGCGGTGGGATCTCCGGCGGGTGAATCCGCGTCGGTCGCCTTGGTACCCGCGTCCGCCGCTTCGAGGATTCGGAGGATGGGCGTGTAATCAGGTCCGGCGGGCAAGTTGTTTTTGCCTTCACTCGCCCGGCGGAGAAGGTCGATCACGGGTGTTTTCCCGTCCGGACCAATTTCATTCGGGCTGAAGCCGTGTGCCAGAAGCAAACGCACGAGTTCAGGATTTTGCGCCATGAAGCAGGCAACATTTAAAATCTTACCTTTCATCTTTGGAGAAACCCGCTCGAGAACGCCGTGCTTCGCCAGAACGTTCGCGGTCTCAACCGCTTTTTGTTGCAAGTCCACAGGAACAATGGAGGCAGCACTGCCCAGCGCTTCGAAGACGACCGGTCCCGCGGGCTGACTGGCGCCTCGATCAAGCAACAGACCTACCAAGTCGGATCGCCTGGCCGAGACGGCGAGCATGAGCGGCGAGAAACTCGGGTTGTATTTTTTGCCCTTCCAGTTGGGATCAGTTCCGTGATCCAGAAGCGCCGTTACCGTGGGCAGGTTTCCGCCGACAATGGCCACGGCCAATGGCGAGAGATACTCATCTTCAGGCGGCTGGGGTGAGCGGCCTTTTTGCAGGATCGCTTCAACACCTGCCACTTCGGCTCCCTGGCTGATCGCGTAACTGAGCGGAGAGCACCAGGATCCGCCGTGATCCCACAGCAGCTTGACGATGCGGTCATGGCCGTAGGCGAGCGCCTCCACCATATCAAACTCTTCAACCCTTGCGCCACCGTCCAAGAGTTGCTTTGCCTCGTCGTAGTTGTCGGAATCGATTGCCGCCTTCAAAGAGGTGGAAGGTTCGACGTAAGCAAAAGTGCCCGCGCCAATCGAGGGATCGCTGGCGCCCGAGTCGGCTTTCTCGACGTTTGCTTCTGCACTGGTCGGCGTTGCTGGCTTCGTCCAAGCCGTCATAAAGAGGATGAGGCGCTGCGGTTTTTCCGATGGTGAAACGTCATCGTCGAAAGCGTGGGACGCCGAAAAGTCATCTTGAGTTCCGGGCATTTGAATGGCTGTGGTTTGGCCGGATGTGAGTTTTTCGGAAACATCGACTTGATGACTGACGATGTTCGGAATAACGGACTTGTCGTCCCTTTGAATCGTTCCATGTATGCTGTCGGCGACGAATTTGCCAACGACGTCGATTGTGCCCTGGTCTAACCTGAGAGTTACGTTTAACCGTATGAGCCGGGCGATGGCTTCTCCCGTCGGACTAGGCGGTCCGTCAAATCCGAGGACAAGGAGTTGGCCGAATCGCGTGTAGACTGTGGGCTGCCCGATGACTTTAAACAGTCCAAGTCCGGAAATGCTTTTGTAGTCGCCCTTTTGCACGGCGGCATCGATTTCGTTGCGATGCGCTTGATAGCTTTCGTCGGCGATTTCGATGGCTTTGACTTGGATATAGGCGGTTTGGCCGGCATCTTGTGCAGCGGACAACTCAGAACTGGCGTCGCCTTTCTGGACGGCGGCGATCAAGGCTTTGGCAAGGGCGGGATCTTCCGTAGGTTTGTCTGATGTCGTACTCGGACTGCCCGCCTCGATCGACGTCTTGTTCCCGTCGGAAGGCGTTTCCGGACCATCAAAGCGCTGGATGATCGCCTTCGACCGCAACTCCTGCATCCATTCATTGGTGAGTTTGGTCGCCTCGGCGGTAAAGAGGGCCTGTTGCTTTTTCTGGGCCTCTGGATCGGTAGGCGAGAAATGTTGACTCCGCATATACGCTTCAGTGGGACCATAAACTTTCAGGTCTTCCATATGGGCACAGATCTCGTCCTCGCGGTCCCTCTCCGTAAACCGCTCGAGCGTCATGCCATTTTTTTCCAGATTTTGGACGAAGGCATTTTTATCGCCGCCGAATCCCTTGATGCCGAAGTCGATTCTCGCCTGGACCTGGCTTGGGCGAAACGGGTCTTTCGAGGCATCAAAGGATTCAATCACGAGTTCGCGATCAATGTCGTTCTGAGCCCGAAATGCCATCGCCTCGGCCATTTTCTGCTTCAGCTCATTCCCGCTGTATTTGGTCCGAAGATAAGGCTCGGGAGAGAGCCCGTAATAGTCGATGTCCTCCCAATAGATGGGCTTGTGATTGACGAGGGCGGCAATGCCTTTCTGCTTTGCTTCGGCGGCGCTCATCGCCGCTGGGCTGACAGGAACGGAACTGTATTGCGCTTTCAACAGGGAAGCC
>OVEP011193704.1_pt1 | contig 10479 bp, 7 predicted proteins | sample 1779801 | NCBI WGS metagenome assembly OVEP01 (sample SAMEA3914791, study PRJEB12502) | metagenome | biome: forest; material: soil | place: Canada | collected 2011-07-03 | depth 0.1 m
GCGCTGCTGCTGGGGCCGTTGATGGACCGCTTCGGTTTCTATCGTGTCCTCGCGTTCAGCTTTCTGGTGGCGACAATTTCTGTCTCATGCGTCGGTCTCCCTGATCTATCGACAGGATTGCGCTTTGCGGTCGTGCTGATCAGCGGGATCTGCATTGTAGGCGGGCAGCCGGCGGTCAATGCGTTGACCGCGACGCTCTATCCCACTTCGCTGCGGGCCACCGGAGTTGGCTGGAGTCTCGGAATCGGCCGGGCGGGTTCAATTATCGGTCCTGTCGTGGCGGGACAACTAGTCGAACTGCAGTGGTCGAACACGGCGTTGTTTGTCGCGGCCGCGGTGCCCGCGTTGGCATCGTGTCTGATGATTGTTTTCCTTAGCCATGTTACGAGGAAAAATCGGATCGATTGCGTCGAGTGCTAGCTAGTCACGGCAAATCTAGAGAGAATATTTCGATCAATAAATTAGCATTGCTAATGTAAAAAACACGATGGCGGTTTCTGTGCCGGGCTGACCCAGAAGAAGTGGCATCAGAGGTCGGCATTCAAGGAAGATGACATGAGTATTTCGATCACGGTGAATGGCAAGCGACACCTTCTGACCGTAGCTGCTGACACACCACTACTCTACGTGCTGCGCAACGACCTTCAGTTAAATGGTCCGAAGTTCGGCTGCGGTGAGGCGCAGTGTGGCGCATGCACGGTTATGGTCGGCAAAGATGCAACGCCCTCATGTGTTTTTCCGGTTGGCGCGGTAGGTGCGGCTCAGGTGACCACGATAGAAGGCCTGGGTCATGGCGAACACCTTCATGCGTTGCAGAAGGCCTTCCTCGCTGAGCAGGCCGCACAGTGCGGCTATTGCTCGAGCGGGATGTTGATGGCCGCGAAAGTGCTGCTAGAACGAATTCCCGATCCGGATCCGGCGACCATACGGCGCGAGTTGGCCGGCCAGAAATGCCGGTGCGGCACGCACAACCGAATCGTCCGTGCGATTCAGCGCGCAGCGCAGGAGTTGCGTGCATGAACACCATCAAACTTTCTCGACGCGCGTTCGGTAAGCTGGCCGGCGCGGTAGTCGCGACCTTCTCGCTTGCGCCATTCTCCGAGTTTGCGTGGGACGAGCCCGACCTCCCGGTTGATCTTCGCGCCAATCGCAAGCTTGACGGTTGGATTCGAGTCGACGAGGCGGGCACGGTTACGATCTTCACGGGAAAGGCTGAGCTGGGGCAAGGTATTCTCACCGCGCTCTTGCAGATCGCTGCGGACGAACTCGATGTGAATCTGGATCGCGTGCGCATGATTTCCGCGGATACGGCCCGCAGCCCGAACGAGACCTACACCTTCGGCAGCCAGTCGGTCGAGCAAGGCGGGGCGGCGTTACGCGCTGCCGCAGCCCAGGCGAGGGCGGTCCTCGTTGGCGTGGCGTGCCGGCGATTCAACGTACCGGCGGCGGATTTGCGCGTCGAGAACGGTGTCGTGCTGACTGCCGACGGCCGCCGCATGACGTACACGGAGATTGTGAGAGACGAACGGGAGCTTCTCGCACGCGAGGTGACGGCGGACGTCACCCCGAAGCGTCCGTCGGAATACAAGCTGGTCGGCAAGTCAGTGCCGCGCATTGATTTTCCGGCAAAGTTCACCGGCGGCGCGGCATTCGTTCAGGATATGCGTCTGCCGGGCATGCTTTTCGGCCGTATCGTGCGGCCTCCGAGGTATGGCGCGCAGCTGGTTTCACTCGACGACGCATCGGTCAGGGCGCTCGCGGGTGTCATCGCCGTGGTTCGCAATGGCAACTTCCTCGGTGTCGTCGCCGAGCGCGAAGAGCAGGCGATAGCTGCGCGTCGTGCGTTGCAGGAGGCGGCGCAGTGGAGCGCGGATTATGTTCCTTTGCCCGACGTCGACCACCTCGAGCCGGCATTGCAACGCTGGCGAAGCGCCGATGCCGTGATTGGCGAAGCGGGACAGGACACGCCCGTGCCTGATAGCGCGACGCAGCTGGAGGGGACGTACTCTCGCCCCTACCTGTCACACGCGTCAATTGGGCCTTCGTGTTCCGTTGCGCAGCTCAAGGACGGGCACATGACCGTCTGGTCCCACACGCAGGGTGCGTTTCCATTGCGCGGCAATCTCGCTACGGTGCTTGAAATGCCCATGAACGCGGTCGACGTGGTGCACGTGCCGGGTTCGGGTTGCTACGGCCACAATGGTGCTGACGATGTGGCGCTGGATGCGGCGCTGCTGGCTCGTGAGGTGGCGGGACGGCCGGTGAAGGTTCAATGGATGCGCGATGACGAATTCGCATGGGCGCCGATCAGTCCGGCCATGGTGATGCGGGTGAAGGCGGCGCTCTCCTCGGAAGGCCGCATTGTCGACTGGAACTATGACGTTTGGAGCAATTCGCACGCAATGCGGCCGGGCCAACCCGGTGGTGTGAATCTGCTGGCCGCCTGGCACCTCGCCAAGCCCTTTCAGCCGTCGGCACCCGTGTCGATTCCACAGCCATACGGCAATGGCGACCGCAATGCGGTGCCGCTCTACGATCTGGCGCGCAAGAGGGTGACGAACCACCTGCTGCTGGACGCACCCATTCGCACGAGCTCGCTGCGCACGTTGGGCGCTTACGGAAATGTCTTTGCGATCGAGTCGTTCATGGACGAGCTTGCGCTCGCGGCAAATGCCGATCCGGTCGCGTTTCGCCTCGCGCACCTCAGTGATCCGCGTGCGCTTGCCGTGGTGCGGGAGGCGGCCGGCCAGTCCGGATGGCGGCCCGGGTTGAAGGGCGACGGGCAACGCGGACGCGGCTTCGCCTATGCGCGCTACAAAAACATTGGGGCATACGCGGCGATCGTCGTCGACGTGCACGTGGACCGCTCCACGGGCGTGATCAGTGTGACGAAAGTGACTGCCGCCATTGACGTGGGTCGCGTGATCAATCCTGACGGTGTGAAGAACCAGATCGAGGGTGGCATCGTCCAGGCGCTGAGTTGGGCGCTCAAGGAGCGCGTCATGTTCAGTCACACCGAAATCACCACGCGCAGTTGGCAGGATTACCCGATCCTGAGCTTCGCCGAGGTGCCCCCGATCGACGTCGTGTTGCTGAACCCTGCCGATGCGGCTTCCCTCGGCGCAGGCGAATGTTCCCTAGGCCCGACGGCAGCCGCGCTAGCGAACGCCGTGGCGCATGCAAGCGGCGCCCGTGTGCGCGATTTGCCCATGGTACCGGGCAAGTTGCTTGAGCGTCTCGTCTGACGTTTGTTCGTCCAGATCAGGCGGCGAGGTGAACATTTTTGAGCCCGTTCATTTCAGTCTGTCGCACCGGTAGGTTGAGGGTTTACATGAGTATGTATATTTGAAAAATCAACTACAATCCATTTCAAATATGATTGAAAAATCAAATAAATGTGACTCAACCGAATTCGAATAGGCCGGCGCTTGCGGCCGCGGTCTGCACCAGGATCGCATCTGTGGTGCGTGTTTTATCTGACCATGCGCCGGGACGGAATCGGATCGGTCGAGTCTGCGGGTAGCTGACTATGATCAATTCGAATCTGATCTTCGATAGATTTATTAGCATGGCTAATTAAAAAATAATCGAGATGATGGTTTGTACGCTGGGCTGATCAGAAAAAAAGTGGCGCCGGAGATAGAAGGTTTCGATCCGGGTCAGACGGCCATACAAAGCGAATTGGCCCGCTAGAAGTCGTTGACGTCTTGAAGAGACACCTGAAGGGGAAGTCAGGTTGTGACACGGCCCCGGAGCACGTCCGGTAGACAGGGGTAGAAAACGGAGATCGGTTTTGGAAACTCAAGTCATCATTGTCGGCGCTGGCCCGGTAGGACTGACACTTGCGATCGACCTTGGCAGGCGTGGCATAGCGTGCGTGCTTGTCGAGCAAAAGGCCAAGCCCCAGTTTCTGCCGAAAATGGAGCGTTGCAACGCGCGGACCATGGAGATGTTTCGGCGGCTGGGCCTCGCGGACCGTATCCGGGCCGCCGGCATGCCCGAGGACGTTCCCATGGATGTCCAGATCATCCGCTCCATGGTGGAGCCGCCGATCCTGCGCTTGCCTTATCCATCGGTGGCGGAGGCACTCGCGCTGACGCGCGCGAGCCACGACGGCAGCCTGCCGCTCGAACCGTATCAGCTCATTTCGCAGTACACCCTGGAGCCGCTTCTTCTGGAGGTAGCCGAGCAATTGCCGGCGGTCACCGTGATGCGCAGTACGACGTTTCTGGAATTCGCCGAGCAGGACAGCGGCGTTCTGGTAGCGGTCAATGACGCCGGCGGTACGAGAAGGATATTGAAGGCAGCCTACCTTGTGGGCTGCGACGGTGGCACGAGCCCCGTGCGTAAGCAACTGGGCATCCGTCTGGAGGGCGAGGGCGACATTGCGCGGCTGAGGCAAGGCCTGTTCTACTGCGAGCAACTGGTCGAGCGACTGCCGATAGGCAACGGACCGCGCCGGGGGCGGCACTATCTGGTAGCCGGCGGACCGCCGACCTTCATGATCATGCAGGATTCGACGCGTCACTGGACAGTCCATTCCGCCGTCGAGAGCGATGACGAGATGCGACGGATGTTCGAGCGGATCATCGGCGTGCCGCTACCCTACGAGATGCTCTATTGCGCGGAGTGGCGGCAGAACCTGTTGCTGGCCGAACGCTATGCAGAGGGAAGGGTGTTTCTCGCGGGCGATGCAGCGCACCTCGTGATTCCTACGGGCGGTCTCGGCATGAACACCGGCGTTGGCGACGCCATCGATCTTGCCTGGAAGTTGGCCGCCACGCTGCAAGGGTGGGGCGGACCCGGATTGCTGGCCTCCTACGAAGCTGAACGGCGCCAGATTGGCGAGCGGGTCGTCGGTGCATCGCGCTACGCGTCGCTGGGATACCGCGCCTGGTTGGGGGAGGTGCGCCCGGGCATCGGAGACGGTACGCCCGCAGGGGCGGCGGCTCGCGCTCACCTTGTCGAAGTGGCGAACGTGCAGCAGCGCAAGTCGAACGAAATGATCGGCGCAGAGCTGGGCTATCGCTATGTCGATTCACCCATTATCGACAATGTGCCGGGCGGCCCGCAGCACGATCTGCGTGCTTATTTCCCCACGACCTGGCCAGGCGCGCGGCTTCCCCACATGTGGCTCAACGACGGAAGCGCCATTCAGGACCGGCTGCGGTCGGACCGCTACACGCTGATCGACGTCGTGGGTGGGCACGATGCCAGGCCGCTTCTCGCCGCGTTCGAAGCGCGCGGCGCGCCGCTCGATGTGCTGGTGGTCCCGGATTCCGCGCTTCGCACCATCTATGAGCGCGACCTTGTTCTGGTCCGGCCGGATATGCATGTCGCGTGGCGCGGCGACCGACTCCCGCAGGCCGCCGATGAGCTCGCCGCGAGGGTGATCGGACATAGCGCCACGAAACACGCATCCGGATCGATCAGCAGCCGCTGACCGAATCGGGCTAAATCGCATGGATAGGAAATCTAAACAATATTGGAGGCAGGCAAATGAACTCACGGTTGAATCGGGCCAGAGGTGGCCATACATGGCGCCAGGTGGCTGGGGGAGCGTTCTCGTTTCTTGCGGCATTTGCGTCGAGCGCATCGCATGCGCAGAGTTCTGTCACCCTGTATGGGATCATCGATACCGGCATTGAATATGTGACAAACATCGGTCCTCAGAAGTCCAGTTCAGTGCACATGCCGTCTCTCACTGCCTCGCTACCCTCGTTGTGGGGTCTTCGTGGCAAAGAGGATCTGGGTGGTGGTCTGAGTGCGGTCTTTGTATTGGAGTCGGGTTTTGCTCCAGCACAGGGTTCGCTGAATCAAGGGGGACGTCTGTTTGGCAGGCAGGCCTATGTCGGGCTTGCGGGGCGGTGGGGCACGTTGACCCTCGGGCGGCAATATTCGCAAATTTTCTGGACAGCACTCACGGGCGACACGCTGGCGCCGAATATCTATGGCGCCGGCGATCTGGATCCCTACTTGACCCAGCCGCGCGTTGACAATTCGATCGCCTATTCCTTCACGTCGTCGGGACTGACCGTGGGCGTGACGTATTCGCTCGGACGTGACGCGGTGGATAGTGCGCCGGCCGGCGGGTGTGCCGGTCAATCGCCGACTGACTGGCGGGCCTGCAAGGCAATGTCAGCGATGGTGAAATATGATTCGGGCAAATGGGGCGTGGCTGCGGCCATCGACCGCAACTACGGTGGGGGTGGCACCGGTTCGCCCCTGCCACTTAGCTCGCAAACCGATACACGCGCCCTTATCGATGGCTATGTGAAGTTTGGTAACTCGACTATCGGCGTGGGATTCCAACATCGAATCAATCACGGAGAGCAGACACCGACCATTTTCGACGCGACCAGCAACTACTGGTGGATCGGTGGCTCCTATTTTCCCCGTCCGGATATTGCGCTTGACGCGCAGTTCGGCCGTATCACCGTGAGCGATCGCGCCGCCGGGGGCTCCGTGATCGCCGCGCGCGCGATGTATTTATTGTCCAAGCGCACCTCGGTGTACGTCACAGCAGGGCGTGTGTTCAACCAGCGTAACGGCGCGTTCTCGATTGACGGCGGCGTGGTCCCGCCCGCATCGACGCCATTGCCCGGCGTGGATCAAACCGGTGCGATGGTGGGTATTCGCCACATGTTCTAAATGGCCCGTGGCGGCTCGATGTGTTGCATCGGCCGCTTGAAGCCGCCTCGGTCACCAGGCACTCAAGCGCCCGTGCTATCCCACAGCGGGGCAAGGCCGGGCGGATTGACAATCCGGCTGCCTGCCGTCGCCAATGCGTGTATGGCTGCCATGTCCGCACTATCCAACTCAAAGTCGAATACCGCGATGTTTTCTGCCAGTCGATCGGCCCGCGTGGTTCTCGAAAGTGCCACAACGCCGCGCTGTTGAACAAGCCACCGTAAGACGATCTGGGCGATGGTTTTGTCATGACGGGCTGCGATCTCCTTGAGCGTTGGGTCCGAGAACACGCGGCCAACCGCCATGCCGCAATAGCCTGTCACGGCAAGCCCAGCCTCGCGCGTGCTGTCGATGAGCAAGGACTGGTTCAGATACGGATGGTATTCGAACTGATTTGTGACCAGCGGAGCCGCCGAGAGCCGGATAGCTTCCGTCATTAGTGCACGGTTGAAATTGCTGACGCCTATGTGCCGGACCTTGCCGGCGCGCACGACCGCATTGAGCTCCCCGATCTGTTCGGCGAGCGGCACATCCGATCCACCCGGCCAGTGCAGCAGGAGTAGGTCGATGTAGTCCGTCTTGAGCTTGCGCAGGCTCTCGTTGACGGATGCATCGAAGTTCCTTGCGGAGTAGTTGCTGACCCAGACCTTGGTCGTCAGAAATACTTCGCTTCTCGCGATACCAGATGCGGCGACGCAGTCGCCGACCTCGGCCTCATTGCCGTAGATTTGCGCGGTGTCGATATGACGGAAGCCGGCACGAAGGGCTGCGGGGACCGTTCGATAGATATCGTCGCCGCTCATCGCGTAGGTGCCAAAGCCTATGGCCGGGATGGCTGCGTTACCGGCGTGGACGGTTTGCATGAACTATTCCTTGTAGACGAGCCGAACCACCTCGACAGCGGTGCGGGCAGCCGAACGACGTAACGGTCTCAATGGTGGCGAGCGGCGAAAGAAACCGGCCCCTCGACGTGTGATCTCATGGAAGCGTAAGCGATGGCACGTCCGCAAAGAAGCCTATATGTTTCGATTCAATCCATCGTCTTGGACGATAGATGAAAGTGCGATGATCGCGCCTGCGACCGTACGTCCAAAAATTGCCATGCCTTGTCTGTGTACCGGTTGTTACGCTTCCGAAGAAGTTATTTGAATGAAAGGAAGGCTGGAAAATCTGTACTGCTGATGAAGTGAGACGCTAAAAATTCAAACGTTGGTTCCTGCCGCTCGCTTGCCCCGAATCGTCTCAGCCTGCCGGTGTTGAATTCAACAATAATGAATGGGATAATATATGTTGAACCACGTGAGGCCACCCCTAGACATGTCAACACGACGACCGTCCATGGAAACCCGGGCGGTGATTTTCTGTGACTTCCATAAGGCCGAAGAATGACCAATGTGACCGCGAGGCGCGGCATTCAGTCTGTCGAGATTGCGTTCCGAATTCTTTCGGCGTTGCAGACCAGTGAGCGTGCGCTCCCTCTCAAGGAGATTGCTGCGCTGTCCGAACTGTCGCCGAGCGCGACGAGCAACTACATGATTAGTCTGGTGCGGACCGGGCTTGCGTCGCCGGACGAAAAACCGGGGTGCTACAAGCTCGGGCCGGCGTCGCTTGCTTTGGGTATGAGCGCGATCAACCAACTGGACGGATTCGATATCGTTCGTCGGGAAGTGATCGCCTTGCGTGAAGCCACCCTGAGCGGCGCGGCCGTGACCGCATGGACCGAAGATGGACCGGTTAGTCTCTTTAAGCAGGAGGGGCAGACGCGCAGTATTCTCGAGCTAAGAACCGGCCTGATCCCGCTGGTCACGACCGCTGCGGGAAAGCTGTTCATTGCCTGCCTTCAGCCTGCGCGAACCGACGATCTCATCAGCCGCGAACTGTCTGCGGGACAGGAATGGAGTCCGGCTACCTTGCGGGAAGAAGCGATCGCTGAATTGCGCAATTGTGGCTTCACAACGATTCATCGCGGGGACATGGGTTATGTGTCTGTCGCGGCCCCTATCTGGGACAGAGACGGAGATCTCCGATTTGCCATCAGTCTCATTGGATCGCCGGCAACACTGAGCACGGAAATTGAAAGTAAGGCGATCAAGGCGCTACTCGATAGCGCGGCTCGAGCGACGGTTGCACTGGGCGGAAAGGCCCCCAGCAAAATTGGGTAGAAGCGAGGCGCATCGATACCGATGCGCGCCGTCTGTCTCGGAGGGCGACACGCAACGGACATGTCAGGGCCTGTTTATAGCGTCAACAGGCCCTGCATTGAGAGCCGCGGCTTGCGCCCCGGCCTCCTCCTTGCATCCATCCTTCCTTCCGTCAATCTGTCCCGGCTGTGGCTGCTGCCAACACGATGGAATTGAATGCCTCCGGTGCTTCAAGCTTCGGCATGTGGCCGATTGCATCGAGTACGTGGAGTGTCGAATCGTGAGCAGCCTCGTGAATCGGCCTGGCATGGTCGTCAATTGGAGCGACGCGGTCCAGGTTGCCGATAATGACGGAGATGGGCGCTTGGACCGCAGGAACGACTGAAGGCGTATACGTGGAGAAGAGCATGTCCACGGCGTGCTCCCAGCCTGTAGGCGTCACCGCGTCTCTCAGCCGGGATACGACCGCGCGAACCAGGGGGCCAGCGTTCGGAGCAACCAGCGCGTTGACTACAGCGGCGCGCGCCTCGGGCGATCGTGCCGCTGCGCTTCGCATCAAGGCTTCTCGCGCCAGGTCGCGCTCCGTACCGGATAGATGTCCTCTTGCCACATTGGGCGCGCTCAATACGAGAGCGCGCGTAGCCGACGGGTACCGCGCCGCGAACGTTGCAGCGATGACACTTCCCCATGAACTGCCTACGATGGTTGCACGCGAAATGCCGAGCGCAGACAGCAGGGCCATGAGCGCATCCGCGTAATCCGTGGCGGCCGGCGTGCCGATCGCAAAGGGGCTGCTTTGTCCATAGCCGGGGGCGTCCCATGCAATCACCCGATGGTGGATGCGCAGTGCGGCGAACTGCGCACGGTATCCCGCCGAGCTCGAACCAATGCCATGCAGCAGCACGATGGCGGGCGCGCGCTCGTCGCCGGCAGCCCGATACGTGATGACCCGTTTATCGCCGAGGGTGGGGAGATGCAATGGTGCCTGTTCGACGGCGGGCAACGAGGATTCAAGTAGATGGCTATCTGTTTCAGTCATGATGGGAGTTGGGCCGATATATCAATCGCTTTAACTTGGGCAAATGCCCACTCACGCTTCTCTCAATGCAGCGGAGATCTCATGCGCAGTGGCCTTGAGGGTTTCTGCACAAGGGCCGTCAGCCGCGGCGTCGAAATGCTCTGCGGGGCCGATTGCGGTCAGTGCCAGCACGGCCAGTCCGCTCGGGGAAAGAATGGGCACGCTGATGGCGTTGGCGAGCACCCGGTCGTCATAGAACGGGCCGGGGCGCCTCGTCGCGACATGGGAAGCCCTTACGGATTCAAGTTCGCGTGCGAGTGATTCCGCGGTGTGGGGCAGTTCGTCAGACGCCTGGCGCCCGTTATCACGCAGCTCCGCCGTCACGAATCGATCGACTGCTTCGGGCGGAAGGAACGCCGCCAGCGCTAACCCCGAAGCGGACGACGTCAACGGCAGCACAAACCCCAGCGGCAGATCGGCGGCCACCGGCGTGGTGGCGGCTTGCCACGCGATTACCGTGGGACCGTGATTGCCCCACGCTACCAGCGCAAGTGTCTTGTCTAGCGTATGCGCGAGCCGCAACATGGCGCGGCCGGCCAGCCGGACAGCATGGGGCTGCGATTTCATCGC
>OVEP010005266.1_pt2 | contig 10476 bp, 9 predicted proteins | sample 1779801 | NCBI WGS metagenome assembly OVEP01 (sample SAMEA3914791, study PRJEB12502) | metagenome | biome: forest; material: soil | place: Canada | collected 2011-07-03 | depth 0.1 m
GTTGTCGGCCAGCGTGTACTGCTGGGCGATCTTCCACAGCGGCAGCTTGTCGGCGTTGAGCGTGTAGTGCCCCATGACGAGGCCGCCGGAATCCGCCCACGCGGCGAACTTGTCGTTCTTGCCGCCATTGATCTGCATCTGGTTTTCATAGAAGCGGTGATACAGATCGCGCGTCGTGGCCGTGATCGGCGTGTTGAAGCCCTTCGGGTCGTCGATGGCGAACGGGCTATTCGGCAGGTTGGCGGTCATCGCTTGCGTCACCGCCGGCGTCACGCCGGTTTGCGTCAGACCGTTCCACACTTGCGGCAGCGTGGCGAGCGGCGTGCCGTTGCGGTCGACCTGGGTGGCGCTCGTGGCCGTCACGTTCTGCAGACCGTTGGCGCCCGGGAAGTTGCCGTACAGATTGTCGAAGCTGCGATTCTCCGCGTAGATCACCACGACCGTCTTGATCGACGTGATGTCCGGTTGCGTGGTGACGTTGTCGCCGCCGCACGCATACAGGCTCAATGCTGCTGCGATCGCGATAGGCGTCGCGCAGATCAGTTTTTTGTTCATTTAGTGTGTGTTCTCTCTCTCGCGTTGGGGATGGGCCGCGTACCTTGCTTACACGTCTGGCCGCGAGCGAAAGTTTGAATAAGGTATTTGACAGAAAGATGTAAATAATTACGAATTGCTTGGATTTCGATATTTCCGTCGGCTGTATGTCATTTAAACGACATGTCGATGAAATACGCTCCCGGACTTCAATATCGCAAACTCACATCATTCATATGCGGCTTGGTCTCACGGGGATTTGGGAAACGGCGGTTCAGCCGCAAGCGCTGCGGCGTGCGCGGCGGCCGGCAGGCATAGGCGCGATGCTGTCCATGGCGCTCGCGGCACTGACTATGACCTTGGCAGCCTGCGATGCGGGCTCGCCGGCAGCGGGCGGCACGGCAGAAGCGGATGGCAAGGCCAACGCAATCGGCAACCCGCAAGTGAATGCCAAGGCGGATCTGAGCGCCGGTGCCAACGCCGGCGTCGAGGCGCAAGCGAATGCGTCGCCTGCATCTGGGCCCATGGCGGCCTCTGCCGTGAAAGTGGGCGCTCACGAAGCCGGCCAGACCCGCGCGCAAGTCTACGAGTCCGTGCGGCAGATGACGGCGCTGGGTAAGCAACTGTTCTTCGACGCGTCGCTGTCCGGCTCGGGCAAGCTGGCGTGCGCGTCGTGCCACAGTCCCGATCACGGCTTTTCGCCGGCGAATTCGCTCTCGGTACAACTGGGCGGCAACGACATGCGCCGCACCGGCATGCGCGCCGCGCCGACGCTCAAGTACCTGCAATCGGTGCCGGCGTTCGCCGAGCACTATCACGAGTCGGACGACGAAGGCGATGAAAGCGTGGATGCCGGGCCGACCGGCGGCTTGACGTGGGACGGCCGGGTCGACCGCGGCTCGGACCAGGCGCGCATACCGCTGCTGTCCTCATTCGAAATGGGCAGCACACCGGCGAAGGTCACGGCGGCGGTGAAAGCCGCGCCGTATGCCGACGCTTTCCGCGCGGCATTTGGCGAACATATTTTCGACAGCGACGACGCCACCTTCAAAGCGGTGCTGCAAGCGCTGGAAACCTTCGAGCAGACGCCCGAGATTTTTTATCCGTACACCAGCAAGTACGACGCGTATCTGGCCGGCAAAGCCCAATTGACGAAGGCTGAGCTACGTGGTCTGCAAATCTTCAATGATGAAAAGAAGGGCAACTGCGCGAGCTGCCACATCAGCCAGCGCACCATGGATGGCGCACCGCCGCAGTTCAGCGACTTCGGTCTGATTGCGATCGGCGTGCCGCGCAACCGCTCGCTGAGTGTGAATCGCGATCCGCATTTCTACGACCTCGGCGCATGCGGGCCGGAGCGTACCGACCTGGACGGCCGCGCCGAGTTTTGCGGCATCTTCCGTACACCGACGCTGCGCAACGTCGCGTTGAAGAAGAGTTTCTTCCACAACGGCATTTACCATTCTCTGGATCAGGTGCTGCGCTTCTATGCGCAACGCGACACGAATCCGGAAAAGTTTTATCCGGTCTCGAAGGGCAAAGTGCAGAAGTTCGACGATCTGCCGCAGCGGTACTGGGCCAATCTGAATACCGAGCCACCGTTCGATCGCAAGCCGGGTGACAAGCCGGCGCTCGACGAAGCTGAAATCAAGGATGTGGTCGCGTTTTTGAATACGCTGACGGATGGATATAAAGCGGGCGATAAAGTGGGAAACAGCGCGGGAAACAGCGCGGCCGCGAAATGATCGCCAGGCGATGACTGCGCCGCCGGCCGGGGGCGGCACGTGCCGCTGCGGGTGTGGTCAGTTGCCTGCGCCGGCAAGGATGTAATAGCAGGCGGCAAGCAGCAGTGCGAACGACATCAGGAGGCAAGCTGTGCCAACGCGTGTCAGCAGATTGGGCCAGCGCGCGCGAGGGAGGTTGTCCATTTGCACGATGCGTCGCGCAAGACCGGGGTCCCGTCTGATGGCGAGCGGCATAAGCGCGACGCAAAAGATCGCGAGCGCGACGGCGAAGGTTTCGAGAGCAAACGAGAGGTCCATAAGGCGGCGTGGGAAGCTTGATCGGCGCGACAGCGCAACAGGCCTATCTTAAGAAGACGTTTCATAAGAAGATATGAGACTCGTCCTAAAACGTCTGAGCAACCGTCGTATCCATTCGTTCCCGACAGACGGAAGCAGGGTGTTGCAGGCTCCCGCGGGTCGCCGCAGGGCCGCATCCGGGCGGTCACGTTGAGGGCGACATGCTATGCTTTTGGGGTCCAGATCACGAGGCGCCGTGAGCGCGCTCGAGACCGCCGAATTACTCTTCGAGGAGAACTCTTCATGTCGATGCGAACCCGTGCCCTGTTTCACTTGACCGTCGGTGGCCTGCTGCTTGGTGGCGCCATCGGCGCGCAAGCGGCGAACCTCGGTTTTCTGAACGACACGCCGATTACCTACATGAAGCAACGCGATATCGATTCGATCAAGAGCGCGGTCATCACCGCCTTGAATGACAAGCAGGACGGCGAAAGCACGAACTGGGTCAACGAAGGTACCGGCAACAGCGTCAAGATCGACGCGACGATCACCATCGCCAGCACCGCGAAGGACGGCGAGCGTACCTGCCGCGACGTCGGCGTCGTGCTGAATGCAAAAGGGCAGTCGATGAGCCTGCGTCCGCAGTTCTGCAAGCAGGACAGCGGCACCTGGCAATTGCAGAAAAAGCACTGAGCGTGCGGGCCGGTATGACGAGCCGCGCCGGCTTGCCGCCGGCGCAGCCTGAAGCCGTGCGTTCTTGCGGTGCGTTGCGGCGATGAGCGCGCGGGTCGTCTCGTGTGGCGTCGTACTGCTCGACCCCGACGGGCGGGTGCTGCTTGCGCACGCCACCGAAACGTCTCACTGGGACGTTCCGAAAGGACACGGCGAAGAGGGCGAAGCGCCCCACGTTACGGCGTTGCGAGAGATGGTCGAGGAGACCGGTATCGTGATCGAGCCCGGGCGTCTGAAAGATCTCGGACTGTTCGTCTACCGCCGCGACAAGGATCTGCATCTGTTCGCGGCGCGTGCGACCGCTGACGAGCTCGACCTGACTGTGTGCACTTGCACGTCGCTGTTTCCGCGCCGCTCTGACGGCACGCTGATTCCCGAAATGGACGCCTACCGCTGGGCCGCGCCGGACGAAGTCGAGCGGTACGCGAGCCGCAGTCTCACGCGGCTCTTTCAGACCACGCTTTCGCTCGCGGAACTGCATCGAACGCTATAGCGGTGGATTTGACGCTGCAGCTATAGCGGTAGCGTTGGCGCCACCCATACCCACGCGGTTTGCCTGACGCGCTCAGTCAAGCGCGCGGTCGTTCGGATGCGCGAATAGCGTGCGGTTCTGTTCCGACAGCGGAAAATTCAGATTGATGCCGTGCGGCGGAATCGGCTGCGTGAACCACTGGTTATACAGACGTTCCGTGTCGCCGCCGGTCTGCCCGCGCGCGATCACCCCGTTCACGAGCGTGCGGAACGGCTCGTCGCCCTTGCGAAACATGCAGGCGTAGACCTCGGAACCGAGTGGCGTACCGGTCACCACGAAGTCTTCGGGGTGCGCGTCGGTCGATTTGAAGCCGTACACGATCGGCTCGTCCATCACGAAGGCCACCGCCCGGTCATCCTTGAGCGCGGCGAATGCTTCAGGATGATCGCGCGCGCTCGTGATGCGCATGTTCAGGTGCTTCTCGGTGTTCAGGCGGCGCAGCAGGCGCTCGTCGGAGGTGCCCGCGGTCGTCACCACCGTCTTACCGGCCAGGTCCGGAAAATCCGTGATACCGCTGCTCTTGCGAGCGATCATGCGCACCGCGTACTGGAAGATGCTGTTCGAGAAGGCGGCGACATTTTCGCGTTCCACCGTATGCGTGGTCGAGCCGCATTCCAGATCGATCTGGTTGTTCAGCAACATCGGCGTGCGGTTCGACGAGGTCACCGTGATTTCGTGCACCTTCAGTTGCGGCAGGCCGAGTGTTTTCTTGATTTCGTCGACGATCTGCAGCGCGATGCTCTGCGAGTAACCGACCGTGCCCTTGCCGTCGAAGTACGAGAAGGGAATCGACGCTTCACGCACGCCGAGCACGACCACGCCGTCGTCGTGGATTTTCTTCAGTGTGCCGGTGAGTTCTTGCGCATGAGCAGGGCAGGCGAGCGATGCCGCGCCGAACGCGATCGACGCCATGAGTGCGCAACGCATGCGGTGTGCGACACGTAAGGCGCGGGTCATGCGCGTAGCAGGAACGGTACGCGTGTGACGCGTGCCTTGTGCTGCGCCCCATGCACGTGCCCCGCGGCGGGCTGCAACTTTCATCGGGCCTCCCTCACTGGCGCGTGCACCTATGCCGCGCTGTCTTTGTCGATGGAACATGATGCAACGAAACGGCGTGCATCCCACTCACGGGATGCACGCCGTATTCAAATCAGATGCAGCTCCGTGCTGCAGCGGCTCCAGCTTACGCCGGCTTGCCCCAGCTGTCGCGCAAGCTGACGATGCGATTGAACACGGGCTTGCCCGGTTTCGAATCGACACGGTCGGCCACGAAATAGCCATGGCGCTCGAACTGATAGCGCTGTTCCGGCAAGGCGTCGCTCGCACCCGGTTCCAGGTACGCATTGACCACACGCTTGGAATCCGGATTCAGCGCCTCGAGGAAGTCGCGGCCACCGGCGTCCGGTTGCGGTTCCTTGAACAGACGGTCGTAGATCCGCACTTCGGCCGGGACTGCGGCTGCCGCGCTGACCCAGTGAATGTTGCCCTTGACCTTGTAGGTGTTCGCGCCTTCCGTGCCCGATTTGCTGTCCGGGAAGTAGTTGCAGTGGACGGCGACGATGTTGCCGTTCTCGTCCTTGTCCGCACCGATGCACTCGACCACATAGCCGTAGCGCAGGCGCACCTTGTTGCCCGGGAACAGGCGGAAATAGCCCTTCGGCGGCGTTTCGTTGTAGTCGTCGCGTTCGATCCACAGCTCGCGCGAGATCGGGAACTCCCGAACCCCCATTTCCGGATGATGCGGGTGGACCGGCGCATTGCACGTTTCGGTCACGCCTTCGGGGAAGTTGTCGATGATCAGCTTGACCGGATCGAGCACGGCAGCGGTGCGCGGCGCCTTGTCGTCCAGATCGTCGCGCAGCGCGCCTTCGAACACGCTCATGTCGATCCACGAATCGACCTTGGTGACGCCAATGCGCTCGCAGAACAACTGGATCGCTTCCGGCGTGAAGCCGCGGCGGCGCACACCGACGATGGTGGGCATGCGCGGATCGTCCCAGCCTTCGACATGGCCTTCGGTCACCAGTTGCAGCAGCTTGCGCTTGCTGGTGATGGCGTAGGTCAGGTTCAGGCGCGAAAACTCGATCTGTTGCGGCAGCGGGCGCGTGAAAATCCCGGCTTCGGCCAGCTCATTCAGAATCCAGTCGTACAGCGGACGATGGTCTTCGAACTCGAGCGTGCACAGCGAATGCGTGATGTTTTCCAACGCGTCCGAGATGCAGTGCGTGTAGTCGTACATCGGGTACACGCACCAGGTGTCGCCGGTGCGGTAGTGGTGCGCAAAGCGGATCCGGTAGATAACCGGGTCGCGCATGTTGAAGTTCGGCGACGACATGTCGATCTTCGCGCGCAGCACGTGCTCGCCTTCCTTGAACTCGCCGGCTTTCATGCGGCGGAACAGGTCGAGGTTTTCCTGCACCGAACGCTCGCGGAAGCGCGACGGCGTGCCGACTTCGGAGGCCGAGCCGCGGTTTGCGCGCATTTCTTCGGCCGACTGACTGTCCACATACGCCTTGCCGCGCTCGATCAGCAGTTCGGCGAATTCGTACAGCTTGTCGTAGTAGTCGCTCGCGAAGTAGAGCTGGTCCTTGCCGTCTTTTTCCCACTCGAAACCGAGCCAGCGCACCGAGTCGATGATCGAGTCGACGTACTCGACGCTTTCCTTTTCCGGATTCGTATCGTCGAAGCGCAGATGGCACACGCCGCCGTAGCTGCGCGCCACGCCGAAGTTCAGGCAGATGCTCTTGGCGTGACCGATGTGCAGGTAGCCGTTCGGCTCGGGCGGAAAGCGCGTTTCGACGCGCTGGCCCCACTTGCCGGTGCGGTTGTCTTCGTCAATGATGTTGCGGATGAAATTGGATGCCGCTGGCGCGTCGTTGCGTTCGGTATTCATGCGAGAAGGTGAAAGTCTGTCGGGGACGCGCAATGCGCCCACTTATCCGTCAATTCTACCTGACGCGTTCGCTCGCGGCAGGCGAGTGCGGCGCGCAGCCAACGTTTGAGCGGTTTTGACCGTTTTTTGGGGTCGGGCGGGATCCTGCAAGCTGAGTTTAAGGTGCTGTAACAGGAGGTAAAACGGTTTGTTGACGCGGTCCACGGCGACTTACGATGCGGGCGGCGCACTCTCCACGCGCCGCGCACGGGCGACATGTTCGCCCACGGATTTTTTCCCCGGCGCCGCTTTGCGCCCGTGCGGCGCAAGTCAGACAGCCTCGCCGCCCACCCGCGCCCCGCTCAACCCGTTTCGGATTGCGCTGCCTGTGCCCTGTCGTGCAGCGCCGACCGAAGCGCTGCCGGGCGCGCAGGCCGCCTCACCCATTGGGCCGCCCTGGCACGGATGCTTTCCGTTCGTGCAACATGGCGCTCCTAGTTCCCGGAGTTTCTCGGATGTCCGTCCCGTCGCATGACGCGCCTCGCGCGCCTTTCGCCTCTTCGTCTTTCGCCCGGATCGTGACGGCCACGGCCGTGTTCGCCGCGCTCGCCGGCAGCTTTGTCGCGCCGGCCCCGGCGCTCGCAAAAACGCCCCCGCCCAAGGCCGTGCTGGACGCGTCGGCGGTGGCCGTGCCGGATCGCTACAGCGCGGACACCGCGCAGCAGATCTTCACTGCCGGCGGCAACGCGGTGGACGCCGCGGTCGCTATCGCCTTCACGCTAGCCGTGACCTGTCCGGACGCGGGAAATATCGGCGGCGGCGGGTTCATGACGCTGTTCATGGACGGCAAACCGTACTTTCTCGACTACCGCGAGCGCGCGCCACAACAGGCGACCCGCGACATGTACCTCGACGATAAAGGCAACCTCATGCCGGGTATGAGCCTTGTCGGCCATCGCGCAGTGGGGGTGCCGGGCACCGTCGAGGGCATGTGGGAAGCGCAGCAGCGCTTCGGCAAGCTGAAATGGAAGCAGGTGCTGGCGCCCGCGATCCGTTACGCTACCGACGGCTTCCAGGTCGAGCCGGGGCTGCAGCAGCGCCACGACGTGGCGGCGAAGAATTTCGCCGGCAAGACCAACTTCGATGCCTACTTCTCGAACCTGAAGGCAGGCGTGATGGTCCGCCAGCCTGAACTCGCGCAGACACTCTCGCGCATTGCCAGCGATGGAGGCCGTGAGTTTTACGAAGGCCGCACCGCGGATCTGATCGCCCAGCAGATGTATGGCCACGGGCTGGTCACGAAGCAGGACCTGATTCAATACAAGGCCGTCTGGCGCCAGCCCCTCACCGCAGATTGGAACGGCTACAAAGTCGTGACCGCGCCGCCGCCGAGTTCGGGTGGTATCGGACTGATCCAGATGCTGAAGATGAAAGCCGATCTGAAGCAGGCGTTCGACGGACTCGAACTGAATTCCGTGCCGTACATCCATCTGATCGCGCAGATCGAAGACCGCGTGTTCGCCGACCGCCAGCAATACATCGGCGACCCCGATTCGTACAAGGTGCCGGTCGACAAACTGATCGATGACGCCTACCTCGCGCAGCGCGCCGATGAAGTGAAGCCCGACGAGGTGCCGGGTGCCACGCCGGTTAAAGGCGGCCTTGGCGACGCGCTGCCGGAAAAAGCGCAAACCACGCATTTTTCGGTGGTCGACAAATGGGGCAACGCTGTGTCGAATACCTACACGTTGAACGGGGATTTCGGTTCCGGCGTGGTGGTGGACGGCGGCGGCTTTCTGCTCAACGATGCAATGGACGACTTTGTCACCAAACCGGCTGCCGCCGGGTCGTCCGGCGCAACGGTTGACGACCTGAATACGGTGGCGCCGGGACGCCGGCCGCTTTCGTCGATGACGCCGACCATCCTGTTGAAGGACAACAAGGTGTCGCTCGTGATTGGCACGCCCGGCGGCTCGCGAATCCTTACGTCGATCTTCCAGGTCATGACCAACCTGTACGATTTCAATATGTCGCCTGCCGACGCTTTGGCCGCGATGCGCTTCCATCATCAGTTGCTGCCGGCGAAGACGATCTACTTTGAGCCGTATCATCCGATCACGGGCGAGCTGGCCGACCAGTTGAAGGCCAAGGGCTACACGCTGGAAGGGCAGTCGTTTAACGGCGACGTGCAGATGATTCGCGTCGAAGGGACGACACCCGAACCGGCGGCCGATCCGCGCGGCGTAGGCGTGGGACGTGTGATGAATTGACGCGCGGCTTCTTCTGCCGGGCGAAATAGCGCATTGCTGAGGCGAACTGCGGAAATATACTGCGGAGTCGAAGTTGATGAATGCGTGTGATAAATGCACGTGAGAAGCGCACCTGATCAACTCACTTGAGAAACGAATTGCGACGGGGAACGCGATGGACGGACAAAAACTAAACGTACTCGTACTGCCGGGCTACCAGAACTCCGGGGCGGGCCACTGGCAGACGCGCTGGGAAGCGCTCGATCCCGCCTTCGTGCGCGTGCAGATGCCGGACTGGGACTATGCGGCACGCGACGCGTGGTGCCGTGCGCTCGACGCCGCAGTGGCCGCAGCCGACTCGCCAGTGGTGTTCGCCGCGCATAGCCTTGGCTGTCTGACGACTGCCTTCTGGGCGTCGCAGTACGCAAGCGCTGCCCAGCTTGCGAAGGTGGCCGGCGCGCTGCTGGTGGCGGTGCCCGATCCCTCCGGCGCACATTTTCCGCAGGATGCCAGCGGTTTCGCGCCGGTACCGCTTACGCGCTTGCCGTTTGCGAGCATCGTGGTGGCGAGCAGCGACGATCCGTACGGCGGCGTGCCGTTCTCGCAAAGTTGCGCGAGTGCGTGGGGCAGCCGCTGGTTCGATATCGGGCCGCGTGGCCACATCAACGCCGACAGTGGGCTCGGCGACTGGGACGAAGGGCGTCGCTGGCTGGCCTCGTTGGGCGAGTGAGCCGGCGCTGTCGCCAGCGTCACTGAAAACCTCCGCCTCAGCCTGCCTCAAATCACTGACTGGTTCCGCAACGCCTTAATCCGCGCCTCGTCATAACCGAGCACATCGCGGAGGATACTGTCGGTGTGCTCACCGAGCATGGGCGGATGGGACAGCGCTTCGGGCGGCGTGCCGGTCATATTGATTGGATTGCGCACCAGTTTGACCGTGCCGCCCGACGGATGCGGCAGATCGACCCGCATGCCGCGCGCCACCACCTGCTCGTTCTCGAACATTTCGCCCAGATCGTTGATCGGCCCGCACGGCACCCCGGCTCCTTCCAGCGCCGCGATCCATTGCTGCTTGCCCTGCAGGCGCACCATGTCGGCAAGGATCGGCACGAGCGTGTCGCGGTGGCGCACGCGAGCCGGGTTGGTCGCGAATCGCTCGTCGTTGGCCAGTTCGGCGCGGCCACCTGCCTCGACGAACTTGCGGAACTGGCCGTCGTTGCCGACCGCGACGATGATCCAGCCATCGCTGGTCTGGAAGGTCTGGTAGGGCACGATGTTCGGATGCGCATTGCCCCAGCGTACGGGTGGCTCGCCACTCGCCAGGTAGTTCGAATTCATGTTGGCCAGCATGGCCACCTGCACGTCGAGCAGCGCCATGTCGATGTACTGGCCTTCGCCCGTTCGGTCGCGGTGCGTGAGCGCCGTGAGCACGGCGATGGTCGAATACATGCCGGTCATCAGGTCGGCGATCGCGACGCCGGCCTTTTGCGGACCGCCGCCCGGCTGGCCGTCGCGCTCGCCGGTAATGCTCATGAA
>OVEP010012664.1_pt1 | contig 10414 bp, 9 predicted proteins | sample 1779801 | NCBI WGS metagenome assembly OVEP01 (sample SAMEA3914791, study PRJEB12502) | metagenome | biome: forest; material: soil | place: Canada | collected 2011-07-03 | depth 0.1 m
CCAGCATGGGCCACCTTGCCGATGGCTTTGCCCGTGGCGGGATTGATGACATCGAGGGTTTTGCCGCTGGCAGCGTCGCACCACTCCCCGTTAATCAGAAGTCGCGTATCGGTATAGCCTGATGTGACCATGTTGTATTCCTGTTAGTTGAAGATCACGCGTCACGCAACGCCAATTCGACATGCCTCAAGCGTCGCACGATACGTTCGACGAACTCCAACGTCACGTGAGGTAGTGCACGCTGATTGGGTGTGATGACGCCGACCGTGAGCTCGTTAACGTTCACATCGTCGAGCGGTCTCCACACCACGTCACCGCGCGCCAGTTCGTCGAGGAAGGCCAGCTTGGAGAAAAATGAAATGCCCCGCCCCGACGCAATCAGCCGCTTGAGCAGCGTCGTCGAGTTACACGTAACGCTCGGCTGCAGCGACTCCCAGTACTCGGGAAAGTCGGTCGCGACGACGCCCTGCATGGGCGATCGCCCTTCGAGCCGCAGAAACGCGTGATGGCGGCATTCGTCGAAGCTGATGCGCTCCGCCTTCGCTAGCGGATGTGACGATGCCATGACCACACCCGGCGGCAGCGATACCTCGGTCACGACATCGAGCCCGGCGGGTAGCCTCGTAATGTACGTAATGCCAACGTCATACTCGCCACTCACGACTCGCGTCGGTACATCGTGCGGCGGCACCGCGGCGATCGAATAAGTGACAGCCGGATAGGCATCCGAAAACTCCTCGACAGTCGCCGGCAGAAAATCGACGAAAAGCGAATCCATGGCCGTCACCGACACGTGTCCCTTGCGTTCGCCCTTCAAGTCGTCAAGTTCGCTGCGCATCAAGTGGAAGTCGTTCAGCGTCGCGCGAATGTGTTGCAGCATGCGCTCGCCAGCCGCGTTCAAGCGGATGCCGTTCGGCAGCCGGTCGAACAATTCCGTCCCCATCTCCGCTTCAAGCTTGAGGATCTGCCGGTTGACCGCGCTCGAGGCGACATAGAGGTTCTGCGCGGCCTTGCGGATCGAACTGCACCGAGCCACTTCGACAAAATACTTCAGGACATTCGCATGCATCGTGTTTTCTCAGTTCATCGGCCGCACCGTCCAGGCGGCGACCACGGGATGATCGCAGGCTACCTTGCCCACGTCGCATGCGCCACCCGGGGAACCGAGCGCACTCGCTTCCGGCCCGAAGAAATCCCGGTTCACGGCGGCGAACAGGGCCTCCGATTGCGGGAGTTCTTCATCGTGAAAGATCGCTTCGGTCGGGCACACCGATACACACACGCCGCAGTTGATGCATTCCTCGGGGTGGATGTAGAGCGTGCGCCCGCCTTCGTAGATACAGTCAACCGGGCAGCATTGCACACACGCCCCGTCTTTGACGTCGATGCAGGGCGACGTGATGACGTAGGCCATCAGCGTCCACTCCAGACCGGTTTGCGCTTTTCCTGAAAGGCGCGCACACCTTCATTCGCGTCATCGGATTGCAGCGCGGCCACCAAAGCGGGCAATCGCAACGCCTGAGCATCCGCCGGCGAGAGTGTGGAAGTGCGTTTGACCACCTGCTTGATCGCCTGCAGCGACAGCGGCGCGCACGCGAGCAGCGCCTGAACCCAGCGCTCGACGGCGGCATCCAGTTCGGCACGCGGCACGACTTCGTTGACGAGGCCCATATCGAGTGCTTCGCGGGCCGAGACGCGGCGGCCGGTCATCAGCATCGCCATCGCCTGGCGGTACGGGATCTGGCGTTGCAGCAGGGTCATGCCGCCGTCGAGCGGCATGCGCCCGACGAGCGCCTCCGGCAGCCCGAAGCTCGCCTCGTCACAGGCGACCACCAGATCGCACCCCAGCACCATTTCGAAGCCGCCGCCCAGCGCATAGCCGTTGACCCGCGCGATCACCGGCACGTTCAGCGTCTCGCGCAGCGCAATGCCACCAAAGCCGCCGGGGCGCGGCGCCCCCCAGTAATCAAGCCCGCTCACTGACGGATTCTTCAGGTCCGCGCCGACGCAGAACGCACGCTCGCCCTCGCCGGTCAGAACGACAACCCGCACGTCGCGGCTGTGCTCGAGCTCGGTCCACACGCGTTGCAGTTCCGCTTCAGTGGCGAGGTCCACAGCATTGAGTGCTTCCGGACGTGCCAGCGTCACCGTGGCAACGTGCTGGTCGATGACAAGACGTACACTCATACAGCCTCCGTGGCGACCTTGCCGCGTAACTGTTGCAAGACCTCTTCGGTATGCTGGCCGAGGCGCGGCGGTCCACGTCGCAAGCCAACCGGCGCGCGCGATAGCTCGATCGGACTGCCGATGAAGCGCACCGGCTGGCCTTCGCCCTCGCCTTCCAGAATCAGCTGGTTATGCAGCGTCTGCGGATCGACCAGCGCTTCACGCAGATCACGCACCGGTGCACACAACAGGTCCTGCTCCTCGAGCCGAGCGAGCCAGAAGTCGCGCGTGTTGCTCGCAAAGCGCTCGCGGAAGGTGCGTTGCAATTCGGCCTTGTGAGCGAACTGCTGATTGAGATTGCAAAAGCGCGGGTCAACCGACAGGTCTTCGATCTGCAACGCGGTACAGATGTCGCGCAGCGGATTCGCCTTGAACGCACCCACCAGTACCAGCGCACCATCCTGCGTATCGAAGACACCCGAAAGCGGCATCGCGGCCCAGTTCACTTCCGAGTCGGCCATCATGATCATGGCGGCTTCCTGCATCTGCATCGCGAGCATCGAGTTGTACAGCGACACGTTGACCTTCTGCCCCTCGCCCGTGCGTTCACGATGCAGCAACGCGAGCAGGATGCCCTGCACCATGTGCATGCCAGCCGAATAGTCGGCGAGCGCTGTCGGGTACACGGAAATCGGCAGCGACTCATCAGCGCGGCGCGCCATCACACCGCTCATCGCCTGGGCGAGCACGTCCTGGCCGCCCTTGTGCGCGTAGGGTCCGGTTTCGCCGAAGCCCGTGCCCACCGCGTAGATGATCCGCGGATTCAATCGGCGGCAGTCTTCATAGCCGACGCCCATACGGTCCATCACGCCCGCGCGGAAATTGCTGACGACCACATCCGCGTCCGCGATCAGCGCCTTCAGATCAGCCAGTTGCTGAGCGTCGCGCAGGTCGAGTGCCACGCTGCGCTTGTTGCGATTCAGACTGCAGAAGATCGGATTGTCCGCGCCGGCCACCGGCTCGAACGTCGAGCGGCTCAAATCGCCCGCGCCCTTTCGCTCGACCTTGATCACGTCGGCGCCGTAATCGGCGAGCATCTGTGTGCAGACCGGGCCCATCATGACCTGCGTGAGATCGACGACACGCACACCGGCAAGCGGCAGGTCGGGTGTCTTTGCAAGGTTGTCTGCGACGCTCATGCGGCCTCCCGATTTTGAATGTGTGCGGCAAGCGACGGGACGTCGGCGTTGCGGCCAGTCTGGTCACCTGGATCGGCGCCTTGCGCCCGCAAGGTCTTCTGCAGCGCGTGCACGTCGACATCGCGCACTCGCACGCCCGCATCCAGCGCAAGCGCGGCAGCCACACCGGCGGCTTCGCCCATCGCCATGCAAGGCGGGATTTCACGCGACATCTTCTGCGCCTGCGAGGTCGCCGAATAGTGGCGGCCTGCAACCAGCAGGTTGTCGATCTGCTTGGGCAGCAACACGCGATACGGCATGTAGTAGTCACGGCCACGCGCGATGCTGTCGTCGAAACGGGTACGCTGCGCGAGGTCATCCTTCGTCATCACATACTCGCCTTCGAGCAGACGCGTCTGGCGCACGCCGGTTTGCGGCGCGACATCGATCACGTAGCACTGTTCGAAGCCAGGCAGCTTCTCGCGCACGAAATCGACCACCGCGTGAATGTGCTTGCGGCCCTGCACTTCCGCGCGTGTCAGGTCTTCGGGCTTGAGGCCGTCGAGACCGGCCATGTGCGGACAGTTGCACCACACCACGCCGGGCAACGGTGTCTTCAGCCACCAGTAGCCCCACGAGCCACCGAGAATGCGCTTGATCTGACGATCAAGTGCCGCGAATGCCTCAGGTTCTTCGGCTTCGAAACGCTCGGCCGCTTCCGTATCGACACCGCCGAGTCGAAACACCGTCGTCGTGATATAGGTGCCACCGACATGCGGCACGCCCGCGGACGCCGCCACATCCAGGTCCCCCGTCGCATCGATCACCACGTCGGCGAGGATCGCTTCACGACCGCTCTTCGTCTCGCAGATCACGCCCTTCACCTGACCGTCTTCGACCAGCGTGCGCGAGAACCATGAATGCAGACGCAACTTGATGCCAAGCGATTCCACCATCTCCAGCGCGACGCGCTTCATCGCATCCGGATCGAACGCTGCGGCGAAACACACGGGGTGAGGCGTCTTCTGGCTGTGAAAATCGAAGGTGCCCCAGCGCCCCCACTTGCGATACGCGGCGGGATCTTCGCCCCACTCGTCCGAGCGCGGGAACATCGCCAGTTTGCGCGCCGCCATCCGTTCAATGAAGGTCATGCAGACACCGCGCACCGAAATTTCCTGCAGGTGGTTGTCCCACATGTCGTCGAGTACCAGCACCATGCCGCCGGATGCGAGGCCGCCCAGGTGGTTGTAACGCTCCAGCAGAATCACCTCGGCGCCGTTGCGCGCCGCCCCAATCGCTGCCGACAGGCCTGCGGGACCGCCGCCCACCACCACGACGTTTGCCTTGGCTGCGACGCGCACATCGCGTGCATTTTCCTGAATCAAATCGCTGATCATGTTCACTTGTCTCCTCTGAGAATTCGGGTAGTTCGTATTCGGTTCAATGCGTGCTTTCGGGCTGCCATCTGACCACCAGACGCTCGACAATCGCGATCACCAGGAAGAACAGGCCGGACAGCACTGCGCTCATGATGATTGCCGTGTACAACAAGGCCGAATCAAAGCTGTAGGTCGCCTGGATGATCATGGCGCCGATACCTTGTGTGGCACCGATCCATTCGCCAACCACCGCGCCAATCACCGACATCGACGCGGCAATGCGCAATGCGGAGAAGAGATAAGGCAGCGAAGCGTAGAGGCGCAGCTTGAAGAAGATCTCGCGCTTGCTAGCCGACAGGATCTGCATCAGTTCCATCGCCTGCGGATTCACCGCTTGCAGCCCGCGGACCATGTTCACGAGCGTCGGGAAGAAACAGACGATCGCTGCGATCGTGATCTTCGGCTCGAGACCATTACCCATGATGAGCACGAGAATCGGCGCCTTCGCGACCACCGGAATCGAGTTGATCATCACCGCGACCGGATAGAAGATGTCCTGCAGCGTCTTGTTGTGCACGAAGACGGTGGCGATCAGGATCGCCGCCAGGTTGCCGAGCAGGAAACCGCCCACTGCCTCAATCGCCGTCGGCACCATGTTCTGCAGCAGCACATCGCTCTTGCTGAAAAGCGTCTCCAGAACCAGAAGCGGCGACGGCGCGATAAACGGCTTCACATGAAAACCCGCCACCACTGCCCACCACGCGAACAACAAACCCGCGACGCCGAGTACCGGCAGGAGGCGCGCGCGCCACAGGCGCTGGCGGCGTTGCGCAAGCCACGCTTGCGCTTCAGGGTCCGCCGCTTGAGACGACAGGTTCAATTGCATTTCGGACGAGGTCATCAGCAGGTCTCCAGTACGCGCCGCAGATAGGCAGCGAGTTCGACGAATTCACGGGTTTCGCGGATATCGAGCGTCCGGTCTTCTGGCAATCCAACCGGGACGATCTCCTTCACACGCCCGGGATTGGCGGCCAACATCAGCACACGCTGGCCGAGAAACGCCGCTTCATAGATGCTGTGGGTGACGAAGAGCGTCGTGAGGCCCATCTCTTTCCAGACGCGGCGCAATTCTTCGTTCAGACGGTCACGTGTGATTTCATCGAGCGCGCCAAAAGGCTCGTCCATCAACAGGACTTTCGGGTCGCTGACGAGCGCACGCGCAATCGCGACACGCTGGCGCATTCCGCCTGACATCTCGTGCGGGTAGGCGTCCTCGCGCCCCTTGAGGCCGACGAGCTCGAGCAGTTCACGCGGGGTCGCCCGGCCCGCCCGCGCCTTGCCGCCCGCAACTTCAAGCGGCAACTGCACGTTCTGGATCGCCGTACGCCACGGCAGCAAGGCCGCATCCTGAAACACGAAGCCGATGTCCCGATGCTCACGCGCGACACGGGGCGCCGCGCCGAGCACGCTGATCTCGCCGCGGCTCGGCTTGATGAGGTCCGCGACGACGCGCAGGAACGTCGACTTCCCGCAGCCCGACGGACCGAGGAGCGTGAGGAATTCCCCGGCCGCGACGTCAAGACTCAAGCCTTCGATCGCGGTAACGCTGCGCCGGTCGGTGAAGAAACGCACGTTGATATTGCGGCAACTGATAGACAGATTGGCGTCTTGCAGCGCGCCGACAGACGAGCCGGACCCTTCCGCGCGCGGCGGATTCATAGTGGCAGCATGCATGGATTACACCTTGAGGCGAGAGGGTCGGGTAGCGTTGAGAACGTCCATCGTCATCACGTCATCGACTTTTGGCTGACCTTTCTGAAACTGACCCAGTTGACCGTACATCGTGATCTGCTCTTCCCAGACCTTCGCGTCCATCGTGCCCCAGCCCTGGGTCTGCGTGGTCTGATCGAACGCATAGCCCATCAACGAATCGATCGCGACGCGTTCATCGGCGCGATTCAAGTTCGGATATTCCTTGATGAGCAGATCGACAGCCTGGTCGCGATGTGCATTCGCGTAAAGCCAGCCACGCGCGGTTGCGCGCAGGAAACGCGCGACGGTGTCGGGATGGTCCTTGAGTGTCGCGGTGTTCGCGTAGTACGGCAGCGCGTAGAGGCGCACGCCGGTGTCCCACAGACGCAGGTCGACCCGATCGGCGCCGAGCGGCTTGAGCGCCGTGGTGTTGGTTTGCCAACCGGTCACCGCATCGACCTGGCCACTCAGGAGCGGCATCATGTCGGCGCCGATCGGCACGATGTTGACCTGGCTTTCCGGAATTTTGTTCTTCGCGAGCAGCGCCTTGAGCAGCACCATGCCCGTCGACTGGATACCGATACGCTTGCCGATCATGTCGTGCGGCGTGCGAATGGGATTCTTCTTGAGCGAAAAGAAACTGTAAGGATGTTGCTGCAGACCGGTCGCAATGCACTTGATCGGCAAGCCTTCCGAGACCGCCAGCATGATCGACGGGCTCGATGAAATCTCACCGGCCTCGGATCGGCCCGAGGCGACAATCGCGACGCCGTCAATGTTCGGGCCGCCCGGCTGGATGTGGAAATCGATTCCTTCCTGATCGTAATAGCCGAGCCGCTTCGCCGTCACCTCGCCGACCTGGTTGCCGCCCGGAATCCAGCCCAGCTGCATGTTGACGGTTGCCCTGTCGCCCGCAAAGGCGCGCACCGAAAGCAGCGCGCCCGTTGCAGCCATGCCGCCCGCCGCGAGTGTCATCCGCAGCAAACGCCGACGTCCGGCATTTTCGATTACTGACATCAGTTCCTCCGTTGGTCCTTCCTGGATACAAGGGGCCGGTCGTCTAACGCTCAGTGCTGCCGGTCCAAACGATTATTAAGAGCCAAAAGTGTCCCCGCAAGCATCAATTTTGAAGATGAGTGATGCCGAAATTAGCTCACTCTATCTGCGTAAAACATCAGACAAATTGCAGACGAGCGTGCGCGTTTCGCGCACCGCTTAGCCCTCGCTGCGCTAAAAATTCGATCACTGGTGGTCAAATTCGGTGCTAGCTGTCGTGAATTTTGTTCCGCAAGAATCGCCAGCAGTCGCACCCGATTCGCATCGCCGTACAGGTCGATTACGGAAAGGCAGCGGTAGTGACAAACCTTCGCGGCACGGGAACGCCAGGCTGACCAGTCCATTCGCCCGAGAAAGTTGAAGCGGTCATCGGAGACACAAAGCTTTCTCTGTGCAATGACTTTGTTTCGTCATCCTAAAAACAATTCAGATTCAAGTATTTGCTTTCACTTTCCCAATACAAGCACTCAAAGGAAATCATGAATCGACGCATCTTTGTTCTCGCTTCAATGGCCTTGTGCTGCCAGACGGCATCCGCCCAAAGCAGCGTGACCCTGTACGGGCTGATCTCGAGCGGCATCGTCTATGCGAACAACCAGAAAGGGGCCGACAAGCAAGGTCACGCGACGTGGCAATTCGCGAGCGGCCCGATGCAGACGCCGCGCTGGGGGATGAAGGGTGTAGAGGATCTGGGCGGAGGCCTGCAGGCCATCTTCACGCTGGAAGGCGGCTACAGCGTGGGGACTGGCGCACTGTCGCAGGGCGGCCGTGAGTTTGGCCGGCAGGCTTTTGTCGGCTTGTCGTCGGATACCCTCGGGACGGTCACGCTAGGCCGTCAATACGACGAGGCGGTAACCCTGTGTACATTCTCGTCGGCCTGTCAGTTCGCGGCGTACGGTGCACACATTGGCGACAGCGACAATGTATTCGACACGTTCCGGATCAACAACGCGGTTCAGTACAAGAGCATCGACTACAAAGGTCTTCAGTTTGAAGGGCTTTACGGCTTCTCGAATAAGGCGGGCGGCTTCTCCGACAACAACGCCTATAGCGCCGCGGTGCAATATCGCAACGGGCCGCTGTCAGCCGGCCTGGCGTACCTGCAGGTCAATACACCGAACGACGCCAATAACACGAACGGTGCGGTGGTTAACGACTATGGCTTCACGTCGCCGTTCATCACGAATCCGGCGACCAATGCGGGTGTCAGCAAGCAGAGAATGTATGGAGCGGGCGGCGCCTACGCGTTCGGACCGGCGAGCTTATCGCTGCTCTATACCAACGCGCGATTCGACTATGTCGACACGTCGCGCCTGACGCTTCAGAATTTTGAGGTTTCGCTGACCGACTACATCACGCCGCAGCTTCTTCTGGGCGCAGCGTATATCTTCACTACAGGGCAATACCACCCGCAGGACAACAGTCCAAAGTGGCATCAGGTGAATACCGGCGTGGATTACCTGCTCAGCAAGCGCACCGATGTCTTCCTCGTCGGCATCTATCAGAGAGCCGCGGGTGACGCGCAGTACGCGCAGATCTATTCGCTTTCCCCGTCCACCACCAAGTCGCAAGTCTCGGCGGTGATCGGACTTCGGCATAAATGGTAAGCAGGATGACTTGCCTGCACGACGGCGCAGAACGCCGGATCAAAAGATCCGGCGGCCTTCGATGGTCTGGCCGGCGGTATCGATGGCCTGCGGAAAGTCACCGCTCCACTTTCGACATAACCGCCGTCGTCGGGTCATACCGATAGCCCTTCTGGGCAAGCCGCTCAGCCATCGAAGCGCCGATCAGCTTTTGCTGCGTGTCCCGGGATATCAACTCACTATCAGGCTTAAGCCGCTCAAGTTCCGACGAGAGTTTCCGAATAAGCGCCACTTCTCCCGTGCTGCGTGAGTCGATGAACAATAGCTTCTCATTTGCCGAACCAAGTCGTTCCTTCAGATCCTTGGCATGCTCGACCCACTGCTCAGCAATCGTGCGAAGCTCGGTAAAAGCCTTCTCATGCGCTTTGGCCTGCGCCGACATCTGGCGTTGTAACTCGGCGACTTCCTCGGCCTTCGCGGATTCGCCCGCTTGAATGGCAAGTTGCTGGGCGCGTCGCGCGTCTTCCGCGCGAGCCTTTTCGACTTCTGCGAGGCGCTGAGTCAACATCGCCGCACGCTGTTCTGCGGCCTCTGCCCGCTCCCTCGCGGCAGACGCGTCCTGCGAAACCTTAGCCAGTTCAGCGCTCGTGGCCGCTTTCGCCTCCGTCATGGCGTTGACCTGTTGCCGCGCTGCGTCGAGTTCACGGGTGACGCCTTGCAGTTCGTCGCGCTGAGTCGACGCTTCCCCGCTCCGCTCTGCGTTCGTCCGGCGCTCTGCTTCAAGCGCGAATCGCGCCGCCTCGAGTTCTCGGGTGACGCCTTGCAATTCGTTGCGCTGAGTCGACGCTTCCTCGCTCCGCTCCGCGCTTGTCTGGCGCTCTGCTTCGAGCGCGACGCGCGCCTCCTCAAGTTCCCGGGCGACGCGCTTCAGTTTGTTGAGCTGGGCCGCCGCGTCCTCGCTCCGCGCTGCGCTTGTCTGGCGCTCTGTAGCGAGCGCAGTGAGAGCCTCATCGAGTTCCGCCTGAATCGCAGCGACCCGCGCGAGGCTTTCGCTCGCCTGTGCCGTGGCAGCTTCTGCGCGCGATGAAACCGCGCTGGATTCCTGCGCCCATCGTTCCGCTTCGGCCGACTTCGCCTGCTCGACTTCTGCGAGGCGCTGCTCCAACGACACGGCATGCTGTTCGGCGGTCTCTGCCCGCTGCTTCACGGCAGACGCGTCTTGCGAGACCTGGGCGAGTTCAGCGCTCACGGCAGACGCGTTCTGCGAAACCTGAGCCAGTTCAGCGATCGCGGCCGT
>OVEP010079429.1_pt1 | contig 10414 bp, 7 predicted proteins | sample 1779801 | NCBI WGS metagenome assembly OVEP01 (sample SAMEA3914791, study PRJEB12502) | metagenome | biome: forest; material: soil | place: Canada | collected 2011-07-03 | depth 0.1 m
TTCATCGACGACTACCACCTGATCAGCGATGCAACGATTCACGAGGCGATGTCGCTGTTCATCGCCAATGCGCCCTCGCAGGTCCACGTGGTGCTTTGCACGCGAACGGATCCCCCTTTCCCTACGGCCAAGCTGCGCGCCCACAACGATCTGCTGGAAATCGACGCATCGACGTTGAGATTCAACTTCGACGAGACGCGCCGCTTCGTCGAACACGAATGCCCGGGCAAGCACGGCACCATCGACGTGAAGTCGCTCTTCGCCACCACCGAAGGCTGGGCGGCGGCGCTGCGCATCTCCTCCTCGGTGCTGTCCCGCAAGGATCGCCCCCGAGGCTGGCAGCCAAGCGCGCCGAGCGGCGCGTCGAGACCGCTGGCAGACTACCTCGAAGACATACTGCAGTCCTTACCAACCGGCATGCTCGAGTTCATGCTGCGTACGGCGATACTCGATCGTCTGAGCGCACCGCTGTGTGAGGCGCTCACCGGCCTCGCACCGAGCCAGGCGATGCTGGACGCCATTGTCGCTCGCCAGTTGCTGCTGGAGCCGCTGGATCTGGAAGGACACTCGTTCCGCTATCACCCGCTCATGGCGGAATATCTGCAGCGTCGGCTGGCGGCCCGGCACCACGAGGAGATTACTGAACTGCATCGCCGCGCGTGGCAATGGTATGCGGCGCAGCACCAGTGGACCGACGCAGTCAGGCACGCGATTGCGGCCGGTGCAACCGACGAGGCCATTCGCCTCATGGAACACTGCGCCATGGCCCTCCTCAAAGGCGGCGATCTGCTCACGCTGGTCGGCTGGCAACGTCAGTTCCCGGCCGACCTGATGCGCGCACAGATCACAGTCACGCTTGCGATCGCCTGGGGCACGGTACTCGCCTTGCGCTTCGACGACGCGATCGCGATGCTGGATTCGATCGAACACGACGCCACGCGCAAGGATGTCGACGCGGACCACGTCCGCTCGGAGTGCATCGCGATTCGTTCGACGCTGGCGGCCTTACAGGATGACCCGCAACGGGCGCTCGCGCTCACGCAAGACTATCTGGACCGGCCGTCGCGCGATTCGTGGACCACCAACGTGGTCTCGAACGTCGCCCGTTTCTGCCACTGGAAAGCCGGCAATCTTGACGCGCTGCATGCCACACCGTGGATTCCCGACTCCATTGCGGAAGACCAACGCAGCGTATTCTCGACGGTCTACCGGCTTTGCCTGCTCGGCCATGTGGAATTGCAGCAACTGCGCTGTCCGCTCGCGGAGCGCCGTTTCAACGAAGCGATGGCACTGGCCGAGCAGCATTCGGGTCCGCAGTCGATAGCGGCGGCGTTGTGCGCGCCGATGCTCGCGCAATTGCGTTATGAAGAAGGCCGGCTGGACGAAGCTGAAGCGCTGCTCGTCGAACTCATGCCGGTGATTGAACTTGCGGTATTTCTCGACAGCGTGCTGATTGCCTATCGCATCCTCCTTCGAATCGCGGTGGCGCGCGGGAATTTTACGCACGCGTATGCGTTGCTCGATCGCGGACAGGCGCTGGGCGAGGCACGTGGATGGAACCGATTAGTCGCTGCGGCGCTCTCGGAAAGAATCCGGCTCAATCTCACAGAAGGCAGGCTTGCCGAAGCAGCCGCGTGCGTGGCACAACTGCGCCAGTTGGCTACCGCCGACGCCGGGTCGTCCGTTCCGGTCTCGCCGGAAATCGAGAACTACCGGGACCTTGGCGCGGCGTGCCTGGCGATACGACGGCATCAGTCACAGGAGGCGGTGGCGATATTGAACGCGGCGCTGGAGCGTCTTGAACACGTGCATGGAGCCTATCTCGCACTGCGACTGCGGACCCTCCTCGCGCTGGCGTGGCTGAACGCAGGCGAGCGCGAGCGGGCGCTCGAGATATTCCACGACGTTGCGACGGTCGCGGCGCCGGCTGGGATTTGCCAGTCCATTATCGATCAAGGGCTGGAGATCGGTCCGCTATTGAAGCTGGCGCACGACAACGCCCGCACCCGCGCCAAAGCGCCGGAAATCGTGACCTGGCTAGACCGCCTGTTGAATAGCTGGCAAGCACTGCACGAACCCAACAGCCAACCCCAGCCAGAGAGCGAGCGGGACCGCCTCAGCTCGCGAGAGCGCGGCATTGTCGAGTTGATCGCACAGGGACAGTCAAACAAGGAAATTGCCCGTACGCTCGGGATCACACCTGAGACGGTCAAATCCCACGTCAAGAGCATCTTTACGAAGCTGGAAGTCGACAAACGCGCCCAAGCCGTCTCGCGCGCGCAGGCGCTCGGCTTGGTCAAACATAGCTAACAGCAGCTGATACGCGGATGGTAGCGGGCTTACCGCAAAACAAGCCACACACATGCATGGATCAGGACGCCCACCGCGCCACCGACAAACGTGCCGTTGATGCGAATGTACTGCAGGTCGCGACCGATCTCGGCCTCGACTTTGCGGCTCACCTCCTTCGTGTCCCAGCCTGTCACTACGTCGGTTATCAGCGCCGACAACTGATGGCGATGGCGCAGCACGAGCAGGCCGGCAACATCAAGCCACCACGCGTTCAACTTGCGCTGAATGGACGGCTCACTCGCCACGCCTTTACCGATCGACACGAGTGTCCCGGTCAGCATGTCTCGCACGACAGAGTCCTTGCCGCCGAGATCAGCAAGCACGGTCCCACGGACGTGATCGAGCATGACACGGTAATAGCCCCCCTCTTCAAGATGCCGAATGCAGTCGCGCAGCAACAGTCGGCCAAACCGGCGATAAACCGCTGAGGTCCGCAGGTTGCTGGAAAGTTCTTCCACCGCCACATCGAACCGGCGCCGAAGTTCGTGCTCCGGGTTCGCCGCGACCTCGTGGATGAGCGCGATGATGCCATCGACGAACTTGTTGACGATGTAGCCGTCCAGCGATGCCAGCGTAAGTTTCGACGCCTCGCTGAACTTCGCCTTGATCAGCCCAACGTTGGCGCTCAACCACGTTTGCACGGCGCTCAGTCCCCGATCCAGCAAAGGCTGATGACGGTTGCCTTCGGTAAGGATCGTCAGGACCTGGCCCGCGAGGCGTGACACCTCGAGCGTGCGCAATTGCGGAATCACGAGTCGATCGAAGAGATATTCGACGTCCCTTTCGTCGATGTCGTCGAGCAATCGGGGGAGCGAGCCGGCCACCACCTCCGCGACCGTCGCGCTGTTTTCAGGTACGGCGAGCCATCCCGCCAGCGCTTCTGCTGCGTTGAAACCCCTCAGTCGCCCGACGATGAGTTCGGGAGTCAGGAAGTTTTCCTCGACGAAGCTGCCCAGACTCTCGGCGATGCGCTGCTGGTTCTTCGGAATGATGGCCGTGTGCGGGATCGGGATCCCGCACGGGTACCGGAACAATGCGACGACGGCATACCAGTCTGCAATCGCACCGACGGTACCCGCCTCGGCAAACGCCCGTGGCCACGCGAGCCACGGATGCTGTGCCTGCCAGGCCACGCAGCCGATCAGCAGCACGATCATCGCCGCGAGCAAACAGGTCGCCGTCGTGCGCATGCGCTTCAACCGGGCGAGCTTCCTGTCCCCGGTTGGGTCGAGCTCGGCACGCTGGACATGTCCGTTCCTCTGCGTCACGAAACTCAACGCGCCTCCTGCCGCAGGAACCGCTTCACTACCGGAGCGACTTCTTTTGCCCGGGTGATCAGAAATAGATGGCCGTCATCGATCACATGCAGGGTCGCATGTCGAATCCTTGCCGCGAGAATCTTTGCGTTTGTGAGCGGCACAATTGGGTCGTCGTTGCCATGCATGACGAGCGTCGTTTGCCGAAGGCCGCCTAGCCAGGGCAAGCTGGTCCAACCCGATGCGGCCAGCAATTGATACAGATAGCCACGGCCACGCGGCGGCTCGATATGCCGGCTGTGTTCCTCGAGCAACGCGGGATCGCGGCGGTACGCGCCGCCGTATATCTCCGCTCCGATTTGCCGCAGGTAGGCCGGATCGGTATAGCGTCGCGGCCCGATCAGTTTTGAAAGTACCGACAAGCGCGCGGGCACCATGATCACCCCAGGCGACGTGGCCGCGAGAATCAGTCTGCGGCAGCGCTCGGGGTAAAGGTGCGCGAACTGCTGGGCTAGCGCCCCACCCCAGGATACGCCGAGCACGTCGACCGGGTCGACGTAACCGAGCCGCGTCAGCAGCTTGTCGGCCAGGACGGCAAGCGTCGAGAACCGATACGGAATCAAAGGTGCGGGCGAACCGCCAACGCCGGGGACGTCGAAAATGATGACTGTTACGTCATCCAGTGCGGCAACGAACGGCTCGACCAGTTCAAGATTCGCGCCGATGCCATTGAACAGGAGCAGGGGCGGCGAAGCGTCACTACCGTGCCGGACCGCGACACGCAACAACTGGCCGTCCAGATCGATCATCTGAATTTGCATGGTGTCGATAGACTCCGCGCTTGTTTGTAAGTCGGTCATCCGGTGGGTCCCCAAGTTGGACGCTTCGCTTTGTCTCGTTTCGTTGTGGTAGCGGTTCGCACCAACCGGTTACTTCTTGGGTTGCACGAGCGCTTTCAGTTCCTCGACATGCTCTGCAAAGCGCTTCGTGACGACAGCGATACTGTCGGTTTGAGCGCGATACGCGGCATCCGCGAGTTCCTGCATGTCCACGAAGGCTTTTTGCAGTGCCTTTTGAACGCCTTCTCCCGTTGCCGTAGCGGTTTCGCTGCCGGGGGTCCTCAAGCGGGTCACGAGCGATTGCAGTTCAGTCATCGACGAACGCGCGATATCCATCTGCTTCTGACCGAGTTGCTGTACACCGGCGAGTGCCGTCATATTCGCCTCGGCGAGCGCTTCAATGTCCTTGCGGCGCGATTCGAGGATTGCGGCTACGTCGACGCCCGGCAGCTTGAACTGCGTGATGAGCTTCGTATATTCACCAAAGATATTGTTGGGTTGGGTTGCTGCCATGATGACTCCGTTAAGGTAGTTACAAAAAATCGGTTTTTCTATTCGGCGACGATGCCGATTAGGCTTCCGAAACATAGGTCCCGGGTGCTTTCACGCCGGCCGGGTGCCGTACACTGCCGAGCGCCGCTGGCGCTGCACGCTTGTCGCCGGAACGGGCGACCAGCCAGTCTCTCCAGTTACTCCACCACGAATCCGTTTCTGCCTTTGCGCCGGCAAGCCAAGCGTCGGCATTCGCGGGCAACTCCGGGTTGATGTGGTACTTCGCCTTCGGATTGCCCGGAGGATTGATCAGGCTCTGGATATGCCCGCTTGAACTCAAAACGAACCGGGTATTGCCACCAAACGCCGTGGCGGTCTTGTACACCCCCTTCCACGGCGTAATGTGATCCGTCATACCTGCCACCACATACTTGTCACACGTGACTTGGGACAGGTCGATCGGCGTGCCCAGCACAGTCAGCGCGCCAGGCTTGCTGAACAGGTTCTGCGTGAAAATGTCGAGCAACTGGCCATGCAGCTTCGCCGGCAGCCGGGTCGTGTCGTTGTTCCAGTAAAGGACGTCGAACGCAGGCGGTGCATTGCCGAGCAGATAATTGTTGACCCAGTAGTTCCACACCAGATCGTTGGGCCTCATCCAGGCGAAGACGCGTCCCATTTCCTCGCCCGCCAGCACCCCGCGTGAGATGCTGTGCTGCTTGGCCGCCGCAATCGCCTCAGGTGTTGCAAAGAGACCGAGTTGCGAGTCGGCAATGTTGTCGAGTACGGCGACCATCAGCGTGGTGGCATTGACCGTCTTTTCACCCTTGCTTGCGAGATGTCCCAGCAAGGCCGAAATGGTCATTGCACCGGAGCAGGCGCCATGCAGGTTGACGTCGTCGCAACCGGTGATCTCACGCACCGCCGCAATGGCTTCCACCAGCGCGCGGACGTACGTGTCCAGATCCCAGTGGCTTTGCGCCGCGGTCGGATTGCGCCAGCTGACGACAAACACCTGGAGCTCGTTCTTGACCAGATAGTCGACGATGCTCTTGCCCTCGGAGAGATCGAAGATGTAGAACTTGTTGATCTGCGGCGGCACAATCAGCTGCGGCCGGCTGTAGACCTGCTGCGTCGTTGGCGCGTACTGGATCAGTTCAAGCACTTCATTGCGAAACACGACCGCGCCTGTGGACGTACCGAGGTTCTTGCCGACCTCGAAAGCCGTCTTGTTGACCTGCGCGGGCATGCCATGATTCTTGAGCAGGTCCGTCACGATGTTGTTGCAGCCGTCGAGCAGGCTCGCGCCGCCCGTATCAATGACCTTCTTGAGCGCCGCGGGATTACCCAGCAGCGTGTTCGTCGGAGACGCCGCGTCTGTCACGAGCGACATCACGAACCGTGCACGCTCCTTGTTCGCGGGATCCAGAGCGGAGCGCTCGACGAAACCCGCAAGCGCATTGCTCCACGCGAGGTAGCCTTGCAGTGTCACGCGATACAGCGAATTGTTCTGCCATGCAGCGTCGGCGAAGCGTTTGTCGCCCTTGGGCGGCGTGGATTCCGCGCTACCCGAGAAAAGCGCTAACAGCTCGCGAGCGAGCGCCACTTCCTGCTCCAGCACCAAACCCGGTTGCCGCCATGCCTGAGCGCCGATTTTCTGCGCGGTGGCGACGATGTCGGACGGCCGCAAGCCGACAAAGGGATTCGGACCCAGCATTCCCTCCGCAGCCGAGGCCGCGAGATCATCGGCCTTGTCGGTTTGTTGCGGGCTTTGTTGCGAGCTTTCAGTGGTTACCGCCATTTTGCTGCTCCTTCAGGAATCTCTTCCGCTTCGCCAAACGTTATGGATCACGCGACCAGCATCGCGAGCGTTTCTGCAATCAGTGCCGGCTTGTCCTCGCCATCGATCTGCAGCTCGTTCATGATCTTGATCAGGATGCGGCCACCGCCCTTGCTCTCCGCCGACACGAGCGTCATACGGCTACGCACACGCGCACCTGCCTTGACAGGTGTCATGAAACGCACCTTGTCCAGACCGTAGTTGAGACCCGCTGAAGCGTCCTTGGGAACGATGCCGATCTCGATCGCGAGGCCCCCCAACAACGACAGGGTCAAATACCCGTGTGCGATCGTGCCGCCGAACGGACTCTCGCGTTTGGCCCGTTCCTCGTCGACGTGAATCCATTGTTTGTCGCCCGTACACTCGGCGAACGCATTGATACGCGCCTGGTCGACCAACACCCAGTCCGACACGCCCAACTCGCGCCCCACGAAATCGCCGATGGTGGCAATGCTGTAGTTCTCAGTACTCATCGCTTGCACTCCTGGAAATGTGCTTGCCCATCAGGCGAACTGCTCGCGCAGCCACTTCTTGTTGGTCTTGCCGACACTCGTCTTTGCAATCGCATCGACGAACTTCACCGTCTGCGGCACCGCGTACTTCGAGATCTTTCCGGATGTGCTGAACGACAGGACGTGCTGCTTGATGTCTTCCTCCGTGACGGCTACCCCCTCCTTGAGCACGACCAGCGCCACCGGTCGCTCCCCCCACTTCTCATCTTTGATGCCGATGACGGCCACTTCGGACACGCCCTCGTAGCGCGAGATCAGGTTTTCTACTTCGAGCGATGAAACCCACTCGCCGCCGGACTTGATCACGTCCTTGAGACGGTCGGTGATCTGTACGTTGCCCGTCGGATCGATACTGGCAATGTCTTGCGTATGGAGATAGCCACCGGCCCACAGCTGCTCGGAAGCCTCGGGGTTCTTCAGATAGCCTTGCGTGAGCCACGGTGCCCGCGCGACGATCTCGCCGGTGGCTTTGCCGTCGTGGGCGAGCTCATCCATGTTGTCGTCGACGACACGCAGATCAACCAGCGGAACCGGCCGGCCGGTCTTGCAGCGCAGGCTGAGCTGCTCGTCGGCGTCGAGCTTTTCGGCGCCCGGCGGCAGTTGCGCGAGACTGAGCACGGGGCAGGTTTCCGACATCCCATAACCGACGAACACGTCGATACCCCGGTCTAGCGCCGCCTTGGCGAGGCCTTGCGGCAACGCGCCGCCGCCGATGATGACCTTCCACTTGCTCATGTCCGTCGTCTTCCCCTCCTCGCACGCGAGCAGCATGTGCAGGATCGTGCCGACACAATGCGAGAACGTGACGCCTTCATCGCGCACAAGTCGTGCGAGCCGGTCCGGTAAATAGCGCCCGGGATAGACCTGCTTCACCCCCATCACCGTGGCGATATACGGCATGCCCCATGCGTGGACGTGAAACATCGGGGTGAGCGGCATATACACGTCGCCACGATGGAAACGCTGTCCCGAGACAGGGCTCGCCAGTGCCGCCATCAGGGTGATGGTGTGCAGAACCAGTTGCCGATGCGTGAAGTAGACGCCCTTGGGAAGACCGGTTGTGCCGGTGGTGTAGAACGTCGTTGCACGCGTGTTCTCGTCGAAATCGGGGAACACGTAGCTCGTGCTGCTCGCCGCCAGCATCGCCTCGTATTCCGTCGCGAAGGGAATGCTGTGTGCAGACACTTCGCTGCCTGGCTCATCGATCCAGATGAACGTACGCACGGTTTCCAGTTTGTCCTTGATCGATTCGACGACCGGCAGAAAATCCGTGTGAACCAGCAGGACTTCAGCGCCGGCATGATTGATCGTGTAGGCGATTTCGGCGGGCGACAGGCGCACGTTCACGGTCTGCAAGACAGCGCCCATCATCGGCACGGCGAAATAGCTCTCGAGATAGCGGTGGCTGTCCCAGTCCATCACCGCGACGGTGGTGCCGTGCCGCACGCCATGTTGGCTCAAGCCGTTGGCGAGCCGCGCGATACGCTCGCGCAACGTGGCATAGGTCATCCGGAACTGGTCCCGGTAGACAATCTCCTCGTCCTGCGACTGAACGAACGGCGTGAGCAATAGTTGCTTGATCAGCAACGGATAGGCGTAGGCGGCGGATCCTGACGTCATGACTTCGTCCTGCATGTGTATCTCCTTCAGTTCCAAAATGGATTTAAAGCGGATGCTGATCGATTTATTTTTCTCGGCCTGCTGTGGCATCGCGTTGAGACAATGATCCGAGTGTCTGGACTCGGGAAGTACCCCCCGAATGGGGGAATGCTGTGGATACAGTCGGGGGATACAGTCTGAATTGAGCTTCTCGATCAGAGACCCGAGCCCGATAATGGGGTGGAGCCCTCCGGCCACGCGGTCTGATATGGACGCGGCAGAAGCCCCACAAACTTGCGATCGTCCGTCGCGTTTTCAGCAAATGTGTACATTGACCGTTTCAAAATGGCATTCATGACCGACACGTCCGAGGAAATGCGGACAAACCAGTGGTTCTGCTCCTTGCCTGCGCTCGAGCAGGAGGCGCTTATCCAGCGAAGCGAATGGGTGACGATGCACCCCGGCGAATATCTGTTCCGCCGCGGCGATACGCCGATCGGCTTCTATGGCATTAAGAGCGGCCGACTGAAAGCCTGCACGCTTCGCGAAGACGGCAAGGAAGCGATCCTGGCCGTCATCGAAGCCGGCAACTGGTTTGGACAGACCTCCATGACCGATGGTCAGCCACGGCCACGCGATGTCGTCGCCATCGAGCGATCGACCGTCTTCGTGGTCAGAACAGCCGCCTTTGACGAGCTGATGCAGAGACCAGCGTTCCTGCGGGCTATCGCCGAGTTGCAGTCCATCCACATGAACTGGCTCTATCGCCTGATCGAAGATGCCACGCTCCACTCGACGCGCGCGCGCATTGCCCGGCGCCTGCTGCTGCTCGCATCGGGCGACGTGACCGCGTGGCCGCAGAGTCGCCCGGACGTCAGCATCTCCCAGGACACCCTGGCCATGATGCTGGGCATCACGCGCCAGACGCTGTCGCTGGAACTGAAGGCCATGGCCGAAAAAGGAGCGATCGCTCTCCGGTATGGTCGAATCGAAATAGTTTCGAAGGACATCCTCTCGTCCTTTCAGGACTATCCGTGATCGCGCCCGCCGGCACGCGCTCGAGCCGTTCGTCATCCCGCCGGCAGACTAGAACGTATGCCGGATACCGGCCATGATGCCTAGCTGGGTCGTGCCGTACGCCGAACTCAGGGCGTTGATCCCCTGGAACTGGGCGCCCACCATGCCGCCGCGGTACAGCGAGTAGTCGGCTTCCAGATAGGTATCCGTGCGTTTGGACCAGTTATAGTCCGCGAGCAGCTGGAATTGCGTCGCGTTGCCGTCGGCCGTTTGCGTCTTCCCGGTCTGAATCGTGCGCCATACATTCGCCGAAAGGTGAGTCGCATTCCCTATCAGTTGCGTCACCCCGCCAAAAAACATTTCCCGGGCACTGAATGTATTGAATTTCAGCGCGGACAATTCCGGCGGGGTGAATGGACCGTTAGGGAAATTGCCGACAAACCCGGCATCCTGCCTGTTCACGGCCCAGCCGGCGTTGACAGTCGTATCGCCGAACGAATAGGACCCGCC
>OVEP011218232.1_pt1 | contig 10408 bp, 5 predicted proteins | sample 1779801 | NCBI WGS metagenome assembly OVEP01 (sample SAMEA3914791, study PRJEB12502) | metagenome | biome: forest; material: soil | place: Canada | collected 2011-07-03 | depth 0.1 m
CATCACCATCGTCGAGGGCGGCCCCGCTGCGGACCAGCTGATCCGCCTGACGAACGACGGCTGCAACTCCACGTGCGCGACGGCGTGCGTGAGCTGCCCGTAAGCAGTTCGACCGCGTCCGGCGCGGTGCCCGGTCATGCCCAGTCCATTGGGCGCGGCCGGGCACCGCGCGGCCACTGGAGGGGCATATGTATCACCACGTTGATGCAGCACTGGTCCGCGCGGCAGCCTGGAACCCCGAGCGCGAGACGGCCTGGCCCGATCTCATCACCGCGCCTGCGGACACGTCGGCGTGGCAGGCGTGGCTGCGAGAGACCTGGCAGGCCACCGATTTCGCGACGGCGGTCACGGCCGCCAGCCCCGACCTCGCGAACCGGGTGGAACAGATCTGCGCCGGCCGACAGTTACCGGATGCCACCGTCCGGCGAACGGTGCTCGCCGTCCTGCGCTACCTGCTGCGCACCCGTACCCGCGCCACTCCGTTCGGGCTGTTCGCCGGAGTCGCACCCGCGCGAATCGGCACCACCGCCGCGCTGCGCGTGGGCACCGGACACTACGCCGCCACCAGACCGGACGCGGCAGCCAGCACAGCACTCATCGACCGCTTCGAGCAGCACCCGGCGCTGCGACCGCACCTGATGCTGCTCGCTTCCAACCTTGCCGTCGAACGCGACGGACACGTGGTAATCGAGCACCGTCCCAGCGGTACTGCCGACGAGGGACCGAAGCACGTACACGTACGCGTGACCGCGCCGGTCCGTGACGCTCTGGACGGCGCGCGGACTCCGGTCCGGTGGGGCGACCTCGCCGCGAAACTCGCCTCAGGGTTCCCGAGCGCGCCGCCGGCCGCGATCGACAGGCTTCTCTCGGGTCTGGTCGAGCAACGAGTCCTGCTGACCAGTCTCCGTCCGGCGATGACCATCACCGATCCCCTCACCGCCTTCCGCAGCCACGTCGGGCGCCTGGCTCCCGCCGAGGCAGCACAGATCAGCGGGGCCGCCAGACCCGTGCTCGACCTGCGGGTGGACTGGGACCTGACTATTCCCGAGGCGGTGGTGCTGGAGGCCGCTGCGGCAGCGAAGGCGCTCACCCGCCTCGCACCCCGAGCAGCACTGGCCGGCTGGGCCGAGTGGCACAGCCGCTTCCTGGACCGGTACGGGCCCCGGGCGGTCGTCCCCGTCGTGGACGCCATCGACGCGCTCGGATACCCGCCCGGCTACCTCGGCGCCACCTCCGCGTCGAAGCCCTCCCCGCTGCCCGAGCGCGACGGCCGACTGATCAGGCTCGCCCACGCGGCAGGGATGCGGCAGCATCGTGAAGTCGATCTCGATGACGGCGCGCTGGAGAAGCTGGCCACCACTGATCCCGCCCGCCCCGTACAGCCGAGCACCGAGCTGACGGTACGCATACACGCCGCGAGCCTCGCCGCCCTCCAACAGGGCGAGTTCACCCTGCACGTCGTCGGGGTCGCGCGCTCCGCCGGAACCACCGCCGGCCGCTTCCTGGGCATGCTGGACGAGCCAGACCGGCGCCGCATGACCCAGGTGTACGCCGGGCTGCCCGGAGTGCACCAAGGCGCGCTGGTCGCGCAGATCAGCTCCGTGCCCCTGACCGTACGCGCCGAGAACGTCGCTCGCGCCCCACAGGCCAGTGAGTTGGTCATCTCGCTCGGCGACTACCAGGGCCCGGACACCAGCGTCATGCCCGTGACCGACCTGGCGGTCACCGCCGACGCCGACCAACTGCACCTGGTCTCCCTCTCCCGGCACCGTCCGGTGCACACCCTGCTGCTCAACGCCGTGGATCTCGGCCACCACTCCCATCCGCTGGCCCGGTTCCTGGTCGAGGCACCCGTCGCGCTGGCCGTCCCCTGCACCGGGTTCATGTGGGGCACGGCCGCCTCCAACCTGCCGTTCCTGCCCGCGTTGCGCTACGGACGGACAATCCTGTCCCCGGCCCGCTGGCTTCTGACCCGCGAGGACCTGCCCGCCGCGACAGCGCCGTGGCTCCAGTGGGACGACGCCCTGACCCGATGGCACCGTGACGTGCGGGTGCCCGAGCGGGTGTACCTGGGCGAAGCCGATCAGTGCATAGCCCTGGACCTGACGCAGCCCTCCCATAGGGCCCTGCTGCGCGCGCACCTGGACCGCGACGACACACTGGTCCTTCGCCCCGCTCCCGAATCCCAGGACCTGGGATGGACCGGCGGCCGGGCACACGAAGTCGTCATTCCTCTGGTCGCAGCGCAGAACGTCGCCCCGGTCCGGACACCGGGCCACGTCGTCAGTCGGCAACACAGCCACCTGCCCGGCCGCGACAACCGCGTCTACCTCCAGCTGTACGGACACCGCGACCGGCAGAACCCCATCCTGACCGGGAACTTACCGGCCCTGATGGACGAACTCGGCTCCCCCGAATGGTGGTTCATCCGCTACCGAGACCCCGGCGACCACCTCCGCGTCCGCTTGACCTCCGCCCCCGGAACCCTCGGCAGCGTCTTCGAGCACATCGGCGGATGGACCCACCAACTGCGGCAACGCGGACTGATCACCCACGCCAGCGTGGAGACCTACCACCCGGAGACCGCACGGTTCGGCGGCCCCACCGCGATCGACGCAGCCGAGCGGTACTTCGCCGCCGACTCCGCTGCCGCGCTGGCCCAACTCACCACACAGACCCAGACGGGCGCAGCGGACGCACACGCGGTGACCGCCGCGAGCATGGCGGACATCGCCACCGGTCTGCTCGGTGACCGCGCCGCCGCGATGCACTGGCTCATCGAACACACCCGGACCAGCCCCACAGCTCCACCCCGCTCCGTCTACCGCCAAGCCGTAGACCTGGTGAACAGCACGGCTGAGGACCTGGGCGAGCAGGTCACCGCAGCCTGGTCCGAGCGGCGCCGAGCGCTGACCGCCTACCGCCTCGCACTCACGGACGCTGACACCAAGCCCGGCGAACTGCTGCCGGACCTGCTGCACCTGCACCAAGTCCGGGTGCACGGGCCCGATCTGGCCAAGGAACGAACCCACCTGCACCTGGTCAGAGCCGCCGCCCTCAGCTGGACAGCACGAACAAGCAGGAGGACATCGTGACCACGACAGCTCCCCCCTCCACCCCGCTGGCCACAGCCGACCGCCTGGCCGGCGAGCTGGCCGACCCCGGCACCGCGTGGCCCGGCGGACACCCCGACAGCGGCCGAGCCTGGCCGCAGTCGCTCGCCGGCGGAGCCTGCGGCATCGCCTTGCTGCACATCGAGCGCGCCCGCACCGGCCACGGCGACTGGAACACCGCAGAGACCTGGCTCGTCGCCGCCCTGCGCGGAGACATCAGCGCAGCGGCCAACGCCAACCTGTACTTCGGAGCCCCAGCCCTCGCGTTCATCACGCACATCGCAGCCAGCGCATCGAGCAGGTACCAAAGCGTCCTGAAGCGCCTGGACGAGGCGACCATCACCGTCACCCGCCGCCGTCTGGCCGCCGCCCACCAGCGCATCGACCGAGCCGAGCGGCCACCCATGGAAGAGTTCGACCTGATCCAGGGCCTGGCCGGTCTGGGCGCCTACCACCTCAGCCGCCACCCCCACCACGAGATCACCCATGACACGCTGGCCTACCTGGTCCGGCTGTCCGCCCCCCTGCCGAACCAGGGCACACTGCCGCCCTGGTGGATGGAGGTCGCGCCCACCGGCACACCCCACACTGACTACCCCGGCGGCCACGGGAACCTCGGGGTCTCCCACGGCATCGGCTCCATCCTCTCTGTGCTCTCCAAAGCGCTACTCAAGGACCTGACCGTGCCGGGCATGGCCGATGCGGTCGAGCGGATCTGCTCCTGGACCGACCACTGGCGCCAAGGCGACCAGGCTGCTCCCTGGTGGCCGGGCCAGATCGCCTTGGAGCAGACGACCGACAACCGCCTCCCCGCCGGCCTTCGCCCCCGGCCGTCCTGGTGCTACGGGGTCAGCGGCACCGCTCGCACCCAGCAGCTGGCCGGGCTCGCCCTCGGCGACCCGGCACGCGTGCAGGCCGCCGAGAACGCGATCCTCTCGGTGCTGCGCGATGCGCGGCAGCTGGACACGCTCTCCGAGATCGGGCTGTGCCACGGCATGGCCGGGCTCTTGCACGCCGCATGGCGTATGGCCGCCGAGACGGACAGCCCGGAGATCACCGCAGAGCTGCCGCCCCTGGCGAGCCGTCTGATCACCGCGCTCGACCGAAGCCCCCATGACCCGGAACTGCTCGATGGGGCTGCCGGAGCGGCCCTGGCGCTGCACACCCTCGGCACGGGCAACGCGCCCGGTCCGCACTGGGACACCTTCCTCGCCCTGGCCTGAACCCTGGAGACCCGCCTCATGAATACGTCGACCTGGCGGCAGGTATACGTGGCGTTCCCGGACTGGAAATCAGCCGAGGCAACCGCCCTGGCCCGACTTGCCCCTCTTCTTCGCGACGCCGAGGACGAAGGCGCCCTCACCAGGTGGTTCATCGTCCGCAAGCACCCCTGCTGGCGTGTGCGCTACCAGGCGGTCGCCGACGGCCACGACCGCCTGCTGCGCGGCCTCCAGAACCTGGCGGACAAGGGGCACATCGAAGGCTGGACGAAGATCGTCTACGAACCCGAGACCCACGCCTTCGGCGGCGACGAGCCCATGGCATCTGCGCACCGCCTCTTCCACCGCGACAGCCGCGGCGTCGCCGACTTCCTCCAGAGCGAGGCCAGCCGTCACCGCCGCGAGACCTCCCTCATGCTGTGCAGCCTCTTGATGCGCTCCGCCGGACTGGACTGGTACGAGCAGGGCGACGTCTGGGCCCGCATCGCCGCCCACCGCGCCCTACCCCCCAGCGCCGAACAGAACAGCCACGACCAGTTGCACACTGCCGTACGCCGTCTGATCACCGTAGACCCGCACTACGCGATGCAGCCGGCCGGACCACTTGCCCATGCCGCCGGGTGGGCAGGCGCCTATACCGCCGCAGGAAGGGAACTGGCCGACCTCACGGCCACCGGGCGACTCCACCGCGGGCTGCGCGACGTCCTGGCCCACCACGTCATATTCGCCTGGAACCGGATCGGCCTGCCCTACGCCACACAAGCCAAGCTCACCGCCGCCGCCAAGACCGTCATCTTCGGCGCGGACCCCACCACCGACAGGAGCGTCACCGGCCGTGTGGAAACTCCCTGACTCCCTCGCGCAGCGCTTCCCGCTCGTCGCTCGCGCCCGACCGGCCTGCCTCCCCCTGCCTCAACGCGTGCAGTCACTGACCGACCTCGCCGACACGGCCGCGAAGCAGGTCGACCCGAGCGTGGCGTCGACCGTCTACAACCAGGCTGCCCTGCTTGCATCCGACATCGGCGACGTGGCCACCGCGCGCACGATGTGCCACCAACACGCCGACGCCTACCTGCACGCCGCACCACTGCCCGGCAAGTCCGCGATCCGCGCCCTCGAACCCGTCGTCAACCTCGCACGCCTCCAACTGCGCTCCGGGCAAGGCGACCAAGGCCGCCACCACCTCCTGACGCTGTTCGACGCCGTCACCAACGCGAACCCCATCGAGGTCGACGGCATCTCCATACCCGCCGACCTCGTAGCGAACGTTGCCGACCGCTACGAAGTCCGCACCTGGCTGTGGACCGTACTCCTCGCCGACGGCACGCGCGCCCTGACGGCCTCCGGTCGCTGGTCCGAAGCACTCACTCACGTCCAGACGCACCAAGGCGTCGGCCGGCGCATGCTCGACGGCCGGCAGGTCGCAGTCATCGCGGCGCTCACGACCGGGGACAGCGCCGAAGCCAGCAGCCTCCTGAACCAGGCGGTACCCCAAGAGCCATGGGAGGTAGCCGTCATGGACTGCTTGAACGTGCTGTACCGCCGCTCGACGGGCCAGCCGTGGCGACGATCTCTGCAAAACCTGGTGACCACCTACCTCGAACGACCAGACCGAAACGAGCTGGCCGTCTTCGAGACGAGACTCGGTCTCGCGGTACTGGACATGGTCGACTCAGACCAGGACACGATCACCCGCCCGGTCATCGCCGAGCTGCACCGCCGAGCGACGAGGGCGATGAACGGATACACAGCCCGGGAAGCCCTCGCTCACCCACTGTTCACCGCGCTCGCCACGGACCAGCAAGCGCAGGACTGCCGTTCCCTCCTCGAAGCCTGCTCCCTGGGAGCCGGGCCGCTCCCTACTGAGCTGGGCAACCGAGTAACTGCCGCGCTACGCACGAGCGACCTCCTCATTCGCCACAGCGCTTCCCCCACTGGCCAAGCAGGGGCCAAGGTTTAAGAAACGATCCCTATATCGAAGGTAGGGTCACATTTCCACGTGAGGTGCGTGGCCGTGGCTCGGCAGGGATGCTCGGACGTGTTGGTGCAGGGGTGTGCTTGGAGTTAGCTGATGCCGTCGGTGCCAGGCGTGTTGGAGAGGCACGAGCGGGTGGCACTGGCGCGGGCGAAGCGAGTTGACGCGGCTTCGGGCTGTCGTGGCGGAAGCGGATGAGGCCCCAAGCCGGTTAGCCCTACCCACCGCGCGCCAGCCCAGCAGCAGCGGCCTCACGGTGCCGACGGTGGAAGCGAGGCGGACTGGCCAATAGCCGGCTGCTTACCGACCGTCACGGAATGTCTCCATTGACCATACTTTGTGACGCTCCGTGCTCTTCCCGAAGGCCCACCTTCGAAGGGCTTGGCACCACGTGTGGGCACGGAGCAGCGCCCCACCACTGGATCCACAAACATCCTGCAGAATCTCCCCCACTCTCACATAATTGGCTTGTCGGGTTGTGATTCCCTGCCGGGTATCCCGTCCCGTCTCCTCCACACCATGGAGCCGCTGGCGCATGTCTTCCCTTGGCTCACTGCCCGATAGCTGGCAGGATGACGTACCGACGAGTGGCAGTACGCACCTCCCGCCGGATGCTAGGTATGCCAAAGCACTGACGAATCAGGGCTACGGGTTCGAGGCTGCAGTCGCGGACCTCGTGGACAACTCCATCGATGCCGGAGCGGACTCGGTCGTAGTCCACTTCCTGCGCGACGCCGACCGAATCCTCTCGCTCCTTGTCATCGACAACGGTCGTGGCATGGACAGCACCGGCATGGACTCAGCCATGACGGTGGGCCGGACACGAGATTACGATGGCAACGCCCTTGGCATGTACGGAACCGGGCTCAAGGCCGCTTCACTGTCGCACGCTCGTTCACTTACGGTAATCAGCCGCACCAGGAGCAGCGGACCCGTCGGCCGAAAGCTCACCGCCGAAGGAATCCAAGACGCGTTCAGGTGCGACACCGTCGCACCTGACTTCGCCCAACAGCAGGTGGACGTCTACGATGCTCTGATCGAATGGCAAGGCACTATCGTGCGATGGGATCGAGTTCGCGCGTTCGAGACTATTGCCGCCGGGCATAGCGACCAGTACCTATCCAAAGCTATACCACGCCTCGAAATGCATCTCGGGCTATACCTCCATCGATTCATCGACAATGGCCTCAAGCTGGATGTCGCCGTGTGGGATGTGAGAAACGGCGAAGAGACGGAGCACATCAGCGTTGGCGCCCTCAATCCGTTCAGCTACAAAATCCCTGGCAAAGCAGGCTATCCGAAGGAGTTTACCGCTCCAATCGAGGGCGTTGGAGACCTGACCCTCATAGCCCATATATGGCCGGCTCGCTCCCAGGCCGCCGGCTTCCGGCAGGTCGGTCCGCTCAACGACCGGCAAGGCTTCTACTTCTACCGCAACGACCGGCTGGTCCAGGCCGGCGGTTGGAACAACCTACGAAGCCCGGAAGCGCATCTCGCGCTCAGTCGTATCGCGATCGATCTTCCTGATAGCAGTGCTGGGGTGTTCAGCCTGACCGTCAAGAAAGACGGCGTGGAAGTGACCCCGGCCTTCACCCTCGGTGTAGACAAGGCCTCAGACGCCCTTGGCTCCACCTTTCGTACTTACCTGGCTGATGCAGAATCCGCCTACCGCGAGGGGGCGTCTCGCTCCACCGTCGAACGGGCTGCGGTCATGGAACCCGGCAAGGGATTCGATCCGAAGATCAAGCGCGCGATCCGCGAAGAACTGCCCCTTAAGCCCGGAGAGGATCCCCTGCGTATCGAGTGGGCATCCCTGGCGGATGACCAGTTCTTCGAACTCGACCGCGACCAGCATGTGATCCGGGTAAACAAGGATTTCCGGGACGACTTCAACGCCGGATCGCGCAGTGGATCCAATGACGCCCCAGTAATCAAAACGCTCCTCTACTTGCTGCTGCAGGACAGCTTCGGACTCACCCGCTGGGAGAAGAAGCGGAGCGACCGCGTCGACTATTGGAACAGCATCATCCTGTCCGCTGTACACGCGCAGCGCGACCGACTGAGCAGAGAAAGCCGTTAATCGCCCGCATCGGGCAGCGTAAATATGGAGATCGGGGCAACAGCATGGGCGACGAACTTTTGGAGATCCACTCATCCGCCCTATCCGGAATGGGTGCCTCACCACGGCTCCTTGCAGACTGGGTCCGGCTGGCAGCCGACGACTTCCCAGGTGCCGACCTCAGCGAAGGAACATTTCGCGCCCGCCTGCTGGCCGAAGACGGTGGAGATACTGAGGCCTTCACTACGCTTTGGGGGCGGGCACTCAACATCTGGGACCGCGAAGCCCAGCCCAGGTGGTCAACCGAGACCGCTGCACGAACAGTTGAACGTCGGACAGCTGCATACAACCGGCTCGGCATCGGCAACGACCTGCGAAAGGCACTCGACGAGTTGGTCCCAGTCGCCGTCGTGCCAGGCCCTGTTGTCATCGCGCGCGAGTCAACCCCTTGGTACACGCCAGAGCGCATGGCACAGCGCACCTTCTACTGGCGGGCGTACGAGGGCAAGCTGCGGGACAAGGGCTGGTCGGAGCAGTCCATCGCCGACCTAGACGAAGCAAGCCGCATGGTCGTCGAGCGGATCACCGATCCCGAACAAGTAGCCCCGTACAAGACCAAGGGTCTCGTGGTCGGTTACGTTCAATCGGGCAAGACGGCCAACTTCACCGGCGTGGCAGCCAAAGCAATCGACGTAGGCTACCGACTCGTCATTGTCCTGGGGGGCACTCTCAACCTCTTGCGCGCCCAGACCCAGCGACGCCTCGATATGGAGATGATCGGCCAGGAGAACATACTGCGCGGCACCGATCCTCACGACATCGACGGACTCGTTGAGATCGACTACGTCCGCGACGAAGACTGGTCCGACTTCGTGCAGCACAGCGGTCGGCCCTCAACACTAGGCGCGTTTGACATCGAGCGACTGACCGAGCACGGCAAGGACTACCAGCGCCTTGACCGGGGCATACGTGCACTCGAGTTCGAGAAGCGCGAGCCGACGCGTCCTCTCTACGACCCGGTCAACCTGCACCGCGCGGCGGCCCGAGTGATGATCGTCAAGAAGAACAAGACCGTCCTGGAGAAGCTGGTCAAGGACCTCAAGCAGATCCACGGGATCCTGGGCGAACTTCCGGCCCTGATCATCGACGACGAATCCGACCAGGCATCAGTGAATACCTCCAATCCGGCCAAATGGCTCAATGATGCCACTGACCGCTCGACGATCAACAGCCTCATCTCCAAACTCCTCGAACTGCTGCCACGCGCGCAGTACGTCGGTTACACGGCGACTCCGTTCGCCAATGTCTTCGTCGACCCGGGGGACGCACAGGACATCTTCCCCAGCGACTTCGTCATCTCCCTCCAAGCGCCGGAGGGCTATATGGGCGCCTGGGACTTCCATGATTTCGGCTCTTCCTCGGACTCCCTCGAGGACGCCGCAGCAGGCCCCAAAGAGCGGGCCCACGTAAGAAGCATCACCAACGAGTCAGGCAACCGACTCCAAGAGGCACTGGATTCCTTCCTGCTGGCCGGCGCACTCAAACTGTTCCGTGCAGACCACGGCGTGCCGGACAAGGCGTTCCGGCACCACACCATGCTTGCGCACGAGTCGGTGAAGACCGACTCCCATGCTGAACTGGCCCTGCATATCAACAGCATGTGGCATCAGGCCGGATACTCCTCTACCGAAGGCCACGCACGCCTGGCATCGCTCTTGGAAACCGACTACCGGCCGGTGTCGGCCACTCTCGCCGAAAACCTTCCATTTCCGGCCACCTACGACGACCTTCGCCCCTACGTCAGCTCCGCCCGACAGCTGATCATGAAGGGCGGAAATCCCGTCATCGTTGTCAACGGCAACTCGGACAAGTACTTCGAGCAGCTCAACCTGGACTTCGACAAGACACCCAACATCTGGAAGATCCTAGTCGGGGGAACCAAGCTCTCACGAGGCTTCACTATCGAGGGCCTGACGACCACCTATTTCCGACGCGCCACCCGCCAGGCGGACACGTTGATGCAGATGGGACGGTGGTTCGG
>OVEP010001003.1_pt2 | contig 10399 bp, 6 predicted proteins | sample 1779801 | NCBI WGS metagenome assembly OVEP01 (sample SAMEA3914791, study PRJEB12502) | metagenome | biome: forest; material: soil | place: Canada | collected 2011-07-03 | depth 0.1 m
GGCCGCGCAGGGCCGCCTCGAAGCGCAGGTGCCACTCCTGGTGGTCGTCGAACCGGGTGACCGGGTGCCCGGCGCGGACCAACCAGTCGACGAACTCGTCCAGCGAGACGCCGTCGTCGTTCGCGTTGACGGTGTGGTAGGTGTGGTACCCGTCCGCGCCCCGGGCGCTGAGCGTGGCGATGGCCTCGGCGGTGAAGTCCACCGGCAGGCCGCTGTAGTGGGCCCGGCGGCGGTCGCCGTTCCGGTCGAGCCGGTAGAAGGAGCGCGGCGCCATGCCCGTCGCGAGGACGCTGAGGATCAGCCGGGTGAACCGGTCGGTCGGGTTCAGCCGACCCGGCAGGCTGCTGTGGGCCAGGATCATGTCGGGCCGGAACACCGTGACCGGCAGGCCCGTCCGCTCGTGCGCCTCGCGCAGCAGGACCTCCCCGGCCCACTTGCCGGTGGCGTAGCCGTTCGCGTCGGACGCGTTCAACTGCCGTGTGGGGGAGGCCTCGCGGATGTCGACCGACTCGTCGAGGAGCGAGCCGTCCGGCTGCGTCGCGGCGGCTATGGTCGACACGAAGGCGAACCGCTTCGGCCGACCGGTGAGCGCCAGCCGGATCAGCTCCGCCGTCGCGGCGACGTTCGGGGTGAACAGCCGGCGGTACGGAAGCACGTGGTTGACCAGGGCCGCGGCGTGCACGATCTGCCCGGTCCCGGCGGCGAGCCGCTCCCAGCCCGCGTCGTCCAGACCCAGCCTCGGCGCCGACACGTCCCCGGCCAGGACCTCAAGGCGCTGCGCCGCGACCGCGTCGAACCAGTCGGCCCCGTCCCCGGCCGCCGCGCGCAGGCACGCGACCACCCGCTGCCGGGCCGCCGTGTCGTCGGCGGCCCGGGCGAGGCAGGTCAGCCGCCCGCCGTCGCGGGCGACGCGGCGGAGCCATTCGACCGCGAGGAACCGTCCCAGGTAGCCGGTCGCCCCGGTCAGCAGTACCCGCTGGTCGGCAGGGCCCTCGGCGGCCTGGCGTTCGCCGAGGAGGCGCCGGTCGAGGAACCGGTCCAGGGTCAGGTCGGCCGCCCGCACCTCGGCCGGGTCGCGCCCGTGCACCGAGGCGAAGGTGGCGCGGGGCGCCCGGGCGTCGGGCGCCGAGCCCAGGCGGTCCGCGATCCGGGCCAGCGTCGAGGCGGGGCCGAGCACGTCCTGCACCGGGACCTCGACGTCGAAGAGCTGCTCCAGCACGGTCGCGAAGGTGTGCGCCGACAGCGAGTCACCGCCCAGCTCGGTGAAGTTGGCCTCCGGTCGCACCAGCGACGCGGGGTAGCCGAGGGTGATCTGGACCGCCGTGAGGACCGCCGCCAGCGGGGCGAGTTCCCGGCCCCCGGCCCGCAGCGCCGCGAACTGGCCGGCCCGGCCGGTCGCGATGTCCGCGTACAGCTGCTCCAGCCGGGCCCCGTACTGCTCCTTCAGGGCGGGGCGCAGCAGCTTGCCGACCCCGGACAGCAGCCCGTTCCCGGTCGTGAACGGCTGCCGTTCGACGAGGACGTCCTGCGGGATCTCGTACGCGTTCAGGCCCGCGCCGCGGGCGAGCTCCCGCATCGAGTCGAGGACGGTGGCCCGGACCACGGCGTCCTCGGCCCGCCCCAGGCGCTCCCGGTCGGGGACCACCACCGCCAGCAGGAACGCCTGCTCGCCGCTGCCGTAGAGGTAGACCTGCCCGACGTACGGGCTGGTCGAGTACAGCGCCTCCAGCCGGGAGACGGCGACGAACTCCCCCTGGGAGAGCTTCACCACGTTGTTGATCCGGTCGACGTAGACCAGGCGGTCCGGGGCGAGCTCGGCGAACACGTCGCCGGTCCGGTAGTAGCCGTCCGCGTCGACGGTGTCGGCGGTGATTTCGGGCTGCTTGTAGTACCCGGGTATCAGCCCGACCGTCTTCAGCCGCAACTCGCCCCGGGGGTACGGCTTGTCGGTGGCGAAGTAGCCGAGGTGCGGGACGTCGGCCAGCCGGTAGTCCAGCACCGGCGGGCGACGCACCTGCTGGTCGACCACGACCGGTCTGGTCGTCTCGGTCGACCCGTAGCAGTCGATGATCCGCGTGCCGAGGACCTCGGCCATGAACCCGTGCATCGCCGCCGACAGCGGCGCGCTGCCGCACACGGCGCTGACGATCCGGCCGCCGAGCAGGCCGTCGCGGACCTGCGCCCGGGCGGCGGCCTCGGCCTCCGGCCGGGCGGCGCCGGCGCGGCAGCGGCGGTCGGCTTCCAGCAGGTACCGCTGGTACACCAGGTCGCAGATGCGCGGCACCAGGCTCAGCACGGTGGGCCGGGCCAGCCGGATGTCGTCGAACAGCGTCGACATGTCGCTGCGGGCGGCGAACAGGCCGATCCCGCCGGAGGAGAGCCCGGAGACCAGCCAGGAGCGGCCGTTGACATGGCTCATCGGCATGTAGTGCAGGACGATCGTGGGCACCGGGGCCGCGCTGCCCGCCACGCCGCCCATGCCGCCGCAGCCGTTCTGCCACATGCGGGTGATCATGGACGCGGTGTAGATCGCGCCCTTGGGCGTGCCGGTGCTGCCGGAGGTGTAGACCAGGCCGACCAGCCGGTCCGGATCACCGTCCGCGCACGGCTCCACGGCGGGCAGCCGGCCGCCGCGGCGCAGCTCGTCCCGCAGCGACAGCACCGCTGCCCGCCCGCCCAGCTTGTCGGCGGCGGCCCGCAGCGCCTCCCGGTGGTCGTCCACGCGCGGGTCGCAGTCGAAGACGAGCAGGCGCTCGATGGAGTCGGACGCCAGCACGGTGTCGATCGCGGCCCCGATCGAGCCGACGTCGGCGGCGAGCAGGCGCGGCCGGGTCTCGGCGACCACCGGGGCCAGCCGGGGCGCGGTGGACCCGGTGGCCAGCGGAACCGACACCGCCCCCAGGTACATGCAGGCCAGGTCGATGGTGGCGTAGTCGACGCCGGTGAAGCCCAGGGTCGCGACGAAGTCGCCGGCCCGCAGGCCACCGACGACCGGGTCGGCCCAGGCGGTGGCGAGCCGGACGACCCGCTGCCACAGCTCGGCGTAGGTTACCGCCTCGAAGCCGGGCAGGAGTTCGACGGTCCGGCGGCCGGTGGCCGGGTCGCGGACGATCCGCTCGGCCCGGCGGGCGAGCGCGGGCCGGTCGGCGTAGCCGTCCATGGCGGCCGCGATGGTGCCGACCAGGCTGTCGGCGCGCTCCCGGACGGCCTCGGCGACGGCCGCCGACGGGGCCGCAGCGGTGAATTCGGGATCGTTCGCGTGCAGTGCCGCGACCCGGGACGCGAGATCGTGCCCCGGCTGGTGCTCAGACATGAGTGCTCCGGTGTGTGATGAGTCCTGATCCGCATGCGTGGCGCCCGCCGGACCGTGCCGCCGACAGGGGCCTAGGGCAGTCGACGGGAGCCGAGGCCGACGGCCAGCGCCATCAGCAGGTAGATCGCCACGGCCGCGAACGCCGGGGCGGCGATGCCGCTGTCGGACCCGAGTCCGCCGAGCAGGGCCACGCCGACGGTGGTTCCGGAGGACCGCCCGGCCGACATCAGACCGCTGGCGAGCGCCGAGCGGTGCGCCGGGGCCGTCGCCATCACCAGGGTGATCTGCGGCACGGTCGCCAGGCCGAAGCCGAGCCCGATGAACGCCAGCCCGATGCCGGTGCCGATCGGGGCCTCGCTGCCGATCAGGGCCAGCAGCACCCCGCCGACCAGGGTCAGCAGTACTCCGATGCCCAGCACCCGGGGCGCGCCGAGCCTGGCGTGGACGCGCCCGGCGACCAGCGGCATCAGCGTGATCGGCAGGGCGGAGGGCAGGAAGCACAGCCCGGTGGTGACCGGGCCGTACCCGCGCGCCTGCTGGAGGAACAGGCTGATCGAGAACAGCAGCCCGTAGTAGCCGGCGAACAGCAGCAGGCCCGCCGCGACGAAGCCGCGGAACCCCGGGGCCCGGAACAGGTCGCCCGGGATCATCGGGTGCGCACAACTGCGCTGCCTGACCACGAACGCGGCGAACGCGACGAGGGCCGCCAGCGCCGCCGCCACCGGGAGCGGCCGGGTCCACCCCAGCTCCCGGCCCTCGGTGAGCGCCAGTGCGATGCCCGCGAGGAAGGCGGCGGCGAGCAGCTGACCGGCGATGTCCTGCGGTTCCCGGCGGACGCTCACCCCGCTGCTGGGCATGTGCCGTGCCGAGAGCCACTGGATGGCCAGCACCGCCGGGACGTTGACCAGGAAGATGCTCCGCCAGCCCACCGCCGCGACCAGCGCGCCGCCGAGCACCGGACCGAAGGCGACCGGACTGCCGGCGACCATCGCCCAGATCGAGACCGCCTTGGCCCGGCCGTCCGGATCCCGGTAGGTGTCGGTGAGCATCACCAGGGTGGCGGGCGTGAGCAGCACCCCGCCGAGCCCCTGCAACGCCCGCGCGACGACCAGGGCGGGACCGTCGGGAGCGAGTCCGCACAACACGGAGGTCACCCCGAACATGGCGACGCCCAGCCGGAACATCCGCACCGCGCCGAACCGCGCGACCAGCGCGGCCCCGGCCAGCACCAGGCTGGCGAGGACGATCGCATAGGCGTCCACGACGAGCTGCATCACCGGCAGGCTCGCGTGCAGACTGGCGCGGATCGCCGGGATGGCGACGTTCACGATGCTGATGTCGATGACGATCATCCCGGTCGCCAGGCTGGCCACCGTCAGCACGCGGCGGGGTCGCGGCGCGGCCCCGGCCACGTCCGGCGCGTCGTTGTCGAGGCTGGTCGAGTTGGCCATGAACCGCCATTTCAGGTGAGGCGATGAATTCCTGCCGATCGGTGCTGCGAAATCCTAGCCCCGTTGCCGGCCGTGGCGTCAACCGGTGACAGCCGGACTGACCCGGCTGCGCCGGATTAGTCCGATTCCAGGGTCCGGTCTAGAAAATCCTCTGTTTCCGGCCGCGCCGGGCGCTCCGTAGGGTCAGCGTGTCGAGAACAGCGAGAGGAGGCAGCATGGGAGCACACAGAACGGGTTCACCACTGCCTTTCCCGGAGCGGAACCGGGGAATTCCGCAGCGCCCGTCGTCCATGCCGTTCCACCGCTATGCACGCAACTCGCCCAAACCCACCGCTGGTTGGCTGCGCAACTGGCCGGACCAAGCGCTCGATCGGGCCCCGATATGGGCCTCGGTGGATCTCCGGGACGGAAATCAGGCCCTCGCCGAACCGATGGATCCGGGGCGGAAGAAGCGGATGTTCGAGTTGCTTGTCGCGACCGGATTCAAGGACATCGAAATCGGATATCCGGCGGCCAGCGCCGACGACTTCGACTTCGTCCGAGAGCTGGTCACAAAGGACGAGATTCCGGACGACGTGCGGATATCGGTATTCACGCCGGCGCGCCCCGAACTCATCGATCTCACCTTTGAGGCCATTCACGGAGCCGATCGTGCGACGGTGCACCTGTGCCATGCCACGGCCTGTCTGTGGCGCGAGGTGGTGTTCGGCCTGTCGCGGCAGGAGGTCCTGCGGATGGCCGTCGAGGGAGCCCGGCAGCTGGTGCGGCTGGCGGAGCGGGCGCCCGGGACGGACATCCGGTTCGAGTACTCGCCGGAGACCTTCAACCTGACCGAGCCGGAGTTCGCACTGGAGATAGCGAACACGGTCACCGAGACCGTCGGCGCCACCCCCGACCGGCCGCTGGTGCTGAACCTGCCCACGACGGTGGAGACCCATTCGCCCAACGTCTTCGCCGACCAGGTGGAATGGATGCACCGCAACCTCGACCGGCGCGAGTCGGTCGTCCTGTCGGTGCACCCGCACAACGACCGGGGCACCGCCGTCGCCTCGGCCGAACTGGCGCTGATGGCCGGGGCCGACCGGGTCGAGGGCACGCTCTTCGGCAACGGCGAACGCACCGGGAACGTCTGCCTGGTGACGCTCGCGCTCAACCTGTTCAGCCAGGGCGTCGACCCCCAGCTGGAGCTCTCCGGGATCGACGCGGCCCGCGCGGTCGTCGAAGAGTGCAACCGGCTGCCGGTGCACCCGCGCCACCCGTACGTCGGGGAGCTGGTGTACACCGCCTTCTCCGGCACCCACCAGGACGCCATCGCCAAGGGCCTGGCCGCGCTGTCCGACCGGGCCGAGCGGGAGGGCCGCGAGGTCGCGGAACTGCCCTGGCAGGTCCCCTATCTGCCGATCGACCCCAAGGACGTCGGCCGCGACTACCAGGCGATCATCCGGGTCAACAGCCAGTCCGGGAAGTCCGGCATCGCCTATGTGCTGAAGGCCGGTTGGGGGATCGACCTGCCGACGGACCTGCGCCGGGACTTCGCCACCGTGGTGCAGAACGCCACCGAAGCCCTGGGACGCGAACTGGAGCCGGGCGAGATCTGGCAGTTGCTCCAGGCCAACTACTGCCTGGACCACTCGCTCGCGGCACCCGCCGACGCCGACGAGCAACGCGCCGACGAGCAACGCGCCGACGAGCAACGCGCCGACGAGCAACGTGTGGTCGCCGAGCACACCACCGCGCACGGGGTCGTGTTCACCCAGGTCGTGGTCGTCGGCACGGCGCCCGCCGCCGGCGAGCCGCAGGCCTGCTTCGCCGCGCTGGACGCCGGCGGCCGCACCGTCTGGGGAATCGGCCTGGCGGCCACCGCCGCCGACGCGGCCCACCGGGCCTGCCGGTCCGCACTGCGCCGGGCCAGCGTCAGAAGAGGAGAGCTGTGAAGGGCAACGCCTACCGCACCGTCGGTCCCGGGGTCTACCGGGAGGACCGCGGCCTGGCCTACGAGGACTTCGTCCCCGGCGAGGTCTTCGAGCACCGGCCCGGCCGGACGATCACCATGAGCGACAACGTGTGGAGTTCGCTGCTCTGCCTCAACCAGCATCCGCTGCACATCGACGCCGTCTACGCCGAACAGACGCAGTTCGGCCGCCTGCTGGTGTCGAGCCTGGTCACCTTCGGGATCGTCAACGGGATGACGGTGTCCACCATCAGCGCCAAGGGCATCGCCAACCTCGGCTGGGACACGGTCCGGCTGACCGCGCCGGTGTTCGTCGGCGACACCCTCTACGCCCGGACCCGCATCGTCGCCAAGCGGGAGTCCGCCACCCGGCCCGGCGACGGCGTCGTGACCGTGCACACCACCGGTCAGAACCAGGACGGCGCGACCGTCATCGAATTCGAGCGGACGATCCTCGTCCCCCGGCAGGAGGCGGACCGATGATCCCGATCATCACGCTGGAACCCGACCAGGCCCAGGCGCGCCGCGACGACGCCGAACGCGGCGCGGCCGACCAGATCTCGGACGCCTGCCGGCACAGCGGGTTCTTCGTCGTGCGCGGCCACGGGATCGACCCCGAGGTCTTCGACGACGCCTACACCGCCTCGCTGGACTTCTTCGGACGCCCGCTGGACGCCAAGCAGGCGCTCGCGATGCGGACCAGCACCGCGCGCGGCGACAACGACTACAGCCCCTACGGCTACAGCGCCCTGCTGGCCGAGAACGCGTACGCCTACACCGGACGGCAGGGCATGCCGTCCGACTACGTCGAGAAGTTCAGCGCCGGGCGGCTGATCCTCAGCGACCAGGAGGAACTGCCCTTCCCCGCCGACGAGCAGGGCGCGCGGCTACGGGCGGCGCTGAAGCGGTACTTCGCGGCCTGCGAGACCATGGCGGACCGGATCGCCGAACTGCTGGCCCTGGCCCTGGACCTGCCGCGCGACTTCTTCGCCACCCGGACGCACACCTCCAACGACTCGCTCCGCTCGCACCTCTACCCGGGCGTCGACCCGGAGTTCCGCAACGACCAGGGGATGGGGCAGCACACCGACGGCACGCTGATCACGCTGCTCACCCAGGACGGCCCGGGCCTGCAACTCCAGGACCGGACCGGCCGCTGGCTGGACGTCGAAGTCCCGGAACGCGACAGCTTCATCGTCAACATCGGTGACCTGATGGCCCGTTGGTCGAACGACGAGTACGTCTCGACCCCGCACCGGGTCCGCCTCGCCGACCGGCGGCGGCAGTCGATCGTCTTCTTCAAACTGGCCAACGACGACGCCGTCATCGAGTGCTTCCCGAAGTTCACCGCGACCCGCCCGGCGAAGTACCAGCCGATCCGCTACGAGGACTTCTCGCTGCAGAAGATGAACCTGCTGTTCGGCCGGGAGGGAGCGCGGTGAAGTCGTACGCGAGCCTGCTGTACACCCCGGCGCTGCGGCTGGCGTCGGTCTCCGAGCCGGGCCGGGTCCGCGCGGACATGCTGGTACTGGACCTGGAGGACTCCACCCACCCGGCCAGGAAGGCCGAAGCCCGGGCCATGCTGGCCGCGGCGGACCTGCGCCGGGCCGAACTGCCCGCCCTGGGCCTGCGGGTGAACACCATCGTCACCCCCGACGGGCTGGAGGACCTGCGGACGCTGCTCGAACTGGACGCCGTGATCGGCGGCGTCCCGATCGACGTGGTCTTCATCCCCAAGATCTCCGGCCCCGGCGACGTGGCCGTCTACCGGGCGCTGCTGGCCCGCACCAGCAGGCCCCCGCAGATCTGCAGCTTCATCGAGACCGTGGACTCGGTCGAGAACGCCTTCGCCATCGCCGCCGTCAGCGACGGCCTCTGCTTCGGCCAGGCGGACCTGACCGCCGACATGTACGCCGGGAACCCGGTCTATCTCGACTACGCGCGGGCCCGGCTCTGCGTCGCGGCGGCCAGGTACCGCCTGCCCGCCATCGACACCAACTCCTTCGAACTGCACGACCTCGACGTGGTCGCGGCGGCCTCCCGGGCGGCCCGGGACGCCGGATTCACCGGCAAGGCCGCCATCCACCCCCGGCAGGTCGAGCCGATCGCCGAGGCGTTCACGGTCGGACCCGAGGAACTCGCCGAATACCGGCGGATGGTCGCCGACTACGACGCCCGGATCTCCTTCACCGTCGAGCAGGACCGCGTGCTGGCCCCGCCCTTCGTCCTGCGCGCCCGGCGCATGCTCCAGTTCCACGCGACCGACGCCGACACGCTTTAGCACCGCACCGACTCCCGTTCCAGCAACCGTACCGACGAATCGGGGAAACCCAGTGAAGACCCTGCCGCAGGAAGCGATCATCGACGTCTCCGCCCACCCCACCGAGCTGGCCGACGGCCGCCTGCGGGCGGTCGGCGACGGACTCGTGGCCGAACTGGTCCGGCTGGTGGCCGAGGGGGAGGGCGTCGCCGTCTGCCACGGCGCCGCCCGGACGCTGGCGGGCCACGGGCTCGACGTCCACGACGAACAGGACGCCGCGGTGGCCCGCGACTACCTGGAGTCGCTGTTCCGTGCCTTCGGCGCCCGGGTGGACGTCGCCGCCTTCAGCCCGGTGGTGATGGACTACGACCGCATCGCCGTGATGGACGTCGACGGCTACAACAAGAACAAGCACTTCACGCCGAACGGCGACCACACCACCGAGCGCGAGTTCCTGACGACCAAGTGCGTGCACTTCGACGCCGCCACGCCGTTCGTCGGCAACATCTACGGGCCGTACCGCAACATCGAGGGCGGCATCCCGGTGGTCTGCGACGCCCGGGCCTACTGCGCGGACGCGGGCGTGGCCCCGGCCGACCTGATCGAGCTGATGCCGCACAGCTTCAACGTCGCGGTCCGCGAGGAGCACGCCGAGCGGATCCTCGCCGACTACGCCGAAGCGCTGGACGTCGACCTCTCCGCCGACCTGGTGCTGGTGGTGCTGCTCAACGAGGTGGCCGGCGGACTGGCGCACGCGGGCTCGGAACCCCGCGCGGTGGACCCGGACCAGCCCTCCCGCCGCCCGATCCGGCACCTGGAGTACCAGTTCGCCGAGGGCGTCGAGCTGGCCAAGTGGTACCGGCACTACAACCTGGACATCCCCGCGCCCAGCCTGGAGGTGCCGGACGAGGCCGCGCGCGAGCGCTACCACCGGGGCATCGGCCCGGTCGGCGCCGAGGGCGGGGCCGGGCGGCGATGACCTCCACCGAAACCGGGGTGCCGGTCATGTCCGAGCGCGACGCGGCGGAGCTCGAAGCGCTGCTGACGGTGCTCGCGGCGGACGACTGGCCCGAGGACATCGACCGGGCCCGGGAGTTCTACGACGCCTGGGGCACGCCGATCGCCGGCGACATCCTGGTCGAACAGCGCCCCGGCGGGTACCTGCTGACCCCGCCGGACACCGAGGGCGCCCGGATCGGGCTGTTCCTGCACGGCGGCGGATACGTCTACGGATCGCTGCGCAGCCACGGCGCGACGGTGGCGGAGATCGCCCGGGCGGCCCACTGCCCGATGTTCTTCGTGGACTACCGGCGGGCCCCCGAGCACCCCTACCCGGCGGCGCTGGACGACGCGGCGGCCGCCTACCGGGACCTCCTGGCGCGCGGGACCGCCCCCTCGGACGTGGTGTTCACGGGGGACTCGGC
>OVEP010009172.1_pt1 | contig 10383 bp, 7 predicted proteins | sample 1779801 | NCBI WGS metagenome assembly OVEP01 (sample SAMEA3914791, study PRJEB12502) | metagenome | biome: forest; material: soil | place: Canada | collected 2011-07-03 | depth 0.1 m
ATCTCCGTGGGCATCTCGGCCGCCAACACCCACGACAGCCAGGCACTGGAGCCACTGGTACGCGGGATCCCGCCCGTGCGTTCCCGGCGCGGACCACGCCGCCGGCGCCCTGCCAAACTGCACGCCGACAAGGGCTACGACTACGCCCACCTGAGAAAATGGCTGAAGTCGCGTGGCATCACACCGCGTATCGCCCGCCGGGGCATCGAGCCCTCCCAACGGCTCGGCCGACACCGATGGGTCGTCGAACGCACGATGTCCTGGCTATCAGGCTGCCGACGCCTGCACCGCCGCTACGAACGCAAAGCCGACCACTTCCTCGCTTTCGTCGCCATTGCCACCACCCTCATCTGCCACCGCCGCCTCACCAAATAAAACGACGTCTAAGGCGCGCGTATGCGGCCAGGACCAAGGTGAGGTCATCCCTCGTGGCATCACTGCGGTGGAATTCAGTTCCGTAGGCCAGAGCCACCCGGGCGGCGTCGGCCAACGCCCATGGTGTGTACTTGCGGTAGGGACTGTTCAGCCATTGGCCGGGCTGCTCAGGCACACCGTACTGAGCTGCGGCGGCGGCGATCAAGGGCACCAGGGAACTCGGGCGATGCCTTCGCACCCGCTGGCAGTACTCGTCATCGCGCACCAAGCGGTCATACCTGTACGGGGCCATATCGGAAACAATGCAGCACGCCACTGACAGCAGCGAATGCTTTTCGGGTCGGCTTGCTGTGATTGAGGTTCATTTCGCCTGGCGGGGTGACCTGTTGGCCTGAATAGTGGAGCCTTGGGCGTCTGTGCCAGGCCTGCTGGTCCGTGGCGTAGGAGTAGGCACGCTGCTACCGGCCGGACCTGCGAGACAGGGAACGCCTACGCCGCGCGGGATGGGGGCGGACCAGGTCCATCGAGTCCGAGGAGGCGCCGCTCTGCCACTGACCGGCTTCCCCGGTCCGCCGTGCCTGCGAGCGCATCCGCGTGCGCGGCCACTACCCCCCAAGGGGTGCGTCCGGAAGGCATTTGCCAGCAAGAAGGACGGGCGAGGATGATTCGGGTGTGATCAGCCGTGACGAGATCGACGGTACGGGCCAGGCGCTGGGAATCAACCCCACCGATGTACAGAGGGACTACCTCTTCGGCTGGGTACTGGCGGGTCTCTTCGAGGATCGCGAATTTGGGCAACGACTGGTCCTCAAAGGCGGCAATGCCCTGCGTAAAGGCTACTTCAGCGACACACGGTTTTCTTCGGACCTCGACTTCACGGCCCCTGGCCAGGTCGACCCCGAAAGGCTGCTGTCCGCCCTCAATCAGGTGTGCCGACTCGTCCAGGCCCGCACCGGTGTCGTCTTCGCACTGGACCGCAACAAGATCAGCGACAGCCACGCTGTAGACAGCACCCGAACCGTTCACAAGTACACGCTGTACTTCACCGACTTCTACGGCAAGAGGCGCAATGTCACCGTCGGGCTGCGCATGGACGTCACCGAGTTCGGGCGCCTCCACCTGCCCCCGCAGGACCGGGCACTGATCCACCCGTACTCCGACAGCGACGCATGCGCCAGCACACTGCGCGTGGTCAGCCTGGAGGAGGCGCTGGCCGACAAGATGAAGTGCCTGCTGCAGCGACGCTCCTCGTTCGACCTGTTCGACCTCGTCTACTCAATCCTGGTGAACAAGGACGTGAGCGTCGACCGGACCGCGGTCGTCAAGACCTTTCTGAGCAAGACCATCTTCGCGCCCAGCCCCCACGCGGCCAAGAACCTGCTGCTCGCGGTCCCCTTCGAGACACTGCGCTGGTACTGGGACAACAAGATCGTGTGCGCCAGGCGGAGCCTGCTCGACTTCAGCACCGCCGTCCACGGGTTCAAGGAAGAGCTCGGCTCCCTGTTCTCGGCCTTCGGCGACAGCCGCCACGGGCAGCTCGCCTTCTTCCCCGCCGACAAACGCGACCCGATCATGGAGGCAGGGCGAAGCCGGACCCTGCTGCGCCTGACGTACGCTGGCGTCGAACGAATGGTCGAACCGTACTCACTGCAGTTCAAGCGCCGGACCTCCGACGGAGTCGGACAGGAGTACCTCTATGTGTGGGACACCACCGGGGGGCGCTCCTCCGGGCCGGGTATCAAGTCGCTTCTGAACGGAGGTATCGCCAGGATCGAGAACACGGAGATTCCCTTCGCTCCGCGCTTCGAGGTCGAGCTCGCCACGGCCGGCGAGTTCGGCCCAAGGACGACGTTCGGCGGCACGACCCGGGGCACCTGGCGCATCCCGGGGCGAAGCACGGCCTGGGTCAACGCGGTCCGACGTACGGCAGCCCAGTACCAGGTGCGGTGCGCCACCTGCGGAAAGGTGTTCCGCAGGTCGGTGGCCTCCACCGCAATGCGCCCGCACAACAATCCGGCCGGCTGGCCCTGCCACGGCCGCCGCGGTTACCGGACCTGAGGGTCCGCCCGGGCTCCCCGGGCTGTTCTTCGGCGCCCCGGCACCGGCACGATCGACGACGAGGGCTCGCTCTCCGTGCGCCGTGGCCACCGCCCGCCTGGCGACCCTGGATCCTGTTTGTGGCAGCCACCAGGCCACTGGAGCAGGGGCCCGTAGCTGGCTGCGAGGTGGGCGGCTCATCGAGACCGAGGAGACCGGGCCGGAGCGCTCGGTCGGCGTAAAAGACGTGATGCGGTGCAGCCCGCATCCCCTGCTTGTACGCGGCTGGCGTCGGATGCAGGCTGTGACCTGACGAGCACTGCAGCTGGCCGGGTCGCTGGGTACGGCAGGGCGGTGTTCAGCTCAGGTCGATCTTCCTCACGAACTGTGCGTATTTCTCGTCGGTGATTTCCTTCGAGCGTACGAGGGTGCCTTCCGTTTTGCGGTAGGTGCGTGTCGCGGTGCCTCGGTAGGAGAGCCAGTTGAAGCTGCTGTTCACCCACGTGTCGTCGAAGACAAGGATGTTGGGGTGGGACTCTGTGGAGTGAATGAGTATGAGGTTGTCGTGGCGACCGGCGAGCGTCTCCAGTCGGGCGATGGCAGCGGAGTCGAGATGGCTGTCGGCGTGGCCCAGGCCGTAGACGATGTGGGCGATGAGTCCGCGTCGACGCAGCATCGTCTCCAGCCGATGGATCATGTCGTCGGTGACAACCGAGGCGCTGACTGCGGGGGTGGCGAGCAGGAATCGGCTGGTGGCGCTGTCCAGTGCGGCGGCGAGTTGCTCCCGGTGCTCGAACACGGGGACGCTGCGCACCGTCAGGCTGCTCAGTTCGGCTCTGGCGGTCACGCTGTCGTCTGGCTCTTGTGGGCTGGTGTGTTCGCCGGTGGCATCGTCGGATGAGGTGGCTGAGTCTGCCCGTCGCTGCAGGCCGCGGACTGTGCTGTGTGAGGCCCGCAATGCCTGCAGCTCCGAAGGGAGGGCCGGTTCTTCAATGGGCGGCTCTACACGGATCTTGAGCAGCTCCGCGCCGCCGAGCTCGTTCAGTGCCGTGTCGTGCGCCTCGCTGGTGGAGTCGTCGATGATGACGCTCAGGCGCACGTCGCTGAATCCGGTGGCACTGAACACCAGCAGCACGGCCGGCAGGTAGCGCCGGGGCTGTCGGATGATGGCTTCGACTGTCAGGATCTCGACCGAGGGCTCCTGACCCCGCGAATGCTGCTCCAGAAGGTAGTTGAGCATGCGAGCGTTGATGTCGTCCGTGGAGACGTCGTAGGTGCGGCGCGACGGCAGCAGGATCCTGTTTTGATGCTTGGCATCCGAGCTGCTGATCAACTCGGATGACGTGTGCGACGTAGGCTCCCAGAGCAGCCGGTCAAAGGATCGTGCCTGCTCCACGCGTTTGGGCGTCGTTGTGGCCAGGTCGGTGACGGCGCGCCTCCCGGCAGGTGTGAGCACCACCACCCTCCCTCCGCGCTGGTCGGGCCGGTAGTCGACGGTCTCGGCCGAGAGTTGTTGAGCCACCGCGTCTCGGACGGTCTCGTCGTCCAGCCCAAGGACCGCTGCGATGGCGGCTACCTCGTTCACCCCCCGATTGGCGAGTCGCAGGAGGTACTCGTCGACCACGGGCAGGGGACGCCGTTCCTGCGCCAGCATCTCCACTGTGAGCCAGGAGACAGGTACGGCTGCCTCTTCAGCGTGTACGAGTTCGAAGCCGGGGTGCAGATCGCTGAAGCGTCGTGCCGCGATCGAAGTGCTGTCAGTCATGCGCGGCGGGTCCAATCCTGCAGGTGTCGGGGTGGCTTCCCATGTAGTCCAAGACCCCCCTGAGCGGTCCGGTCCTGGCCTGGCAGAACGGCGCGTCGCCGACGACGACCAGGCCGTACCGTGAGCGTGAGAAGGCCACGTTGATTCGCCGCCAGTGGAGCTCGCCCAGGAAGCCCAAGGCGTTGCGGTCATTGCTGCGCACGACGGAGTAGAAGGTGACGTCCGCCTCACGACCCTGTACGGCATCGACGGTGTTCACCTCGATCTCCAACAGCGGCGAGGCGGGACCTGCCAAGGCGCGCCGGAGCTCCTCCATCTGCTTGCGGTAGGCAGTCAGCACGAGGACACTCAGCGGCCCGTCGTCCTCGGGCCGTACGAGTCTTCCCTCGACGGCCCGGCGGAGGTTGGCCACTGCGCTCTTGATGATGCGCACTTCCAGCGGGTTGACCCAACTGGTGCCGCCCTGACTCTCCCTGCGCTGCTGAAAGGTGCTGGTGTCCAGCCAGGTGACCGGCTTGTAGAGGGTGTCCCACCCCGGGAGAGTGCGGGTGGTGCGGGAGCGCAACTCGTTGTTGTAGAAGCAGGCGGAGACCAGGTCGCCAATGCCCGGATGCATCCGGTACTGGTCGGTGAGCTTGAGCTTTGCCGTATCGGGGGCATTGTCCAGCAGGTGCTGGAAGAGGGTCTGCTCGACATCCACCCGTTCCAGGCTGTATCGCTCGATCAGCTCCGGTTTCTCCAGTACTTCCTCTTGCATAGGCGGAAGCTGACTGGGGTCACCGACCAAGACCCAGCGGCGGGAACGGGACAGGGGCACCAGTGTCTCCGTGGCAGTCGCCTTCGATGCCTCATCCAGGATGCACAGGTCGAATTCGATGTCACGGACTGCGGGGCGGGACAGGAATCCGATGCAGGTCCCGGCCACGACACGGGCCCGGCGGAGCAGGACGGCTTCAAGGTCCCGGCTCGACTCGATGCGCTGGAGCCATTCGGCCTGCAACTGCAAGAGGCCGACGAGGTCCTTCAGCTTTTGATCGGTGCCCACGATCGCTTCGAACGCCGCGCGGGCGTCGGCCGCTGTGGCGTCCGCAGGCAGGACCAGATCGCCTTCCAGGAAGTCATTGGCCTGGTCCCGTAGTGCTTCGATGCGCTCGCCGAGGCGTTGGAGCTCGCCGTTGAGGGCCGCGACCCGCGACGCCGCCGCATCTTCCTCGCCGGAATCGTCCGGCGCGTGGGGCATCGTGCCGGACGAGGGGCCGATCGACGTGTCCAGCCGCCACTGCGCCTTGCCCAGGTCTGTGAAAGCTGCCTGAAGCTCCGCGATGGAGGCGGCTCCCTGGACGTGTTTGAGTTCCACTGAGGAGTTGCGGGCGAGTACTTCGAGGTGGCGTTGCGCCCGGCTGCGGATCTGGGCGACCCGGACCGGGATCTGCGCATCCAGAAGGAGTTGCCGGGCCGCCACGGCCACCCGCTCGTCGTTCGGCTTCCCCAACCGCACCAGGTTGGCCAGACCGGCGTCGGCGAGGCGGACCAGGGCGTTGTCCACCGCGACATGCGTCTGGCTGACCAGCAGGATCCGAGCGTCGGGGTTCCTGGCCAGCTCCTGTCGCACCAGTTCGGTAATGAAACTCGTCTTCCCGGTTCCTGGTGGCCCTTCGAGCAGGAAAAGCTCTCGGCTGTTCAGCGCTCGCGCAACTGCCCTCCTCTTGCCCTCGTCCAGGACAGGGTTAAACCACTGCGGTGTGGGCACAGGCGTGGGGGCAGACACATCCGCCGGCGTGATCAGCATTCGCCGCAAGGAGGGGTTGACCGATACACCCGACCGTACGCTGACAACGGCCTCCCGTTGGCGCAGCAGCGATGCCCGGGTCGCGCCGATGTCCAGGACCAGATCGCCCCGTGCCGGCGGTGTCATGACTCTGGCGGAGTATGCCAAGGTGACACTACGGTCGTGCTGTTCCACGACCACGCCCGACGCGCCGACCGTGGCACCGCTGGAGGTGCGGCAGTACCGCTCCTCGCCGAGGATGTCGGCCTCAAGCGCGTGTGCGAGATGGAACAGCACCCGCCGGCCTTGCACATCGGCCGAGCTGTACCGTACGGGCACCGAGCGCCCGTACTCCAGTTGTTCTTTGGCGCTCAGCAGGTCCATCCACTTGTCGAACATCCGGTTCTCGTCCTGCAGCTGCTGCTCGTCGTCTTGGCGGAGATAGTGCTCGTCCACCGCGGCGAGGATCCGCGCCATGGCCTGCCGTGCAGCCCCGATCGGCAGGCGCTGTGAGGTCCAGCGCACATCGTCGACTACCCGCCAGCCGCCGCGCCGGATCATTTCCAGGTTCGACGCCTCAGCGTGGACCCGTGAGACCTTGAACGTCGGTTCTCCAGTGATCACGACAAGGCGCAGACGATGTGTGCTGCCGATGAGATCCAGGGTGTCGACCAGTCGCCTGCCCGTCGAGGCGTCTACGACGCGAGCGAGGTGCGAGCCGCCCGCGAACTCCTGGGAAACAGCCCGCTCGACTACATTCGGATCGCGGTCCAGCGGTGGCTTGACTAGCCGCGCGCCTTCCCTGAAGACCAGCTGCGCCACCTGCGGTTGGACCCACTTGCGTCGGCGCTTCTCTTGGATCTCCCGCAGTTCGGCCCGAAGGACGATGGCGTTGGCGGGGCGAACCTCCGGGTTCTGATCGGTGCACCGTCGCAGCAGGCTCAGGACATCCGGGGGAACGTCAAGGTCCCCGAAGGCTTCTACAAGATCGGGGTAGTCGGCGAAGGCCCCAGCCGAAAGACACCGAACCGCCGTGGCCGCGAACCCCCACACGTCACGGCTCGCGCTATTGAGCCCGTCCAGGTCGGGTGGCGCAAACGGCCGGGAGAAGAACTCCGCAACGGTGACTCCGGGAGAAATCTGGCTGCGTAGCTTGCTGATTCCGAAGTCTGCAAGCCTCGGGACCAGGTCGTCACCGACGAGCACGTTCGCCGGCTTTACGTCGCGGTGCACGACACCGCGCTCATGTGCGTACGCCAAGGCATCGATCAGCGGCATTCCCCATTTGTCGATGAAATCGTCCCATCCGAAGTCGTCCGGTGACGGGAGCACATCGGTCAGATTGCTTTCGAACCAGTGAAATGCAAGGTAGAAGGCGTCTTCATTCTCGTCTTCGCCGTAGTCGACGAGGGAGACGATGTTCGGGTGGTCCAGTCGGCTGAGCGCGGTCACCTCACGCCGGAAGAACTCCCGTTGAGTGGCGTCAGCGTCATGACGCGAGATCAGCTTCAGAGCAACGGACCTCCCAGTCGTCGCGTCTGTCGCTTTCACAACGGTGGACTGGCCACCGGAGCGCTCCACCTCGGGCAACACCACATACCGCTCTGCCACGATGCGCAACAAAGCAACTCCCTTCGCGGCCAGGAGGAGAGAGGCTACCCGACCCGAGGAGGCTGCCTAATGCTTTCGCGCAACCTCGATCTCGCCGGTGGACCCTCGCCCCACCGGTACATTACGCCAGGGGCCCCACGATTCTTCCGAGCTTCGTAGTTCTTCCGCTGCAGTCGCAGGCGTGCGCCCCTTGCACCGAGGCCCGGCCCCCTGCAATACGTCAGGAGGGCACGACGACCTGAGCGGAGCAGCCGAGGCGGACAAGTGTCCTGCCGGGTTGTCCCCGAGCCCCGCTTCACCCCCGACCCGGACGCACCCGAACCCAGCGGCTACCTCAGCGCGGCCCGGATCTACACCAAGGCGAAGGCAAGCCAATGAGAGCGTCGGACGAATGCCCGACCCTGGTCCTGTCACCGGCTGCCACACGCCTGGACGACGCCCTGCGGGCCGCGACCCCTTCCCAACGGAGCTCTGTCCCGTACAGACCTCACAGCAGCGTTCGTCTCTGCCCTGCCCGGGCTGTCCCAGAGCAGCAGCAGCCGCCTCAGCCTCGCCACCTTGCTCGTCGAGCTTGCCGACGCCCGACTCCTCACCCTGCCCACGAGCCCAGCGAAGTGGGATGCTGGCCGCCCACCGCTGCCTGACACCGTCCGGATGGTCCGCACCCAACCGGGCGCCGCAGCGCCCCGAGAACCACGCTCATGGCGGCCCGAGCTGAGCTGGGCCTCAACCGCCCGCATCACCACCGCACGGACGGACGTCCTGGGTGCAATCAACCGGTGGTTCCGAGACACGAGCAACAGGCCAGAAGCCCGCCGTCCACTGTCGCTGCGCGAACGATCCCATGAGATCTTCAACGACGAGAAGCGCCTCGACGGCCTGATCGGCGGAGCGCTATTCGGTCCCGGCCGACTCGACTTGGAGCAACTCGCCGCCTACCGGGAGCCATCACCCCTCGCCTACCGCCACCTCGGAGACGGCGACACCATGCTCGTGATCGAGAACAGCGACACCTTCGCCACATTGCGCCAGCTGCTCAAACCCGCCCCTGGCTGCATCGGGTAACATCGCCTTCGGCGCAGGACGCGCCTTCGAAGCGACCGTCGCCAGCGTCGCCGAGCTCCCTCAGATCCCGCGCATCCTCTACTACGGCGACCTGGATGCGGACGGCCTTTCCATCCCAGCCAGAGCCTTCATCACCGCAACTCTTATGGGACTGCCTCGCGTTGAACCTGCCGACGCCTGCTATCAGCTCCTTCTCACACGCCCTCACAACCCCGGACTCAAGATCGACGTCGGCCGTGCCCGGCTCCTCGTGGAGTGGCTGCCCCCGCCCTGCGAGACCAAGCCTGCACGGTGCTTACCTCGGGTGACCGTATCGCCCAGGAGGCAAACAACCAGAACCACCACCGCACGGACGACAGCTGGGCCACCATCCGAGATGGACAACTCCATTGATGTAGCCCCGCCCGCGGAGGAGACACAGTCACCGCTGCGAAACCTGCTTGATGCCGATTGTTGCTGCCCAGCCTCCCGTCGTGCACCAGTCGCTCCCATCCCACCAGATGACGTCAGCGTTCTGACTGCGGACGTAGCTAAGCAAGTCGCCTCCTGGATGGGCAGGCAGCAAAACCGCCCGAAGTGCACCGGGCACGAACCTTGTATAGTCGGCCAACTGTCCGACAGCCATGCGCGCGTCGTTGCGCATGTTCGGTCCAGCCTTAGCCTCGATAAGGAGGTTCAGATGTCCGAGCCACGTGTCGGTAAGCATGGGCGTGCAGTTCGGCGTGTGCCGGATGCCGAGCCGATGCACTGGGTAGCCCTGCGTCAGCAGATAGCGTTCGAATTCCTTCGAGAGGCGGGTCTCCGGACGCTCATGACCCGGAACGACGATCCCGTGATCACGGCACAGGAGATCGCATCTTTCAACGCGCCGAACATCAACTACCCGAGGGTCTCCCGGACAGTGGACCTGACCTGGCGAGTGTGTCACCGCATCAATGGTCCGCAGGCGAAAGCGCGGAAGGCGCCGTTCCTTGCCACTGCCGTCAGACACAACCGTCTCTTCGATTCCATCAAGGACGAAAGAATCAACATACCGGTGAAGGTTCGCCGCAGATGTCGTCGTCCGCGTCAGTCTCTCCATGACTTGGAGGCGGCGGCCCTGGCTCCATGCATGCTCCACGGCACCGTTTGCTCGATCAGACAGAGCGCCCGTGTAGTAGAAATGCCCGTCCTTGCTCCAGCCATCGTTTGGCATTGACGTGCCCGTATGGAAGAGAAACACGTACCCTTGGCGCGGGGACGGGACTATACCGCCCTGCGAGGCGCCCCCGTATGAACTGTGGAGATCCGCGCGCGTGGTGAAGTCACCACGGTTGAAAACCCAGCGCCCTGGGATTACTACTGTTGAGACCAATGCCCGCTCCGCTTCGCCCCGATGCCAACACCGGTATTCAGGTTAGCCCTGCACACTGACAGATGCGGATTCCCACACGTCCGCCCTGGTCGGATCAGGTGGAGCCGTAGTTGGGAGGGCGCCACGAAGCAGCGGCGCCGGATTCAGTCGGTCCAGCCTCGATCTTTCGTGACGTTCCGTCAGTAGTGCTGCCTGTGGGGCTCAAGAATAGGAATCGCACCGCAGCCAGGAGGTCCGTCCCCCTCGTATGACCAGCGAAGGGTCCTGGTCTTGGGTACAGGCAGCCTGGGATCATTCTGCGTGATCTTATCCACGGTGTACGCCGTCGCCCGTCGACTACTGGCGCTGCCCGCCCTGCTGCTGCGACGCGACGTCTCCATGGAGGCAGAACTGCTGGTCCTGCGGCAC
>OVEP010026463.1_pt1 | contig 10375 bp, 11 predicted proteins | sample 1779801 | NCBI WGS metagenome assembly OVEP01 (sample SAMEA3914791, study PRJEB12502) | metagenome | biome: forest; material: soil | place: Canada | collected 2011-07-03 | depth 0.1 m
CAGCGAGTAGCCGTACCGGGCTCCTGCCTGAAGGTTCGTGGCGAAATTTCCCGGGTCCATGTACGCGATGGAAGCCACGACAGCCGGGCCGGCAAACAGCAAGGTGGAGCGGATGCCGGCCTTGCGCCCAGCCAGAACTTCGCCGATGGCCAGCGTGGTTCGTTCGGTCATCCCCAGGCGTGCGGCTGGTGTACTCATCGCAGAAATCCTCTCGCTTGAAACAGACTATCGTTGCTATAGCTGGGGCCAAGGACCGGGTACTGCGCTTCAGACAACACTCCATACCAGTCATTTCGCCCTACGTCTGCATAATGCGGGGAGGATCGGGAAAAGAACAATTGAACGTTCTCATCGCTTCGATAAACAAACCCCGAAGCGTGCCCAGCGTGCCCGGGACTCACTCTGGCGTGGGCGCGTGGCGTTTGCGATATTCAGCCGGCGTGACGCCGACATGTTTAGAAAATGTCCGCCTCAATGTATCGACGTTGGCGTAGCCGCACTTCGCAGCCACCTGTTTAGGGGTGTCTTGCCCCTTCTCCAGTAGCTTGCGAGCCGCAGACATACGCGCCGCCTCCACCCACGCGGCGGGCGTCATCCCGACTTCAGCATGAAAGAGTCGTGCGAAGTGGCGAGGGCTTATTCCCGCATGCTTTGCCAGATCCGCTACGTTGTGATCGAGCTCCGGGTTGGCTGCAACCCATCGCTGTACCTCCTGTAAAACGGAGCGTCCCACAGGACATGCCTCGCCCTTCTGGCTGAATTGCAACTGTCCCCCGGGGCGCTTGAAAAACATCACCAACTGAGCGGCAACGCGCCTTGCCACTTCACGGCCGAGGTCTTCTTCGACCAAGGCCAAAGCAAGGTCCAACCCGGCCGTTACGCCGGCAGCGGTGCGCAGTTTTCCATCCCGCACGTACAGTGCGTCTTCGTCGATCGTAAGCGAGGGATGTGCCTCGGCTAAGGCCTCGGCTACCGCCCAATGAGTCGTAAGATGGCGTCCGTCCAGCAGGCCGGTCGACGCTAGAAAAAAGGCGCCAGTGCATATTGAACCGTACCGCCGGCTGCGTATCGCCGTCGAGCGTAACCACGCCACAATGTTGGCGGAAAGCGTGACCTGTCCAGCGTTGGGCGCGCCTGCTACAAGCAGCGTGTCGATGCGCTCATCCACATCTGGCGCGACCCAATCCGCCAGTAGTCGCGCGCCGGAAGAGCTCCGAATCGGACCCGACTCGCCGGCGACGATCCGTAGTGCATAGAACTCCCTGCGCGCTTCAACGTTGGCTTGGGCGAACACATCAAGCGGTCCGGAGACGTCAAGAAGTTGAACCCCTGGCAGGGCAAAAATAGCGACGATCTTGGGCATGGCCAACTCTCATGTACGCATTTCTTCAAATACCGCTCATGGCAGTATAAGACGGGATGCGACGTTATGAGCCCACCTTGCCGATGCAACCTGACCTTCACATTTTCGAATCTCCACGCTGTGTCTGTTAATCACGTGAAATGGCAGGATTTGTCGTGTCACGTCTATTGAAGACAGCTATCGGACTGCGGAGAATTGGGGGTGTCTTCTATGGAGGTCAATCATGACTTTGAACGTTGCCGGAATCACCGTCCCTGATAGTCAACTGGCTCGCGAGATCACCGAACTCGTGCGGGATACTGCGTCGCCTTTGTTGTTCCATCACTCCAGTCGCGTGTACTACTTTGGCGCGCTGGCAGGCAAGCATCGTGGCCTTAAATTCGACCCGGAGTTGCTCTACTGTGGATGCATGTTCCACGATATGGGGCTGACACATCAGCATAGTAGCGCGTGCGAGCGCTTCGAGGTGGACGGTGCAAACGTCGCCCGCGATTTCCTGAAGCGCCACGGCATCAATCAACAGGACATCGACACCGTATGGACGGCGATCGCGCTGCACACGACGCCGGGCATCCCGCAGCACATGCATCCCGTCGTCGCCCTTGTCACCGCGGGGGTGGAAATGGACGTCCTGGGGCTGACATACCCCGAATATAGCGACGTGGAGCGGGGGGCGGTGGTTCAGGCTCATCCACGCACGCCGCACTTCAAGGAAGACATCATCCAGGCGTTCTACGACGGAATCAAACACAAGCCGGATACGACTTTCGGCAACGTCAAGGCGGATGTGCTTGCCGACAAGGATCCGCATTTCCACGCCGGGAATTTCTGCAGCGTCATCAGGTCATCGGCTTGGGCCGGTTGAGCTGACCCGCGCGAGGCCTGGTCCTCGCGAGTGCCCCGCGCTGTGCGTGCAACGTCGGCGCTCGTTTGTCATTGTTTAGGATAACTGTCATGGCTGAGAATTCGACCACCCAAAGCTGTGACGGGCGTCACCGAGCGCCGCTTTATGGCGGTGACTGCCGAGTGAAAGAAAAGAGAAAGCAAAGAGAAGGATTGGCAAAGGACCGCATCCTCAAGCGCGACAGTCTCGATGAGAGACCTCATCTTGGTCGACGCGCGGCACCCGGCCATTGCGCGTGACGGAGAACGTGCAGAAACTGGGGCGCGATTTATTTAGTATTGGTGCCAGTTCCACGAGTCGTTGCACCTTCGCTTTGTCTAATGCGCCATGTTTCGGGCGTTGGCATGCGTGTCATCTGAATCCGCCAACGTGGCGGGAGCTAGCCAATGAAAGGCTGCAAGCGACTTGCCGTCGAACCGGCATTCCACTTTTGCAGGTACGACCGTATTTAAGCGCTGGTCTTCGACCATGCCAGTTACGAGCACGGAGCGGCCGTCTGGCGACGGCTGCTTTTCGTTCACCGAAACGAGCGCGGGTTCTGCTTTGCTTTGCATCATTTGTTCGCACTTGTCCGCATTTTTTTCGGCCACGCTCGCGCAACCCGCTAAGGACGCCGCGACGATGGTGAAAGCGATTGTAATAAACCTACCTTTCTCCATACCATATTCCTCACTACTTCCCAGTTCTGCATTGGTGCCAGACTCCTACTCTGGGTCTGGCGAACCGCGATTCTAGCGTTTACCTCCGCCATCAAACAAAAAGCCGCCTCGTGTGAATCCGAGCTGTTGCGGCGGCCGTCTTCACGCACTTCATGAAAATGTCCGACGCGTCAGTAGATGCAGTGTCTGCATTGTAGATAATCGACATTCTCAAGGGAGGGAGCGGCTCGATGACATCGACTGGGACGATGTTTGCCGCCAGTCCTGCGACGCGAAGAGAGGGTTCGGGAAAGATGCTGACGAAGTCAGAGTCTCGGACCAAAGACTGCGCGATTGTGAGAGACGAACACTCGACAAGTGTTGCCGGGAGCAAAAGCGATTCCGGCCAAAAGCTCGGTGATGTAAAAACTCCGCGCCAGTCTGGATGTTGCGGCACCACCCACTTGCAGCCAATGAGCTCACTAAACGATGTTGCTTGTTGGTGAGGATGCCCCTTTCTAACGACGATTCGTTGCTCGATTTCGAAGAGTTGCACAGTCTGGATGTGTGGAGGGAAAGCGCCTGGACCCAGCTGTAGCACAGCCAAATCCAGGCTGCCGTCGAACAAACCGTTAAGTGCGCTCTTCACGGAGGACTCTATCAACGAAACCCGGGCACGTGGGAGGAGTTTCGTGAAGTCTTCCAGCACAGTCGGGATCAAGGTAATTGCAGCGGAGGCGCTCACCGCAACGCGCACCACGCCTCCATCCCCATCCTTCCTGGCCGCCATTGCCTCATCAGCGCGACGCATCTCATTGTTAATGCGCTGGGCATGCTTTAGCAATGCATGGCCATGGTCGGTCAATACCACGCCGCTAATACTTCGTTGAATTAACGGCAGACCGATTTCCTTCTCAAGTGTCCTGACCGTCTTTGTCACTGCTGGCTGCGTCAGGCCGAGCGCCCGAGCTGCACCGCGGATGCTGCCATGCTCGGCCATGGCAAGGAAGAAGTTGAGGTGCTGGGATTTCATTCGTCACTTTTTTGAGGGGGTGACAACTTTTCGTGCAAAAAATCGGCGCTTTTTTGTCTTTTCGTTAGTTTTTGACGTTAGCACACTTCACCCTGACAGTGAAAACGAATCCAACTAACTCGGCGAAGGACGCGGCAACGTGAAAAACATGAGTTTACCGATTGATGCTGCGGAGGTCCGGAAGACCGCAAGCACGCGCACGTTGGTGGTAGCCGCAACGGTCGGCAGCGCACTGGAGTTCTTCGACTTCACCGCCTACAGCTTTTTCGCCATCGTCATCGGGAAGCTGTTTTTTCCGTCGCTATCCCCATACATGCAGTTGCTGATGTCGGTCACGACCTATGGAGTCGGGTATGTGATTCGTCCGGTTGGTGGGCTCATATTCGGCTCGATTGCCGATACGTACGGACGCAAGAGGGCCATGACCGCGACGGTTCTGCTTATGGCTGCGGGATGCGCCGTCATCGGTTTCGCACCGACCTACGCTCAGGCAGGCGGATTCGCCCCTCTCACTATCGTCATCGGACGCGCGTTACAGGGCCTTTCGGCTGGCGGTGAAGTGGGAACGGCTACCACGATTCTGGTCGAGTCGGCCTCTCCAAACCGACGTGGATTGTTGGGCAGCTTATCGTTCGCCAGTCAGGGTCTGGGCGTGGTAATGGGGGCATTGGTCGCATTCGCCATTAATAACAATCTGCCGCAGAGTGAAATCGAGTCGTGGGGATGGCGTGTCCCATTCTATTGCGGCGTTTGCATCGCCCTTGTTGCAGTTGCACTTCGTACGAGAATGGCCGAATCCGAAGACCACGCACGTCACGGCCGTGGAGTAGCAGCAAACGCTACCGCAAGAGGCCCGGTTCTTACGGCGTTCAAGAACCACTTTCCTTCGCTTTGTTCCGGTGTTCTCCTCATTATTGGAAGCACTGTATGCGCCAACATCGTTACGTTCTATATGCCGACGTACGCAATAAGCGTGCTGCATATGGCCCCATCGAATGCACTGGCGGCCGCGATTGTGTCAGGGCTGGTTGTATTTGCGGGGTCGATTGTAGCGGGGTTGCTGTCCGACAGGTTCGGTCGGAAGACCGTGGTTTTCTATGCTCGACTTGGTCTGGTCCTGGCGTTGTATCCTGCCTTCCGCTGGATTTCCCTTGATCCAACTCCAGTCAATTTGATGGTGGCCGTTGCCGTGCTGAGCACGTTCTCCGCTCTCACTACGGCACCAAGCATCACGATGATTGCGGAGATGTTCCCCGCGAGCCTTCGCGCAAGCGGTATGTCCGTCGTCTATAGCGTTGGTGTATCAGTATTTGGCGGCTTTGCACAGGCGAGTGCTGTTTGGCTAATACACGTTACGGGGTCGACGCTGGCGCCAGCGTACTACACGATGATTTGCGTCACCGTCTCCACGTTGTCGCTGATCTTCATTCGTGACAAAACCCGGCAGCCGATCTGAGCGTCTGTTACCAATTTGAGCTGAGAAAGTGAATGTTGAATCATTTTGATATTGTCATCTCTGGCGGAACTGTCGTAGATGGTTCGAGAGCGATGAGATTTGACGGTGACGTTGGCATCGTTGGCGACAGGGTTGTCGCTATCGGAGACCTGTCGTCGGCCCGCCGGAAAAACACAATCGACGCGAGTCATCGTATCGTCGCCCCCGGCTTCATCGACGTGCACACGCACGATGACCAGGCTGTCATTGCCGACCCGGCGATGACAGCCAAGGTTTCTCAAGGCGTGACCACGGTCGTCACAGGCAATTGCGGCATTAGCGCTGCGCCGCTTCCTGAGGCGGAAGTCCTGCCGATGCCGCTGAGTCTTCTGGGGCGATCGGATTTACGGTTCAGAACATTTCGTGACTACCTGGATCATTTGCGCGATGCCACTCTGTCTGTGAATGTCATTCCGCTGGTGGGGCATTCCAGCTTGCGCGCATGCACCATGGATGATTTGAACAGAGCGGCCAGTGACGCGGAGATAGCATCAATGCGTGATTTGTTGTGGGATGCACTCGATGCTGGAGCGTTTGGACTGTCGACTGGGCTGGCGTATCCGACCGCAATCAATGCGCCGACGGTAGAAGTGATTGAGGTTGGACGACCCCTCACGAAGTTTGGCGGCCTATATGTATCGCATATGCGAAACGAGTCAGACAACGTGATGGATTCGCTATCTGAGACGTTTGAGATAGGTCGAGAGCTTGGCGTCTCCGTCGTCGTGTCACACCACAAAATTGGCAATCCCAGAAATTTCGGGGCTACGTCGCGCACGCTTCCATACATAGCATCTGCGATGGAAAAACAGTCCGTCTGTTTGGATTGCTATCCCTACGACGCTGGCTCGACGATGATCAGTACCGACCCAGACATGCTTGACGGGCGTGTGCTGATTATCTCCAGTGAGACTCACCCGGAATGCGCTGGCCGCAATCTGGAAGACATCGCGAATGACTGGGGCGTCAGCAAAGTTGAAGCTGCGCGACGATTGCAGCCAGGATCGGCCATCTATTTCCTGCTTTCCGAAAGCGATATGCAGGATATCTTGCGCTTTCCGTACACGATGGTTGGCTCCGACGGGCTCCCAGGCACAGAAAGGCCCCATCCACGGCTGTGGGGTACGTTTCCGCGAGTCCTTGGCCGCTACTGTCGTGACCTCGGACTGTTTCCGCTGGAGACCGCTGTCTGGAAGATGACGGGGCTTACGGCCAAAAATTTCGGTCTGGCTGATCGGGGTGTTCTGAAGGAAGGCTGCTTCGCGGACATTGTTGTTTTCGATTACGAAACCATCAATGACCGAGCCGACTACCAGAATCCCACGCTCAATTCATCTGGAATCGATCTCGTTATGGCGAACGGTGACGTCATCTGGGAGAACAATCGACACACTGGCTGTCATCCCGGGCGGGTACTTACGAGGGCAGCAGAGGCCGGCGCATAGACGCCTTTGCTACTTGATGGTCTTCCCATTTCGTCCAGAAACCCTTGTTTTAACTCGTACACCTAAATTTAATGGATTCGACGTTACGACGGGTGCCCTTGGTCAAGGTGGCCTGGAATTCGGCCGTCAAGCCACTGTTGGTCTGACGTACGCTGCGGGCGCCTCCTACAGTATCGGCAAGCTCCTGCTGTTTGGAAATGTCACCGATGTTCGGTTGTCTAGCGGCACTCGGGTTCGCGCGACGACGATCGAGACAGGGGTGACGTATCTCATGCATGTGATGCTTTGCGCTCGCATTCGAGTATGTGTTTTCACGGGAACTGTCTGAGATGAGAATTGTGATCGTCGGCGCCGGTATCGCAGGGACGGTGACTGCTCTCGCCCTGTCGCGAGAGGGGCACGAAGTACATATCCTCGATGGAGCATCCGAGGCTGCGCGCGGCGCCAGTCATGCCAACGCCGGGTTGATATCGCCGGGGCACTGCTTCAGTTGGGCTGAGCCTGGCGTCATGGGAATGGCGGCCAAGGCGGCGATAGGTCTAGGTGACGGCATCGGCATCTGTCAGCCGTGGCGTCCGTCACTGATTCGTTGGGGTTTCCAGTTCAACCGACAAAGCACGCGAGCGCGATGGCTCGCGAATTCCCGGGCGGCGCTGGCGTTGTCGGCCTATTCGCGGGACGTTCAGTTCGGCGCCGACCGGATTCCACTCGATGTATATGGCGGCAAGCAGTCGGGAATCCTTTACCTCTACGGGCCCAATGATTCACCGGGTGATCACGACGCCGAATTGCTGGACGACGCGGGCGAGGCTTTTGAGTGCCTCGATGCCGAGGCGCTGCTCGCCCGCGAGCCAGCCTTGCGGCTGGCGTCGATCCGTTTCAACAAGGCCACCTACAGCCCGAACGATGGAACGGGCGATGCTGCTCGATATGCTGCGGCTGCGCTTGAAGAAGCGGTCAAGCTCGGTGCGCGGCTACATCTATCGGAGGCCGTGCGACGCTTTGAACAGTCTGGCACACGGATTACCGCGGTGATATCAAAGACGCGCCGATATGAGACGGATGCGGTCGTGATCGCATCAGGCCTCGCGTCCCGCGCGCTGCTTTCCGGTATCGGTTACGCGCTGCCAATCCAGGCTGTTACCGGTTACTCCGCGACCTACGAAGGGACGTTCCGTCAGGTTCCTCGAGTCGGCGCAGTCTCCATTGCGCACAAGATCGCGTGGACCGCATTCGGTGAGAATCGCGTGCGGTTCACCGGTTTCGCGGACATCGGCGTTCCGGGAGTCACCCGCACCGGGAAACGGTTTGATTTGCTCACCCAGTTTGCCGCGCGCATCTTGCCCGACGTCCGGAAGTTCGAGCCCTACCTGTGGGTGGGACAGCGCCCGATGACACCCGACGGCCTGCCGTTCCTCGGGCAGGGGCGTCACACCAATCTCTGGCTGAACTGCGGTCATGGCGCAATGGGCTGGACAATGTCGAGTGGCTCCGCGCAAATCCTCGCCGACCTCATCAGCAAGCGCATTCCGAAAATCGACCTCGCGCCATATCGCTGGGACAGGTTCCGCTGATACGGTCTTGCATTTCGCCTGCCGGCACAGATCGGCATTTCCACACGCTTGACTCTCACACGACTGACATGACATCTTCGCCAATCTTTCACGCAGGCCCTCCCGACATGCCGTTTTCGAATGCCGTGCGCGTCGCCGGAGTGGTTTACCTTTCAGGCCAGATTCCATTCGACGCCGATGGGCGACCACATAACGGACCGATCGACGCGCAGACGCACGCGGTTCTCGATAGCATCTCTGCGAGCCTGCAGAAGCTCGGACTGACGATGAATCACGTATTCAAGACGACCGTCTGGCTTCGTGACCTGGCGGATTTCGCCGCATTCAACGCAGCCTATCGTGGTTACTTTGAAGCGGGACGTTTTCCAGCAAGAAGCCTTGTTCGCGCGGACCTGATGTTCGGCGTCAGCGTAGAGATCGAGGTTGCGGCGCACGATGCTCCGGCGCTCGGAAGTGAATTCAATGGTTGACTGAGTAGCGCCGTAAGTATGCGGGCGCGCGCAGCAAAAGCTGTCGTTCGCGGCCAACGTGGCGCGAGCACCCGAAACGATCCGTAGCCGCGTTGGCAACGCAATACCCTACCGATCGCAAAGGCCGAAGACTTGCCGGATCGACACGGCATCCCAATGGCCGATACTCGACCATTGCGGTCATTGGCCTTCCATCTGTGTAGCCGTCGAATGACTGCTCTCGGAAAACGCGGAGGACTGAAGTCGACCCACAGCGGTCCGTCGGGTAGTCTTTTTGAGCGACTGAAGTTCGGTTAATCGCGGACACGCGGGCGCTTCCCCGCCAATCCACCTTTCGGCGATTGGCTCATTGCCCAATTCCTCAAGCGCCTCAAAGCAATTCCGCATCATGGGTTGACTTCGGTTGCCCCGTCTCTGCGAGGCGTCCTCGCCTGACTGCTCGATGAGCGGATTCTGACAAAGACTGGCGATGTTCATGAAAGGTACAAGGCGACGTTTAGCGCAAACTATTCGCGGCGATCGATTGAACTATGCCGAAAGCTGGGCGCAGCTAGAGCTGCGCCCAGCGATAGTGGACTAAGGTCCAATTGAAGAATGCCGCACGGCGCGCAAGACTTTGCTTACTGCCGGGCCTGATAGCCGGGTTCGAATGATGACCGAGCAGTCTAGGAGACTGACAAAAATGAAGACCATTACACGCCGAGCATTTGTCAGCAAGATCCCCGCTGTTCTCGTAGCTCTCCGGTTCGGATCCGCGAGCGCCCAGACAGGCGTCACGCCGGCAGAAGCCCGCGCGATCGCGAGGGACGCCTACATCTACGGTTTCCCCATTGTCGATAATTACCGGATCCAGTACGCCTACTTCGTGGACAGCACAAACCGGGAGTACAAGGGGCCATGGAACCAGATCTGGAATAGCGCACGGCTGTTCACGCCCGCAGACAAGGCGATCCAGACTGCCAACACAGACACGCTTTACTCCATGGTTGGCGCGGACCTGCGTAGCGAGCCACTCGTGCTTACGGTGCCTCCCATGGAGGCGAATCGTTATTTTTCCGTCCAGCTCATCGACTACTACACGCAGAACTTCGCCTACATCGGAACGCGCACGACCGGCAATGGAGGCGGGACCTTCCTGCTTGCAGGCCCGAACTGGAAAGGCGAGACGCCGACGGGCATTAATAAGGTTTTTCGCTCGGAGACCGAACTGGCGTTCCCAGGATATCGCACGCAGCTCTTCAACCCGGGTGACATCGACAATGTGAAGAAGGTGCAGGCTGGCTACAAGGTGCAGACGCTCTCGGCGTTTCTCGGCGAGCCCGCTCCGCAGGCCGCACCGGCTATTGATTTCATCAAGCCACTCACGCCGGCAGAGCAGAAAACGTCGCCCGAATTTTTTAACGTCCTGAACTTTGTCCTTCAATTTTGTCCTACGGTTCCTTCAGAAGTCGCG
>OVEP010026722.1_pt1 | contig 10373 bp, 11 predicted proteins | sample 1779801 | NCBI WGS metagenome assembly OVEP01 (sample SAMEA3914791, study PRJEB12502) | metagenome | biome: forest; material: soil | place: Canada | collected 2011-07-03 | depth 0.1 m
GTCTTGCCACTGCCCGCGCCGGCGATGACAAGGATCGGTCCCGGCTTCGCGGTAACGGCGGCAAATTGCTCGTCATTAAGCTCCGCCCGGTAATCGATGTGGGCTCCGGCGGGCGCGGAAGATTTCTTCAGGACATACTCAACGGACATCCGGTTAGTTTCGCGTCTCCGCGTCGAGGTGCAATGCGGAAGTTCAATTTCCGTGTAACCGATTGCTGGCAATGAGGGTCATTTTCAGTAGCAGGCCAATGGATCGCACGCCGGCCGGTTACTTAAGTCCTCTTATTGCTTTTTCCTAGAGATAGCTCCCTCTTCCAACAAACAAGATGCGATTTCCCCTGCCCGCTCAAAAACCGTCGCCTCCCGGCGGCAGTGCAACCCCAACCCATCCCGGTAATCCTTTATGATGTCATACCATCCTGATTTCGGGGCCCATGGCGGCTCGATGAGCCGTGAGGAGACCGCGCAAATCCGGAAGGAAATGGAAGACCGGCGCCTTGTCATGCAAAAGGAAGTCGAGGAGTCCTTGTCAAAAATCAAGGCGCTCTTGGAAACGCCGCCGCCGCGGCCGGAGAGTTTGCCGGAACATCCGGAATCCTGAATCGCCGCGATTGACGGATTGTGGAACGGTCGCCGTGGAGTATCATGGCGTGACCGATGTCCCAGGACTTACCCACCTCTGCGCAGGTCTCCGCGATGCGCCGCGATTACATGCAGCATGGCCTCACCGAAATGGACCTCGCACCCGATCCATTCCAGCAATTCGCACGCTGGTTTCAGGATGCGCTCGGTTGCCCGGCGATCCTTGAGGCAAATGCGATGGTTCTGTCGACCGTTTCCACCGAAGGCAAGCCTCATGCCCGCTACGTTCTGCTGAAGGGATTCGATGCGAACGGCTTTGTCTTTTTCACCAACTACGGCAGCGAAAAAGGTCGCGATCTGGCGGAAAAGCCTTTCGCGGCCCTCACCTTCGGCTGGATTGAGCTGGAACGCCAGGTCCGGATCGAAGGTAAAGTCTCGAAGACACCCCGATCAGCGGTAGAGGACTATTTCCAGACGCGTCCTCGCGGCAGCCGGCTCGGCGCCTGGGCATCCAGCCAAAGCGAAGTCATTCCCAGCCGGGCCGTCCTGGAAGCATGTCTTGCCGAAGCCGACGCCCGTTTCCCTGGCGAGGTGCCTCCTCCAGAAACCTGGGGCGGCTACCTGGTAACGCCAGACCGATTCGAATTCTGGCAGGGCCGCACCAATCGCCTCCACGACCGGCTATGCTACCGAAGGGATGATTCCGGCTGGGTTATCGAGAGACTTGCTCCCTAATTTCCCAAGTTGTCCTGGCAGCTCTCGAAGAAAAGCGGATTATCGCGCCAGCCGCCGGCTGTTAGTTGTCACCAGGTTTGATCTCCGCGCGAAGCGCCCCAATCAAGGTTTGAGTCCGCATCTCCCTGCCCTTCGCACAGAGGTGGAGATTCGAATTGAAAAATAGCGCGTTGGGATAGAAAAAAGCATCGCGGCGTTCGATGAGTTTTCCGCCAAGGGCCGCGATCTCACCACGAAACTGCGCTTCCGCCTGCTTCCAGTCGTCATTAGGACTCTCGTAAATGAGGTAGGGTGTGTAGTCGAATAGCACCCGGACGCCACGTCGCTTCATTTCTTCCAGGAAGGGAGCAAGCCGGCTCTTGGCATAGGCGGAGATGTGAGACGGTTGCGTCACTGGCCACGTATCGCCGTGAAAAGAGTTATCGGCGGTTGCGTTGAGCAAATCGCCATTCGCATCCAGGTTGCTTAGGTCATATGCAAACGTGCGGCTGGTACCACGCTCGGCCCGGTAGCGTTCAAGAATCGTTTCTTCCGGCCCGAGGGCCTGATACCGCCGTGAGAGGCTTCCGCGGGAAAAATGCTTCATCCAATCGCTTTCGAGCAAATCTGTTGAGATGGAAAAATCGGATGAAGTAACCAGCACGCGCCAGCGCTCCCAAGGTGTCAGCGCGTTCAGATCCTCCGGCCTCCAGGCGAGCGCACTGCGAAGCTGCCACGTCGTCCATGTGGCGCTGTAATAGTCGTAATAGGCGGGTTCCAGCGAAAGGACGACAATGTCTGTGGGCTTTGCGGCTGCGAGGGCCTCAGCGAGATGATCTTCCAATCGCATACCGGCATGGAGACCGAAGTTAACGGCCGGCATCCCCATCGATTTCTGGACCTGCGCAGCATCGATGCCGAAGAGCGTGCAGGAACCACCAACGAATATGATCTTCGGTGACTGCATCTGGGCCGCATCATAACGTTTGGCGATCACAAACTCACGAATCCAATATTCTGCCGGCAGCGGAGCACGGATGGTAAGCAGAACAAAGTATTGTGCGACGATCAGACAGACCGCAACGACCCCGACCTTAAGGAGATAGCGTTTCACCGGATCAGAACTGGAAGTAGAGAAATTCGGACGGCGCGCCCGACAGGAGTGTCAGCAGGCAAACGCCCAACAGTATGCCCATCGCGACGGAAGTCCACGTGCTCTCGGGACGCCAGCGGACGATAAACGATGGCCACCATGAAACAGATTTGGCGCCGGCGGAAATTGTCAGCCATTCCTGCGTATTCGGCATGAACCACACGATCGCGAGCCCAACCATCAATTTCATCATCGTCGCGCCGGTGAATAGCGTGATAGGAGTGAAACCGAGAAAGACGATTCCATGCGCCCCCAGCCAATGGACCAGTCCTGGCGGAATTCCCACGCTCGAATGGATAAGCGAGATGCCATTCAATCCAACCATTCCTCTGACCATGCTCATAGCGGTCCCCAGGTTGTTCGCACGGAAAAAGACCCAGGCGATCACAACTGCCCAGAATGTAACCGCCACGGAAATGATTTTTTCGGCATGGCCGAAGCGCCCGTCCACCCATCCAATTCGCTCGCGAAACGAGCGGAAGCCGTGATTCACCACCAGGTAGAATCCGTGCAACCCACCCCAGATCAAAAAAGTCCAGCCAGCTCCGTGCCAGAGACCTCCGAGCAGCATGGTCACCATCAGGTTCAAATAGCGCCGCGCGGAGCCCAGTCGATTTCCACCCAGCGGTATATAAAGATAGTCCCGAAGAAACGCGGACAACGTCATATGCCAGCGTCGCCAGAAGTCGATGATATTTTCAGCCTTGTAGGGCGAATTGAAATTGAGCGGAAGTTTGATATTGAAGATATAGGAAATGCCGATGGCCATATCGGTATATCCAGAGAAATCGAAATAGAGTTGGAGCGTATAGGAAAGCGCACCAATCCACGCCTCGATGAGCATGGGATTTACACCATGCGTCGCAGCCCCAAAAATGGCGTGGGTTGGATCCGCAAACATATCGGCAAGCAGCACTTTCTTACCGAGGCCGAGAACGAAGAAAGTCACGCCGGTAGCGACATTCGGCCAGTGGAGCCGGTAGGTATTTTTGAGCGCGAACTGCGGCATCATCTGGGAGTGATGCAGGATCGGGCCCGCGATCAGGTGCGGAAAATAGGTGACGAAGAGTAGATAGTGGACGAAATCATATTCACTGGCCTTACCGCGATAGCTATCCACAAGGAATGCGATCTGTGTGAAGGTGAAGAAGGAAATTCCCAACGGAAGAATGATCTGAGCGATCGTCCAATTCGCGCCGAGAAGTTGGTTCGCAGTATCGAGAAAAAAATGGGCGTACTTATAATAGCCCAGCAGCGCCAGGTTGCCGCCCACCCCCAGCGCGAGCACGGAATACGCGACGCGCTGCCTCCTACCCTTCACATAGCGGGAAACGAGATAGCCCACACTGTAGTTAAACAGCACCGAAACCAAGAGCAGACCGATATATTGGTAGTTCCACCAACCATAAAAAAAGATTGAAGCGGCGCAGAGCCAAAGCCCTGCCAGGCGATGACTTGCAGAACCAAGGAGAAAAAAGACAATCGAAACTACAGGAAGGAAGGCGCAGATGAAGACAATTGAATTAAAGAGCATGCAGAAGAGCATGTCTAAATTTCATCATGCTTAATTCCAGTTTGGCGGGACGAAACAAAGTAGTAAATCCATTTTTCGTCGAGACGGAAGCTTCCAAGCAAGGACCGTGGACGCACCAATAAAACACTTCCGTAATCGTCTCGCGAAGCCTTGTTTCCACAGCTTGGACTTCCGAAGCTATCAAGAACCACTTCACTAAACCTCATTCCCTTCAAGCTGAGCATGGCTCGACGATGCCTCGCCCAATCCTGCAACTAACTGCGTTCCGGGCAAGGAGCCGTGTCCGGCAATCTCAATTAAAGAGCCCTCAAAGAATTTACTACGCGAACTGAAAAATGTTGTGTATCCTACACTCACCAATCCGTTGGAGTTAAGGTCTTTGGGTTCAATCCCACTGAAACGATACAGCTTCTAATTAATTAGGTGCCTTGAATAAAGCCATGATTCCCACATGGGTGGTTTCCACCCTCGTTATTTTTCTGGGGTGTATCTTCGCGTGCGTCCTTGGTTCGACGCTGCCGGATTACGATCCCATTCTGGTCATGTACGTTCTGGTGCTGGTCATTGCCTGCACAATCGCAGCCGTCATCAATAAATTCCCCATGCTCGTCGCGTTTGGAATTTGGACGCCGTTTCCTCTTCCGATACCGGGATTCAAGAGCTTCCCAACGATCGCGTTAATCATTGGGTGGATCTTGCTTATCCTTTTGTTTCGCCTTTGCCTCACCGGGTCCATTCGGTACATCAAGTCCTACAACCTGTTTCTCTTACTCACCTTCGCCTGGGTTCCGATCCGCTTCTTGATGAACCCCGTGCATAAGCTTGGCGCAAGCGTCGAAGGGGGGACCGGCGTATCTGGCGCTGTCCCTTATTTCCTGTATACTTTTGCAGGTTTCCTCATGCTCGTGCTTGGGGTCGTTCTTAACACGCGGGAAAGTGTCATGAGCTTCATGAGGTGGTCCCTCCTCATTGTTTTTGTCGTGGGAATGCTCCTTCTTTTTTGTGCCTTCAATCCGTGGACAGAACCCTATCTGGTTGCGATGGGATCTTTCGCTGCAGGAAACATGGGAGATGGCATCCAGCGTTTGGTCCAGCTTCCGGGTTATGGCATTTTCCTGATGGAAGCTGCGCTCTGCCCCGACCTGTTTCATTTGAAAAGAAGGACCTCGGTGCTGCTCTTTGTCCTGGGTTCGGCGATGGTCGTCCTGGGCGGAAATCGTTCCGCCGTCGCCGCCGCCATTGCCGCTGTCCCTGTGATTCTTTTCCTGCGCCGGAAATCACATGCTCTTATGTTCAGCATCGTTATTTCGCTGTTCAGTCTCTTGATGCTCCATATTTATATCTCCAACGTTGAAGTGAAGGATATTTCCCCTCTTGTGCGCAGCTTCGGCATCTTTGACTCGAAGATCGATGCAGCCACCGGCGGCTCCGCAAGCGCAAACTGGCGTTATGCTGTATGGCAAAGCGGCATGGAAAAGATCATGGAGGCTCCGCTGATCGGCAAGGGATTTGGTAATTTGCCGGAGCGAATTGATCCAACAGGTTTGCAGGTTGGTGGAAAGGCGGATTTTGAAACTTTGCTCGCTGGCGGAGAATCGCACAACGGTTTCATCAACGCGGCCTACGGCTTTGGGATTCCTTTTACCCTCGTTCTGGCCGCCTTCATCATCATCCACTTCTTCGCACATGCGCGGTCGGCCTTGATCACGGACAAACACGATAAGGAGCTTCGTGACCTTCATGCGTTGCTCGCGGGATTGTTCGCCTCATTCCCGGTCATTATCTACTCCGCCTTGGATCTGAGCCTGACCCAGGTATGGCTTTACACGGGTCTTGGGGTCATCCTCGCCCAACTCAAGATACGTTCCGCCCTGGATCGCTCGCAGGCTGCTCCACAAACCACAGGACCGATCGACAACCAGCCGTATCGATACTTGCCACACTACTCGAATCGGTAATGCCTCCGATTTTATCCGAGTAGCGCTTCCTCCACTCGTCGCAAGCCGGCCGACTTCAGCTCAAAGCGGATAGTCTTCGCCCAGTCCCGGCAGCGTGCCGTCCTCCGCCAGGGCAACGAGACGGGAGGCGGCGGTGGTTGGATCGGTGACCCGGGACGAATGGGTCCGGACCGATTCACGCAACCGATCGTCCCATTGCGCAGTCAGCGGCGTATCCATGTAACCGGGCGAAACCGTAAAGGCACGCACGCCTCGTGCGCCATATTCCGCTACCAAGGCCAAAGTAAGTCCGCGTAGCGCGTGCTTGGCCGTCAGGTAGGCGGCGAACCCCTTTGGAGCGTTCCCTTCCAGGGCGGAGGTCAGGACGTTGATGACGGTACCACCGCCTTTCTTGATCATGGGGCGCAGCAAAGCCTGGCTGGAGGCCCAGCCGCCCTTCACGGCCACGTTGAAGCTCTGTTCAAACTCGCTCCATGGCAGTTGGTGGAAGGGCGTGGGGCTGAACGAGGCGCAGGCGTTATGAATCAGGACGATCTTCTCCGCTTCCTCGATCTCGGGCCGGTTCCAGACGGAGGCATCGGCAGAGGTGATGTCGTGCTGCACGACCGAGCCGCGAATGCCCGCCTGCGCAAAAGCCACGTTCAGTTCGTTTGCAGCCGCCCGGTCCGAGGCGTAAAGGGCCAGCACGTCATAACCCGCGCGGCCGAAGGCCAGGGAGATTTCCCGGCCCAGGCCTTTCGTTCCGCCCGTGACCACGGCCAAACGTTTCACGTGCTGCCTTCCTTTACCATGACCATAACCCTGCCCCGTGCGGCCAGGCAGTTGCGGGTCTGATTCGTAAAGCTCACGTCGAGCACAATCACACGATTGGCGTCCAGCTTTTGATTTACGACCGCCTCCAGCAGGATGACGTCGTCCAGGTAGGTCGGTTGGGCGTAGCGAAGGTCGGCCGATAGCAGAAGACTGTTCCGGCCTGGAAAGCGCATGCCGACAAAGTGAGAGAGAAAGCCGTTGAGCAGCGTGCCGTGCATGACCCGGCCCGCGAAACCACGGCTTTGCGCGTAAGCTTCATCGACGTGAATCGGGCTGTAGTCATGGAACGCCTTGAGGAAGGACTCGTAGACCTCCGCCGTACAGGCGTACGTGTGGCTCTCCCGCATCCCGGGCGAGATGCTCTCATAGGCAAAGATTCTCGATTCCTCTTTCATCGCTACCACCTGATTTCCGAAAAGATTTCCCGCATTTCCGCAGGCGAGTTGCCAAAAAAGAAAAGGCTGAAGGCCATGTAGAGAAAGGTCATGACGACGGCAATGGCGTGAATCCAGCGATTGGCATTGTAGGCGCGCATTCCGTCGCGACCGAGCCATTTCTTCAAGCCGATTCCGTAGTAATGGTTCGCAACAACGGCCAGTCCCTGCAGGACGCCGAACGCAGCATAATTCCATCCCGTCCCGTGCCAGATGCCGATCAGCAGGAACACCACCATGATTGTTATCGCTATGGCGTGGTTGACGTTTTGAGGCCCCATCCGATAGGCGAGAAATTTTGAAAGAGGCGAGAAGACGACGTCGCGCATGTAGCCGGAAAGCGTCATGTGCCAGCGGTTCCAAACGTCCTTGATGTTGCGCGCGGCCAGCGGGTAGTTGAAATTCTCCGGCACCGGGATGCCGATCAGGCCGGCGCCGCCGATGGCGATATCGCAAAATCCCGAGAAGTTAAGATAGACGTAGAGGTAGAAGAAGATCGCGGCGACCGGGAGGTCTGTCCACGAATGATAGTGATCGTCCAGCAGGAGGCCGGAGTAACCGAGTTGGTTGAAAAGGTTGCCGAGGACGAGGTATTTCACCAGGCCCACCAGGATGCGCAACGAAGCGCGGCCCACGGGTATGACCGGCGCTTCGGCAGCGAAGCCGCGGCGATAATTGCCGTAAGAGTTGATGGGACCGACCGGCATGGTCGGCGCGAAAAAGCTGAACCCGAGGTACTCCCAGAATCCCGGTTTCTCCACTTGTCCATTGCGGACTTCGAGCACGAGATGACTGCACCGGAAGGCGAGATAGGATAGGCCCACGAAGATCAGGCCGATGGTGTTGCCGGTATCGAGCAGATTTTTACCGCCAAGCCAACCGGAGATCGCCGGATTGAGCCCCGGCACGTAACGCACGATGATCAACACCAGGATCGGCGCGAAGAAAGCCAGGCCATGTTTCCAGCCCGATTTCTCCGCGTAGGCCTTCATGACGCCGAACATCGCAATCACCGCCACGATATAAATTACGAAGAGCTTTGTGGCGTAGCGATCATGGACCTTGATGAAAAAGAAATAGACCGCGGCGACATTCCAGATCGCGAACGCCGCCTCACGCCACTGGCCACGCAGCAGGCGGAGAATTCCCCAGGCGACGGCGAGATAAGTGACGATCCCCAGGACCAAACGCTCCGGTTGCACGCGCTAAAACCCCTGGTAGAGGACCTTCGTGTCGATGGCGAACGAAAGGGAAAGGTAGGCCAACACGACTGCCGCTATCGACACGGCGACGACCACGGCATAGATGATCCAATCAATGAGCTTCTGTTTCGTCATAGATGTCGAAAAGCTTGGGCGCAACGATGCGCGTGAAATACTTCTGGCCGTTGAGATTGAAATGGACGTTATCCCAAAAGAGCTTTGTCACATCCGCGTCGGACAGCCCCGCGAAAAGTTCGCGGGGCGGAATGCCCAGCAGGATGATATTTGCCCGTAAAGCGTCGGGCCAAAAGTAACGTTCTCTTAGTACGGGCAACCTTCGGCTGACGGTGGTCGGAATGCTTAGGTAGACCAGCTTCGTGCCGTGGGCTTGGGCCATCGCCGCCAGTTTTCGCCCGTAGTAGATTTGTAATGAATGCAAGGACCCCTTATCAAACTGGAATTCGGAGGCCGTCGCGGGGGAGTAGGTGACGACTTCGGAGGGCGAGGCGTTCCAGTCGGGTGTATAGGGAGCGAAGTCCTCGGGCCGGTCCGGGTAATCCTCGAGAACACTCAGTGCCCCCATGCGTTCCGAAGGCATGATCCAATGATGGACTTCATCCAAGGTCTTGAACTTTTCCGGTGTTTCGACCGGCGGGAGGTTGGGCCGAATCATCGTCAGCAGCGTCCGTGGCATCCCAAGAATGGTGCCATAATAATAAGTCATCCGTGTTCGCCAGGGCAGGCCGGCCATCTCCGCGATCTCCTCTGAATAGCGGAACCAGCGCCATGCCTGCTCGTGCGGTGCGTCTCTCTCCACAAGGCCGGTCTCGTCCGAAAAGACGAGCATATGGACCTTGCGATGTTCCATGAGATCTCGCGCCATCATGTAAAGCGCATCGAAGCCGGTCCACGGCCACGCGATAGTGACAACCACAGCCTTTCGCCCCAATTTTTCGCTCAGTTTCTGCTGGAGGTACGGCGTGTCCAGGGAGGCCCAAACGTGTGACGATCCCATGATGGCGATGTCAATGTCCCCCTTCTCTTCGTAGATCTGCCGATGGATGAACGGGAATGGCCCGACCTCCCACGGCAGCGTGGCGTAAATCTGCTCGCGCGGAGGCAGGGCCGATTTTGGAATCAGCAGCGGCAGCGCCAGGACGAACAGCAGGAACAGGGCGAAAGCGCCCGCTTCCCGTGTCGAGGAAAAGGACGGGGCCATCAGCGTGCGTTGGGACGCTTGGCAATCAGGTCGGCGAGTTCGCCCACATTCTGGGCACCTTCGACTTCACCGACATTGAAGCGAATGCCAAATCCCTTCTCGATCGCAAGCAGGAGCGAAATGTGCGTGAGGGAATCCCATTCCGGAACATCCTTCGCGCTGAGCTTGGGAGTCACCTCGACGGACTCCAAAAAGACGTTGTCGAAGATGGTCTGGAGCCTGGCAATTACGTCAGCTTGGGTCATGAGCGCGGTGCGTGATCTTGATTTTTGTCGGGATAAGCTGGAACGATGCGACCGACCGATTGAATTTTCTACCGCCCGCGTCTTCGTGCGTCAAAGAAAACCCCATACGTTCGTAGAAATCACGAACCATCCCATTCTTGGCGGTCGGAAGGTAAACACCCTCGAGTTTCGCGCAGCCCAATCGGGCCGCGCGGCGCATGAGTTCATTAAGAGCTTCCTCTTCCACCTGGCGCTTGAGCACGCGGCAGCTCATCAGCCAGGTATCGATTTCCATCACCTCCCCGGAAACACGCCCGATGAGAACGGAAATGAGCCCATGGTCGCCGAACCGGTCCTTGAGCCGAAACGAGAAGCAGGAATAGGCCGGGTCCTGCATAAGCGCGAGCAGATCGGCTTCGGAACGGCGGCGCGTCGTCAGATTAAATTGATTGCTCTTGTTGATGAGCTGCGAAAGCCGCGGCACGTCGAGCGCAGTGAAATCGCCGACCTCGCCCTCCATGGCCAGCGAGCCGAGATAGGC
>OVEP011217340.1_pt1 | contig 10356 bp, 8 predicted proteins | sample 1779801 | NCBI WGS metagenome assembly OVEP01 (sample SAMEA3914791, study PRJEB12502) | metagenome | biome: forest; material: soil | place: Canada | collected 2011-07-03 | depth 0.1 m
CCGCATGATCGTCGTCGCCGTGCCGCAATTGCCGCAGAAGCCATTGTGCGCATGCCAATCGACGATACTGCGCGCAGCGGCGTAAAGACCAGCGTCGGCCGGGCGCATCGCGGCGATGGCGGCCATGAGGTCCGGCGACCGCCGCGTCGCGGCGACCCCCGGCTCCAGCGCGACGAAACGCGGCTCTGCGTCCAACAAGCCCAGGAGGACGAGACAGGCCGGGTCTATTCCAGCCTCCATCGACACCCAGGGCAGGCCGCCATCCGTCGTCGCCGCCGGCATCAGGTCCGTGAGGTCCAGCCGCCGCGCCCGTGGATCGGCGATCATGTCCCGGAACTTGGCCTCGTCGTGCCGGGCACCGTCCGCCCGATCGAGCGTGGAGCCGGTGAATCCAGGTGCGAACATGACAGGCAACCCTTGCGTCGTATCAATCCAACCTGCCGTGAGACACGGCCACGGCCATTGGAGGACATCTACTTCAGTCGCAGGCCCTTCAGCGAGAAAAAATGACGATGACAGGTCATGAAATGCGCGATTAATCGCCCGGGAAATTGCGCATTTGATAACCTGCCCGTAATTCGCGACGCCTTGCATACCGGTTCGCGCCCCCCTAATCTGCGGCGGTCGAGACTCCGGGGGCTTCATGCCAAATCATATAGGGGCCGCCTGTGGCGCCCTCCTGCTTGCCGCTTTCGTAAGTTGCGCCGCGGCCAGGGCGCAGGTGGCGAACATCTGCACATCGCCCGGGCAAGGCGTACATGAAAAGAGCTTCGTCGAGATTGGCGGCATCCCGCAGTGGGTCACGATCGACGGCGACAAATGCGCAAATCCGGTCGTTCTCATGGTGCACGGCGGTCCGGGCGATCCGATGAGCCTGTTCGCCGACAAGATCTATGCCGGCTGGGAAAAAGACTACACCATGGTCGAGTGGGATCAGCGCGGCGCCGGCATGACCTATGGCGCGAACAGGCCCTCCGACGATACGCCCTTGACCGTCGCGGAGATCACGGACGACGGCATCGCGCTTAGCCGCTACCTCACGCAACACCTCGGCAAGCGGAAAATCATCCTGATGGGCGGCTCGTGGAGCTCCATCGTCGCCATTCACATGATCAAGACCGCCCCCGACCTGTTCACCGCCTATCTCGGCTGGTCGCAGATGGTCAGCTATCGCGACAATCCGGCCGGGACCTATGCGCGCCTGCTGGATCTGGCGCGCCAGGCCGGCGACCAGGACAGCGTCGCCAAGCTGGAAAAGCTTGGTGCGCCGCCGTGGACCGACCCACGCGCTTTCGGCATCGTGCGCCGGGTCGATCGCAAGTACGAAAACCTGGTCACCCAGCCGTCGCCCGCCGAATGGTGGCAGCCCGCCCCGGAATACGCGACACCGCAGGCGCAGGCCGATTACACCGCCGGCGAGGACTACTCCTATCTGCAGTTCGTCGGGGTGAAGGGCGACGGTATGTTTTCGACCGTGGACCTGCCGGCCCTTGGCACGCATTTCGACGTCCCGATCTTCCTGCTGCAAGGCGAAAACGACTATCTGACACTGCCCGAGATTTCACGCCGCTATTTCGACAGCCTGAGCGCCCCGCAAAAGGCGTTCGTCCTGCTGCCGCGCACCGGCCACGATCCCAACCCCATCATGATCGACGCCCAGCGCAAATGGCTCGACGAGAGAATCCGTCCCTTGGCCTTGGCGCATTAGATGGGCGCAATAAGGAGAAGGCGCCTGTCGACCCACACGGCCATGCCCGCCTATACAAGGTTTCCCCACGAGATGCAGGGAAAGGACGACGGCGACACCGGTCTCGATGACGGTTTCGCCCGGCGCGCGAGGCGGCAGGCAGCCTGGACACCAAGATCGGCGGCGGTGTCGAGACGGTGAAGCAGTACGTCCAGGCCGGCCACGTCGATGAAATCCACCTCGCCTTTGCGCCGGGCCGGGGCGAATCGCTGTTCAGCGGCCTGAAGGTCCACCGCGCCAGCCTGACCGGACGCGCGTCTTAGGGCCTTTTCCCCTCACCTTGCCGCCGCCAACGTCGACACCCTCCTTGTCGTCACCTCATACAATGCGGACTTCAATCTCGCCCGGCTGGTGCGGCGGCGAAAACTGTTCGATGAAAACCGCCTGAATACGCCGCGGCAAACCGGGCCACGCGGCAATCGAACTCGGCAGAAAAAAGCCGATAAAAACATTACCGCATTACACGGTTTCCCAGGCGCCGGTCTTTTCCGAGCGGAACAGGGCGTCGATGACCCGCATATTGGCGCGGGCGTCGTCGAGCCCGTAAGGCAGGGGAATTTCGCCCAGCACGGCGCGTGAGAAATCCTCGCTCATCCGCGTATATTGATCGGAGATGTCCATGGCGAACAGCTCGGCCGACGATCCGTCGAGCGCCGACCCGTCATTGATGGCGAAGACATTGGGCACGTCGGGCGGGGCGTTGTAGGGCACGGGGATGATGAGGCGCGAATCGGCGCCCCACACGACCAGCTGCTGGGCGCGCGCCAGTTGCGTCGACACCGAGAAGGTCAATTGCCGCCCCTGGCCGAAATCCAGCAGGCCTGCGGTGACGACATCGGTGCCGAAGGTCTCGTGACGCGTGACAAGGGCGATGACGCGCACCGGTTCGGCTTCGAAGAAGAAGCGGCCGGCGACGATGGGATAGCAACCGATGTCCATCAGCCCGCCGCCGCCCAATTCGACCTTGTTGCGGATATTGAGCGGATCCGGGTTATTATAGCTGAAAAACGACTGGATCATCCGCGGCGCCCCGCCCAGTGCGCCCTCGCGCACCTTGTCTCGTGCCGCATTCCATTGCAGCGAATGGCGCACCATGAAGGCTTCCATGATGTGGACCTTGCCCTCGACCTCTTTCAGCTGGTCGATTTCGGCGGCGTTCAGGCTCATCGGCTTCTCGCACAGCACATGCTTGCCGGCGCGCGCCGCCTGCAGGGTCAGCGGCACGTGCAAATGGTTGGGCAGCGGATTGTAGATGGCGTCGATATCGGGGTCGGCCAACAGCTCTTCATAGCTGCCATAGGCCTTGTCGATGCCGATCGACTGCGCCACGCCCTCGGCCGCCGCCAGATCGCGCGAGGCGATGGCCGCCACCTCGACATATTGGCTCTTGCGCATGCCGGGGATAACCTTGGAAACGCCGATCCGCGCCGTCGACAGGATGCCCCATCTTACCATTTTCATGTTTGCACCCTTTGCTGCTGTGGCCGGAAACCCTGGCGACCGACCTCATACATCAGATCGCCGAAGTCCGCGACCGTCCGTGTCGCCATGCGCCTAAGGCAGCAATACAGCCTTGGTGTCCAAGCCCTTCAGGATGGCGTTCACCATCTCGCCTTGAGCCGGATTGCTCTTCGGATCGGCCTCGTTGAAAAAGACGACAAGACCGGTTTTCAGTTCCGGTTCGGTGATGCAGTAGGTGTTGTAACCCTCGATATTGCCGGTTTGCCAGATGACACGGCGATCGTTCGAGGTCAGCATTTGCCAGTTGAGGCCGGCAGCATAGGCGCCGGGGCCGGTCTGCGACTGATGGGAGAGGATCACCGCCGGCTCGCTTTCGGCCATCTCCCAACGCACAAACCTGACCATGTCGCGCGCGGTGGATTTCAGCGCGCCGGCGCCGAGGAAGACCACATTGCCACTGGGCATGACGCGGCCGTCGCCGTCATAGCCTTTGGCAACCAGGGCCTCCTCCTGCGCCGTCAAAGTCAGGCGCGTATGCTCCATGCCAAGCGGCTTCAGGATTTTATCGGTGACCAGCGTTTCGTACGACTGGCCGTAGACGCGCTCAAGGATATAGCTGGCCAGCATGGCGCCGGCATTGGAATAGTGGAAATCCTTGCCAGGCGGTCCCGGCAGGGCGACCTTGTGCAGGTCGGCGTAGAAATCGTCACGGCTGTAGCCGGCTTCCAGCCTGCCGATACGCGTCAGCCACGGCTCGTCGTTCTTGGAGTCGGGGCTCTTGAAGTCGGGCTGGCTCTCCGGCACGTCAGGGATGAAGAACGGCAGGCCGGAGCGGTGATCGACCAGGTCAGCAATATGGATGGCGCGCCCACCGCTTTCGAGATTGGGATAGTTGCCGTCGAGATAGGTCCGGATATCGTCGTCGAGCCTGAGCTTGCCCTCCAATTGCGCGTCGGCCAGCAGCGTGCCGGTGAACGTCTTGGTCACCGAGGCAATGGGGAACAGAGTCTCCGACGTCATCGGCACATGGCCGGTGCGATTGGCCACGCCGTAATTGTAGAACCGGGTACGGTCGCCGCGTACCACGGCAATACTGACCCCGGCCGATTGTGGATTGGCGGCCAGGAAGGTCTTCGCTGCGGCGTCCACGACGACGTCGACGTCCTGCGCCCATACCCGCGTCGACGCCAGGGCCAGGATCGCCGTCAATCCAACAAAAATCCGCTTCATGGCCCGCTCTTCTTACGAAAGGCTTCGTATGAGGTATGTGATGAACCAGGCGAAAATGTGACGCGCTATTCAGCCATGTCACTATTACCAACAGTGAGAATAAGGTCGCGGCCGTATTGCGCTCTTCGCTGCAGGGATGTTGCGGCGGCGAAAGTGGCCTGTTATATACGTATCCGCATCAAGAGTCGGGCTCGTCCCGACGCCAACCTGCCCTCCCGGGCAAGGTGGCAGCCGAAAGGCGATGTGGCCGATAGTCGGCAACGAAACGGGACCCTCCATTAGACAGCCCGTTCGACACAGTTTGTATGGGCAAGACCTATGAGCTTCGACGGCGTTGCGCCTGGAGCACTTTCCGAAAAGTGTAATGCTTTTTTCGGATTAAGAAGTGCGTTAAAACAAAGAGCTGGAGCATTGACCTGATGCAATCAGATCAACGCTCCAGCGATCGTGATTTCGCAATGACCCTGGCGGGATGCCGGGTGAGCCACCGGATTTTCATCACGACGACAAACATGCCCGCGGCCATGGCGAAGACGCTCGACCGGCTCAACACGTTGGGAGGCGTGCTCACGCGGCAGCGCTTGGACGCCGAAGGCGCGGAACTGCATATCCACCTGCATGTGGATGGGGGCGCACCCAGTGCGATTGAAAAATTGGGCAAAGACGTCGGCAAATGGCCGGGTGTCCGTCGCGTTCGCATCGAGCACCTGATTACGCGCGCAACGCCTCCTTGAACGCGCGCCCGCAAGGCCGCCGCGAGCAATCTAGCCCCCTGCGCCTCTTTGGATTTTCTGGACTGCGCAACCCGAAGGTGGCACGCAGGACTTGATAACAGAGCGGCCCAAGTCACGCCCTTTTGCACGCCTACAAGCGCCCTTGAATTCTGAACCGGAGTCCGCAAATGACCCACCTGGCCGAAAGCGACGCAGGCGCACGCTCAGGCGCCGAGGAAAATCAAGGCGTATCGGGGCGCTTGAACGATTGGCGAAATCGCTATCGTGAGGTCGGGCTAAGCGTCATCCTGGGCTTGCAGGTGACGATCATGTTCGTCCTCAGTCCACTGGCGAGCGCGGGTCTGTTCAGGGCGGAAGCCATCGAAGTGTTCCGGTTCGGTTTGGCGGCGACCGCGATTCTTGTCATCAATCGAAATCGTGTCGTCGATATTTGCGTCGCCTCCACCTTCATCGTTTCGCTCCTGTGCACGATATTTCTGAAGACGGGCCTGGCCGGCAATGCGATATTGCTGGTCAATATTGCCATCACCATCGCCTTTGACCTGGTCGTCGTGTGGACAGTGGCACATGCCGCTTTTGATGCCGGGCGGATTACGGTTCATCGGATTATGGGCGCAGTCATCCTCTATCTCTACATCGGCCTCATATTTTCCAGCCTTTACCGATTGACGGCCATCTTCCTGCATCCGTCGTTTTCCGGATTACCGGTCACGGGACGGGGAAGCCTGAGCACATTGCTCTATTTCAGCCTGACCACGCTCACAACATCGGGCTTTGGCGATATTGTCCCTGTCCACCCCTTCGTCCGCAGTTTGACGAATCTTGAGTCGGTCATCGGCCAACTCTATCCCGCGACCCTTCTCGCCCGGCTCGTGACTTTACACGGCACGATCGCCACCCACGGCATCGGGGGTGGCAAGCACGATGATAGGTAGGACGGGGCGCGTGAGGATTGCGGGAACAGGAGTCTCATCGGGGTCAGTCCCGATATCTTAGCGCCTCGACAACCCGTGCGAAGGCCGGTGAAAGCTGGCGCCGGCTTGGATAGTACAGATGATAGCCCGCGAAGGGCGGCGACCAGTCATCAAGCACCTGGACAAGCTGCCCATCGGCGACGAGGTGTTCAGCATAGTCGTTGGTGACGTAGGCAATGCCGAAGCCATCGACGGCGGCCGCCAAAATCATCCGGCCACCATTGAATACCAAAGGGCCCTCCACCCTCACGCGCAATTCACGGCCATTGTTTTCAAACTCCCAGGCATATAGTCCGCCTGAGGTCGGCAGCCGCAGATTGATGCACTTATGGTTAGCCAGGTCCTGCGGCGTAAGCGGTGGCGGGTTTCGCGCGAAATAGGCCGGCGAGGCGACCGCCATCATGCGCAACTGTGGTCCGATCCGGATGGCGATCATATCCTGATCGATTAACTCGCCCAGTCTGACACCCGCATCGTAGCGACCCGCCACGATATCGGTCAGCTCGGACTCGGCGGTAATCTCGACCTCGATATCGGGATAGTCGCGAAGAAGACGTCGGAGCGTGGGCCAAAGAATGGCTTCCGCGACCTGCTCGGTGGCATTGATGCGCACGGTGCCGGCCGGTTTCTCCCTTAGCTGCGTGAGGGCCGCGAGTTTGCTGTCGATGCCGTCGAAGGCCGGCCTCAATGTCTCCAGCAGACGTTCCCCCGCCTCGGTCGGCGCCACGCTTCGGGTCGTGCGCGTCAGCAGGCGCAAACCCAGCCGGACTTCCAGACGTCGTATAGTCTGGCTCAGTGTCGATTGAGACGTGCCCAGGACGGCCGCGGCGCGCGTGAAGCTGCGCGCCTCAGCCACCGCCATGAAGGCGTTCAATTCGCCAAAATCCTGCCGGCGCATTTATTCATTCCTGATATAGACTCATGCGCATTCTGGCATCTAATCGACAGTAATGCAGGGGCGTATATTCCGGAACGAAGCGGGCGTTTTGCCTGTCCGACGACGGGAGGCCACGATGAAGACGCGCATACTGGGTCATGAAGGACTGGAAGTCTCCGCCATTGGTTTTGGCTGCATGGGATTGAACACGACCTACGGCCGGCCGCTCGATCGCGCCGACGGCGTCAAAATGCTCCATGCGGCCGTGGACCGTGGCGTGACCTTCTTCGATACAGCGGAAGTTTATGGCCCCTACATCAACGAAGAGCTGGTCGGCGAGGGCTTGGCGCCGTTCAGGCATAAGGTCGTGATCGCGACAAAGTTCGGGTTCGCCTTGACTCCAGAAGGCGGGCGGACCGGATTGGATAGCCGTCCCGCCACCATCAAGCGTGCCGCCGAGGGTAGCCTGAAGCGTCTGAAGGTCGATTCGATTGATCTGCTCTACCAACACCGCGTCGATCCCTCGGTGCCGATTGAGGAGGTAGCCGGCGCCGTCGGTGAATTGATCGCTGCCGGCAAGGTCAAGCATTGGGGACTTTCCGAAGCCAGCGCGCATACGATCCGCCGCGCCCATGCCGTCCAGTCGGTGGCTGCCATTCAAAATGAATATTCACTTTGGACGAGAGACGTCGAAGAGAACGGCATTCTTGCCGCCTGTGAGGAACTCGGTATTGGCTTCGTGCCGTGGAGCCCGTTGGGCGCCGGCTTCCTTACCGGCGCGATCACCGCTGATACACAGATCGAAGGCAGCGATTTCCGCGCCAATTCGCCCCGGTTCACCCCCGAGGCCCTTGCCGCCAACTTCGCGCTCGTCGATGTCCTGAAGCAACGCGCAGCCGGCAAGGGCGCTACGCCCGCCCAGCTTGCCCTGGCATGGCTGCTTGCCAAGAAGCCCTGGATCGTGCCGATCCCGGGCACGACCAAGTTGCATCGCCTTGAGGAAAATCTTGGTGCTTGCGAAGTCTTGCTTACAGAATCGGATCTGACGGAAATCGAAGCGGCTCTCTCGCGCATTCCGGTCCAAGGCAAACGCCTGAGCGAAGGCGCGTTGGGAATGATCGATTCCTGAGAATGATCTGCCGACAGCATCGAAGTGCGACTACCGGATGGAGATCCATAATCGCCCTTAAACGCTTGGCGCTTGGGATGGAATGAACGCCCGCCGGCGCGAGAAGCCGACGGGCGTTTCAATGCTGCATCACCGCGAGCATGCACCCGGGCGAATTAATGACTCGATGGCTTGTCGGCGAGTGACAGCACGATCTTGCCGGCGATGCCCCCTTGTTTCAGTTGCTCTTGCGCGTCCCCCGCCTGTTCAAGGGCAAATGTCTTGGCCACATGGGGGTGGACCTTGCCCTGGCTGATCAGCGCGGCGATCTCGGCGAGATCGCCGCCATCGGACTGCGCCGTAAAGCGGCTGGCAAAGACCTTGTGGGCGGAAGCCTTTGCCTGATCCGGCGCATCGAGCGTCGTGATCAATCGGCCGCCCGGCTTGATCAGGTTCCATGAGCGTTCGCGGGTATCGCCGCCGATCGTGTCGAACACCAGGTCCAGATCGGTGGCGACGTCCTCGAAACGCGCGTTCTTGTAGTCGATGGCCACGTCGGCGCCGAGCTCTCTGACAAATGCCAGATCTTTTTCGGACGCTGTCGCAAAGACATAGGCCCCGACGGCCCTGGCGAATTGGATGGCGAAATGCCCGACGCCGCCTGCCCCGGCGTGGATCAGGACGCGCTGGCCTTGCCCAAGCTTGCCGTGACGGAACAGGCCCTGCCAGGCCGTGAGGCTGGCCAGCGGCACGCCGCCAGCCGTGATGAAATCGAGATTGTCGGGAATGGCGACGACCTTGTCGGCGGCAATCGTGACATACTCACCGTATGCCCCTTCGTGCTCCGGCGTCATGGCGAAACACCGCTGGCCTGTTTGCCACGTTTCGACGCCAGGGCCGACAGCCGAGATTTCGCCGGCCACATCGCGGCCGAGGATCGCCGGCAGTTCCGACTGCTTGAGGAATTGCGGGGCGGCGCCCTCGCGCATCTTGCGATCGACCGGGTTGACGCCGGCAGCGACGACGCGGATCTCGACCTCTCCGGCACCGGGCTGGCGCCGCTCGACCTGCGTAAGCTGAAGGTTTTCCGGGCCGCCGAAAGTGTTAAGGCGCATGGCGTTCATCAGCATGGCTGGCTCCTGTCCGTATAGGTTTTGGGCGAGGTCTTGCGACCACGCTCAGTGTCCTCCCTTGCCGATAAAAGGTCGATTACGGTTGATCTCGACAAACGCCGCCAAGGCCGTCGAAGGCCGTGTCCGAAAAGGTCGGATAAATGTCGTCACGGACGCGCAAAAACCGGCGTAGGGTCGGTTCATGCACATGTCTCCACGGCAAATCGGCGTATTGGGCTATGATGGTGTCGCGGCGATCGACCTTGCGGGCGTCGTCGAAGCCTTTGCGATTGCCGATGGCGGCGGCTGGCGCGGCGCCCCCGCGCGTTACGCGATCCGCATCGTCGGGCTGTCGCAAGCGCCCTTTCGCGCCGAATCCGGAGTGCGGATCCTGCCCGACGTGACGCTTGCGACAGCGCCGCCTTTCGATACGATCATCGTGCCGGGCGGCGAAGGTTTGCGCGAAGACGACACCAATGCGGCCGTCGCCGGCTGGCTGCGACAGCGCGCCGCGGCCACCCGCCGCATCGTGTCCGTCTGCACGGGGCTTTACGGACTGGCGGCCAGCGGTCTTCTCGACGGGCGCCGGGCAACGACCCATTGGCGCCATGCCGCAGCGGCGGCGCGGCGCTTTCCGCAGGTCACCATCGAGCCGGACGCCATATTCATCAAGGACGGCGCCTATTATTCGTCGGCGGGTATGACGGCCAGTATCGACCTGGCCCTGGCGCTCATCGAAGAAGACCATGGGCCGGCGCTCGCCCTTTCCACCGCCCGCCAGCTCGTCGTGTACATGAAGCGATCCGGCGGACAGATGCAGTATTCGGAACTGCTCCGATTCCAGACGCGCGCCGGCGATCAGTTTGCGGATCTGGTGGCGCAGATGGCCGGCGACCTCGCCGGCGACTGGTCGGTCGACACCATGGCCCGGCAGGTGGGGCTCAGCAGCCGGCAGTTTTCGCGGCGGTTCAAGGCGAATTTCGACCTGACGCCGGCCGGCTATCTGGAAGCGCTGCGCCTCGACGAAGCCCGGCTTCTCCTGTCGACGGGCCAGCGCAGTATCGCCGGAATCGCTCACATGACGGGCTTCCAAAGCGACGATGCCTTCCGCCG
>OVEP011189229.1_pt1 | contig 10354 bp, 7 predicted proteins | sample 1779801 | NCBI WGS metagenome assembly OVEP01 (sample SAMEA3914791, study PRJEB12502) | metagenome | biome: forest; material: soil | place: Canada | collected 2011-07-03 | depth 0.1 m
GTCGGTAATGATGTAATCATGTAGACATGAGTACGAGACGTGCGCCGGCCGAGACCCTGCGGGACTGGTTCGCCGAGCGCCTACCCGATGGACTGTTCGACGAACCCGTCAAGATCGTCTTTGATCGTGAAGAGATCACGGTGATCGGAAGCATCGCCGCCCCGACACCCGACCCCGGCGCCTCCGAGATCGAGCAGGCGGTCGCGACCGCCAACTGGATCAAGACCTTTCGTGAGCGCACACGTCAGACCCGCATCGAGATCGCCTCCGATGCGGAACACATATTCGGACGCAAGGTGTCCTGGGGTGTGACCTGTGGCGACATCACCCAGATGTTCTCCACCCTGTCCATTCCGGTGATGACCCGGCTCCGGCAGAGCGAACGCCGCCTGCTCGACACCCTCGTGGACGCCGGAGTGGCCCGCAGTCGCAGCGACGCCCTCGGCTGGTGCGTCCGGCAGGTCGGCGAACACACGGAAACCTGGCTCTCCGATCTGCGGGAGGCGATGCGCCGGGTCGAGGAGGTGCGCGACGCGGGTCCGCACACACAGTAAAGTCGGCGGAAATTGGCAGCTCCGGCCGCTGCGGCCGATTTCTGACGATTGTTTCGGACCCCCGCGGTCCGGAGGAATGAGCCAATCCGCTCCGCGCCCTCCGGGAGCACGTCTGTCACGAGGATCACGTTTACCGCCGCCGGTGGCCGCTGATCTGACGAATAGGTAGCTTGGGCTATATTGGAGCGCTCCGGCCTCCGGTCTCCTGTCCCGCCAGGGCCGGCCTCCAACGGTTGGCCGGACTCGAAGATTGGCAGCATTCTCCGACGAACTGGAGCTCACGATGTCAGCGAGTCAGTTACCTACCCCGACCGCAGTACGAGAGCGAACGGCGGAGCTGCTGCACGGGTGCAGCGAGCTGGCTGAGTCCCTGGGACGGTCGGGCCCCGAGGCCGAGGTCGCCCGGCGGCTGCGCGACCGAGCGATCCGTCCGCTGACCGGCGTCCTCGCCGCCGGGCCCGCTCAGGACGGGGCCGCGCCCCACGGAACGGCGGCGTCCGCGACCTCGGCACTGCCCCTGAGCGATCGCCTCTGGGCGCTGGCGGAGAACGCGACCGAGCTCTCCGCCCTCCCCGGCACCCCCGGAGCGGTACTGGAGGCAGCGGCGGCGCTGCAGCACCTGGCGCTCCAGCCCCCGGAGGGCGTGGCGGCCCCGGATCCGGAGACCGGGGCGAGCCGCCGGGCCCGGCTCACGGCCCTGCTGGCCGACCTGCCCCCCGACATCAGGGTCACCACCGACGGCCCCTACCTGGCCGTCAACCCCGAGCGGATGTGCACCCACCTCGGCGAGGAGGTGTCCACCCGGCCGCTGACGGCGCTCTGCCGCTGCGGCGAGTCCGCGGACCGGCCCTGGTGCGACGGCTCGCACGCGACCAGCGGCTTCAGCGGCGCCAAGGACCCCAGCCGGGTTCCCGACCACCGCGACAGCTACGAGGGCCAGACGGTCACCGTGCTCGACAACCGCGGCATCTGCGCCCACTCGGGCTTCTGCACCGATCGCCTCAACACCGTGTTCCACGCCGGCAGCGAGCCCTTCGTCACGCCCAGCGGCGGCCGCTCCGACGAGATCATCAGTGCCGTCCGCGACTGCCCCTCGGGCGCCCTGAGCTTCGCGGTCGACGGCCGCGAGGCCCGCGAGCAGGTCGACCAGTCCCTCCGCGCACCGGACATCACGGTCTCCAAGGACGGCCCCTACCGGATCACCGGCGGCATCCCGCTCCACGGCGACCTCGACGGCGACCGGGTGGAGCGGGTCGAGGGCTACTCGGCGGAGCACTACAGCCTGTGCCGCTGCGGGCACTCCAAGAACAAGCCGTTCTGCTCCGGCATGCACTACTACGTCAACTTCGTGGATCCGCAGCCGGATCCCGACACCACGCCCACGCTGTTCGCCTGGGCCGGCGGCTACCCGGCGCTGCTGCGGATGACCCGGCTCTTCTACCAGAAGTACGTTCCCCAGGACGCGCTGCTGGCACCGCTGTTCTCGCGGATGGCGCCCGACCACCCCGAGCGGGTGGCCGCCTGGCTCAGCCAGGTCTTCGAGGGGCCCGAGTTCTACAGCCAGCGCTACGGCGACTACAACCGGATGATCTCGCAGCACCTGGCGAAGAACCTCACCGAGGAGCAGCGCTCGCACTGGGTCTCGCTGATGAGCCAGTCCGCCCAGGAGGCGGGCCTGCCCAACGACGCCGAGTTCCGGGCCGCGTTCGTCGCGTACCTGGAGTGGGGTTCGCACATCGCCGCGGAGAACTCCCAGTCCGTCGCCCACCCGGTGCCGAACATGCCGATCCCGCACTGGTGGTGGGTGTGCCAGGCCACTCCCTCGGCCCGGGTCTCCGCCCTGGCCGCCCCGGCCGAGGGCGAGGAGCAGCCGGCCGAGGTGGTGCTGCCCGGCGCCGACGAGGCGGTCGGCTACGCCGCCCACATCAAGGACCTGTTCCGGGCGAAGGACCGCAACTCGATGCGGTTCGCCTTCGACCTGTGGTCCTACGAGGACGCCTCCACCCACGCCCGGGCCATCCTGGAGCGGCTGAGCAACGGGTCGATGCCGTGCGACGGCGCCTGGCCCGAGGAACAGGTCGCCGTGTTCCGCCGCTGGGTCGACGCCGGCACGCCCGAATAACCCTCACCGACGAAGGAAGCCCAGGCCCATGGCCCCGCCGGATCCACAGCTCCCGCGCCAGCACCGGCCGATCAGCCGGTGGTGGGGCGGGACCGCCGACCGCGGCGACCCGGGGCGGCTGGAGGCCTTCAGCGACGGGGTGATGGCGATCGCCATCACCCTGTTGGTGCTGGACATCAACGTCACCACGCCCCAGGGCGGGAGCCTGGCCCACGCCCTGGGCAAGGCGCTGCCGGCGCTGCTGGCCTTCGGGGTCAGCTTCCTGCAGATCGGCATCATCTGGGCGAACCACCACGCGCTCTTCCGGCTCATCGAACGGGTCGACCAGGTGCTGCTGCTGACCAACCTGCTGCTGCTGGCCACCGTGTGCTTCCTGCCCTTTCCCACCCAGCTGATCGCGGAGTACACCACGGGCGCGAACGCCCGCACCGCGATGCTGCTGTACGGCGGGACCCTGGTCGGCTGCGCCCTGATGTTCAACGTGGTCTGGCACTACGCCGACCGCAGGAAGCTGCTGCACCCGGAGGTCAGCCCGCTGTTCCACCGCGATGTGACCATAAGGTTCCGCGCCGGACTGGCGAGTTACGTGCTCGCGGCGCTGGTGGCCCTGCTGCTGCCCAGGCTCACCCTGGTGCTCTCGGTCATCCTGGCGCTGGTGTTCCTGCTCGGCCCCTCACCACGCGGGGCATTCACCGAACTTCCCACCGCCGAGGAGTCGACCGCTGAAGAGTCGACCGCCGTGGGCGCCGAGGTGAAAGGCGTGGCCTGAGCGGCGGCCCCAAGATCCCGGAATGCCGCCATTCCATTTCCGGTATCCCATACCCCATCATCATGGACATGTCCATACTGACCAACCCCCAAAAAATGTGCGAAATTGGACAAATACTCCAATGCCGTGCACACCTCATTAAGTAGGGGGGGCTTCCTTTGATGTCCCACGGACGGCGGGTAGGGTCAGAGATCAGTCAACGGGGGAGGGTGATAGTGCCGGAGAATCGATCTGCTTCGAGAATGACACCGAATGCCTCCGACTTCGTGGAAGTCTTATCCAACTCCATCTTCAAGTCCCTTCCCAGGAGCGAACAGAGAAGATGGGCACAAGTCTACCTGAAGGGACTGCTGGCCAGCCCCGGTAAGAAAACAATCAGAAACATAGCCGGCGAGTGGCAGGGGCCGGTCGAGCAGAGCCTGCAACAGTTCATCAGCAAGTCACCCTGGGAGTGGTCCCCCGTTCGCCAGGAGTTGGCCAGATTCCTGGAGAACAACGTGCAGCGCTCCCTGGCCTGGGTAATCCAGCCACTGGTGATCGAAAAGGCTGGAAGCCACTCGGTCGGCGTCGCCCGGCAATTCGTGGCGCAACTGGGGCGGGTCGCCAACTGTCAGCAGGCGGTAGGTATATGGCTGGCCGGCGACACTGCCAGTTTTCCGGTGGAGTGGAACCTCATTCTACCCCCTCCCTGGACGACCGAGAGCAGTCTTCGGCGAAGAGCACGGATACCCGAGGCGACCGAATCACCCACCCCGGTCAGGGCCGCCCTGCACGCCGTAAAGCAGATGGCCGAAAAATGGCCCCTGGAAATCCGTCCGGTGGTCATGGATCTCCAGGATATGGAGCCGGTGGAAGCCGTATCCGCCTTCGTCGGTATGCACATCCCGTTTATCCTCCGGGTCGACGGGTCGCTGCCGGTGGCGCTGCGGAGCGACGCCCGGCGCCGGGCCGACCTGCGGAGCGTCACGGCAGTGGACCTGATCCGGCTGCTGCGGGCCCAGCGCCGCCCGGTCGAGTGGATCTGTCACCTCACCAGCGAGCGGAAGACGGCCCCGCTGGTGGCCCAGGACGTACTGATCCGGTCGGCGGGCCCGGCCGGCAGCGAACCGGTCGCGCTGCAGTTACTCGGGGCCTGGCACCCGGGCAGCGGCGACCTCCCCACGGAGTTCTGGCTGACCAACATGGTCCGCACTCCCCCGGTCCAGACCTTTCGGCTGGCCAAGCTGGCGGACCGGGTGAGCCGCGACTTCGACGACTTCTGCGACCCGATCGGCATCCGCGACTTCAGCGGCCGGTCGTTCCGCGGCTGGCACCACCACGCGACCCTCGTCGCCGCGGCCCACACGGTGGCCGTGCTGGTCGAGTGGTCCGGTCACAAGAAGGAGCAGCGGCCGGCCCGGCAGGCAGAACTGCCCCTCGTCCCGGCGGCCGGCTACCTGAAAGCGCCGCCGCCCCGAGCACAGTGGATCACTTCCGGCCAGTTCTGAGCTCCAGTGCTCCAGGCTCCAGTGCCACAGACTCCAGTGCCGCAGGCTCCAGTGCCGCAGACTCCAGCGCCCCGGACGCGGCGGGCCCACGGCAACACGCTCGCACCTCCCCCTGTCTACCGATCCGGAGGCCGTGCCATGCTCGACATCTCTTCCGAACTCGACCAGTGGTGTGCGCAGGGACGCGACTTCGCGCTCGCAACCGTGGTCAGGATCAGCGGAAGCGCCCCGCGCGAGGTGGGGGCGGCCCTCGCGGTCGACGCCTCGGGGACGGCGATCGGCAGTGTCTCGGGCGGCTGTGTGGAGGGCGCCGTGTACGAGCAGTGCCTGGAGAGCCTCAGGACCGGCAGGTCCAGCGTCGAGCACTTCGGCTACGACGAGAACGACGCCTTCGCGGTGGGACTGACCTGCGGAGGGGAGCTCGACGTCCTGGTGTCCCCGGTGACCGCCGACTCGTCGCTGCGCGGCCTGCTGAGCGAGGCCCTGCCGCTGCTCCGCGCCGGCCGGGCGACCGGGCTGGCCCGGGTGGTGGCCGGCCCGGCGCAGCTGCTGGGCCGGGGGCTGCTGGTCCGTCCCGACGGCTCCGTCCGCGGGACGCTGGGCGACCCGGAGCTCGACCGGTCGGCCGCCGCCCAGGCGCTGGCCCTGCTCCAGTTGGGGCGCACCGGCACGGTGGAGGTGGGGGCTTCGGGCAGCCGGTGCGGCGAGCCGGTCACCCTGCTGGTGGAGATCAACGCCCAGCCGCCGCGGATGATCATCTTCGGTGCGGTGGACTTCGCCGTGGCGCTCTCCCGGATGGGCTCCTACCTGGGCTTCGACGTGACCGTCTGCGACGCCCGCCCGGTCTTCGCCACCGAGGCGAGGTTCCCCGACGCGGACCGGGTGGTGGTGGACTGGCCGCACCGCTATCTGGCGGCGGAGGCCGACGCCGACCGGCTGGACGGGCGGACCGCGCTGTGCGTGCTGACCCACGACGTGAAGTTCGACATCCCGCTGCTGGAGCGGGCGCTGCGGCTGCCGGTGGCCTACATCGGCGCCATGGGCTCCTGGCGCACCCACGGCGACCGGCTGCACCTGTTGCGCCGGGCCGGTCTCGACGAGTCGGAACTCGCCAGGCTGCGCTCGCCGATCGGGCTCGACCTCGGCTCCCGGACGCCGCAGGAGACCGCGCTGTCCATCGCCGCGGAGATCATCGCCGACCGGTACCGGGCGACCGGCAGCCGGATCGGCGTCTCCGGCCGGCCGATCCACCAGGAGCAGACCATGGCCCTGCTCGGGCCGTGACCGGAGCGGTGCCGGTCACCCGAAGGGATCCTCCGACTCCTCGCACTGGTCGCGGAGCGGGATGGGCAGTTGGTTGGCCGCGTAGTAGGCGGCGATGACCCCGTGCGCGATGAGCGTCACCAGCGGTGAGACGAACGCGAGCCCGACCGTGGCGGGGTAGGCGATGCTGCCGAGGCCGAACCGCAGCCGGGTGGCCCGCGCCCCCTGCTGGTCGACCTGCGCGTGGAACAGGTGGCCGACGTGGGTGACGTACCACCAGAACGCGGTGAAGGACAGGGCGTAGGCCACCATCCAGCCGCTGTAGAGGATCGCCGCGGCCCGTGAGCCCTGCGGGTTGGTGAGGTTGGCGGCCATCACCGAGGTGGTCCACGGGATGGCCGAGACCATCATCAGGACCAGCAGGTTCAGGTACAGCAGCGGGCGGTTGACCCGGACCAGGTGGCAGAAGATGTAGTGGTGGTTGACCCACATCACCCCGATCACCAGGAAGCTGACCACATAGGCGGCGTAGTGCGGCCACTCCTGTGCCAGCGACCACCAGTAGCTGTGGCCCGCCTTCACCTCCGGGGCGCCGATGCCCAGCGCCAGCAGGGTGATGACGATGGAGAAGACCCCGTCGCTGAAGGCCTCCGCTCTTCCGGTCACGAATTGCATGCTCACCCCTGAGGTCGTGCGGAGGGGCGGTCTCCCGCCCCTCCGCACTCGGGTTCGAAGCAGGGCAACTGCCGAAGCAGCGCAGTTGCCCGGGCAGCTCAGCTGCCGAAGCCGGCGGTCTGCCGCCAGATCTTGTTGTCGCGCACGACCAGGGTGCCGAAGGCGTGCTCGGGCTCGCCGTTGAGGTTCATGATGGCGCGGTAGAAGATCGTGTCCTCGGTCTCGACGTACTCCTGGAGCTCCACCAGCTTCGGCTTCACCGTGAGGTAGCCGGTGAAGGTCTCCCGGACCGCCTCGATGCCGGTGGACACGCCCTCGTACCGCAGCAGCACCGCGTCGTCGGTGTAGTTCTTCATCAGGGCCTCCAGGTCGAGCGCGTCGAGCGCCTCCATCTGGCGGCGGAAGACCGGGTGCAGTTTCGAGATGTCGTAGGTGGCCATGGCCGGTTCCCTCGCTTCTGTCTGGCCCGGGTCCACCGGAAGGTGGATCTCTATCCGGGTCTCTCCTGGGACGGATCGAGCAGAGATCGTGCCGCGGTGGCGCCGGGTCACGATCTGATGGGCCAGGTGCAGTCCTAGACCGCTGCCCTTGCCCATGTCCTTGGTGGTGTAGAAGGGTTCGAAGATGTGCGGCAGCACGTCGGAGGGGATCCCGGAGCCCGTGTCGGCGACCTCGACCAGCAGGCCGCCCCCCTCGTCGCGGACGCGGAGGGTCAGCGTGCCCCGGCCGCCCATGGCGTCCAGCGCGTTCTCCAGCAGGTTGACCCAGACCCGGTTCAGCTCCGAGGGGTGGCCGTGCACCAGCGGCAGGCCCCGCCCGTAGTCCCGGACGATCCGCACCGACCGCAGCCGGGCGCGCAGCAGGACCAGGGCGCTCTCCAGGCAGTCGACGACGGAGAAGGTCTGCCGGGTGCCGAGCTCCCACTGGGAGTAGTCGCGGGTCGCGGTGACCAGCGCGGCCACCCGGGCTCCGGCGGCTGCCAGCTCCGCGGCCATGGACCGGGTCTCCAGCACGGCGGCCAGGTGGTCCAGGGCGGCCGGCAGCACCCGGGGGCTCAGTCCCTCGGTGTGCTGCCGCAGGTCGGCCAGCCGCAGCCCGCGTTCGGCCATCACCGTGGCCAGCAGGTCGGGACGGCCGGCGCCGGCGCCGGCGGCCCACTGGGCCAGCGCGTCCTCGGACTCGGCCATCATGATGGCGTCGACCGTCGGCGCCGCGTCCGATCCGGAGCCCGGCATGGCCCGGGCGGTGCCGCCGGCGCCGACGAAGGCCCTGATCATCGCGGTGATCGAGGCGTACTCCGCCGGTGAGGCCGCGGCGCCCCAACCCATGCCCGACTCGACCAGCAGTTGGACGATGTCGGTCAGCCCCCGGGCCACGTGGTCCACCACCGCCACCGGGTTGTTCAGCTCGTGGGCCAGCGAGGCCGCGAGGGTGTCGTACGCGGCGGTGGCGGCCAGCCCCTCGGCCTTGGTGCGGATGGACTCCGCCCGCCAGGCGAGGATCGGCACCAGCGCGCGGGTGACGCCGGGACAGCGGGTGAGGATCTCGAACAGGACGTCCCTCGGGTAGGCCAGCACGCTGACCGGGCTGTCCGCGACGGCGGCGGCGGTGTAGTCGGATCCGGTCAGCAGCGGCGTCTCGCCGACGACGCCGCGCGCCGCCGAGGGCATGCCGCGCTCGGTGTCGGCCTGCAGCAGGTCGCCCTCCAGCAGCACGTAGAAGTGCGTGGCCGGTTCACCGCTGCGGAACAGGGCCTCGCCCGGGGCGAGCGTCCGCTCCTCGGCGGCCTCGGCCAGCCAGCGCAGGTCCTCCTCGGTCTCGCCGGCGAAGAGCGGCACCTGCCGCAGTGCGTCGACCAGACCGGAACCGCCGCTCACTGGACCTGCTCCGGCTCGGTCGGCCGGAGCCACAGTCCGGCCAGCGGGGGGAGGGTGAGCCGGGCCGTGGCCGGCAGGCCGCGCTGCGGCACCGGGGCCGCGCGGACCGTGCCGAGGTTGCCGACGCCGCTCCCGCCGTAGCAGTCCGCGTCGGTGTTGACCAGCTCCGACCAGGCCCCGGAGCGCGGCATGGCCAGGGTGAAGCCGTGGTGCACCACCGGACTGAAGTTGAACACGCCGACCAGCGGTGTGCCGTCGTGGTCGTAGCGGACGGCCGAGTAGACCTGGTGGTCGGCGTCGTCCGCGTCGATCCAGCGGAAGCCGCCGGGGTCCGAGTCGCGCCGCCAGAGCTCGGCGTGGGCCCGGTAGTGCCCGTTCAGGTCGCGGACCAGCTGCTGGACGCCGCGGTGCCGGTGCCCCTCGACCCCGGGCAGGTCCAGCAGCTGCCAGTCCAGGCCGCGGTCGTGGTCCCACTCGGTGGTCTGCGCGAACTCCTGTCCCATGAACAGCAGTTGCTTGCCCGGGTGGAACCACATGAAGGAGAGGTAGGCGCGCAGGTTGGCGAACCGCTGCCAGGGGTCCCCGAACATCTTGGCCAGCAGGCTGCCCTTGAGGTGGACCACCTCGTCGTGCCCGAGGGGCAGCAGGAAGTGCTCGGAGTGGGCGTACATCATGCCGAAGGTCATCCGGTGGTGGTGGTACCGCCGGTTGACCGGGTCCTCGGCCAGGAAGGCCAGGGTGTCGTGCATCCAGCCCATGTTCCACTTCAGCCCGAAGCCGAGGCCGCCGTGGTCGGCGGAGCGGGTGACGCCCTCCCAGGCGGTGGACTCCTCGGCGATCACCACCACGTCCGGGCAGCGGCGGGCCAGGGTGCCGTTCAGCTCGCGCAGGAACCGGACCGCGTCCAGGTTCTCCCGACCGCCCTCGGCATTGGGCAGCCACTCCCCCTCCTCGCGCGAGTAGTCCAGGTAGAGGATGGCCGCCACCGCGTCCACCCGCAGTCCGTCGACGTGGAACTCCTCGCACCAGTACACGGCGTTGGCCAGCAGGAAGGCCCGCACCTCGGCCCGGCCGTAGTCGAACTGCAGGGTGTTCCAGTCCCGTTGCTCGGCCCGGCGGGGGTCGGGGTGCTCGTAGAGCGCGGTGCCGTCGAAGCGGGCGAGGGCCCAGTCGTTCTTCGGGAAGTGGGCCGGCACCCAGTCCAGGATCACTCCGATGCCGGACCGGTGCAGCGTGTCCACCAGGTGGCGGAAGTCGTCCGGAGCGCCCCAGCGCGCGGAGGGCGCGAAGTAGGAGGTGACCTGGTAGCCCCAGGAGCCGCCGAACGGGTGCTCCATCACCGGCAGGAACTCGACATGGGTGAACCCCAGGTCGGCGACGTAGGCCGGCAGCTGCTCGGCCAGTTGACGGTAGCTCAGACCGCCCCTCCAGGAGCCGAGGTGGACCTCGTAGACGCTCATCGGCGACTCCTGGACGGCCGCCCCGGCACTCCGTGCGGCCAGCCACTCCCCGTCACCCCAGTCGTATCCCGAGCGGTGGATCACCGAGGCCGTGGCCGGCGGGCACTCGGCGGCCCGGGCGAAGGGGTCCGCCTTCAGCCGGACCGT
>OVEP011218262.1_pt1 | contig 10351 bp, 7 predicted proteins | sample 1779801 | NCBI WGS metagenome assembly OVEP01 (sample SAMEA3914791, study PRJEB12502) | metagenome | biome: forest; material: soil | place: Canada | collected 2011-07-03 | depth 0.1 m
GTCGATATAGTAAGCATGCTTAGTATATCGGCCGCAGGCGCGTGCGCCCATCAGGAATTATGCGGAGCCTGAATTGCGTCCGTTACGCCTGTTTTGCAGCCGTTCCGACGATGACAAAAGCAAGCCTTTCGTATAATCCGCCCATGACCATCCAACTCGAAGAACGCTTCGGCTTTCTGATTTCCGACGTCGGCCGCCTGACAGGCAAGCGTTTCGACGATCTCGCGAAGTCATCAGTCGATCTGACGCGCGCGCAGTGCCGCGTGCTGGCCAACCTCGCCCATTACGGCGACGTCAATCAGGCGCGGCTTGCGGACCTGCTCGAAGTCGCGCCGATTTCGGCGGGACGTCTGCTGGACCGCATGGAAGAGGGCGGCTGGATCGAGCGCACGGCCAATCCGCAGGATCGCCGCGAGCGCCAGGTGCGCATGACGCCGAAGGCCGAGCGCACGCTCGGCAAGGCCCGCAAAGTGGGCGATGAAGTCGCGCTCGAAGCGCTGAACGGTTTCACCGACGAAGAAGCGAAGCAACTCATCGCGCTGCTGCAACGGGTGCGCGGTAATCTCAGCCGCCTCGTGGATCGCTGAATCCGCCGACATCGCCCTGATGTCGGTATTTACCCGTGGCTGCGGCATTGGACCACGCTGAAGTCCCTCCCTGACCTGCCAACATTAGTAGGCAGGGTGTCAGGCGATCCTTGACTCCCTGCCGTTCCTGCCGGGCAGGTGCAACTTCCGCTCAGCCGGGGCGCTCAGTCACCCGAGGCTATTGCACGCGGTGCAGACGGCCTGCAAGCCGACCGACCTGGTCGGGGGGAGAGGCAAGCATGAAAATCATCTCGGCAAAAACGATCTCGCTCACTTTCGTCGCAGCCTTGGCCGGCTGCGGTGGCGCGGAAGATGACCCGACACCGGAGCAGAAACTCGCTTTGGCTTTGAAACCGTACTTCGAGCAACAAGTGGCCTGGCACCCGTGCGACAAGGCCCGTGTGCCTTCGATTTCCGAGAACGAGGCCGCCTCTGCGCGCTTTCGTTGTGCGGATCTTCGCGCCCCGATGGACTGGGGTAATCCTGCAAAAGGCGACATAACGGTTGCTGTGACGCGGCTTGCCGTGAAGGACCCGGCGAGGCGCAAGGGCTCGCTGCTATTCAATCCGGGCGGCCCAGGCGGAGACGGCATTCTGGCAAACGTTCAGTTTTACTATCAATTGACTATGTACCCGACGCCGTCCCGACAACAACTGCTCAGCGAGTACGATCTGATCGGTTTTTCAATACGGGGAATGGGCTCTAGCACGCAATTGACCTGCGCTTCCGACGAGCGCCTGAGCACCGTTTGGTGGGGTAGCGATACGAGTGTGCCAACCGTTGATGCCTTGCTGCGCAATGCCGAACTCAAATCGAAGGCGTGCGAGAAGAACCCGCTTACCCCCTTTATCAATACCGGGCAGATTGCCCGGGACATGGAGCTGATTCGGGTCGTCTCGGGCGACGCAAAACTCAATTACATTGGCGTCTCGTACGGCACATGGCTCGGTGCCTGGTATGCGGGTCTGTTTCCCGAGCGCACCGGACGCATGGTGCTGGGCGCCAACGTGGATTTTTCCGCGCGTACCTTCGTCGAGGCGGGCACCTTGGCGCTGCCGCCGGCGATGCAGCGGATTGTTGACGAGATTATCGGGCCTTACGCGGCACGCCACGATGTGTATTTCAATCTGGGCACTGACCCGGCGGCGACACGGCGATTGTTCGAGGCGTTGCCACCCGCATTGCAGGCAGCGACCTCATTCGCACTAGACGAGTCGCACGTATTGATGATATCCGGCCGCATCGATGAGGGGGCGTCTGTGTTCGTGGCGGCGAAAGGTGTTCAGCAGATACTCGAGCAGAGCCCTGGCGGCACGCAGGAGCAGATCCAGGCGCTCGCAAGACAGCACGTTTTCTCGCATCATCCACTTGCCAATCAGAGGGCGCTCAGGCTCGCCACGGAGACTTTAATTCCGGGGTACTTTAAAGCGAAACAGCCGTCTCCTTTCGCGGACGACGCGTTGCGCATGACCACCGAGCATGCCGTCGATCTGGCGGTCATCTGCAACGACACGCCTGCGCTCAGCACGGACAGGCAGTTCTGGATCGACAAACACAGGGAGTATGCACAGCGCTACCCCTTGGGCAGTGGTGTGCTAGGGGGGAGCGTCCTCAATTTTAGCTGTCTGTTCTGGCAGGCGCCGCAACCAGCGGTGATCAAGCCGACCATCGAACAGGTGGCGCGTGCGCCGGCGATTGTGATGATCCAGAATCAATTCGACGGCGTGACTGCTGCAGAGGGCGCGCTGCAGATGTTCGACAGGCTGCCGAACGCGAGCTTGCTCTACCTTAAAGACGAGTACTCGCACGCCGGTTATCCGTCCGGTAACCCTTGCGTGGACGAGCCGGTCACGCAGTACTTGCTGAACGGCATACCGCCGCCCCGACGAGTGGACTGCGAAGATAACAGGAAGTTGTGGCTCGACGCCGGGAACGAGATGAAGCGTTAACGGTTGCCGCGGACCCGGACTGGCGCGGCATGAGCCAGCCAGTCCCCGCCCACCTTGCAAAATCAGAAGCGATTCGTAACGAAATTGTCACGTCACGGTAATAAATTGGAAGCTTTGCCTTTGGCCTTCCATGCTCGCACCGCTTCTGGTCGCCTTTTATGAAACCGTCCGGCAGGGCAGTGTCACCGCCGCTGCGAAGCGTCTCGAAGTCAGTCAGCCGACCATCACGTCGCGCATCCAGCAACTGGAAAAGCAGTACGGTGTCGAGTTGTTCCACCGGCGCGGCAGCCGTTTCGACCTGACCGACGCCGGCGCTGCGTTGATGCCGCTGATCGACCGCATGCAGCAAACCGAAAGCGACATCGACTTCACGTTGCGCAACGAACGCGAACTGGCCGCCGGCAATCTGCGGGTCGGCGCAACCGGGCCTTATTACATTCTGCCGGCCATCGCGGCGTTTCATCGGCAGTATCCGGCCGTCAAGATCTGTGTCGAGATTGGCAATTCGCAGCAGATCCTCGATGCGCTGCTCGACTTCCGCGTCGATCTGGCTGTGTCGTCGCAACGGGTCGACGATCCACGTCTAGCACGCCGTACGATCGCCGACGATCCGCTCGTTGTCGTCGCGCATTGCAGGCATCCGCTGGCCGCGCAGAAAGTGGTCAGACTCGCCGACGTCGCCGCGCATACGCTGCTGCTGCGCGAGCCTGGCTCGCGTACCCGCGAGGCCACCGAAACCGCGCTCAAGCGCATTGGCGTTACACCGAGAATGCTGATCGAAATCGGCAGCCGTGAGGCGATCTACGAAGCGATTCGCCACAACATGGGCTGCACGCTGATGCCGCACGGCGAGGCGCCGGCGCATCCCGATCTGCGGCAACTGCCGCTGGACACCGATGCGCCGATTCTCCAGGAGTATCTGTATCACCTCGAGGCGCGTGCGGGCTCACGTCTCATCACTGCCTTTATGGCCAACATCGACGCACCCGCCTAACGGCCTCCAAAAAATGCTGATGCTGGTATCGGCCAGCTTGCGCAGAACGACATAGCCACGTCGCCCGCGTTCCCTATCGTTGCAGCGACTCGCCGGATGGTCCGGCGCATATCGGCATCGAGAGGGGACGAAGATGAGACGGCACACCGTCGTGCAATTCGCATGCGGCTTGGCGCTGCTTGGCGCGCTGGGCGCAACGGCTGCGTTGAGTGGCTGTGGCGGCGTATCGCATTCCAGCGACAACAGCGCCGGCAACAGCGCGGGTAACACACAAGTCGGCGCGGGTACGCCGGCCAGCACGCCGGCTACGTCCGGCGCACCGGCGGCCAAAAAGATGCTGCTGGTCGAACTCGACGGCGTGACGTATAGCGCGCTGAGCGCGGGTATCGCCGGCGGTAAGCTGCCCAATCTGGCCAAGCTCACCGTGGCGCCCGCGTACAGCGGCGGCGTCAATGGCACGCTGTCGCAGCAACCGAACCTCGACACACCGGGCTGGGCGACCGTGCTGACCGGCACCTGGGCCGACCGTCACCAGATCAACTCCGACGCGCCTAACCAGGCCTCGCACAGCAGCACCGTGTTTCAAATGATCAAGAGCGCGGGGGCCGGCACGGTGGGTGCCGCCGTCGATTCGAGCGGTCTCGCGGCCTTGCTGACGCCGGATCAGAATGCCGGCAATCTCGACGCGCTGGTGAACTGCGCCTCGGTCGACGCCTGCGTCACGCAGAACAGTGTGAGTCTGATCGACAACGGCTACTCGCTGGTGTTCGCGCAATATCACTCTGCGCAAGACGCCGCGCTGAACGACGGGTTGTCGTCGACGAACTACGCGAGCACGTTGACGCAACTCGATGCCGCGCTCGGCACGCTCGTCGCCGAAACCGCGAAACGCAGCAACGAGAACTGGCTGGTCGTGGTGACCAGCAGCCACGGTCTTAACGCGGCCGGCGGCACTGACGGTTTGCCGCTGCCGTCTGAATCGACCAGCTTCATCGCGCTGAACCAGGCGCCGAATGCGCGTCTCGGCAACACCACTGCGCCGACCACGATGGCCGCGCTCTACACGCGCGCCAGCATCGCCGACATCACCCCGACGCTGCTCGCCTACAAGAGCGCGCTGCCGGATCCCACAACCTATGCGCTCGACGGCGGCCAGTTCATCGGCGCCACGCCCGTATCGCAACTGCTCGGCACCACCGGCAGCGACAATGCCAGCCTCGTCCTCACATGGACGGCGCCCTCGACCGGCGCGATCAGCGTGCTGCGCAACGGTACCTTGATCGCGAGCCTGCCGGCGGGCACCGCGACCTATACCGACAGTCAGCTCGGCTTGACGGCTACCGGCGTCTACCCGTTCAACTACACGGTGGTGGCCGGTACCGCACCGCTCGCGACGATCACCCAGGTCGTCTACGTGCAACCTCCGCCGCCGCCGCCCCCGCCGCCGCCGCTCGCGACCACGTTGACTAACGGTCTCTCCAGCTACTACCCGTTCGGCGCACTGCCGCCGGTGGATCGCCTGAGCGCCAGCACGATGGGACCGTGGGCCGCGGACGCCGACGGCGGCTCGCTGGTCGCCGACCCGTTCGGTGGCAAGGGCTTGCAGATCGACACGCATATCGTCGACAGCAACGGCTTCGATGGCTACAAGCTCACGCAGACCAACGACGTCACGACCCACGCGCAGTTCACGATCGGCTTCTGGTTCTACACCTCGTGCGCCAATCTCACGGGCAACGGCACGCCGGTGTTCTCGAACAAGAACTACTACTCGGGTGGCAATGCCGGCATCGCGATCGGCCTGTTCCCGGGCTCGGGCACGAGCTGCAACGTCCGCTTCAATCTCGGCGACGGCAGCACGCGCAACGACATCAACGGCCTGAACGTCAGCGCCAACAAGTGGACGTATCTCGCGCTGACCATCGACACCGCCGCGAAGAAGATCAATGCCTATGTCTTCGATCCGGTGCTCGGCGAGGAGAAGGTGCTGAGCCAGACGCTGAGCGTCAACATCGCCAAGCTGCCTGGCCTCGGTGTGTTCGGCCTGAACGAAGACGGCACCGGCCGCTACTACATGAACGCCTGTAACGACACGCCGCCGTACACCGTCGGCAAGTGCGCGGCGACGCCGCCGGACGTGCAAGCGTTTAGCGATCTCGCGCTGTGGACCCGTGTCGTCACCGAAACCGAATTGCAGTCGATTTTCGGTTCGGGTCAGCCCTTGTCCACCCTTACTCACTGACTGGAGTCCCGCGATGAATCCGACGACTTCCTTATCGAATGCGCCTGTGACGACTGAGGCGTGCGTGGTGCGTGAGGCGCATCAAACGCACACCCGCCGCGGGCTGCGGCATAAGCGTGGCCTGCTGACGGCTGCGGCTTTGTGTGCGCTGTGCGTATCGATAGCCGGCTGCGGCGACGGTTCGAGCAGCAGCACCAGCAATGGCGCAGGCGGCTCCACCAGCGCCGCGAACAATGCGGCGGCCGGCGCGGGCGGCGCAAGCGCGCCGGTGCCGATCGTCGCGGCGCCGGCTTCCGGTGCGTGCGCCGCATCGGGCGCGAGCGCCGCGCAGCCGTTGCAGAACACGCAACTCGTCTGCGCGCCCTGACGTGCTGTTTGCCACGTGCGCTTTGCCGCCTGTCTGTCGAGCCATCGGTTGCGGCGGCCCGGCAAGCGCACAGATTCTGACGACCCCAACACGCCAAACATGACCTCACTGGACCGCCGTACCTTCCTGCGCAGCGCCGCGGGCGCTGCCGCGCTCAGCCTGTTTCCGCCGGCCATCCGCCGCGCGCTTGCGATTCCCGCGAACAACACGACCGGCACCATCAACGACGTCCAGCACGTCGTCATCTTCATGCAGGAGAACCGCTCGTTCGACCATTACTTCGGCACGTTGCCGGGCGTCCGCGGCTTTAGCGACCGCTTCACGATTCCCCAGCCGGGTGGCACGACGGTGTTCCAGCAAAACGACGGCACCCGCACCGTGCTGCCGTTCTATCTCGACAGCACGAAAGGCAATGCGCTGCTCGCCGGCGGCCCGCACTCGTGGAGCGACGCGCATCAGGCATGGGACAGTGGGCGCATGACGCAGTGGCCGAAAGCCAAGGGAGATGTGTCGATGGGCTATCTCAAGCAGGCCGATCTGCCGTTCCATGTCGCGTTGGCGAATGCTTTCACGATCTGCGACGCCTATCACTGCTCGCTGCATGGCGGCACCAACTCGAACCGGATCTTCCTGTGGACCGGCACCAATGGCGCCAGTGCGAGCGCCAATGTGGTGGTCAACAACGATGGTTGGGACGGCCTGGGCGCTTCGGCTACCGGCCTCACTTGGACGACTTATCCGGAGCGTCTTCAGGCAGCGGGCGTGAGCTGGAAGGTCTACCAGAACATGCCGGACAACTACACGGACAATTCGCTCGCCGGCTTTGCGACCTACCGCAAGGTCAACGAGACACTGCCGGGTTCGCCGTTGTTGCCCTACACGCAGTCGCTCGAAGCGGTGGCGCCGCTGTACAAAGGCATCGGCAATACGATGCCCGATGGCGGCTTCCTGCAAGCGTTGAAAGACGACATCGCTGCCGGACAGATGCCGCAAGTCAGCTGGATCGTGTCGCCGCAGGCGTACTGCGAGCATCCGGGCGCCTCGACCCCGGGACAGGGCGGCTATTACCTGCAACTGTTGCTCGACACGCTGACCGCGAACCCCGACGTGTGGAGCAAGACCGTGCTGTTCGTCAATTACGACGAGAACGATTGCTTCTTCGATCACATGCCACCGCCTGACGCGCCGAGCAAAAATACCGACGGCACGTTCGCTGGTAAATCCACGGTGAACACGCAGTACGAGTACTTCACGGAGCCGAATCCGCCCGGCGATTCGTCGCCCATGGTGCCGGACGGACAATGCTTCGGACCGGGGCCGCGTGTGCCGATGTTCGTCGTGTCGCCGTGGAGCACGGGCGGTTGGGTCAATTCGCAAGTGTTCGACCATACGTCGGTGCTGCGCTTTCTGGAGCAGCGTTTCGGCGTGACCGAAACCAACATCAGCCCATGGCGGCGCGCGGTGTGCGGCGATCTCACGTCGGCATTCAATTTCCGCAATCCGAACGATGCGCCGGTGGCGGCGCTGCCCGCACCGACCAAAGCCCAGGCCGATGCGCAGAACACGCAACAGAGCGCCTTGGGCGCGGTGCCCGTGCCGCCGGTGGCGAGTCAGCAGATGCCCCAACAGGTACTGATGTCGCGTCCGTCGCGCGCATTGCCGTACTTGTTGCATGTAAGCGCCAATGCCGATGTGCAGGACGGTTTGATCTGGCTGATTTTCAGCAACACGGGCACGGCCGGCGCCGTGTTCCATGTGTACGACCAGTTGCACCTCGACCGGGTGCCGCGCCGCTATACCGTCGAAGCAGGCAAGGAACTGTCGGATTCGTGGGCCGCGCTCGCTGACGACCAGGGCAATTACAGCTTGTGGGTGCTGGGGCCGAACGGTTTTCATCGCTCGTTCCAGGGCAGCGTCAAGTCAGTCGTGACCGGGCCGAACCCGGAAGTGCGCGTGTGCTACGACATCACGAACAATGCGGTCTATCTGACGATCATGAGTACCGGCAACGCGACGGCCAACGTGACGGTCACCTCGAATGCGTATCGCAGCGATGGCCCGTGGACGTACGCAGTGCCGGCGGGCATGCAGGTTGAACCGTACTGGTCGGTGAGCGCCGTGGGTGGCTGGTACGATTTCACGCTCGCCGGACCGGGTGGTTTGACGCGGCGGTTTGCAGGCCGTGTCGAAACCGGTAAGGACAGCGTCAGCGATCCGGCAATGGGTGTGGCGAGTTAGGGCAATAGCAGGGTCGTGCTGAATGCGCGAGGAGTGGCACTTGATGGAGTCAGCTTCGGCTGACTCCTTTTTTATGGGTGCGCCCGGCAGGGCGCACTCACTCAGAGGTGAAAGTCCTCTACACGCCCGGCAAGGGGAAGTGTTAGCCGAACGGCAAGGGTGTCGCGGGCGACCGCGAATCTGAAGGAAGCCGAAGGCAAAGCGCTGGCCTGACGAACAGGAAGCGGATATGAGGCGGCGTAGCGGGGTGAGGTGTCCCATATCACTGAAGCCCAGTACTTGCACGGAACGCTACGACGTATATCCGACAGGCATAAGCGTGAAGGTGGGTGCGTCATACCCGGGGAGATCTGCATGCGTGCCTTGTGCTACCGGCATCGAGAGGTGTCGGGATGCGCCTGCAGAAGTCAGCAGAGGGCATATTAGGTTGGGGGCAAGGCGGTGAGCCAATGAGAACCTCGACTGAAGGCCTGAACATTGAACAACGCGATTAGGACATCCGACCTCGATGCTGAGCGACGACGCAACAAGGCAGGCAACTGCGCCCAACGGGGGAGGAGGCGAACGGAATTCGCTGAGGACCGCGCCGGGTGCCGAGCCCGGCACGGCGGCGGATGAGCAAACGAAAGCGGAAGGGCCGCGGCAGATGGATGCCGTGGTTGAACGAGCCAACTTATGGCAAGCGTATGAGCGGGTCATGCAGAACAAGGGGGCACCAGGAGTCGACGGACTCACGGTCGCTGAGTTCAAGGCATGGCTGCAACAGCGCTGGCCGAGCGTCAAGGCAGCACTGCTGGCCGGCGACTATGTCCCGGCGGCGATCCGCAAGGTGGAAATACCGAAGCCAAATGGTGGGGTGCGGACACTGGGGATACCGACGGTACTGGATCGCCTGATTCAGCAGGCGCTGCTGCAAGTTCTGCAACCGGAATTCGAACCTGAATTCTCCGGGCACAGCTACGGGTTCCGCCCGGGCCGCAACGCCTGGCAAGCGGTACAACGAGCGCAAAGCTATCTGAAGGAAGGCCGCCGATGGGTGGTTGACCTCGACCTGGAGAAATTCTTTGACCGGGTGAACCACGACATTCTGATGTCGCGGGTAGCTCGGCGGGTCAAGGATGAGCGGGTTCTGAAGCTGATTCGGCGCTACCTGGAAGCGGGCATGATGTCAGAGGGTGTCGTCAGCGTGAGGACGGAAGGTACGCCGCAGGGCGGACCGCTGTCACCATTGCTGTCGAATATCCTGCTGACAGACCTGGATCGCGAACTGGAGCGCCGGGGACACCGGTTCTGCCGCTACGCCGACGACTGCAACATCTACGTTAAAAGCGAAACGGCAGGGCACCGCGCGATGGACGCGATCACCGGTTACCTGGAAAAGAAGCTCAAGCTTCGGGTAAATCGAGAGAAAAGCGCCGTTGCCCGACCTTGGACCCGGAAGTTTCTGGGTTACAGCTTTACGTGGCACAAACAGGCTCGTCTGAAGGTCGCGGAAAGCAGTCTGAAGCGACTCAAAGACCGGGTGCGTGAAATCGTGGCTGGGAACGCCTCGCGCAAGCTCGGCGACACGATTGCAGCGCTGAATCCGGTGCTACGCGGCTGGACCTCGTACTTCCGGCTAACGGAGGTCAAAGGGGTGTTGCAGGATTTGGACGGGTGGATACGACGCAAACTGCGCTGCCTGCTATGGCGGCAATGGAAGCGCCCGGCTACCCGGAACAGGAAGCTACAGGCTCGCGGGCTGGACTCGACGCGGGCGTGGAAATCGGCCAGCAATGGCCGAGGTCCTTGGTGGAACGCCGGTGCGAGCCACATGAACGCGGCCTACCCCAAGAGCTTCTTTGATGCCTCAGGGTTGGTTTCGCTGCTGGACACCCAGCGGCGCTTCCAGTGTGTTTGATGAACCGCCGTATGCGGAACCGCATGTGCGGTGGTGTGAGAGGGCGACGGGGGCAACCCCGTCCCCTACTCGAT